>ERZ773212.5-NODE-5-length-137231-cov-8.699065_pt1 | contig 137231 bp, 140 predicted proteins | sample MGYA00581005_ERZ773212 | MGnify/ENA primary metagenome ERZ773212 (study PRJEB29015, sample SAMEA2738154) | human oral metagenome | biome: human oral; feature: human-associated habitat; material: saliva | place: China | collected 2196 ... | reverse complement strand
CCCATGCGCGAGGCATAGAGAGCACCCGCTAATACGCCGATGAGTGTTCCGGGGACGCAGACGAGAAGAATGTCGATCAAGGAGATGTTCGCAGGAGCCAGAAAACTCAGCAGAGCAACAGTCGCTGCCGAGATGGGACACGCGGTGATGGCCTGCTGTGAGGCGATGACGGAGATGGAGATCGGCCGCTCGGGGCGCACGCCCGCCTCACGTGACACCTCTGCAATCACAGGCAGGATCCCGTAGGCAATATAGCCCGTTCCGCACATGAAGGTAAAGAGCCAACTGATGAGCGGTGCGTAGATGCTGATCCGCTTCGGGTTGCTGCGCAGCATGCGGATCGCCACCTGGATGAGATAGTCCATGCCGCCCGATGCCTGGAGGACGGAGACGGTGACAACGACTGCCATGATGATCATGACGACGTCAATCGGCGGTTTGCCCGGCGTGCAGCCGAAGCCAAAGATGAGTACGGCAAGGGAGACGCCGCTCGACATGCCGAGAAAGATGCCGCCGACGCGTGCACCGACGAGAAGCATCCCCAACACAACAATGAGCTCAAGCCAAAACATACATTACAGCCTCATATCTCAATTCTCAAAAGTGAACCCCCCACGCCTGTATCGTGGGGGGCATTATCTTATTTCAGCGCGTACCCGTTGCCATACATCTTGTCCTGTTCTTTACGCACCTGATAGAGCTGCGTGGACGTATCGAGGTCGACCATATCGAGTGTGAGGAGCGTGCCCTTCTTGACATCGCATTTCATGTGTGCGTTTTTGTTGACGAGGGGGTAGACGACGTAGCCGTTTCGGTACGTCTCTTCGGCCGTCGCAATCGAGGCGTAGGTCGTGTAGCCGCCGATGCCGTCAAGGCTTTCCCCCGCCTTCAGGTCGCGCTTGGCGACGGTGATGCACTCGCTGACCGGGCCGTCGAGCGGGATGATGGTCGGCTCGCCGTCGATGACGATTTTCGCCACGCTGAGCGGCGTCTCGAGGTTGCACAGATGATAGGGGCGATAGAGGGTCCAGAGGGGGCCATGCCCCATCTGGAGATAGTCCATCACGTAGGCAGCATCCTCATTCGGACATGCGACGGTGACAAAGACGCCGGGCGCAATGCCGTTGACATACTCCACGACGCCGTGCCGATTCAGAATACCGCCATCCTTCTTGAGCTTAAAGAGCTCGTTGAGATCGGCGCAGCAATGCTGCGGTGAGCCCGCGGGACCGTGAGCACCGATCACGTCGGGGACAAAGCCTGTGGCGTTCGACATCGCCGTCATCTCGACCATGGTCTTCGTGCCGTCCTTGAACGAGGTGAGCATGCGCGGGTTCATCTTGCGGCGGACTGCTTCCTCGTACACGGTATCGGGGTTGCAGTCATAGTCGATCTTGTTGTTCTTGCCCTTGCCAATGACCTTGACATCCAGCCCCATCGCACGCGCAAAGGAGTAGAGCTCCATGACCGCACCCGGCTCGTCGCCCGCCGAGCCGGTATAGATGACGCCGTTCTTGTCGCCGAGCTTCTTGAGGTAGCTGCCGATGACCACATCGGTCTCGACATCCATCATGACGACGTGCTTCTTGTTGTTCAGTGCGTCGATCGCGATCCGCACGCCGACTTCGGGCACGCCTGTCACATCAATGGCAACCTCGACGAGGTTCGCGTGCGAGATAAATGTGTCGTTCTCCGTCGCAACGTACTTGCCCTGCTCCATGTAGCGATTTGCCTCATCGAGGGTCTTTGCGACGGCGATATCCTCGTCACGGACACCCGCGGTATGAAAGGCCTTGATTACCTTATCCAGTGTATGATCGGCAACAATGGCAGGCATAATGCCCTTCATGAGCACCATCTGCGAAACCAGTCCGCGCCCCATCTGCCCCACACCCACGATGCCTGTACGGATGATCTTGCCCTCTGCCTCGCGTTTCGCGAGTTTCTTATCTATATTCAGCATGCGAAACTCCTTTTGCTCCACCACTGATGGAGTTCTATTATCTTCATGCTCTGTAGTATAGCACTGTATCTGTATTTTAACAATCCGTCGATGTAAAACAAAAGAAGCATGCTCCACTGATAGGAACATGCTTCTTCGCTATTTCACGATATAATCGAGGGCAACTGCCTTACATCATGCCGCCCATACCGCCCATGCCGGGTGCACCCGCAGGTGCCGGAGCCTCAGGCTCGGGCTTGTCCGTGACGAGCGTCTCGGTGGTGAGCACCATGGCAGCGATAGATGCCGCATTCTGTAGGGCAGAGCGCGTGACCTTCGCCGGGTCGACAATGCCCGCACCGATCATGTCGACGTAGGTATTCTCGAGTGCATTGAAGCCAACACCGTCGCCCGCCTTCTTCACGCTATCGACGACAACCGAGCCCTCAAGGCCTGCATTCTCAGCGATCTGGCGCACCGGAGCCTCGACCGCACGGCGCACGATCTCGACGCCGACCTTGACGTCGCCCTCGACGTTCAGCTTGTCGAGTGCCGGGAGAATGTCGATGAACGTCGTGCCGCCGCCGGCAACGATGCCCTCTTCGACTGCTGCACGCGTTGCATTGAGTGCATCCTCAACGCGGTACTTCTTGTCCTTCATCTCGACTTCCGTCGCTGCACCGATCTCGACCACAGCAACACCGCCGGCGAGCTTTGCCAGACGCTCCTGCAGCTTCTCACGGTCAAAGTCGGACGTGGTCTCTGCAATCTGCTTCTTGAGCTGTGCCACGCGTGCGGAGATCTGTGCCTTGTCGCCTGCGCCGTCGACAATCGTCGTCTCCTCCTTGGAGGAACGCACCTGACGTGCACGGCCGAGATCCTCGATCGTGACGCTGTCGAGCTTGCGGCCGACCTCTTCGCTGATGACCGTGCCGCCCGTGAGGATAGCGATATCCTCGAGCATTGCTTTGCGGCGGTCGCCAAAGCCCGGTGCCTTGACCGCGAGTGCCTTGAACGTGCCACGCAACTTGTTGACCACGATGGTCGCAAGGGCCTCACCGTCGAGATCCTCTGCGATGATGACGATCTGCTTGCCCTGCTTTACGACCTGCTCCAGAACGGGCAGGATATCCGCGACCGAGGAGATCTTGCGGTCGGTGATGAGCACATAGGGATCATCCATGACGGCTTCCATCTTGTCCGTATCCGTCACCATGTACGGCGAGATGTAGCCGCGATCAAACTGCATGCCCTCGACGACGGAGAGGTTCGTGTCCATGGTCTTGGACTCCTCGACCGTGATGACGCCGTCTTTGCCGACCTTCTCCATCGCCTCTGCGATGAGCTCGCCGACCTCGGAGTCCGCCGAGGAGATCGACGCGACCTGCGCGATCTTTGCCTTCGTCTCGACCTTCTGTGCCTTGCTCTTGATCTCCTCGACCAGCGTCTTGACCGCCATGTCGATACCCTTCTTGACGATCATCGGGTTCGCGCCCGCCACGACGTTGCGCATGCCCTCCTGGATCATCGCCTGTGCGAGGAGCGTCGCCGTCGTCGTGCCGTCGCCCGCGATGTCGTTCGTCTTCGTCGCAACTTCCTTCACGAGCTGTGCGCCCATGTTCTCGAACGGATCCTCGAGCTCGATGTCGCGTGCAATCGTCACGCCGTCATTCGTGATCGTCGGCGCACCATACTTCTTATCGAGGACGACGTTGCGTCCCTTCGGGCCAAGCGTTACCTTGACCGCATTTGCCAGTGCATCAACACCGCGGCCAAGAGCGCGGCGTGCCTCTTCGTCAAACAGAATCTGCTTTGCCATTTATATTGCCTCCACGTCTCATCTATTTATTACAGGATTGCCAGAATGTCGCTCTCGCGAACGATGAGGTAATCCTTGTCGTCAACCTTGATCTCAGAGCCCGAGTACTTCGAGAAAACGACGCTGTCGCCTTCCTTGACCTCAAGGCCTGCACGCTGTCCATTCTCGAGGAGCTTGCCCGTACCGACCGCAACGACCTTGCCCTTCTGCGGCTTCTCCTTTGCCGTATCGGGGAGCACAATGCCGCTCGCCGTCGTGACATCGCTCTCTGCGACTTCAATGACAACACGTTCGCCCAATGGCTTAATCATGGTATCTTCCTCCTAGTTTATCCCAAATCTTTTTGTCGTGTTAGCACTCTCATTGCCTGAGTGCTAACTTACGGTGTCTATAGTAAATGTTTTTAGTCAAAAAGTCAATAGTTTTTTTGAAAAAAGTCAAAAAGAGCATCGCATAAAACAGCCGCGCGTCTTCGAGTAAGCGAAAACACGCGGCCGTTTGGCACAAATAGGTCTATCGCCGCATTGGAAGCAATTCGCTGCACAAGCAGTCGACACTTGCCAAGAGCTGCGATAAGAATTTACTCTGTCTACATTTGTTTGACCGGTATCGGTCCGCGCGAGAGGGCAATGGCCCCCGTACGCGCAATCTCGATGATGCCGTAGTCGGAGAGGAGCTCCGAGAGGGCATCGATTTTCTTGGCGTCGCCCGTCAGCTCCACGACGACGTTTTCTGGCCCGACATCGACAATGCGCGCACGGAAGATGTTGACCACATCAATGATCTCCGCGCGCGTCTCCTTGGTCGCGTGTACCTTGATGAGCACGAGCTCCCGTGTGATGGACTCATACTGGGTAAGATTGACGATCTTCACCACGTCGATGAGTTTGGAGAGCTGTGTCACGACCTGCCGCAGTTCGTTCTCCGAGGCGACCGAGACAACGATATTGATGCGCGTGACCGAGGTTTCCTCGGTATAGCCGGCAGAGATGCTCTCGATGTTGAAGGCACGGCGGCTGATGAGTCCTGCGATATGGGTCAGGACACCCGGTTTGTTGTCGACAAGGACGGCAAGCAAATATTTGTCCATCTTATCTTCCTCCCAACACCATTTGGTCGAGACGCTTTCCGCCCGGCACCATCGGCACGACGTCTGCCTCCTCGGGTACGATGACGTCGATGAGGCGTGCCCCCTTTTCACGGAGCACGCGCGGCAGAACTTCTGCGAACTCCGCCCGCGTTTCGATGCGGCATCCCGCGACGCCCATCGCCGCAGCGAGTTTGACGAAGTCCGTCTTGCCCTTGAGCTCCGATGCGGAGTAATGATGATTGTAGAACAAGCGCTGCCACTGACCGACCATGCCGAGGATGGAGTTATGTACGATGACAACCTTCACATCAATATCGTTGTCCGCGATGGTCGCAAACTCTTGGCAGTTCATCATGATGCTGCCGTCGCCCGTAATCAGCACAACTTCCTTGTCGGGACGCGCGAGCTTTGCCCCGATCGCCGCAGGAAGCCCGTAGCCCATCGTGCCGAGTCCGCCCGAGGTGAGGAAGCGGCGCGGCTCCGTACACGCATAGTACTGTGCCGCCCACATCTGATGCTGCCCCACATCCGTGACGCAGATGGTATCGGGGCCGACGATTTCACGTACGCGGTGCAGAAGTTCCTCGGGGCGGATCGCCACACACTCTTTCCACCCGAGCGGATGCTTTTCCTCCATGGTGCGGACACTCGCCTGCCACGCCGGCATACGAGAGGCCACATCTGCCGCCGCAGGGCGCAGGGCATCGAGGAAGGCGGGCAGGCTCTCGCGCAGATCTCCGAGGACAGGGATGTCGGCGCGCACATTCTTGTTGAACTCAGCGGGGTCAATGTCAAAGTGGACAATGCGTGCCTTCGGGGCAAACTCTGCCACTGCGCCCGTCACGCGGTCGCTGAAGCGTGTGCCGACGGCGAGCAGCAGGTCGCAGTCCTGGATCGCCATATTGGAGGCATAGGTGCCGTGCATCCCCGCCATCCCCGTATAGCCGAGCGTATCGGCAGAAACGCCGCCGAGCCCCATCAGTGTGGAGACGGCAGGCATCCCCGTCAAGGCGAGGAGTTCCCGTACATACGCTGCCGTATCCGAGAGGATGACGCCGCCGCCGACAAAGAGCAGCGGCCGCTCTGCCGTGCGGAGGGCGTCCGCTGCAGCGCGTACGGCATCGACATCCAGAGGGACACTGCCGCTGTATCCGCGCAAGGCGGCGGCAGCAGGAGGGGCAAAGTCGATCTCTGCATCGAACACATCCTTTGCCACGTCGATGACGACGACACCGGGGCGTCCCGTCCGCGCGATGAAGAAGGCCTCCTTGATCACGCGAGGCAGATCATGCACGTTCTTGACGAGGTAATTGTGCTTCGTGATCGGTGTCGTAACGCCGACAATGTCCGCCTCCTGAAAGGAGTCCTTGCCGATATAGGGATTGGCAACCTGCCCCGTGATGCAGACCATCGGAACGGAGTCCATATTCGCCGTTGCAATCCCCGTCACGAGATTCGTCGCGCCCGGCCCCGAGGTCGCAAAGACCACGCCGACCTTGCCCGAGGCGCGCGCATAGCCGTCTGCAGCGTGCGCGGCACCCTGTTCATGGCGCGTGAGGATGTGCGGAAATTTCATCTTATATACTTCATCATACAGCGTGAGGACGGCACCGCCGGGATAGCCAAAGACGACCTCCACGCCCTCCTGCCGAAGGCTCTCCAAAAGAGCCCGCGCTCCATTCATCACCAAAGTAATTCCTCCTTTATATAGGGTGCATTATAGAGCATTCCTGCTCATTTGACAAGGAAGTCCTCAGCGATGTTCCCCCGCGAGTGCAATTGCATAGACGTGCCATGCTCCGCCGCACCGCAGAACACGTGCGCACTCCGTCAGCGTCGTCCCCGTCGTCATGATATCGTCCACGAGCAGGAGATCCTTCCCCTGCACATCTGCACCATGGACGAGAGCGAACGCGCCGCGCAGTTCCTGCCGTCGCTCCGTACGCGTCATCTCATAGAGCGGCATCGTCTCGCGCGTGCGGGCAAGAAGGGGCGCAAAGGGGATGCCATGCGCCGCAAACCACGGTGCAAAGATCTCCTCGGTCTGGTTAAAGCCGCGCTCTTTCTGCCGCTGCGGTGCAAGCGGGACGGGAATGGCGAGAAGGGACGGCGGAAGCTCCTCCAGCACCTCCTCCCCTGCAGCGAGGATCGTGCGCAGATCGTCAAGCACCGCCATCTTTCGGCGATATTTCAGTGCGCGCAAAAGATCGCGGACGCCGGCGCGATAGTGCGCTAGGACCCAGACGCCCATCAGATGTTCCGCCATCGCGCCCATCTCCATCATGCGGCGCGTGCCGATGAGCTGCCGCGCACACGCCGGACAGAATCCACGGTGCTCGACACAGGCGCGGCAGGATGGACAACGCGGCGGGAAGAAGAAATCGAGAAGTGCAGAAAGCAATTGCATCACCTCTGTCGTACAGAGCCAACCAAGCGACTCTATCTATACGAATTATACATCAATTCAGACGTTTCCGCATTGTTCCCCTTGTAAAAATCTATTGCATTTCCAGTCTATTTATGGTATGATAAATACAGAAAAGAGATATATCTCCTCATAGTCATAAATGCTGGAAAGGAGAATGTCTATTGACACAAATTCTTCGGCATGGCGGTATCGTCTCCTGAGCAGTATGCATCTTTGAAGAAGAACTGAGCCTGCACCGGCAGGTGCTCCGTTGGCATCATCTCATGAGAACCGACTAGGCCCGGTCGTCCTCGGGTAGTGTGAGCAGACGACACTCGTGTTACTGTACGATTCGTTTTTCGAAAACCACGCGCGCAACTTGGATGATACAGAGATCTCCAAAACGGTTTCAGCTGAACGTACAATATGCGGCTGTGCAGACACACGCGGTGATCTGTGCAGCAAAAAGCAAACACAACTGAATAAGGACGTGGAAACACATTTATGATTGCCAAATGACCGGCAGCTTGCTCGAAACAGAGCGGCTGTCGGTTCTTTCGTTTCTCTGCCGCCAATGCTGTAATGGCGGCACTTTCTTTATTCATTGGTTTCCCGTTCAAACATAGATGATGTTGCCCCCGCTTGCCTTGCGCAGACGGTTCATGATCGCAATCCCAAGTCCGACCGAACCTGTCCCCTCCGCCAGAAGCGAGGTGGCATCCGTGTCGTCAAAATGGCGCAGCGCATCGTAGAGGCAGGCGGCAAGTGCACTCTGATTGCCGCGCGCGCCGCAGTAGTAGGTATACGCCGCAGGCAGGAGTCCACTGAGTGCCATGATGGTATCATTGCTCGCGATCAGTGCAGGCCGCTCGCCTGCCGCCACACGGCGCTCGATCTCTATCCGCAGTGCTCCGACGACATCCGTCCCTGCCCCCGCAAAGACCGTGAGCGGCACGCGCGGCGCATAGTGTGTGTACTTCATGCCGGGAGCACGCGGCGCGGTATCCGCCGAAACGAGTGCCGCATCCATGCGCACGGTGAGATGCGGCAGCTCGGCAGAGATCATCTCGGGGGTCACCGCACCGGGGCGCAGGATGGTGACGCAGCCCTCCTCCGTGCAGTCGACGATGGTGGACTCTACCCCCCATGTGCAGCTGCCGCCGTCGAGGATGAGTGGAATCCGCCCCGTCATATCCGCCGCCGTCATCGCTGCCGTCGTCGGGCTCGGACGTCCCGAGATGTTCGCCGAGGGTGCGGCAATCGGCACCCCCGCCGCGCGGATGAGCCGCCGTGCCACGTCATGGGCGGGACAGCGCACGCCGACCGTTGGCAGCCCGCCCGTGACCAGCGGCGGAATATGCGCGGCTTTCGGCACGATGACGGTGATGGGGCCGGGCGCGAATGCCGTAAGCAAATGTGCTGCGGCGGGCGGCACCTCCTCTGCTGCCTCGTCCAGCATGGAGAGATCGGCGATATGGAGGATGAGCGGATTATCGGAGGGGCGTCCCTTCGCCTCGTAGATCTGCGCACACGCCGCCGCATCGAGCCCATTTGCACCAAGGCCATAGACCGTCTCCGTAGGGAATGCGACCAACTGCCCATCGCGGATCAACGCTGCAGCGCGCGCAAAATCCTCCGTGGATGCAGGGCGAAGAATCTCCGTCTTCACGTTGTTCCCTCCTTAAACGGTCTCTCCAACGACCACGCGCTCAATCCCCGCCAGATCGCGAAGCGTCTTCGTCCGCACGATGCGCGGATGCGCCGCCATGAGCGCCGCGACGTCCGTTGCCTCATGGATGCCCACCTCAACGGCGATAACGCCGCCCTCCGTCAGGAGGTCAGGCGCATCCCGCAGGAGACGCCGATAGACGGCGAGCCCGTCTGCTCCGCCGTCAAGTGCGAGATGCGGCTCGTACGCCTTCACATCCTCCATCAGGGTTTTTACATCAGCAGACGGGATATACGGCGGATTGGACAGGATCATAGCATAGCTGCGCCCAAGGAGCGGTGCAGTGAGGTCGCCCGTCAGTACCTCGATGCGCTCCGTCAGTCCCAGCTTCGCCGCATTCTCTGCGGCAACTGCCGCGGCAGCAGGAGAGATGTCCACGGCATCTGCGCGTGTCCCCTCCGTATGGTGCAGAACGGAGAGCGCGATTGCCCCCGTCCCCGTACCGATATCGGCAAAGCGCAGCTCCCCCGCTCCCGCCTTTGCGCGTGCACGGAGGGTATCCACGGCGAACTGCGCCAGAATCTCCGTATCGGGACGCGGGATGAGTGTATCGCGCGTGACGCGGAAGGACAGCCCCATGAACTCCCGTCTGCCCAGTATGTAGGCCATCGGGATATGCGCCCCGCGCTCCTTCACATAGCCGCGAAACATTGCCAATTCCGCAGGCTCAAGCGGCTCGTCAAAATGGACATAGAGATACATGCGATCCCGACCGAGCACGGCAGCGAGCAGCACCTCGGCATCGAGACGCGGTGTCTCCATGCCGCGCGTGCGAAAAAAATCTGTCGTCCACGTCAGTAGTTCCTGTATCGTCCATACACGCTCCGCCATCAGTTCACCTGTTTCAGACGTTCCGCCTGATCGGCCGTAATCAGCCCCGCCAGCAGCTCATCCAACTCACCGTCCATCACCGCATCAATTTTATAGAGCGTCAGTCCGATGCGATGATCGGTCACGCGCCCCTGCGGGAAGTTGTACGTGCGGATGCGTTCGCTGCGGTCGCCCGAGCCCACCTGACTGCGGCGATCAGCCGCAACGGCATCTGCCTGCTCCTGCTGCGCGCGGTCGTAGAGGCGCGCCCGCAGCACCTTCATCGCCTTCTCGCGATTTTTCAGCTGGGATTTCTCGTCCTGACACTGGACGACGATGCCCGTCGGGATATGCGTGATGCGGATCGCCGTCTCCGTACGGTTGACGTACTGTCCGCCCGCGCCCGACGCACAGTAGGTGTCGATGCGCAGATCGTTCGGATCGATGGTCACCTCGACCTCCTCTGCCTCGGGCAGGACGGCGACGGTCACCGCCGAGGTGTGGATGCGCCCGCCGGACTCCGTGACGGGAATGCGCTGGACGCGATGCGTCCCGCTCTCATATTTGAGTTTGCTGTATGCGCCGGCACCGCTGACGAGAAAGGTGATCTCCTTAAACCCGCCGATCTCCGTCGGATTGCTGCTGAGCACCTCGGTGCGCCAACCCTGCCGCTCGGCGTAGCGTGCATACATGCGAAAGAGGCTCGCAGCAAAGAGAGCCGCCTCCTCACCGCCCACGCCGCCGCGAATCTCGACGATGACATTCTTATCGTCGTTCGGGTCGCGCGGCAGGAGGAGAATCGGCAACTCGGCGGCGAGACGGTCGCGCTCCGCCTCCGCCTCCGCGATCTCCGCCATGAGCATCGTCTTCATCTCGGCATCGGCCTCGGCGAGCATCTCCTTATCCTCATCTATGGTAGCCAGCGCCCGTCGGTAGGATTGGTACGCCTCGACGATTGGCGTGAGCGCCGCGTGCTCGCGCGTATAACGCTGCCACACCGCCATATCCTCCATCACGGACGGATCGCTGAGCAGTGTCTCAAGCTCACGGTATTTATCTTCTACTGCAGCAAGTTTGCTTAGCACGTTGTCTCCTTCTGCTCATTCCGATAATTTCCGCTGCCCGCGGGGATATCCTCTGCCGGCAGCACAGCCTTCAGCGACTCGATCGCCACCTCGACCATCTCATCAGCGGGCGGGCGCGTCGTCAGGTACTGCAGCCACAGTCCGGGCGTGATGAGGATGTGTACGAGGTGATTCTCACTGCGTCCCGCAAAGCGGATGATCTCATAGGAGACCCCCGCCACGACGGGCAGGATCGCAAGGCGGCTCAGAATGCGCAGCCAGAGATCGGGCCAGCCGAAGAAGACGTGAAAGACGATGGCAACCACCATGACGATGAGCAGGAAATTCGTTCCGCAGCGCGGATGCAGGCGCGGAAACTTCTGTACGTTCTCGACGGTCAGTGCCTCCCCTGCCTCGTAGCAGTGGATGGTCTTGTGCTCCGCACCGTGGTACTGGAAGACGCGGCGGATGCCCCCCATGAACGAGATCCCCCAGATATAGAGGAGGAATACCATGAGACGAATGCCGCCCTCAATGAGGTTGAACACGATGGGGTCGTCCGTATACGCCGCCGCGAGGTGTGCCGCTCCGGTCGGGATAACGATAAAGAGGATGCTCGCAAGGACGAGGGCAAAGAGGATCGTCATGGCGATCTCCTTTTTCGTCATCTGCTCGTCCTCCTCACCTGCCGCCTGCGCGGAGAAGGAGAGGGCGCGCATCCCGATGATGAGGGACTCCACCATGATGACCGAGCCGCGGATGAGCGGCAGGTTGAGTACCGGATAACGGTCACGGATGGAGGAGACCGTGCGTGTCTCGACGTCGATCTCGCCATTTGGCAGGCGTACTGCCGTCGCCGTACGGTGTGCGTCGCGCATCATTACGCCCTCGATGACCGCCTGCCCACCGACGGCAAGATCCGTAATTTTCTTTGGCATAGTTTTCCTTTGTCATATAAAAAAAGGCCATTGCACGGTCTCTCGTACAATGGCCTCTTCCTAATTTTCGTGCGGTGAAGAGGCAAGGTGCAGTGCACCTCACCGCTGTCACTATTTCTTCGCGTAGCGCTTCTGGAACTTCTCGATGCGTCCGCCCGCCTGAACGTCACGCTGACGTCCCGTGAAGAACGGATGGCACTTCGAGCAGACATCGATACGCAGATCCTTCTTCGTCGAACCGGTCGTGAACGTATTGCCGCAGCCACACGTCACCGTCGCCTCGAAGTACTCGGGATGAATGCCTTCTTTCATGTTGATACACCTCGTTTCTTTTGCCGGATACAAGCACGCTTATGTGCGCTTGGTTGAACTCGACTGTCTCGCCGAGAACGGGTGAAGGAAGCACGAACCCATACGATGCCAGTCTGAGCAGCCTTACGGATCCGTGATTTCTTACGCATGGAAACAAACGCCCTGCGTTCATTACCGCGCAAGTATAGCATAAAATAGTGGGATGTGCAAGTCCTACTCCAGCTTGCTGAGGATGATGCGGGCAAGACGCGTTCCGAAGAAGAAATTCAGAACCCACTTGATGGAAACCGTAAAGTCCGCGTACTTCCCGGCAAGACGGATCAGGTGGACGAGCATCCATGCGACCCATGCAAAGAGGCCGCTCGCCTTGAGATTGAAGCCAAGTACGGGCATCGGGCCGTTCATGACTGCCTCGCCCCTGCCGATGGTCGCCATCGCGCCAAGGTCGTGATAGACGAATTTGCCGAGCTGGTCAGGCGTCTTCCCGCTGATGAGCGCCATGAGGTTCGCCTTGATCTGCATCGCCTGCTGAGTCGCCACAGGGGCAACCGTCGGGAGCGGACGCTCTGTGCCGTGCTGGAAGTTCGCGCAGTCACCAAGCGCAAAGACGCAGTCGCTGCCCTTTACGAGGAGGTTCTCCTCGACGACGATGCGCCCCGCGCGGTCCACCTCACCGCCGCAGTCCTTGATGAAGTCCTGCGCACGTACGCCTGCCGCCCAGATGACCGTCTTGGTGGGGATGACCTCACCGTCCTTGAGGACCAGATCGTTGCCGTCATACGCCGTCACTGCCGTATTGAGGCGGACATCGACGCCCTTTTTGCGCAGGACATCAATGGTGTGCTGCTGCAGGTCGGGCGGCACCATCGGCAGAACGGAGCCCATCGCCTCAAGCAGTGTGACATGCACCTCAGAGAAGTCAATGTTATGGAACTCTTTCTTGAATACACCGATGAGCTCCATAATGGCGCCTGCCATCTCGATGCCCGTCGCACCGCCGCCGACGATGACGAAGTTGAGGTGACGACGGCGTTCCTCTGTTCGCGCAGGATCGGTCTTCTTCGAGGCGCGCTCGAACTCATGCACGATATGCCCGCGCAGGGCAATTGCCTCCTGCAGCGTCTTCATGGCATAGGAATTGCGCTCGACGCTCTCGTTTCCGAAGAAATTCGTCGTGCCGCCCGCCGCGAGGACAAGGTAGTCGTAAGCAATCTCGCCGTGATCCGTCAGCAGGACGCGGCGTCCCTGATCGACGCCCGTCGCCTTCGCCATGAAGAAGTCCACGTTGTTGTTGTGCTTGAAAAAGGCACGCGTCGGATAGGCGATCTCAGCTGCCGAAAGTACCGCCGTGCTCACCTGATAGAGCAGCGGCTGAAACAAATGGTAGTTGTGACGGTCAACGAGCGTAATGTGTACGTTCTCCTTTGCCAGCTCCTTGGCAAGGCGTACACCGCCAAACCCCGCACCAACGATGACGACATGCTTCTGATCTGCCATGACAAATCCCCTTTTCAAAAGTGAAAAAAATCACATAGCCCAGCCACATCACATGCGCGAAGAGATTATGAGACGAATCCCCCCGTACTCATACGCACCATCATATCACATTTCCGGAGAAATTCAATAGGATTTTTTTCACAGAGCTCCGTCTTTATGCCTGCATCGCTCTGCGCATTCGCTGCTCGATAATGCGCAGTCGGATCATGAGGAGCACCGCGCCGACGACGATCCCGCCGATCAGCCCTGCCCAGTAGCCATACGGTCCGAGATCGGTATACTGAGCGAGCAGATAGCCGCTCGGCAGCCCGATCCCCCAGAAGGACAGAACGGCGAGCCAGAACGTCACTGTCACGTCCTTGTACCCGCGCAGCGCGCCCTGCAGCGGTGCATTGACGCAGTCGCTGAACTGCATGAGGAGCGCATAGAGGAGGAACACCTGCAGCAGCTCCTGTACGGCGGGATCCGTCGTGTAGAGCGCGGCGACCGTATCGCGCATGGCTGCGAGAACGAGTGCAACGATACCGACGAAGAGGAGTGTCAGTACGCGGCTGAGGCGGATGTAGGCGCGCGCACCACTCTCGCGGCCGCCGCCGATCTCATAGCCGACGAGAATCGTAATCGCCATGGAGACAGAGAGTGGCAGCATGTAGACGATGGTGGTGAAGTTCATCGCCGCCTGATGTGCCGCGAGCACCGTCGTCCCATACGCCGCCATCAAAAGGCCGACCGCACCGAAGATGCTCTGCTCGCAGAATACCGTCAGCCCGATGGGGACGCAGATGGCAAGCAGTGCCCGCCATGTTCCGAGCGCAGGGCGCGGCAGATGTGAAAAGACGCGATAACGGCGGAACTGCGCCATGCGCAGTGTGACGACGATGTTGAGGACGAGATTGACACAGTAGCTGAGCGCCGCCCCCAGTCCTGCACCGGCTCCGCCGAAGGCCGGGACGCCGCACGCGCCGTACATAAAGACGTAGTTGAGGACGATATTGAGCGGTACGGTCGTCATGGTGATGAGCATGGTCAGGCGCGTCCGCCCATGTGCATCGATGAGGTTGCGCAGGACGCTCGCCATCGCAATAGGAATGCCCCCCCAGCCGATGTAGGAGAGATAGCGCAGGGTGATCCCCTCCACCACGGGCTCAAGCGCGAGTGCGTGCACGAGATGAGGAACGGTGCATGCACCGATTGCATAGAGCAGTACAGCAAGGAGCGTCGCCCAGCAGAAACTCTGCTGGACGACGCTCCGAATCTCACGCGTGTGCCCTGCCCCGTAGTGCTGTGCAATGACAGGAGTGAGTCCCGAGATCAGTCCGATGAATGCACCGAATACGGGGAAGAAGATGCTTGCGCCGACGGCAACACCGGCGAGATCCTCCTTGCTGATGTGTCCCGCCATGACCGTATTGAAGAATCCCGGTGCCATGAGGGAAATCTGTGTGATCAGGATGGGAAAGAGCACGATGAAGAACTGCCGTGCACGTGCCGGATAGCCGTGAACCTCCTTCAAGGTCTCCCTCCCCTCTCGTCAATCATCCGAAATAGTCTGAAATCCCGTCCGCAATGCCGCGCGCGATATTTTTGACGCCCTCCTCACTGTTCATCATGCGCTCCTCATCTGCGTTCGAGATAAAGGAGATCTCCACGAGTGTGGCGGGCATATCCGTATGCTTCACGACGTAGAAATTGCAGGTCTGCGTGCCGCGGTCGAGTGTCCCGATGGCGTCGATGAGCGCCAGACGCACGCAGTCGGCAAGGCGTTTGGATTTCTCCGATGCCTTTGCATAGTAGTACGCCGTCGTCCCCTTGACCTCGCGATTGGTAAACGCATCGGCGTGAATCGAAAGAAAGATATCCGCATTCGCGCGATTTGCGATCTCGCAGCGCGCCTCCAGTTCCTCGACGGCCGTGGCATTTGCTCCCTTGTCAGAGACTTCCGTATCCGTCGTGCGTGTGAGCACAACCGTTGCGCCCTCTGCCTCAAGGAGACGCTTCAGCTCACGGCTGACGCGCATCGTCACATTCTTCTCCATGATGCCCGTCGGGCCAATCGCGCCCGAGTCGCTGCCCCCATGACCGGGGTCAATGGCGATCTTCTTCCCCTTGAGGCCGATGATGTCGGAGATATCATGGCCGACATCATCGCCCGAATGGTCGCCATCCCGTTGATCTGAGGGAGGCGTCGTCTTGGGCGGTGCCGGTTTTGTCGGTTTGGTCGGCTGCTGCGTCGGAGCAGGCTTTGCCGGAGGTGCCTTCGTCCCCGCCGTGACCTTCGGTGTACGGCCAAAGTCTAGGACGATGCGCGGCTTCCCGCCATCAAGGGAGAATACCTTCCAGCCGTCCTTCCCAACGGTCGTATCCACCACGATGCGCACCGTCTTCTCATCGAACTGTGCGGCACGGACTCCCGAAACGAGGGGCGAATCCACCTGAACGTTTTTCTTCGCCTCCGGCATGATCCACGCATTTTGAACATCCAGTACGATGCGTGTCGGGTTCGCGAGTGTGAACTGCCGATAGGTGACGGGATGATCGGAGTCCACCACAATGCGGACATTTCCATCGGTACGTCCGATGCGGATGCCCGTGATCTTTGCCATATCCTTCGTCCGGTCGCTGAACGCGGCATCTGCCGTCCCTGCGGGAAGGAGGACGCCAAGCATCCCGATGAGAAGTGCGGCAGCCAGTAAAAATATGCGGCGCAAGCGTATACCCCCTAACGGAAGTTTGACCATCCCCACGGACAGACTTCCAAAAAGCCTGCGAAGAGCTTGGGCAGCACCGCTCGATTCAGCGATTCCTTCCAGCAGCTTCACAGGCTCTCCCATTGTCCCTCTGCGGCAGTGCCGATTCACTCTGCACTGCATCTTCATCAGTGTATTATTGTTCCGGCGGTGCGCTCTGCGCTTCTCCGGGGACAGCATTTTCCTCTGCCTCACCCGGCACAGGAGCATTTCGACGTGCCGCTGCACGGCGCGGCGCCCCCTCATACATGATCTGCGTGATCTGCGCTGCACGGTCAGGCTCGAACTCCGTCAGCACCTTCGCCGCATTTCCTTCGTCCATACGCTGAAGAATGGCAATGCAGAGATTGATATCGAGCGACTCCATGACCTTGGCAGCATCCGCAGGCTTCATATCATTGTAGAGACGTGCAAGCTTCGTGATGCGCTTCTTTTCCGCCGTCTCACGTTCCTTCTGCTGCTTTTCGATTTCCTCTTTGGTGATCTTGACGCTCTCCGGTACCTTCTTTGGCTTCGTTGCTGTGCTCATCGTCGAAGTCGATGCGGACGAGGACTGCGAACTTTCCTCCTCGTTCTCCGCCGGCGGCACAAAGTACTCACCGACCACAGGCAGCTCATGGAGTTTATACTCCTCGTTGAGCTCCTTCGTATCAAAGAGACGGAGATAGACGCCGAGAGCAAATCCGCCTACAATCAGCACGAGAATTAAGATCAGCACCAATAGGATCTTCAGTTTCTTCCGCATGGATTTCCTGCCCTCTTTCTCTTCCCCTTATCCTGCCTATCTCATCCGATTAGCGGTATATATCGAGGACGCGATTCACGTAATCCTGCGTCTCCGCATACGGAGGTACACCGCCGTATGCCTTTACCGCATTGGGTCCTGCGTTGTAGGCAGCAACCGCCTTCTTCACGTCGCCGCCGAAGGTGTTCATCAGCTCGCTCAGATACTTCGCGCCGCCCTCAACATTGCCCTCCGCACTGTACGGGTCAACCCCAAGCCCGGCGGCAGTCTCCGGCATGAGCTGCATGACGCCGACCGCGCCCGCAGGAGAGACGGCATCCTGATGTCCGCCCGACTCGACCTCGGCGACGGCCGAAACGAGTTTGGGGTCGACGTGGTACTTCTGCGCCGCCTGATGAATCATCTGCGTGAGGTCGGGATTGGCCAGTTCCGCCTTTCCTGCCTTCTCCGCGTGCGTCGGTGATGCAACGGGCTTTGTTTCGTCAACGCGCTGTGCGGCATGCGCCTTGGACGCTGCTGCAGCCGTGTTCTTATCGATCTCCTGCTGGAGTTTTGAAGCGAAATCCAACCCCGGGAGATTCTGCTGCTTGAGGTTAAACTCTCCCTCGATCTCGGCGATGCGTGCCTGAATCTGCTGAATGCCCGAAAGATCTATCATACGGCTTCCTCCCATTCCCTATTGCGCATGGTCAGCTGCAGGCCGATCTCATCGAGCATCTTCTGCTCCTCCCGCAGTGCCTCCGCCTTGTACTCGGCAAGGCGTTTTTCCCTCAACTTCTCAATGCTCTTGAGCGCGCTCATCTGCTCCATCAGCACTTTCAGTGCTTTCTGGCGCACGGCGTTCGCCCGCAGGATCACCTGCTGCTGATCTTCGATCTGCTGACGTTTCCACCCGAAAAATTGGTTAAAACTCATGAGTCGACCGATCTTGATGTGCGTGCCCTCCTTGGAGATCTCCTCGTAGTCACGCTGTCCCTGTGCCATCTCCTCGAGCAGCTGCCGTTGATAGGCACGTTCCTCCTCAAGAGCTCGCACGGCTTTGGCAAAGGCGACCTCCGCCTCTTCCTTCTTCATGCGCGTCACCTTGAGCAAGGTCTCGAGCTGAAAGCGAAATTTTTTCATGATGCCGCCTCATTTGCGGACGTTTCTTTCCCCGTCAGACCGATGAGCTGCTGCTCCGTCTCTGCGTAGGAGGTCACCTCGTAGATGCCCTGACAGAGGAAGTCGTTGATGCCGTCGATCTTCTGGATTGCGGCGTCGATCTTCGGGCTGGAACCCTTGACGTACGCACCGATGTGGATGAGATCCTCCGCTTCCTGATAGACGGCCATGAGTTGACGCATTTCCTGCGCTGCTTCGAGATGATTCTTTGCGACAACCTCATACATGACACGACTGACGCTGCTGAGTACGTCGATGGCAGGAAAATGGTTCTGTGCGGCGATCCGCCGCGAGAGCACGATATGCCCGTCTAGGATCGAACGCACCGCATCGGCAATCGGCTCATTCATATCGTCGCCGTCGACCAGAACGGTGTAGATGCCCGTAATTGACCCCTTTTCGCTCGTGCCCGCGCGCTCGAGGAGACGCGGCAGCATGGCGAAGACCGACGGAGTATAGCCGCGCGTCGCGGGCGGCTCGCCGATGGTGAGCCCGACCTCGCGCTGCGCCATCGCAAAGCGTGTTACGGAGTCCATCATGAGCACTACCTTGCGCCCCTGATCGCGGAAGTACTCCGCAATCGCCGTTCCCGTCATAGCTCCCTTGATGCGGACGAGTGCCGGCTGGTCGGAGGTGGCGACGACGACGACGGAACGTTTCAGCCCCTCCTCGCCGAGATCGCGCTCGATGAAATCGCGCACCTCGCGTCCGCGCTCTCCGACGAGCGTGATGACGCTAATGTCCGCCTCTGTATTACGAGCAATCATGGAGAGCAGTGTGGACTTGCCGACGCCGGAGCCCGCCATGATGCCGATACGCTGTCCGTCCCCCATCGTGATGAGCCCGTCAATCGCGCGAACACCGACGTAGAGGTTGTCATGGATGCGCGGCCGCGTCAGCGGGGGCGGGGGCGGCGCCTGCAGGGGGTACTCCTCCTTGGCGAGGATGGGTCCCTTGCCGTCGATCGGGTTGCCGAGTCCGTCAAGCACACGCCCAAGCAGCTCCATCCCGACCTTCACGCGCAGCTGACGCCCCGTTGCGACGACCTCGCAGCCGGGACCGATACCCTGCATCTCGCCGACCGGCATGAGGAGAACGCTCCCCTCGCGGAATCCGACAACCTCCGCCGGCACGGGCGGCATCCCTGCAAAGTGAGAGCTCACATAGCAGAGCTCACCGACCGTTACCGTCGGTCCCTGCGACTCGATGACCAGCCCGATGATCTGCGTCACCTTGCCCGTCAACTTCATCGGCGAAGCAGCACGGAGCGCGTCCTTGAACTTATGGATATTTATGGAAAATGGGGGATTCCCCCCCGTTTCACTCGTATTCATAGCATAACTTCCCGCACCGCTTTTTTCAGCTGTTCGATCTGTGTCTGCAGACGTGCATCAACGCTGCCATTCGGTGTCTCCACCAGGCAGTCGCCCGGCTTAAGGCTCTCATCGGACGTGATCGAGAGGCTGCTGTCCCCCGCTGTTACAATGCCGCGCAGTTCATCGCGTGCCATCAGCACGAAGTCATAGCTGTCCGGCGGTACGTGGACGACAATCTCTTTCTGATCCTTGACACGCTCGATGGCGTCACGCACGATGGGCAGAACCATCTGCGGCACATCGATGAAGTGCTGTGGAAGAACGCGCTCCACGGCGGTCATCGCAATCGAAACGATGACGTCCTCCGCCTGCATGAGGTAGTCACGCATCGCGTCGTGCGCATCGCGCAGGGTCTTCTCCGCCTTCGCATTGGTCTGGCGGATGAAATCCTCCATCTCCTCGCGTACGGCGGCCTCGCCTGCCTCTCTGCCGGCGGCAAAGCCCTCATCGTGCCCTGCCTGACGCGCTTCCTCGCGCTCCTTTTCAATTTGCTCTTTCGCCTCGCTGAGAAGCTGCTCCCGCTCCTGTTCAATTTCACCGCGGCGCACGGCGATCTCCATGTCCAGCTCTTCGCTGCGGACATCAATCGCGTGTTCACGCTCCTCGATGCGCGAGAGCAGGAACTGGACGGTCTCCTCGCTGACACCATCCTCCATGCCGTCCGCAGACGGCGGAACAGAGGGGGCGGGGACGTCGATGAGATGCGGATTTTCCTCCCAGATGGCGGCCTTGATAACTCTAGACAATCATCTCGTCTCCCTTGCCGCGCGAAATCACAATCTCGCCCTTGTCCTCGAGCACGCGGATGACAGCGACAACCTTCTGCTGCGCCTCCTCCACGTCGCGAATCTTGACCGGACCCATGAACTCGATCTCCTCGCGCAGCATATCTGCCGCACGCGTCGACATATTCTTGTAGACTTTCTCTGCAACTTCCTGCGGCGTCGCCTTGAGTGCGAGGGAGAGATCCTTGGTCTCGACCTGACGCAAGACAAGCTGCAGGGAGCGGTCGTCGATCTGGACGATGTCCTCGAACACGAACATGAGCTTTTTGATCTCTTCGGCAAGCTCGGGGCTGTCGACCTCGAGGGTTTCGACAATCGCCTTCTCCGTCGTACGATCGACGCGGTTGAGCACCTCGACAATCGCCTTGATGCCGCCTGCCGATGTGAAGTCCTGTGTTACCATGGACGACAGCTTTCGTTCCAGCACGCGCTCGACCTCACGGATGGAGTCCGGTGAGGTGCGATCCATGGTTGCGATACGCTTCGTGACCTCGACCTGCGACTCTGGAGGTAATGCCCCGAGAACGATCGCCGCCTGATCCGGTTCCAGATACGCCATGATGAGGGCGATGGTCTGGGGATGCTCGTTCTGAATGAAGTTGATGAGCTGTGCCGGATCGGTTTTGCGCAGGAAGTCGAACGGACGCACCTGCAGACTCGTCGTGAGACGGTTGATGATCTCGAGTGCCTTGTCGGGACCGAGTGCCTTTTCCAGGACGTTCTGCGCATACTGCAGGCCGCCCGAGGAGATGTAGTCCTGTGCCATGCACATGGAGTAAAACTCTGAGATGACCTCCGCCTTGAGGGCGGACGAGACCTGCTTCTGGTTGGCGATCTCAAGCGTCAGCTGCTCGATCTCGTCATCGTCCATATGCTGAAATAGCTTCGCGGAGTACTCAGGACCAATGGCGATAAATAGGATCGCCGCCTTCTGCTGGTTGGTCAGATCACCGCTGCCATATAGATCCGGCATGGTTACTCCTCCTCCGTAAGCCAAGTCTTGACCAGGAGCGCGACCTCTTCAGGCTTGCTGTCGATGAGCGCAAGAAGCGCGAGTTTCTCGTTCATCTGCTGCTGCTCCTCCTCAGAGAGATCCTCTTCCTCGACCTCGCCGGCAGCGATTGCAGCGGCACGCTCCTCGGCAAGACGCTCTTCTTCGAGACGCTTTGCCTCCTCGGCAGCCTCGCGCTCGAGACGCTTCTTGCGACGATACATAAGAATCGCGGCAACGATGAGGGCGATGATGAGAAGAACGGCGCCGACCTGCATGTAGAAGATGCGGTCCTGACGATCCTTCTCTGCCTGCAGCTCTGCGGCACGACGGTCTGCCGCCTCCGTGCTGAACGGCAGAGGCTCAACGGAGATCGTATCGCCGCGCGTCTGATTGATGCCTGCAGCGCTGCTCACCGTGCGCAGGATGCTCTCCTGCTGCGGCTGCGTTACGTCGTCATTGACAAGAACAGCAACCGTCATACGGCGGATCGAGCCCGGGGAGGCGATCACGTGCTGGCGTTCCTCGTTGATCTCGTAGTTCTTCGTGGATTCTTTTTTCTCGTAGGCAGCATTCGCGTTCGATTCCTGTTCGACATAGCCCGGGACGTTGCTCTGCACGCCCGCAGGGCCGCCGGGGTTCGTCGAGCTGCCGTTATAGCTCTCGGAGATGTCCTGCTGGCTGCGGATGATGCCTGCATCATCCACCACAGGGGTAAAGGTCTGACGATCCGTCAGGCGGTCGTCAAAGTCCAGCTCCACGCTGACGCGGGCAAATGCACGCCCTTCCCCGAGCGTTTGATCGAGCAGGGTCTGCACCTTTTTCTCGATGTTGTCCTGCACCTTGCGCGTCATCTCAAGCTGTGTGATGGTCTTTGCGCCAAGCCCCTTCTCATCCTGGTCGTCGGGATCATTCAGGATCTTGCCCGTATCATCGACGATCGTGATGTTCTCCGGCGTCAGTCCCTTGATGCTGTGTGCCGCAAGATTGACAATGCCTTTGATTTCCTTTTTCGTCAACTCCGCGTGAGGCTTCAGGCGCAGCATAATGGAAGCCGTCGCCGGCTTCTCCTCTTTTTTGTAAAGGCTGTCCTCGGGCAACACGATGTGAACACGTGCTTTATCGACGGCCTCGATCTGCTCGATGGTACGCGTCAGCTCGCCCTGCAGTGCCTGCAGGTAGTTGACGCGGTTCTGGAACTCGGTGACACCGAGTTTGCTGTCATCGAAGATCTCGAATCCCTTGTTCCCGTGCGGAAGTCCCTGCACGGCAAGATTGAGACGTGCCTCATGCACATTCGCCGTCGGAACGAGAATCGTCGTGCCCGACTTATTCTCCTGTATTTCGTAACTGATCTTCGATTCACGCAGCTGATTCGCGACCTCGCCCGCATCCTTGGTCTCCATGTCGGTGAACAGCGGCACCATATCGGGCTTGCTGCCGTACCAGAAACTGAGACCGAAGATCAGTACGAGAATTGCGAGTGCCGAGCCGAGCATAATGTAGCGCTGCCGCTTGTCAAAGCGTTTCCACAAGGCAAGGCTGCGCTCTTTCCACTCTCCCATAATCTCTTTCCCTTCAAGTCACCGCGGTTGTGCTTCCCCGCGAGGGTGCAAACAGAACGGCAGTTTTGGTTATACCTGCATCCGCATGATTTCCTGATAGGCAGAAACAGCGCGATTGCGCATCTGCAAGGTAAGCTGCAGGGCAATTTCAGCCTTTTGCCCCGCCACGATAACCTGAGATACATCTTCTACTTCGCCCGCGGCGAGCAGCTTCGTCTGTTCCTCTGATGCGAGCTGAAGATGATTGACTTCGGAGAGGGCATCTTTTAGATAGGTGCCGAAATCTTTACGCTGGGATTTGTCGATGGTCTCGCCCAGATGGCTGGGTGCACGCATCGTTACAGGAGTCATTTGCAGTGCTTGTACTTCCATAATGGATCCCCCTTACAATGTGTGCATCAGTTTCCGTTGCCAATACGGAGTGCCGCATTGACCATGGACTTCGCTGCGTTGATCGTCGTCGTATTTGCCTCGTAGCCGCGCGATGCCGAGATCATATCGACCATTTCGGCGACAATGTTGACATTCGGGCGCTCCACGTAGCCGTCTGCGTTCGCATCCGGATGTCCCGGCTCATAGACCAGAGGTCCCTGCGTGTTGTCTGCGCGAATGCCGACAGCACGTACGCCGTCGCCGGGGCGCATGCGGTTCGACGCACGTGCCAAGAAGGACTCAAAGCCAATGCCATGCCCCTTCTCACGTGGCTGGAACACGACGTAGCGGCGGTGATAAGCACCCCCGCCCTGTGTCCGCGTCGTATTCGCATTCGCGATATTGTTGGAGATCACGTCCATGCGAAGGCGTTCCGCTGTAAGCCCGGACGCCGCCGTATCAATTCCCAAAAACATTCCCATATCGTGCCCTCCGATCAGCCCTGACCACTGGTGATGACACTCTTCATCCTACTGATGTGTCCCCCCAGCTGATTGGCAAGTACATTGTAATAAAGCTGGTTCTTTGCAACCTCTGCCATCTCAACGTCGATATCGACATTGTTGCCGTCCAGGCGCATATTGGTCGTATTCTCCTGCTCGATGACGCCGTGTGCCTTACCGCGATACGCTAGCGGAAGGTGGCGGTCGTGCGTACGTACGACGGGCATCAGCGGATCGTCCTCCAGCCCCAATTCCTTTTTCAGCAGATCCTCAAAGCGGACATGACTCCGCTTGAAGTTCGGTGTATTCACGTTGGCGATGTTGTTGCTGAGCACCTCATGGCGAAGCGTCGATGCTGCCATGGCACGGCTGCTGACATCTATCACCGAGGTATTGACCACCTGCTCCAGCATGAAACGTCACATTCCTTTCCCCGATTCTTTACGCACACAAAAATCGACATACGTAATAGATATATATTTAGTTCTACATCCCCATAAAAAATCCTTTTGATTCTGCCTTTTTTTCTTAAAAAATGATAAGGTTTTTCGTCATCGTGTTATCCTTCGGCTCGCAGAGAGGGCTGCGCGCCAACGTGAAGGCTCTTGACCAGGATATCGACCTCGTGGACAACCATGCCCGTCATGCGCTCGATCTCCGTCTGCAGACGGCGGCGCAGCGCGGCCATGGTCTCCTGGATGGCGTGTCCGTAGGCGAAGACAACCTCCAATGAGACCGTGATACCGAGATCGTCGTCCCCGTTCACGATGTGGCGGACGCGTGTCCCGCCGACACGGTACACATCCTCGAACTGCTCGGCGGCAATACGTACGATGTTCTTGATGACCGAGTCGTCGATGATGAGTTTTCCATAGTAGCTGAATACAGGGCGTACGATGGAGCGCTCCCCGAGCTTGCGTCGCTTCGATGAGGAGGTCTTGAAAAAGCTCTTGATCGGGTCGATGAGATAGCCCGAAAAATGCGGCTTTAGTTCAATGCTCGGCACGGGAATAATGTGTTCGCCACGCTTCAGACGGTGATACTGGGCGATCTCCATATCCTTCTTGGAGGCGACGTCCTCAATGCGGATGATCTTTCCGACCGGACCGATGCCAAGCGCCTTCGCGATCTTCTGCACCATATTCTCCGAGGTGCCGAGGATCAGGATGCGGCGTGGTGCACACTCCTCGATCGCGCGGCGTACGTCGGCAGCATGTCCTGGAAGGACGAAAATCGCACGCCGCACCGCCATGATGCGGTTCTTTTCCTTCTTTGCCGATGTGCCGCCGACCACTTTCCCATCTTTGATGAGGATGCCGTCGTCAATGATGGCATCTGCGCCATTTTTTCGGGCAACCCACAGTGCGCGGTGACTTTTTCCCGTTCCACTCGGGCCGACAAGGGCAATTACGTCCATTGTGTCCCTCCTCTTTTTAGGAAGCGCTGATAAAATGAGGTCTGCCAGATTGGCGTAGATTTTTTGTCCGAACAAGGTGGAAAACCGGACGCAGAGTGGGGCTCTGTGGAGGATTTTCCGCCGAAGTGCGGGCGAAAAAGATGCGTCAAGATGGTGGTGCCGAATTTATCAGTGCTTCCTTTACGGTATCCTCACTTATGCTGCGGCGGACGATAGAAATTTTCCGCATAGACATCCTCGATCGTGAACTGACCGATCTCCTCTGTTCCGCGTCCGGGAAAGCCGCGGTAATCCGAGCCGCCCGATACGAGAAGTCCGTGCTGCTGCGCCACATCCAGATAGTGCTGCGTATCCTGCCGATCGTAGGTGGGATAAAACGCCTCAATCCCCTGAAGCCCCTGCGCAGCGAGCGTCATGATGACCGTCTCATCACCGACCGCCTTGGGGTTTGCGAGAACGGGGGTCCCGCCCGCCCCGCGGATGAGGCTGATGAGCTCCTCGGCAGAGACGCGAAAATGTGGCACATAGGCAGGCTGCCCGCGCTTCAGCAGCTGATCGAAGCAGGCGCGGACGGAGTCAAAGTAGCCCTTTTTCACCAGCACACGTGCGACGTGGGAGCGTCCGATTGCCTTGCACATCCCCTCATCCGTCAGCACCTCAGTCTCACCGATCTCATAGCCGAGCCCCCGCAGGAGCTCCACGATCTCCGTGAAGCGTGTCCATCGTGCCTCGCTGATCTCCTCAAGTTTTTCCTGCAAATCCGCATTGTAGATGTCGATGTTGTAGCCCAAAATGTGAACATCATGTCCGCCATCGCCCGTACTGAATCCCACTCCGGGGATCAGCCTCAGGCTGCCGGAGGAAATGTGTCCGCTCTCATACAGCTCCGTCACACCCTCAACCGAGTCGTGATCTGTAATGGAGATGTAGCGCAGCCCCGCAGCCTTTGCCGCTTCCATGATCTCCTCCGGCGTATTTCTGCCGTCGGAGAAGGTCGTATGGATATGCAAATCGCTTGGCATATATCTTCTCCTTGACTCCCTATTCCGCTTCGCGCAGCAGAAGCGACTCAATCGATGCAGGGCGCTGCCCCGCAGGATCGATATCCACGATGACTGCCGCGTATTCCGCAGGGCCTTCTGCCATATCAAACCGCACAGGCATCCCCGTACGGAACTTCTGAATGACGAGATCCGTGCGCACGCCGAGCACCGAATTCTGTGCCCCGACCATACCGAGATCGGTGATGTATGCCGTCCCTCCTGGCAGGATACGTGCATCTGCTGTCTGGACATGTGTATGCGTGCCGACAACGATGTCCGCACGGCCGTCCAGATAATGCGCCATCGCGAGTTTCTCCGACGTGGTCTCCGCGTGAAAATCCAGGACGATGATATCCGCCTGATCCTCCAGCGCGGCAAGAATCTCATCCGCCTTCTGGAAGGGGCAGTCCATCGGCGGCATAAACGACCGCCCCGAGAGATTCATCACGCCGATGCTCGCCGTCTTGGCAGGGAAAACACAGAATCCTTTTCCCGGCGCTCCCTCAGGATAGTTTGCTGGACGGATGAGAAACGGCTCATCATCGACGAAGGAAAAAACCTCCTTCTTATCCCAGACATGATTGCCCGAGGTGACAATATCGGCTCCGCCTGCATAGAGCTCATCGAGCGCCTTGCGCGTATAGCCCTTGCCGCCGGCCGAATTCTCCCCATTGACAATGACGACATCAATGCCGCGCTCCGCGCGCAGACGCGGCGTAAAAGTGCGAAAGGCACGCCGTCCCGCGTGTCCGACAACATCACCGACGATCAGTATGCGCACGGCGTCCCCTCCTTTCATGCTCCATCAGCGGTTATAGACCACGACCTGGTCGCGCTCCCGAATCCCAACGAGACGATCGCGCAGCGGCATCTCGCGTACGGCGGTCAGCATACGATCAAGCGCATCATGCTGCATCTGTCGAAACTCCGCATCGGGCACGTCCGCCCCATGCGCATCCACGAGCAGTGCCTCTCCGAAGCGATCGGTCAAAAGCTGGACTGTAAGCCCAATCTCCCGCTCCGTCACCTCATCCATCCGCCGTGCGAGATGCAGCATCATGAGCCCCTCATGGTGCTCGTAGGTGAACTCCATCTCGCTCGCCATGCCGCCCTCAAGTCCCTGATAGGTCTCAATGCTCTCAGCGAGAAATTCGGCAAATGCCTCCATCTCATCCTCCGGCACCGTCCCCCGCAGGACAAAGTCCATCGTCAGAAGGCCGCTGTACGGCTCGTAGGACACCGCCTGAATCTCAGGAAAACAGACGAGGACGGACGCGAGCAGCTGAACCCCCGGGCGCGCCTGCTCCGTCCGATGCCGCACCGCGCGCGTTCCTCCAAAATGTCTGCGCAGAAAGTCAAACATATCCGCCATCTCCATGATCGAGAGCGTATCCATGGAGCAGGAACGGCGAGCGGGCACGTCCCCGCGCCCGCTCATAGAGGTCATCCCTACTTGGCATAGTCCACAACGCGTGTCTCACGGATCACTGTTGCCTTGATCTGCCCCGGATACTCGAGATCGCCCTCGATCTTCTTTACAATATCATGTACGAGAACTGCCGCTCCCGCATCATCCACCTTGTCCGGCTTTACCATCACGCGAATCTCGCGGCCCGCCTGGATGGCAAAGCAACGCTCTACGCCGTCAAACGACTCCGCAATTTCTTCCAGCGCCTTGAGTCGCTTAATGTAGGACTCGAGGCTCTCGCGCCGTGCGCCGGGACGTGCCGCCGAGACGGCATCTGCCGCTGCGACGAGCACGGCCTCCACCGTTGTTGCCTCCTCATCGCCGTGATGGGACGCGATGATGTTGATGACTTCCTTCGACTCGCGGTACTTGCGCGCGAGATCAGCTCCCACGGTGACGTGCGGCCCCTCGATCTCATGGCTGACCGCCTTGCCGATGTCATGGAGGAGGCCGCCGCGCTTCGCGAGCATGACGTCGCAGTCCAGCTCCGCCGCCATCAGCCCCGCGAGGTGCGCGACCTCGATGGAGTGCGCCAGCACGTTCTGTCCGTAGCTCGTGCGATAGCGCATCCGCCCCAACAGACGCACCAGCTCGGGATGGATGCCGTGCACGCCCGTCTCGAACGTCGCCTGCTCTCCTGCTTCCTTGATTCGCTGATCGACCTCGCGGCGTGCCTTCTCGATCATCTCTTCGATGCGTGCCGGATGAATGCGTCCATCCTGAATCAGCTTTTCGAGCGCAATCCGTGCCACCTCACGGCGTACGGGATCAAAGCCCGAAAGAATGACCGCCTCGGGCGTATCGTCGATGATGAGGTCGATGCCCGTCAACGTCTCCAAGGTGCGGATATTGCGCCCCTCACGCCCGATGATGCGGCCCTTCATCTCATCGTTCGGCAGAGCAACGACCGAGACCGTCGTCTCCGCCACGTGATCGGCGGCACAGCGCTGGATGGCGACACTCAGAATCTCACGTGCTGCCTTGTCCGCCTCGTCCTTTGTCTGCTGGACATATTCTTTAATCTTGCGTGCCTTCTCATGCTTCAGCTCTTCCTCCGCCTCTGCCATGAGCACGGTGCGCGCCTCCTCGGAAGACAGTCCAGAGATGCGCTCGAGCTCCTGCCGCTGGCTCTCATAGAGCGCGCTGACCTCTGCCTGCGTCTTGTCGATGCGTGCCTCCTTACGTGCGAGGCCTTCCTCCTTTTTCTCGATGGATTCCAGCTTGCGGTCGATGTTCTCCTCCTTCTGGATCGTACGGCGCTCCATACGCTGCAGTTCACTGCGGCGTTCCTTCGTGTCACGCTCAAAGTCCTGTCGCTGCCGCTGGATCTCTTCCTTGGCTTCGAGCAGTGCTTCCTTCCGCTTCGTCTCCGCCGCCTTCCCAGCCTCGTCGACAATGCGTTTTGCTTCACTTTCGGCTGATCCTATCTGTGCCTCTGCCGCACGCTTGCGCGCCGTATAGCCGGCTGCAGCGCCAACGCCAATGGCGATAATTATCATGAGTATTTCCGTAAAGATAACGGCCACCTCCTCGTTCATAAATAAGCGCATATTCTTATATATTTTAATGTTTTTTGTGTATGGTGTCAAGAATGGCGCCCCCTCTGCGCACGCAGAAGAAAAAGTCCTACTCTCACAAAATCTGCTCTGTGCTTACGGCGACGCGCTTCTTTCCCTCTATACTGGACAGAAATATTTTCATCCGATATAATATGTTCATCGGTTCATATGATAGGAGGAATTATGAATAAGAAAAAATTGATGCGAAGCGGTGTCGCACTTGCTCTCTCCATCTCCATGGCGAGCGGTATTACCCTCAGTACCCCGGCGGTGGCCGAGGCCAGCACGGGCAACATCATCGGTGCGATCGTCGGCGGTATTGCGGCGTCTGCTGAGATGAACAAGGAGATCAAGTACTACAATACGACGGAAGAGGGTCGTCAGGCGCTGAACAATCAGCTGCGCGAAAAGTATGGGGTCAATGACGACTACGCGCTCAACAATCAGCTTGACCGCATTTTCACCAATCTGACGGCGGCGATCGGTTCGCAGGACGCGACCATCTACGACCGTCCGTATCTCTATTTCATCAACAACGAGGACAGCTTCAACGCATTCTGTACGCTCGGACATAATATGAGCGTCAATACAGGGCTTTACAACTACCTCAACAACGAGGACGAGATCGCCGTTGTCCTCGCCCATGAGATGGGGCATGGGCAGAAGGATCACCCCGCCAAAGGCATGAAGCGTTCGCTTGGTCCCGCGATTCTTGCAAGTGCAACGGGTACGGTGCTTGGTGCAATCGCTGCCAATATATGGAGCGGACAGGGACTCACCAAACCGATGGAGTGGGAGGCAGATAACCTCGCCTTTGACTACATCTCGCGCTCTCCGTATAACCCGGGAGCAACGGCAGCGGTATGGCAGCGCGTCATCGACATGGACGGCAACAACTCCGCCAATGTCGTCTCCATCATGTCCGGTGCCGCCGATCATCCGTCAAATGCCTCGCGCCGTGACAACTACGCCAAGAAGCTGACCGAGATGAGCGGCGGCAAGGTCACGGTGAATAACGGCACCGTCTACATTAACAAGAAGGAGTTCGTGACGCCCGCCCCTGCCTACGGTATGACCTCGGCGGAGCGCGCCTACTTTGTCATGGGTAACCTCGCGGCGGCCTATAAGAATGGGCACACTGCTGCGGATGCGTATGCGGACGGCTCCACGGTCATGCTCGGTGCTCAGCCCATCATCACAGCGGTGGAGGGCGACCGCAGTGCAGCAGACATGGCAAATCAGCTGAATAAGATCAAGTAAGAGGAGCAAAGAAAAACGAGGATTGCCGATGTGGCAATCCTCGTTTTTCTTTGCTATCGCTGTGGAAAGCGACGCAGCGCGCGCGGTTTTCCCAAGATCTCCGCCATCACCACCGCCTGCTGCATCGTCTGTGCGGTCCACTGCGGCAGCCCCTGCATCACAGGAGATTCTGCAGCAGACAGTATCTCAGCGCGCCGCTCCTGCGCGGCGTGCTGCTTCTCCGCATGTCGATGCGCCGCCGCCGCTTTCTCGGCGGCTCTGCGCTCCGTCTCCCACTTTTCGCGCAGTGCGCGCTCTGCCTCCGTCGGATCGACTGTCCCGATCTCGATGCGGCCGGGGATGCCGCGCATCGGCGGGATCTCGAACGCACCGCCCTTCTGTGCTCCGCGCCTCTGACGGGGAATCTCCTGTGGTACGGTCGGCGGCGGAACTTTTTTCTTTCCGCGCACACGGTCATCGAGCACACTGATCGCAATCAGGATGCCGACTACGACGAGAAATTCCATGGCGCATTCCTCACTTTACGGGGACAGACGGATGCTTGTCATTCTGCTTCCCCGACGCACTGATCGCATGGCGCATATCCGTATCCGACTGGATGTTGTTCAGCTGGTAGTAATCCATGACGCCGAGCTTGCCCTCGCGCAGCGCCTGTGCCATGGCGTGTGGCACCTCTGCCTGCGCCTCGACCACCTTGGCCTCCATCTCCTGCGTGTACGCCTTCATCTCCTGCTCACGCGCGACCGCCATCGCGCGGCGTTCCTCCGCCTTTGCCTGCGCGATGCGCTTATCCGCCTCCGCCTGATCGGTCTGCAGCTCCGCACCGATGTTGCGCCCGACATCGACGTCCGCAATATCAATGGAGAGTATCTCAAATGCCGTTCCTGCGTCGAGGCCTTTGCCAAGCACGGTCTTCGAGATATCATCCGGATTGGCGAGCACGTCATTGTGACTCTGCGAGGAGCCGACCGTCGTCACGATGCCTTCGCCAACACGTGCAATGATCGTCGGTTCCCCTGCACCGCCAACCAAACGGTCGATGTTCGCACGCACCGTGACACGTGCCTTGATCTTCAGCTCGATGCCGTTCGCCGCCACGGCAGAGACAATCGGCGTCTCGATGACCTTCGGATTGACACTCATCTGCACTGCGTCGAGCACATCGCGCCCCGCGAGGTCAATTGCCGCTGCGCGCTCGAATGGGAGGGCGATCTGCGCGCGATGCGACGCGATCAGTGCATCCACCACCTTGTCCACATTACCGCCTGCGAGATAGTGTGCCTCGAGCTGGTTGACGCTCACATCCAGCCCCGCCTTATTTGCCTTGATGAGAGGCAGAACAATGCGGCTCGGCGGAACGCGGCGCAGGCGCATCCCGATCAGGGAGACAATGCCGACCGAGACATTTGCCGAAATCGCCGAGACCCACAGCCCGAGCGGAACGAAATGAAGAAAGATCGAAACCGCCAGGATAACGATGACAACGAGGAATGCTCCTCCGAACAGTGTACCCATGAAAACCTCCTAGATGTGTGTTCATCCATCCGAAATATTATGCCTCACGTACCACCACACGGCTGCCACTCACAGACAGGACGACAACGCGCGTCCCCTTTTCAATAAATGCGCCCTCGGAGACGACATCCACAGGGCGTCCGTCAATCTGTACCGTCCCCGCAGGCCGCAGCTCCGTGAGCACCTTGCCCATCTTTCCAATGAGATCGACCGCCCCGACGGTACTGACATAGCCCTCCTCCGTACGCGAGCTATTGTGAAGGACCAGCTTATTCCACAGTCGGCTCGACGGCAGACGGGCAACGACGAGCAGGAATATCGCCACTGAGATAGCAAGAGCGATGCCGAGCGCTGCAAGTGCGCCGATGTCGCCGCCGAGCGCGAGCACTATGCTGTAGAGCATCGCTGCAACGCCCAGCCCCGCGAGCAGTCCGACCGTTGGCAGCAGGATCTCCACAATGATCATCAGCACACCGACAAGAAACACCGCGATGTGATAGAACTCCACCAGACCACGCGTATACTGACTGCCCCAGAACACCGCCGCCGCGACAATCCCGAGCAGGACACCGACGCCCAGCCCGCCCGTCTTGATCTCTACCATAATGGAGAGAAACATCACGGCGAGCAGCAGCACCTGCAGCACGCCGCGATCTACGATAACATCCATACCTGCCCTCCTTCGACAGACGCCGCATACGCCATCCGTCCGATCACGCTGCAAAAGAAAAACCGCCCCTGCGTCCCAAACGTGAGCGGTGTATTTCATAGCCATGTGAAGAAGCAGCCGCCAGAGAGGGGTTCTCCTTTTCTGTCTTTATGATAACAGATTCACACAGCGTTCGCAAGATGTTTGTATAAATTCTGTCAATGGCAACGAGACCGTGTATCAGCTTTTCATCTAAGGCGTTGCTGCTTGCACTTTCCCGCCATCGTTTGTATAATGCCTGAAGAGAACCACTAAAGGCAAAGGCGGCTAACTTCTTCACCTCTCCAACTCTATAAGCGGGAGGTGGTGCAATATGGGTTATTACGAGTTCATTTTAATCATTGTTCTCGTCACTGGCTACATTGTTGCCATAAAAAAGAAATAACCGCCCTACTTTGACACGGTAAGCGGTTATTCCGTTCTCCTGTGAAGAAGTAGCCGCCCTACGGTGGTTCTCCTTTTTTGTACCTCTATCATAGCAGATTTGCCTATTTTTTTCAAGGCATCTCAACACTGATTCTGTAAGACGTTGCTGCTCTTATAGAGTGTCATTACTTGCACTTTCTAGCCATCGTTTGTATAATGCCAAAAGAGAGACACAACAAGTAGGGCGTCTACACTCTTCACCTCTCCAACTCTATAAGTGGGAGGTGGTGCAATATGGGTTACTACGAGTTCATTTTAATCATTGTTCTCGTCACTGGCTACATTGTTGCCATAAAAAAGAAATAACCGCCCTGCTTCCATCATGTGCGGTTAAATCTCCTAACATGTGAAGGAGTAGCCGCCCTATGGTGGTTCTCCTTTTTTGTATCTCTATCATAGCATACACAGCACATTTTTTCAAGATGTCCCAACGATGATTCTGAAAAACGGCTGTGCTCAATCCTACTCGTACGCTTAACCATAATAAAAAAGAGTACTCAGCATCACACACTGAATACTCCGGCAATGTTCAAAAGAATGGTCGGAACGACAAGATTTGAACTTGCGGCCTCTTCCACCACAAGCAATACAGAATGATAATCTTCCCGATTTGAAACAATAGAACGCCACACAGTAACAACATTTTCTAAGCGTATCAAACACGGCTTTTGATGCTCTTATAAAGCGTTGCTACTTGCACTTTCCCGCCATCGTTTGTATAATGCCTGAAGAGAACCACTAAAGGCAAAGGCGGCTAACTTCTTCACCTCTCCAACTCTATAAGCGGGAGGTGGTGCACTATGGGTTATTACGAGTTCATTTTAATCATCGTTCTCGTCACTGGCTACATTGTTGCCATAAAAAAGAAATAACCGCCCTACTTTCGACGCATGAGCGGTTTATTTCCGTTACCTTGTGAAGGAGTAGCCGCCCTACGGTGGTTCTCCTTTTTTGTACCTCTATCATAGCAGACACAGCATATTTTTTCAAGACAGCCCCGACGCTGATTTTTCAAAAATATTTTCGCGCCCTTATATATATTTATTACACTGATTCACTTCCCCCGTGCCGCCATCACGCGCCCGCCCCTCTGAAATGATTCATGGGAGACAACAAAGACCCGCTGTCTTTTTCCATTCATCCGATACCTAAGCCGCTATCGCTGCGTGTAAATTTAGACCTTGCCCTATCTTTACACTTTGAAAGTGCCGAAAATGTGTAAAAATAGGCTTGTTTTTCCTATATTTTTACACTTTGTAGCGAAAGTTCTTGACTCTATTTTTACATTATGTTATCCTCTTTGCAGAATCGTCAAGACAAACAGCTAAGGAGGAATGACAAAATGAACGTGGGTTATGTGAGAGTGTCAACGGTAGAGCAGAACGCCGAAAGACAAACAAGGGACTTGAAAGAGAGTGCAGGGGTTGAGAAGGTCTTTCTTGACAAGCTGAGCGGGAAAGACACAAATAGACCTGCCTTGCAGGAAATGTTAGAGTTCGTTCGCTCTGGCGATTGCGTCGTCGTCTCTGAGTTCTCACGTCTGGCACGCAATACACATGACCTGCTAGACATCATCCAAACGCTGAATGATAAAGGCGTGAGCGTCGTGAGCCGTAAAGAGGCACTAGACACAAGCACACCGCAAGGAAAGCTGATGCTTACACTCCTTGCCGGGATTGCTGAATTTGAGCGTGCGCTGATGCTGCAAAGACAAAAGGAGGGTATCGCCATAGCTAAGGAGCAGGGAAAGTACAAAGGCAGAAGGCAGCTGCATAAGCCCGAACAGTGGGACGAATGGCGGGAGATGTATCAGACCAGACAGATCACAGCGACGAGGCTTGCTGAGATGTGCGGTGTCTCTCGTCCCGTGGTCTACAAGTGGCTGAAAGATTCATCTGTCTAACGAGGTGCAGACATGGAGAAAGACACAAAGGATAAAGCCCCTAAGAAGCGGGGACGAAAGCTAACAGGCAGACAAAGGGCGAATTACTATCTCACCGAGGAGGAGGACGCCACGCTTAGAGTTCTCCTGCAAGACATGAGGCGCGGGGTGCCGCCCGTGCGCTATGGAGACATAAAAGAACGCGCCGATGAGGCCTATGAGAAAGCCGTTCAGAGACAGGCGAACGGGATGAATAAGCCACGATTCACGCTTGCTTATTATCATTTTACGGTTCTATGCCCGCCGATCGGAACCGCCTACACTTTGAATCAATTCAAAAACGTGGTTGGTAGACACAAGGGAGGACATCCCAAAGACGATGCTTGAACCCTCTGAGGAGCAACACAGCGAATGAGATATAACCCGCCATCAGTGAGCCTTTGGCACTTGCGCCGAGGCTCTTTCTTTTTGTCTGTGAGTACAGCCGCTTTTTCGGCTCTATCAATCCTTCTCGCCTTGTCTCACAGCGGGGCAAAAGTATTTTCTTTGCTCTCTGGCTAAAGCCTTGCTATGACTGGGGTTACGAGTGTTTTTCTTAGGTGGATCATAAGTTAGAGAAAAGAGCGTCCCTTTTAGGTGGGACACAAGGTGAAAACGAGGGAAAACTTTCGCCCCTGCTTTTAGGTGGGACACGAGAAAGAGGAAAAAGACTTTCCCGATGCTATCGGCTAAGACAAACAAAGGAGGAGCTACGATGTATGGCAGTAGACTAAGCAGGGAGGATGTGAGGGAGGCGGGCTTTCTGGCAGGTACTTTGCGGGTTTCTAAGCCCCTACAGCACGAGGAGGCACGCCTTAAGATGCGCTCTTTGCTGAGAGCATGGGAGAGATTTGCCACGAGGAAGCAGCTGAGGTATAAGCTCTTGCTTGTGCTTTCGGATTGGTCTGAGACGAAAAGAGAGCGTGCAGCTCTCCATGTGCATTTTCTTTTATGGTGCTCTGGAAGGGGCTTAGGGGAACAGTTCTTTAAGGCGTGGTGGATGAAGAATAAGCTGGGGTTCTTGCGTGATATTCGGATTCTAAGCCGTGTTAAAAGCCGCGCTACTGGCAAGACCTATCCCGTTAATGGCGGCTGGCTTAGGTATGTTATGGCAAACTATGAATGCAGCTCTAAACATCACCTCTGGGAGCGTGTTTCTGAGGGATTAGAGGCGTGTTCATGGCAGTCTTTAGGCTTGCCTGAGGAGACTGAACAGGTGGACTTCTTGGAGCTCTCTTTTACGCGCTAAGGTTTTTCTTGTTTGGCGGCAGCAGCCGCGCTACGAGGAGGCAGGTATAAGGCGACATATCCGACATACGCGGGAGCAGCGGGGCAAAAGTGAGGTTAAAGATGTGCCCGAATGTCACGCGGGGGCTGGCTTTAAGAGGCTTTGCCTACCTTCCACTTTGTATATATATATATTATATAGCTTTAAGACGTATATAGGCTTATATATAAGCTGTCTATAGGCTATCTTTAGGCTGTCTATAGGTTCGCTTATAGGGAATTACATTGAAATAGAGCAAACCCGCCATCCTTAGAGCCCCAAGGGATAGCTGGATTTTTTTGTGTCTTTTTGCCCCGGAACGTGCTTTTTCCCCACACCGAAGCCATTCTGAGCGGATGAAATGAGCCGCCCTATACCAGAGTACCTAAAAGCAATTTCAAAGGCTCTATACGCGCGTTGTGCTCTATCTACGGGAAAATAAATCGGGGTTACGTGCAGCCCTTCACCCCTGCTTTTTGACAAAGGCGATTTTCAGACCGAGAACAGCAAGGAGCGTGCTGAGGTCTTTTACCGTGAGAGAGCCGCGCTGAAACTTGTTGTGTAATCCCTTCTCGTTCAATCCTGCCTTTGCCGCCAATTCCTTGAACGTTATCCCCTGCTCTTTCGCTAGGGCTTTCAGTTCGTCTTTCATGTCCATCTGCTTCACCTCTCTCAAATTTCCTCTTGACAAGTCGCGTATTCGTGACTATCCTAGATCACAAAGTCACGTTTTCGTAACTATGTAGATGTTTTAATGCGTTGTCTATCTGCTCTATGCTGAGCAGGTTCACATAAAGGGATTTACTCAATGCTGAGGCAAGTCCCACCATCCGTTTTCTCATCTTTGCAAAGGAGAATGTAAACCATGGAGACAACAAACACACAGGACAGGGAGCCACGCCGTACGGTCGTAGAACCCGATGCAGCAGCCGCCTACGCGGAAGCCACTGAGGACGCCTACGCCGAGCTTGTGGCTTACCGTGAAGAGGTACTGAATGACCTTGTGCAGCGTGCCGTAGACAGTGCGACGGATGCAACCTATCGCCGCATTGTGAGTTCGATGAGCGGTCATCTGGCGGGGATTCCATTCGATGTGAAGGGCAACGCCTACACGGGATTCACGCGCGACTATCAACGTGCTATCTCACATATCGCTTTCAAGGCTTATGTTCAGGGCTTGCGTGATTCTTTCGACTTTCCAAACCTTACCGATGGACTACGGGAACAGTTCGCGGAAGGAGAGCGCAAGGCCTCCGGCTATATATATGATTTCCGCTATGTACCGTCGGCGCCGATCATGGACTAAGACACATAGCACATGGGGGCTTTCCGAGCATTCGGGGAGCTCTTTCTTGTATCTACCGAACAGGAGGAAAACGAATCATGAGCACACAGAACAACGACAAAAGCTTTGCCGGCCTTCCCTGCAACGAGCAGGAAACGGTTATCTGCATTGACCGTGAGACGAGAGCCGCCCGTATCTACACGAGCGACACACGCTTTATCAACAAGCTGGACAAGCTCTATGAGCGGAAAAGGGTTCACCGCAACGAGGACGGTGTAACGGCGGTTGAGTATGAGGTAGCTGAAAAGCTTATCTCTTTCCGTAGCGGTATTGTCAAGCAGAATCTCACCGATGAACAGAGGCAGCAGATAGGGGAACGACTGAATAGAGGGAGGAAGGGAAACACATAAAAGCGTTTTTTACGTCTACACATACATAAGCTTGTGTGTTTTGGCACATTGAAATCGTCCACGCGATACTTTATATGCGTCGATGATTTTAAGTGGCTATTTTCCCTATCTAACGTGTATTAGACAACAAAGGAGGTGAGCGCCTATCGTTAGACAAAAAGTCGTATACGTGAACTGAGAGCTTTCCGAGCATTCGGGAGGCTCTTTTTTTGTGTCTATTTTGCCGCGAGCGCGGCGGTAGACAACAAGGGATTTACAGAATGAACGCCACGCGCTATGATGAATGCGTTACTATGTGGCGTTCTCACAGAAGGAGAAAGCGCCATGAATATCACACAAGAACAGCTGAATAATGCCGTGCAGGAAGCCTTGAAAGGAGCGCTGGGAGGACTTCCCGCCATGCAGACACAAGGGAATAACATCACGCTGAAGGAGTTCGGCGCGAGGTTCATGAAAGACAAAAAGAGCGAAACAGCCAATACCACCTATGCGAAAAGCGATAGTCTTTATCGCAACCACATCTTACCTGCCTTTGGAGAGATGCAGCTTTCCGCCATCATGCGCCAAGACATTCAAGACTTTGTGAATGAGCTGGCAGCTGAGGGCTACAGCATGGAGACGATGAAGCCGATAAAGGGGCTCTTATCGTCCATCCTGAATACGGCGGCGGGTGATCGGCTTATCCCCTTCAATCCGTGTGAAGCCGTGAAGATGCCACGCATGGTGAAGAAGAAGAAAGCCGCGCCAACAAAGGAGCAGTACTTAAAGCTACGCGCCGTTAGCAGCTCTCACCGTCTCTGGATTGCGATTCCCCTGCTCTTTATCGCTGGGCTACGCATTGGAGAATTGTGTTATCTCACATGGGAGGACATCGACTTTAAGACCCGCCATATCCACGTACACGGCACGTATAGTACAGACAATGGCACGGGACGCGCCTATGTGAAAGACACAACAAAGACAGAAAGCGGGATGCGCTTTATTCCCATAGGGAAAGAGCTTTACAAGATGCTGAAAGCGTACCGCGCCAAAGAGGGCAAAGGGAAAACGTTTGTCATTACGCTATCTCGTGAAGATCGGCGAATGAACCCTAACACCTTGCGGGGAAAAATCTTCAACGTATGGCGGAAGAAAGCTGACCTTCCCGATTCCATCACGCCGCATTCCGGGCGTCATTATTGCGCGTCAATGCTCTTGCGCTCTGGGATGAATCCTGAGACGCTGAGAAAGATCACAGGACACAAAGACCTGAGCACGCTCTTAGACGTTTACGGATACAGTGAGACGCTTTCGGATGAAGAACGTGCTGGGATGTGCAACGCCTTAGACAAAATATCTGCATAATTCCTAGGTGTAAAGTCCTACTTTTAGAACACGTGCTTGACGTGGAGACAAAAAAAGTGGAGGTGGCAAGCTGGCACTTGACACCCCCGAAAGCCTTATAGGTCAATGAATGGTCGGAACGACAAGATTTGAACTTGCGGCCTCTTCCACCCCAAGGAAGCGCTCTACCAAGCTGAGCTACGTCCCGAACAGTGGCTATTATACCGACCTTTTCGCATCTTGTCAAGGAATCGCCGATAAAAATGAAGTCCATCCGATTTGGATTGATCTGTACCTCCTCAATCCTTTTGCGTCATCTGCTTCATCAGGCGGAGTGCACCGATCTCAACACCGGTCTCACGCGCAACCTGTTCGATGGTGCGTCCGGCGCGCAGGAGGGCGCGTGCCTTGTTGATGGACTCATCTTCCTGCGCGACGGGCTGCACCTCTTCCTCCGGCATACCGTCCGCTTCCCGTGGTGCGGGAACCGGCGTCTGCTGCGGCATTGGCACAGGTGGCTGCGGTACAGGTGGCGGAGGCGCAACGGGACGTGCCTGTGGCTGTACCTGCATCGCAGGCTGCAAGACTTGCTGCGGATGCGGTGCAGCAGGCATCGCTGCGGGAGCGGTACTACGCATCTGCTCGCGCAGGATGGACTGATGCAGGACGGCGGCAAAGGCATCGCCGTCCGTGCGCTGCGCCTCCGTCGGCTGAACCGAAGGCGGCATCGGAGGAACAGTGCCCGCGCGTGATGCGGTATAGGCCGCAGGGGGCACGGTTCCGCCGAGGTCACGAAGACGGCGTTCGAGTTCTTCGATACGTTGCTGAAGTGCCCACTCTAGGCGCTGTGCATCCGCCACACGCGTTTCCAGCTGCGTGCACCGCTGATCTGCCTCACGCAGGAGTCCTTCGAGTTTTGTCACGTGGGTGCCTAGGCGCTTGATGATGGTGTCCGCCGACTGTCGGAGCTCTTTTTTTAGTTTCTCGATGGATTCTGCCAGTTCCTCATCATCTTCCTCGCTGCGCTGGCGGCGATGGATGATGTAGCGCACGATAAGGAGCAGTACAGCTCCCAGTATGATGAGTGCGCCTAGGATTTCGGTGATGGAAATAATAACAGGCCGCCTCCCTACAAGCTAATATCAAGGTGCACACCACGATTGGGGTCAGCAGCAAGTCGCTGAAGGAGCTCTGCACCATGATCCTCCCGCTGCTCTCGTCCGCCCTGTCCCCTGCCGCGCTGTCCCTGACGGCGTTCCCGTTCCGGGTCGTCCTTGACACGCGCGTCGTCACTCGCCTTTTCCTTCGCACGTACTTGTTGACGTGCGAGCTCCGCATCCTGTTTCTGGCGCAGGGATTCAAAGGTCTGCTGAACATTGACCTGGTTCTGCATATTGCTTTGAACATTCCCCGCTTCATTGGACTGCGGGATCATCATCTGCATGCTGATTGGCGTGACGTTCATGGTGCTGTCTCCTTTTCTACAGAATGCCTGTGACGACTTCCCCTTCAAGGACCTGCAGCTTGGCACGGCGCAGTTCGCTGTCCACGGTCTTTTTCACCCCGCTGATGATGATGTTGACCCCTGGGAAAATGGTATCCAAGGCCTCGACGGAGCCGTTCTTCATCTGTTCCAGCTCCTCGCGCATCTCCTCCAGCTCATCCTTCATTCGCTTGATCTTGGTTGCCAGAGGAAATTGCACATGGGTCAGTTCGGCAAGCTGCTCTCGGCGGCGTTCCGACAGACTCATGAGCGGCTGTTTTTTCAGCGTTTCAAGGGCAAGCCGCACCTGTGTCAGCTGTTTATCCGCCGCCTGATATTCTTTCAGCAGGTTGTCGTATTTGTGCTTGAGATTCGGATCGATGCCGACATTGATGTTGGTCTGCACATAGAAGTTATTCCCAAGGATTTTTGCGCGTATGGACTCCCCTGCCCCAACGGAGCCGCCCGTGATAAATCCACGCTGTCCCTCAACAGTGACATGATGCCCTGCGCGCATCACCGAGTGAAGCACGACATCATTGACGAAAATATCGCGCCCTGCCGTGATGTTCGCATTCTCGACGAAGGCGATGCTCACATCCTCGCGCGCATGGATCTTCCCTACGTTCATGCCACGGATGCCGCCATGTACGATAACGTTGCGCCCCTCGACCTCCGCACCGCCGATCATGCCCTTGATCTCCACATCACCCGCTGCCTTGACGGAGAAGCCGCTCTCGACGTCGCCGCGTATCTCCACGCTGCCGGCAAAGTCAATATTGCCCGTTCCCACATCGACACTGCTCTCGATGACTAGATGCGGATCAACGCTGACCTTCTTCCCGTCATCGACGATCTGCCCGTCGATGACGGCGACCAGCTCGTCGTTGTTGACTACCTTGGTGTTCTTTCCCTGTGGAAGATTGATCGGCTTTCCGGGTCTCGACGCAACCTCCTCGCCGAACACATTTTTTCCTGGGGTGCCCTGCGTCTCCGGGGTACGGACGACGAGGACATCGCCAATCGCCGCCCGAAGGAAGATGTTCATGTCCTTGTAGTCGACGCGGTCAAAGGCTCGCTCTGCGGGGCGCCCCTTGACGCCCATGTCGAATTTCTTTTCGATCCGTGCATCTTCGCCCGCGACGGGTGCTGTCCCGCGCGCTGCCATAAAGGGAGTAAGGCGTGCAACGCCGCGCCCAATCGCTGCGCGGTCAATGCCATAGACGACCTTCTTCTCCCTTAGCGCATCCAATACATCCGCGACGGACGGCGGCAGATTCCCCTTTTTATCGTCGAAGCGTACCGCTGCCGACATCGCATCGTTCGGGATCTCGATGGTAAAGGGGATGGTGAGGTTATCCTCCCCGTCCTCAGCGGCAGCGTTGAGCTTTTCCTCAATTCCTTCTGCCGAGCGCACGAGATACGCAAGCTGGAGGACATCGTAGTCCGTAACGCCCGCCGCCTCGATCTTCTCACGCAGAGCGGACAGGTCTACGACGTCCGCATCCGGCTCCTCCGGATAAACGGTAAGATAGGCGCCATCCTCACGCAGAGCAAGCTGAAAGCCCTCTTTTCTTCCCCCAACGATACGTTCCATAATTCCCACTCCCGATCCTTCATAATTGCGCTTCGATTACAACGATTTTCGTCGGGGCGATGCGCAGGTTAACCGGCATCATTCATCCGTGCCAGAGAGCCCCGCATACGGAAGATTGCCTTCGTATGCAGCTGGGAAATGCGCGCCTCCGACAGGTGGAGAACAGCCGCAATCTCCTTTAGTGTCATTTCGTCATAATAGTAGAGCGCCACGACCGTTCGCTCCTTCTCAGGGAGTTTTTCAATCGCAGCGGCAAGCGTTTCCTTGACCTCCGTCCACTCTGCATGCTCCACAGGTCCATCCTCGAGGGAGGCCTGAGCATCGGTGCGGAGATACTCCTCAAGGGGGATCACAGTCGCTGCACTGACCTGGCTCTCAAGACGATGCAGTTCCTCTACGCTGAGATCCAGTTCATCTGCCAGCTCCTGATCCGTTGCCGTACGCCCAAGCGTCCCTTCCAGATGAGCTACAGCTTTTTCATAGCGCTTGATGTTCTGACGCACGCTGACGGGAATCCAGTCCTTTGCACGCAGGTGGTCAAGCATCGCACCGCGTACGCGTACGCCCGCATAGGTTTCAAATTTATTGCCGCGCGTGAGCTCGTATCGTTCGATTGCATCGAGCAGGCCAAAGAACCCGCTGCTCAGAAGATCTTCCCGATCGACGTGCTGAGGCAGGCTGATGGCGATGCGTCCGGCAACCAGACGTACGAGAGGGAGATAGTGTTCGGCAATACGGTTTCGAACCTCAACGGTCTTTTCCGTCTCATACGCCTTCCACAGAGCCTCGATATCCTCTTCTATCGGCTCCGCCATCTGCATCATCTCCTCTCCGCGCATCCGTCAGCTCTACGCCGGTGTTGCTGCTGTGGGTTCCTCATCCGCCGACATCTCATCCACCGGCAGCTCATGCGCCTCATCCGGCGACATCATGTGTGTCAGCGTCTCCGCCGACAGCGGACGGAAATCCTTGGGCTCGGCAAATGCAATTGCATCCTCCGCACCATCGTCCTCTGCGTCAAAGTCAATGTCATCGGCATCATAAACGATCTTCTTCATATCTTCCATGCGCTCGTCCGGCATCTTGTCGTACGCTGTCCAGCCCTTTGCCTCGAGAATGAAGGTGACAAGATAGGTAAATGCACCGGCACAGACGAATGCGATGAGGCTGCGCAGAAATGCTGTGCCAATGCGCGCATCGGTAAAGAGCCCCGTCAAAAAGACGACGAGAGCAGCGATCACCGAAAATGCGAGCGCCATCCCTACTTTGAACAAGAGATCACCTTCCCCCTAGATGGTTTTATCCCCTTTGCTGACGGTCTTGACAATATACGTGCCGTCATTCAGGTCGATGGACACGGTACGCCCATAGTTCAGCCCCGTATCCTCGGCGATGAGGCGAATGCCATGTGCCGCCAGAATATCCTTCGCCGCCTGTGCATTCCGCTCACCGACGCGCATAACACTCGTCGAGTTGGAGAACGCAAACATCTGCGCCCCGCCCGCGATCTTTGCAACGAGACGGGACTTTACCCCCCCAAGTTTCAGAACATCCGCCAGCATGAGCGGAAATCCCGTGTCGATGAACTTTGCCGGTGTGTCGGAGGGGCGTGCCTGTTTACTGTCCGGCAGCATATAGTGGAGCAGTCCGCCCACTTTCTCCTTTGGGTCGTATAGTGAAAGACCGATGCAGGACCCCAGTCCATAGCTGATGAGTGTGGCGGGAGCCGCACCGACCTTGTAGTCGGCCATGCCGACTTTGATCAAATTCGGCATATCATCCAACTCCTACCGCATTCATAATGCTGCTCAGCGAGCCCGGATCGGGGACAAGGAAAAAATGTCCCTTGATGCTGTGGTCATCCGCAACAAAATTCGTCTCTATGAGAAGTGCGTGATCCCCCATTTCTCCGAGCTGAACTAGGACAACATTGAGAATCGCCCCCGCCATGTCCACGGCAAGTGCCGGCACGGACGGGAGCATGCTGATCCCTGTGAAGCTATAGAACGCATTGAGGTATGAGCCGGCAAGAATGTTGCCGACCTCCATCAATGCGGATTCATCCATCGGACTGAGCTCCGTCGTCGTTCCGACCTCACGCCCGCACATCGTATCCGCGAGTGCAAATGCGCTGTCACGCGGAATGAGAAAAAGGATATTGCTCGGTGCCTTTCCGTAAACGCGCAGGAAAATACCGACGACCACGAGTTCCGGTCCGCCGACAAATTCCGGTACATCTTCAATTGGAACCAAGGCCACCCGCGGCACATTCATCTCGATGCGATGCTTGATCAGACGGGAAAGTGCCGTCGCGGAATTACCCGCGCCGACATTTCCGATCTCCTGCAGCACATCGAGCTGCATATCCGACAGAGCTGTCAGGTCTTCTCCTTCTACAGTCATGGACTCAATCCTTTTCTCATGCGGTGCGTTTCTTTAAGGAAGCACTGAACACGCCGATGTTACTTTGCCTCCTTGAGCCCGACGATCTCCTCCAGATTGAGCAGGATGATCAGTCGTCCTCTGATATTTCCGATGCTGCTGATAAACTTGCTGCTCTCGCGTGCATTGGTCGCCTTCTTCGTATCGACGGGCGCGTTCTCGAGACTCAGCACCTCCGTCACTGCATCGACGAGCATGCCGACATGGACATCCTCGACGGATACCGTAACGATACGCGTACGGTCGGTATACGGCGTCTCTGCGAGACCAAGGCGCTGCTTCAGATCAATGACCGGAAGCACAGCACCGCGCAGGTTGATGACCCCCTTGATGAAGTCCGCCGAATAGGGGACACGGGTGATATCGGTAAGATTGCGGATCTCCTGCACGTTCAGAATGCTGACACCATATTCCTCATCACGCAGGTTGAATGCCACGTACTGGTTGTTCTGCGGCGCACCGCTCTGATTCATATCCTCTGCCATCTTCTTTTCCCTCCCCTGCTCACTGCTGAATCATCGTTGCGACATCGAGAATGAGTGCAACTCTGCCGTCGCCAAGCACTGTTGCTCCGCCGAAGAGCTTGAGTCCGGCGAAGAGGTTCCCCAGTGTCTTGATAACGATTTCCTGCTGACCAATGAGGTTGTCCACCACGATGCCCGCCTTTGCCTCGCCGGCATGGACAACGACGACAAAGAGCTCCTCGGAGTCCTTCACATGTGGAACCTGCAGTGCCTCCTCCATGCGGACAATCGGGATGATCTCACCGCGCAGGACGATGACCTCCTTGTTCTGGATGGTCTGGATATCCGTCGGTTCAATGTTGACCGTGCTGTCGATGGAGGTGAGCGGAATTGCGTACATCTCTTCCTGTACGCGGACAAGCATCGCCTGGATGATTGCGAGCGTCAGCGGGAGCTTGATCTTAAAAATGGATCCCTCATCGATATGCGTCTCGACATCGACGTGCCCGGAGAGTGCTTCGATCTTGCTGCGCACAACGTCCATGCCGACGCCGCGTCCCGAGATATCGGTGATCTGCTCTGCCGTGGAGAATCCCGGCAGGAAGATGAGGCGAACGGCATCTGCATCGTCGAGGCGGTCTGCCTCATCCTGCGTGATCATGCCCTTTTCGACCGCTTTGCGGCGAATCTTGCTGGCATCGATACCCGCGCCGTCATCCGTAATCATGATGACGACGTTATTGCCTTCATGACGTGCAATCAGCCCGACCTCGCCGACGCGCGGCTTGCCCTTTGCCTCACGCGCATCAGGGCTCTCAACACCGTGGTCGAGGGAGTTGCGCAGAAGATGCATGATCGGATCGCCGATCTCATCGATAACGGTACGGTCAAGCTCCGTCTCCTCACCCTCGATGGTGAGGTTGATCTCCTTCCCCAGTTCCTTCGATACGTCGCGCACCATGCGTGGGAAGCGGTTGAACACGGCACTGACGGGAACCATGCGAACCTTCATGACGATGTTCTGCAGATCGCCCGTCACACGATCCATCTGTTCGAGTGTCTCCATGAGATCACTCATGCGATGGGTCTGTCCGATCTGTTCAAGGCGTACCTTGTTGATAACCAGCTCGCCCATGAGGTTCATGAGCGTATCGAGCTTTTCGATGTCGACACGAACGCTCTGGCTCTGGTGCTGCTTCTTCGGAGCCGCCGCCTTTGCGCCTTCCTTCTTTGCCGGAGCTGCCGCCTTCTTTGGCGCAGGTGCTGCCGCAGCGGCCGGAGCGGCAGGAGCTGGCTCAGCCGGCTTGGCGAGCGCATCAGGATCGAGCTCCTCCACACCGATGTCCTCGATCTCAGAGACGGTATCAACGGCATTCGTCACAGCCTCAGCGTCGCTTGCCGTTGCGAGTACGATATCAAAGCTGCGTTCGAATTTCTCCTGCTCGAGATCCTCCGCCGCGGGAACGCTCTTGATGACATCACCGATCTCATCCAATGCATGCATGACCATGACGGAACGCGCTGCCTTGAGCACACAGCTCTCCATCAGCGTAACCTTGACATGGAAGACATTCATCCCGGCGTCCTTCGCCTTTTTCATGACATCGAGGTCGATGTCATCAATGCCGAGATCGCCGCCCGCTCCGCCAGATGCATCACCCGCCGCGGGGGCAGCAGCCCCCCCTGCAGCAGGAGCTGCTGCCGGAGGAGGCGTCCCCTTGGAGATGGAGCTGAGCTTAGCGACGAGGTCGGAGACATCGACGACATCCTCCGCCTCACCGTTGCCGACGCTGTCCACCATCTGCTCCAGTGAGTCAAGACACTTGAAAAGCGTGTCCATGATGTCCTCGTTGAGCTTCAGCTGCTCCTTGCGGACAAGGTCAAGAACATCTTCCATCTCATGGGTCAGCTCCGCGATCTTTGCGAAGCCCATCGTCGCAGACATGCCCTTCAGCGTGTGAGCGTTACGGAAGATGTCGTTGACGACACTGATCTCCTCCATGTTCTCTTCGAGACGCAAAAGACCTTCGTTCAGGGACTGCAGATGCTCATGCGACTCATCCAGGAACATATCCATATACTGGTTATCCATTGATATTCCCCCTACTTCCTATCTTCTCACAGCTGCCTGAATCGCTCCCGCGATCTTGGGCAATGGGCATATCTCATCGGCCAGCCCTGCGTCGACCACGGATTTTGGCATTCCGTAGACGACACAGGTCGCTTCATCCTGCGCAATGCAGTAGCCGCCATTTTGCTTGATCCGGCGCATCCCTTCCCTGCCGTCACAGCCCATCCCCGTAAGGATGACGGCGACGACATCGTTCCCTAGATGCGCCACAGAGTCGTACATGACATTCACCGCAGGACGGTGGTTCCCAACGGGCGGCTCATCGCTGAGTGCGATACGCCGTCCCCCCGCCTCCTGCCGAACGCGCAGCTGCCGATTCCCCGGCGCGATATAGACGCAGCCGGGCCGCAGCACATCGCCATCGCATGCCTCCCGAACCTCGACACGGGCAACCCCGTTCAGACGCTCCGCCAGTGCTCCCGTGAATCCTGCCGGCATATGCTGAACGACGACAACAGGACAGGGAAAATGCTCCGGCAGCCCCGTGATGACCGTCTGCAGTGCCTGCGGCCCGCCTGTCGATGAGCCGATGGCGACGATCCGGCGGTTCTGTGGGGCTCCGCGGACATGGGTCTCATAATGCAGTAAATCAGTCATTCCTCACGCGCTCCACTTGAGCACGCTGCACTTGGAAGAGATAGCGGATAATCTTATCCCTCATGCTGCGTGACACTGCCAGAAACTGGATGCCGATGTGATAGATCGGCGTATCGCCTTCACGCTCCACGCGCGTTACACGCATCACCTTCGACATCATCTCGATCGTCCCAATGCCGGGAATATCATTGATATCGAGTGCCACACCGGTATCGATGGGCAATCGCCGCGGCCATGCAAATGAAAGTCCGCTGCCGCTGAGATCGACGACCGGCACATTTGTCGGCGCATCAATCGTCCCCTCGGCGTCAATGTGGCGGATTGTCGCCGTAAGATTTACCTTGGTACGGAACAGCCCGCGCTTCTGGAAGCGTTCGACAAACTCCGGGATGGAAATGCGCAGCGTCGGAATGCGCCCGTCATGACGACCATGCCCGCGATGTACGCTAAAGAAGCGATAGTGACAGCCATCGCCCCCTGCAAGTACATACAAATTCTCGCCGACACGGGGGATGATCGGAACGAGCCGCTCATCTAGGGGCATCGCGACGATGAGATCATCGCCGACAATGTCCTCCACGCGGCTGGTATATCCGGAAGTCCCCTCCTCGGTATTTTCAAAGAATATTTCCAATCGCTGTCCGATGGATAAAATACTCCTTGCATCTACCAATTCGCCCGCCATCTAAAATTTCCTCCTTGGCTAAGCTGAAAAGTTAAAAATTTGTTGCAAAAAACCTTTCCAGCCTCTTTTTACTTTCATTTCTTCCCCGGTGATAATCGCCTCTGCCAGCGCATCAATGCAGCGTGCTGCCGCAGATGCGGGTGCCGCTTTGATGAGCGGCTGCTGGCGCCGTACCGCCTTCGTCACGGAGGCATCCTCAAAGACATAGCCGAGGCAGTCCACGGGCATGTGCAGAAACTTCTCTGCTGCCCGTTGGAGTTTCAGCGCAACCTCACGGCTCTCCTTCGGCTCGTAGACGCGGTTGATGACGAGACGGAGATTCTTTTGTGCCGCGTAAATGCTGTATGCCTTCATGACGGCGTACGCATCCGTCAGGGAGGTCGGCTCCGGTGTCGTCACGAGGATCACCTCGTCCGCCGCGAGGATAAAGTCCATCACGTTGCGCCCCAGCCCCGCCCCTGTGTCAACGAGGATCACATCGGCGCGTGCGGCACAGTCAGCGAGCTTCTGCTGCAGGAGCAGCTTCTCCGCACGATCGTATTCAAGTGCCTTCTCGATGCCCGAGCCGCCTGAGATATACTGAACACCATGCGGCGACTCAACGATCACATCGTCCAGTTTGACCTCCGGCCGCAAGAGATCGAGCAGATGCCGCCGCGACGAGGTGCCGAGCATCACGTCGACATTCGCCATACCGAGGTCGGCGTCGATGACGAGCACGCGGTAGCCCTTATCGCGCAGTGCAATCGCCAGATTGACGGCGATGTTCGTCTTTCCGACACCGCCCTTCCCACTGGTGATTGCAACGACGCGCACATCCGCCCACGCCTTCGCCTGAGCAGACGAGAGGATCGGCCGTTCCGGCGCTGTCTGCGGCACAGTGGGAGGCGGCTGCGCCTCCGTGGGGGCAGGCTCTCCCTCGGCACCGACCATCTGTCGCAGCCGCGTTGCCTGATCTGTCATATCATTCCCTCAAAAGCAGTTCTGCCAGCCGCTCCGCTGTTGCCGGAATGATATCGTCCGGCACGCTCTGTCCGTTGGAGAGAAACGAAAGAGGCAGTCCGCGGTTGGCAAGAAGATTGAGCACCATCCCGAACGTCTGCGTCTCATCCATTTTCGTAAAGATGATGCAGTCGGGTTTGCACGGAGCAAAGCGCTCGATGATCTGCACGGCATCCTGCTCCTTCGTCGTCGCGCTGACGACGAGGTGCTTCTCCATCCGCGCATACGCGGCAAGCAGCGATGTCAGTTCCTCCATCTGGAATTCGTTGTACTGGCTGCGCCCCGCCGTATCCACGAGGACAAAATCCTTGCTGCGATGACGCGCAATTGCCTTTTTGAGATCCGCTGCCGAGTAGACAACTTCGACGGGAAGCCCCAGAATCTCCGCATATTTTTTGAGCTGCTCCACCGCCGAGATACGGTAGGTATCCGCCGTGATGAGCGCCCCTTTGAGGTTCTGCTCAAGCACAAAATGCGCGGCGATTTTTGCGAGCGTCGTTGTCTTACCAACGCCCGTCGTACCGATGAATGCATAGACACGCGCGCCGTGCGTCCCGGGCTTCAATCCGTCGGTGAACTTCATCACCTGTGACAGGTAACCTCCTAAGACGCCTGCAGCGCGGGGATCAAGGCTGTCGAGATTCGCATCGGCGATGGGAATCTTCCCCGCCATATCCTCGCACAGCTCCTCACGGACCTCCTGCTTGACGAGCGCATCACGGATGGAGACCACCTCTTTGGGCTTGTTCGCCGCCATCATGGAGGCGAGCATCGTCTTCATCTGCGCAAGCTCATCCTCGAGCATGCGGATGCGCTCTGCCGAGCGGTCCTCATCCGCCGCAGGGGCAGACGGTGGGGCTGCTGGAGGCTCTGCCACGGCCGTAGGCTGCGGCACCGCTTCATAGGCGGGTGCCTGCGCCGGAGCGGCAGCAGGGGCCGGTGCCGGCGGCACATAGCCATCCTGCGGATAGGACGGTGCCGGCGGTACCGGCGGTTCCGCGGGTGCGGCAGGCGGCGCTGCATAGGGCAGCTGCACCACATCGGGGGCGTAGACATCGTACACGGGGCCTGCCTGCGGGACGGCCCCACCCTCAGGACCTGCCGTCTCATTCATACGATATCGATTCACCACATTGGTTGGCAGGATCGGTGATGCCGGGGGAACATAGGCCGGAGACGGCTGCGGCGTCCGCTGCTGTGATTCATCCACTGCAGCGGTCACCTCGATCATCTCCGCGCCGCCAAGGACACCGCCCTCACGATATTTCTTCGTGTGGAGGAGCACGGCATTACTGCCGAGTTCGTCCTTGATCTGCTCCATGGCCTCCTTGACCGAGGATGCGCGTACCGTTTTAACCTGCACTTAGATCTTCACCACCCCAAGGATTTGAATTTCAACATTCTGTTCGATTTCCGCGTGGGAGAGAACAATGAGGCCCGTGATCGAGCGCTCTACCAGATTGCGGAAATATGGACGTACCGTCGGGCTTGTGAGCACGATCGGCTGATAGCCCTGATCGGTCAGCTTATGGAGCTGCTCCTGCAGCGCCGTAAGAAGTTTCTGCATCGTATCGGGGTCAAGGCTGACATAGGAGCCATGCTCGGTCCGCTGCACGCTGCCCGCGATCTTGTTTTCGATGGCAGGATCGAGCGTAATGCAGGGGAGCACTCCGTTTTGGACGTTCTGCTGCGTAATCTGCCGCGCCATGGCGTGACGGACATACTCCGTCAGGACGTCCGTATCCTTCGTTGCTGGCGCATAGTCAGCAAGCACCTCCAGAATCGTGCTCATATCGCGGATCGATATGCGCTCGCTCAGGAGATTGGCGAGCACCTTCTCCACTTCGCCCACGGTGAGCAGATTCGGAACGACCTCTTCGACGAGAGCCGCGTTGGTCTTCTGGAGGTTGTCGAGCAGGTTCTGCGTCTCCTGACGCCCGAGGATCTCCGCCGCATGCTCCTTGATGATCTCCGTCAGGTGGGTTGCGAGCACGGAGACCGCATCCACGACCGTGTAGCCGTTCAGCTCCGCCTGCTCACGTTCGTTCTCCGAGATCCAGAGTGCGGGGAGGCCGAACGCCGGCTCCGTCGTCTCGATGCCCGGCACCTCCTCAAAGACGGTTCCCGAGTTCATCGCGAGATAGTGGTCGAGCATCAGCTCGCCGCGCGCAATCTCCACGCCCTTCAGCTTGATGATGTAGGCATTGGGTTTGATCTGGATATTGTCACGGATGCGGATGGTCGGCACGACGAGTCCGAGCTCCAGCGCACATTGACGGCGAATCATGACAATGCGGTCGAGGAGATCGCCGCCCTGCCCCGTATCGACGAGCGGGATAAGACTGTAGCCGATCTCGAGTTCCATCGGATCGACCTGCAGGAGCGAGACGATATTCTCGGGCGTCGTTGCTTCCTTCTTCGCCTTGGCTTTCTGCTCGACCTGCTGGACTTCCTGCTCCACCGCCTGTCCGCGATGGAGATTCCATGCGATAAAGCCGCAGAGTGCCGCGAGGGTAAAGAACGGAATGCCCGGCAGCCCCGGCATAATCGCGAGGAAGAGGAGCACGCCCGTGAGAATCATAAAGATACGTGCGTTGCGGAAGAGCTGCTTGACGAGATCACCGCCGAGGTTCCCCTCTGCCGCCGAGCGCGTGACGATGATACCGGTCGCCGTCGAGATGAGGAGTGCGGGGATCTGTGCGACGAGTCCCTCACCGACAGTCAGCAGCGTATAGGTCTGGAGTGCCTGTGCCGCATCCATATCGCGCTGGAGCATACCAATGACAAAACCGCCGCCGATGTTAATCATCATGATAACAATCGCGGCGATAGCATCGCCCTTGACAAACTTCGATGCACCGTCCATTGCGCCGAAGAAGTCCGACTCGCGCTGCACCTTCTCGCGGCGGCGCTTCGCCTCCGCATCCGTAATCGCCCCTTGGTTGAGATCCGCGTCGATCGCCATCTGTTTGCCTGGCATCGCATCGAGGGTGAAACGCGCCGACACCTCGGCAACACGTTCCGAGCCCTTCGTGATAACGATGAAGTTCACAATGACGAGGATGACGAACACGATAAAGCCGACGACCGCATTGCCGCCGACAACGAAATTTCCGAATGCTGTGATGACCTCACCGGCGTTCGCATTGAGCAGAATCAGACGCGTTGACGAGATATTCAGTGCCAGCCGAAAAAGCGTCGTAATGAGGAGAAGCGATGGAAAGACGGATAGATCCAGTGCCTCCACATTGTAGATCGCCGACATGACGACGAGCAATGCAATGGTGATATTGAGACAGATCAGGACATCCAATAAGACCGTCGGCAGCGGAATAATCATCATGATGACGATCGTCACGATGGCGACGGCGATCAGAACATCGCTGTATCGCTGTATGAAACTGCCGGACGAAAGAGGATTTACACTGCCGGTCTGCGGTGCTGCCATGCTCTTACTCACTCCCCTTGTTCCCGTTTCCCTTACGTGGATATATGATCCACCATATAACATTATATCAAATATTGAAATCTCGTCAAATGATAAATGTGTTCTTAGAGCACCGATTGTGCAGGCATGTCATAGTCTGTCCGATTGGCGCAGAAGTTTATTCTGCTTTCACCGATTTTCTTACGCTCCGCGTCGTGCATGCTTCAGGCGGTAGACGTATGCCAGTACCTCAGCAACCGCCTGATAGAGCTCCTGTGGAATCGCATCGCCAATCTGCACTGCCGCATAGATGGCACGCGCGAGTGGCTTGTTCTCGATAATCGGGACACGCGCCTCACGTGCGATCTCCTTGATGCGCTGCGCGACAAGATCCTGCCCCTTCGCAACGACCAGCGGAGCCGACATCCCCTGTTGATAGGAGAGTGCAATCGCATAGTGGGTCGGGTTTGTGACGATAACATCCGCCTTCGGCACTTCCTTCATCATGCGCGCCATCGCCATCTGCCGCTGCTTCTGGCGGATCTTTCCCTTGATCTGTGGGTCGCCTTCGGACTGCTTCATCTCATCCTTGACTTCCTGCTTGGTCATCTTGAGATCCTGCGTTGTCTGCCACTTCTGGTAGCCGTAGTCCATAAGTGCCATAATCATGATGACACCGATGACGATGAACGCCATCTGGAAGATGATCTCCGCAACGAGCGCAAGGCTCGTCGTCAGGTCAAAGAACATGAACTGCGGCATCGCCAGAATCTGTTCATGGATGAAGCGGTAGAGGAAAAATCCAATGACGAGAATCTTGAAAAATGACTTCGCCAGCTCAACAAGCGAACGCTTGGAGAAGATGCGCCCGAAGCCGTTGATTGGATTCAACTTGTCCAGTTTGAACTCAATGGACTCCGTGTTGAAATTGAGCCCGACCTGAAAGAAATTGATCGCTAAGCCGATCAGCATGATCGCAAACATGATGGGAAAAGCGGTCTTGGCGAGCACAACAATGATGCCGATAAAGATGTGAATGATGTTCTCGGTATCGACGCTCTGGTTCAGATTCGTGAACACATACGTGGTATAGGATGCAATCGAAAGATAGATGGAGTCCCACAGGAGCTTCAGTGTAAAGAACCCCACGAGCAGTACAAATGCCGTGTTCAGCTCCTGGCTGCGTCCGACCTGCCCCTTCTTTCGCGCGTCGGCGCGTTTTTTCGCCGTCGGCTCTTCCGTCTTTTCCCCGCCTGCGAAACGCTGGAGGTCAAAGACGAACGTCGCCCTATTGGAGGGCGCGTATCGCAAGTGATATATTTCCATACATTTCATTGAACAGCACATCCAGGAATAAGACATAGAACGGAATGATCATCGAGAGAACGGTGATGCCGATCATCAGCTGCATCGGAATGCCGACAACAAAGATGTTCATCTGCGGCATCGTACGCGAGAGGATGCCGAGCCCCACATTCGTGAGAAGAATGGCGAAAGTGATCGGCATGGCGATCTTCATGCCCGTGAGGAAAATTGTGCCCGTGAAGTTTGCCATGAGCATCGCCAGCGACAGATTTCCCTCCATCCCTGCGATGGGAACAACGCGAAAGCTCTCAACGAGCGCTGCCAGAATCATGTGATGTCCGTTCGTCGCAAGGAGAACGATCACCGCCAAATTATAAAGAAAACTTCCGATAAGCGGTATCTGCTGACCGGAAGTCGGGTCGACAACATTGACGATGGCAAACCCCACCTGCATATCCATGACCTTACCCGCCATCGTGATTGCGGCAAAGGAGATATACGCCACGAAGCCGATCAGCCAACCGATAAAGAGTTCACCGAGGGCAGTCACGCCGAACATGATGACATTCTCCGGGACGTAGGGCGTTCCCAGCCCATCCACCACCGGAAAGAGCAGGATCGTGATGGCGAGTGCCGTACCTACGCGAAAATAGATGGAGATGTTCATACTGCCAAAGAATGGGGATATGAGGAAAATCCCGCTGACCCGTACAAGCATCAGCAGGAATACGGCGATATGCCCCTGAAGCAGCTCATACAGATCCATGTGCCGCCCTCCTCATCGCAGGTACATGGGGAGGTTGATAAAGACGTTCGATACATACTCCACCATGATGCGCAGCATCCAAGGGCCAAAGATCAGAATGGCGACAAACACCGCAATAATCTTCGGAATGAACGCCAGCGTCTGCTCCTGAATCGACGTCGTCGCCTGAAACACCGCCACCAATAGGCCGACGATCAGACCGAGCCCGAGCATCGGGGCAGAGACCAGAAGGACGATCATGAGAGCTTCCTGTGCGAGCTGAATGACCAAATCTCCGGACATATCAGCGCCTCCCCATCAGCGGAAACTCATGATGAGCGACTGTATCAAGAGATGCCACCCATCGACCATAACGAACAGCAGAATCTTAAACGGCAGGGAGATCATGACCGGCGGCAGCATCATCATACCCATGGACATGAGGGTACTCGCGACGATCATATCAATGACGATAAACGGAATGTAAATCATAAAGCCGATCTGGAATGCCGTCTTGAGCTCACTGATGATGAACGCAGGGATGAGTGTAAACGTCGACACATCCTCCGGGCCATCGGGACGCGGCGCATCCGACAGGTTGACAAAGAGTGCGAGATCAGACTCCCGCGTCTGACGCAGCATGAACTCGCGCATTGGGTCCACGATGTTCTCCAGTGCCTGCTCCTGTGTAATCTGCCCCTCGAGATAGGGCTGTATGCCGTTCTCGTTTGCCTGTCCCCAGTAGGGTGCCATGATGTAGAACGTCAGAAACAGTGACAGAGCAATGACCACCTGATTCGGCGGCACATTCTGTGTCGAGAGCGCATTGCGCAGGAAGCCGATGACCACAACGATGCGGACAAAGGACGTCGTCATGACAAAGATCGCGGGCGCAAGCGACATGACCGTGAGTACAGCGAGCACCTGCATACTGGTCGCAACATCCTGCGGATTGTTGGACGTACCGACCCCGACGTTGACCGTCGGGATCAGCGGGGCGGCAGATGCCTGCCCCACACCGAAGAGCAGGAACGCCGCAGCACCCAAGATCGGAAAAATGCGCCCCAATTCCCTTCCCCCATTCCTCTCTGTCCGCCTACTTTCGGAAAAGCGGCGGGATTTTCTGTACGAAATCCGAAAGAGATCCGAACTGCTCGCTGAATACGCCGCCCTCCATCGGAGCGGCATGGCGGATCTCCTCAAGTGTCTCGGGGTCGTCGATCTCCGTGATCAGACGGATGTTGGCATCCGTCACACCGAGCACGAAGACACGCCCGAAGAGTTCCACCACGCAGACCGAGCGATTCGGACCAAGCGGCAGCTGTAAGTAGACCTGTCCGCCGCGCGCCGCAAGCGTGCGCATGGAGCTCTTGCCAAAAGCGCGTGCGACGAGATAGGCGAGGATGACCACGAATGCAAAGACAGCAAAAAGGCTGACCACATAGGCGACCGTCGACCACCATGATACGGCCGACGGGCGCGGGTCAGCCTCTTGATATCCGGCTAAATATCCGCCGCCCGTCTCACCTGCGGCAGACACATCCCCTGTACATAGAGCAAAGAGCACGCATCCGAGCAGCAAGGACAGAGTCAATATCCACGCACGCATCAGCCGACGGCTTTGCGAATTGCCTCCAGAACGCGGTCTGCCTGGAACGGCTTCACGATGAAGTCGCGCGCACCCGCCTGGATGGCCTCGATAACCATGGCCTGCTGTCCCATTGCGCTGCACATAACGACCTTGGCGCCCGGATCGACCTTCTTGATCTCCTTGACTGCCGTGATGCCATCCATCTCCGGCATCGTAATATCCATTGTCACGAGGTCCGGCTTGAGTTCCTGGTACTTCTCCAGTGCCTTCATGCCGTTCTCTGCCTCACCAACGATCTCATAACCGTTCTTCGACAGGATGTCCTTCACCATCATTCGCATAAAAGCTGCATCATCAACGACCAGAACGCGAGTTGCCATTTTCTCATCTCTCCTTAATCCGACAGAACATCCCCTATTCCCAAGGGCATTACCTGCACACAGCGGTGCTTCCTAAATCGCTCTCATTATAGCGAAATATGCCTTCGGTGACAAGGACTTTCTACACTTCTCTTTCCGGCAAATTGCATAACTATGCCGCAATTCCCCGGGAAATACGGATCAGCGCGGCTGTCCGTACTTCTTCAAGACATTCTTTCCGTCACTGGAGACGTGCCGCACGCTCAAGCGGGCTGACAATCTCCGTGATTCGGACGCCGAAGTTCTCGTCGATGACAACAACTTCCCCCTTTGCCAGATACTTTCCGTTGACCATGATGTCAACGGGTTCTCCGGCAAGTTTATCAAGCTCCACGATCGACCCTTTCGTCAGATCGAGGATCTCCTTGATGGACTTCTTTGTGCGGCCGAGTTCGACATTGACCTGCAAAGGTACGTCGAGGATCAGGCCGATATTGGCATCATTGACCTGTACCGGTACCGTGCTGAGCGGCGTAAACTGCGCAGACTGTACGGGGACATTCGATGCGACATGTGGCTGCATAGGCTGTGCTCCATATCCATTACTTGCCGGCGCCGCAGCGGCTGCTGCCGGTGCCGAAGCGGGTGCTGCGGCAGGTGCCGCCGGCGGCGATGCCGCAGCGGCTGCGATGGCTTCTTCCTCATCGTCAACATCGGGCTGCTGGTTCATCAGCGCATCGACCATCTCACGTGCAACATCGAGCGGCAGCAGCTGCATGATCTCACTGTCGATGAGACCATCTACCTCCATGCGGAACGATGCCTGCACGATGGGATCCGCCTTGTCGAGCAGCTTTGAAACGACTTCCTCCGTCCCGAGATCGACAAGCGTCACAACGGGCGGAGTAATATCCACCTTCTTGTTGAACATCGAGGAGAGCGAGGTCGCAACGCTGCCCATCATCTGATTCATGGACTCGCTGACCGCACTCATGTGGATCTCGCTGAGTTCTTCGTCGGGGTTTGTCCCGTCATTGCCCATCATCAGATCGGCAATGATCGCCGCGTCCTTTGCTTGGATACAGAGGACATTGTTTCCCTCGATGCCGATGCTGTAGCCGACCTCAACCACAAGGAAGGGGATGGGGTACTTCTCCTTCAGCTGGCTCATGTTGGAGATGGAGACTGTCGGCGTTGTGATCGACACCTTGCGTCCAAGAAGGACGGAGAGTGTCGTCGCCGCGCCGCCCATGGAGATGTTGCCGATCTCACCGAGGGCATCCCGCTCCATATCCGTTATCGTATCTCCGGTGGGAGCCGCACCTGCAGCAGATGCGTCGTCCGAGGCTGCCGCGTCATCCGCAGGCGCATCATCGCCGCCTCCACCGCTCAGGAGGGCGTCTATCTCCTCCTGTGAGATCATATCGTCACTCATTCGCGTCGTCCTCCCCTTCTATAATCCCGGAAATCTGTACGGCCATGCGCTTTCCGGCCGTACCCGGACGCGCGAGGAACTTTGGATTCGACCCGACATAGCAGACCAGCTCATCCTTTGTCAGGGTATCGAGCTGGAGAACATCACCAAACCCAAGGGTCAGGAACTCGTTGATTGTCACGTGGATCTCACCGAGCTGCACTGTGAACGGCACGGAGGTGCGCTCAATCTTGCGCTGCAGTTCCGCGACCTGCTCCGGCGAGCTCTCACGATCCATGGAGGACGCCACCCAGAACGATGTCGTCAGCTTCGGCATCACCGGTTCGAGCACCAGATATGGGATACAGATGTTCATCATGCCCTCGACCTCGCCCATCTTGATATGGATCGTGATGAGCACGACCATATCGCTCGGCGGAACGATCTGGGCAAACTGTGGATTCGTCTCCATCGTCTCGAAGTTCGGACGGAACTCCACGACGTTGCTCCACGCCTCTCGGAAATAGTTCGTCACCGTATCGATGAACCGGCGCATCACCGCCGCCTCAATATCCGTCAGCACACGGGGCTTCACGCCCGGCCTGCCCTCACCGCCAAAGATACGGTCGATGTAGGCAAGCGAAATGTCCGTACTGAGCTCGATGATGATGTTTCCCTTCAGCGGCGGCAGTGCAAGGATGCCGATCACGGACGGGTTCGCCATGGATTGAACGAATTCCTGATACGTCATCTGCTCGACGGACAGCACCTCGATGTCGATCATCGTGCGCAGGCTCGCCGACAGATAGGTATTCAGGAGACGCGAAAAACTCTCATGCAGCATGAACAGTGTCCGCATCTGATCCTTGGAGAACTTGTCCGGCCGTTTGAAGTCGTAGACCTTGACCTTGCGTTCCTCTTCCTCCGCCTTGACTTCCTCGGCGGAAACCGAGCCATCCGAAAGTGCCGAAAGAAGCTTGTCTATTTCGGATTGAGACAGTACGTCCTCAGCCAAGACTCTTCCCCCTTCCCTTTGTGCAGCACTTCATCGAACTTACTGCAGCAGGAAGCTCGTGATGTAAACATCGTAGACCGATCCCTGTCCAAGGCGGTCATTCAGGGCATCTTTCAGCTGCTTCTTCAACGCATCCTGTTTGGTTGCATCAAACTCCTCAAGCGGTGCAGCACGCAGGAACTGCATCGTCGTGTCGAGGATCTTCGTCTCCGCGACAGGGTTGACCTTGCCGTCCTTCACCACATCGGACTTGCCGGGATTGAGTTCCATGACAATGCCCGCCTTGAGATACTTGCCGGCACGACCGCCGCCGACATTGACCAAGATGCCTTCCTTCGGATCGCCGAGCTTGTAGAACACGCCCGGATCATGGCTCGCCTTGCTGCTGCCTCCATCCTCCGCATGAGACGGGGACTCCGCCTGTGAGAAGATGTAGTATGAGATCCCTCCGGCTGCTGCCACTGCAACGAGAACCGCCACAACCACCACGACGATCATCATCAACATCGGTGATTTCTGCTTCGGCTGTTCTGCTACCTGCTCTTCCTTTTCCTCCGCCATGAGTAAATTCCCTCCCTAAAAATGACTACGAAGCCGCAGCGGCTCCACACCGGGGCACTCCCTTGCCGCATAGAAGAACACTGTTCTTTCATTATAGCAAAGGAATAGAAATTCGCCAACTAATTTTGATAGAGCGCACGCCGATACTTTACCGTGCGGCGCACGATTTCCTCCATCGGCTCCTCGACGATCAGCTTCTTTCCGTTGGTGAGTGTGATGACCGTATCCGGTGTCTCCTCGATGCTTTCGATGATCTCTGCATTGAGAACAAACTCGCCCTTCTTGTTCGTCTTGGAGTTGAACTTCGTCAGCATGATCATGACAGGCTTCCCCTCCATTCCCTTTGTTCAGTCTTCCCTACGCACAGAAAAAGCATTGAAAACTCTACCTGATATACTTTCGCCGTCGTCTTCACTTTTCCTTTTTTTTTACGACGTTTTTTTCATCATAGCTTAAAATTTTAACAAAAAAAAATATCATCACAAAAATCATCCGAGCTGCGCGAGGAATGCCAATGAGCGCAGCGGCCGACCGACGAGTTCCTGCACATGGGCGAGCACCATGCTCTCCGCCGCCATCAGTGTCCCGCCGCGGACGCGCAGCGGCGCGGGATGCTGCCAGTCAATCTGCCGCAGTTCTGTGAGCAGCGTGCGCAGCTCTGCGGAAAACGGCATGGCGCCCTCCCCCGCACAGTCCGCGCAGAGAGCGCCGCCCTCCGCTGCGTGAAAGAACGCGTCGCCCTCGATGAGCGTGCCACAGTGAAGGCAGTGATCATAGGTCTGCTGCAGTCCCGCCGCATCCAGCGTGCGCAGCACGGCGGCGAGCGCAGTGACGCGCGGCTGCCGCGTCTCAAACGCCGTCATGATCTGTGCGAGCGCATCGAAAAACGGCTCATCTTCTACGCCCTCGGGCATGAATGCACAGACGACCTCCGCCGTGAATGTCGCATAGGCGAGCGCCGCGAGATCGTCCGCGATACGATGGTGGGAGGCGCGTACGGATGCCGTCTTGACCGTCTCAAGGCGCGCCCCCTCCGCGAGCTGCAGATCTGCATGGACGAACAGCTGCATTGCTCCGGCCAGTGGGCTGCGCGGGCGGCGACAGCCAAATGCCGCCGCGCGCACGAGCCCATGCTCCTTCGTATAGAGCGTCACGACCTTGTCCGCCTCGCCCCAGCTGCGCGTGCCGAGGACGATTCCCTCCGCTCCGTAGACCGCCATCTACGCGTGCCTCTCCGATCCGTCGTCCGCCGCAGCAGGCGTCTTGCGGACATTTTTCTGCGTGATATCCTTTTTTCGCTCCGCCATCGGCATCACGGCACCCGCCGTCAGCATATACTGGAGTGCCTCCTCCTTCGATATGTTGATCGTCACGGCATCCTCCTCACGCACGAGGAGCGTCGTCCCCGAGGTCATGTTGAGGCTCCACGGGATAAAGACGCAGAGATAGCCGCCGCCCATCGCCTCCTGAAAACGCGGCGGCAGATCCGCCATGACGAAGCCGAGGGCGCGTCCGCCCATGTACGGCACATGAACAACGTGCGTGAAATTGCTGCTCGAGTCGAGCACCGCCTCGGAGAGTCGCTTGACGCTCGTATAGATAAATTTGACGAATGGGATCGTCCCGATCATCGTCTCGCCGAGAGAGATCAGCTTCGCGAGCGCCCAGTTCGTCGAGCCCCAGCCGACGAGATAGATCACTGCCATGAGCGTGATGATCCCCATGCCCGGAAAGTAGAACGGCAGGTACTGCCCGAGTACCCCCTCGGTGAAGCGCAGCGTCCATTCGATGACGAACGCCGTGATGACGACGGGGACGAGCACAAGCAGCCCGTTGACAAAGCGGCGCGAGATGCGCCGCATCGCACGCCGATAGATATGCCCCAGCTGGCCTCTCATCGCTTCTGCCCCCTTTCCTTCTCATCCGGCGCGGCGATCAGTCCTCCTCGGCAAAGCCGAAGTCGCGCAGCGCCCCCGTCTTGCTGCGCCAGTCCTTGCGCACCTTGACCCAGAGATCGAGATAGACCTTCGCGCCGAGCAGCGTCTCGACATCCGCGCGTGCCCGCTGCCCGATCGTCCGCAGCAGCGCGCCGCGTGCCCCGATGATAATCCCCTTTTGTGAGCTGCGCTCGACGTAGATCACGGCGCGGATGAAAACATCCCCCTTGGGGCGTGTCGTCATCTCCTCGATGTCCACAGCGACGGCATGGGGCACCTCATCCCGCGTCAGTTCGAGTACCTTTTCACGCACGAGTTCTGCAATGATCAGCCGCTCGGGCTGATCGGTCACCATGTCCTCGGGGTAGTACTGCGGTCCCTCGGGAAGTTTTGCCTTGATCTCATCGACCAACCCCGTGAGATTCTCCTCCTCGCGCGCCGAGATCGGGACAATCGCCGCAAAATCATACGCCTTCGCATAGGAGGCGATCACGGGCAGGCTCTCCTCACGTGGGATGCGGTCGATCTTGTTCACGGCGAGGAGGACAGGCGCGTGTACCTGTGCAAGCTGTGCGAGGATATAGCGTTCACCTGCCCCCATCTTCTCCGTCACATCCACGACGAAGACGACGACATCCACGCCGCGCAGAGCGCCCTCCGTCGCCTTCGCCATATAGCTGCCAAGCGCATCCTGCGGCTTGTGGACGCCGGGCGTATCGAGAAAGATGATCTGTGCGTCCTTCTCCGTCAGGATGCAGAGGATGCGGCTGCGCGTCGTCTGCGGCTTGTCGCTCATGATCGCGATCTTCTGCCCGATCAGCGCGTTGATCAGCGTGGACTTCCCGACGTTTGGCCGTCCGACGACGGCGACAAATCCCGATTTATATGTGCTCATCGTGCAATCCCCAGTACATCCATCACATGCCTCTGTTCCTCTTCCATTTCCAGCCGATCTTCCTCCTCGATATGGTCATAGCCGAGGAGGTGCAGCATCCCGTGCACGGTGAGAAAGGACAGCTCCCGCAGAAAGCTGTGCCCATACTCCTCCGCCTGTGTTGCCGCACGCTCAAGCGAGATCACGAGATCACCGAGCACCACGCCGCACGGCGCGTCGATGATCGCGGGTTCCTCGCTCTCCGTGAGGGCAAAGGAGAGGACATCCGTCGGACGATCCACGCCGCGATAGTCGCGGTTGAGCACGTGGATGTGCGCATCATCCGTCAGCGTCACACTGACCTCCGCGTCCATTACGCCGTACAGCTCTCCGACCGTCAGCACGGCACGACGCACAGCGTCCACATCTTCCTGCGGTACGTCAAGATTTTCCGGCTCTCGTCCGATCGTGATCTCCATCGTGCTTCTCCCGTCTCTTTTCCCATGCACCATACGCCTCAACGATCCGCGTGACGACCTCGTGGCGGATGATGTCGACCGGCTCAAGGCGAATGACACTGACGCCCTTCACGCCCCGCAGGATCTGACACGCCTGCCGCAGCCCGGAGACCGTACCGCGCGGCAGATCAACCTGCTCGAGGTCACCCGTCACGACCATGCGCGAGCCGAAGCCGAGGCGCGTGAGGAACATCTTCATCTGTGCACCCGTCGTATTCTGCGCCTCGTCGAGGATGACGAATGCGTCCTCAAGGGTGCGCCCGCGCATGTAGGCAAGCGGTGCAACCTCGATCAGCTGACGGCTCATCATCTTCTGATAGCCCTCCGCCCCGAGAATGTCCTGCAGGGCATCGTAGAGCGGACGCAGGTAGGGGTTGATCTTCTCCGTCAGATCCCCCGGCAGGAAGCCGAGGTGCTCCCCCGCCTCCACCGCAGGGCGCGTGAGGATGATGCGGCTGACCTCGCGGTTGCGGAGCGCCGCCACCGCCATGACGACGGCGAGATAGGTTTTTCCCGTTCCCGCCGGCCCCACGCCGAGCGTCACAGCATTCCGGCGGATCGCCGCGAGATAGTCGCGCTGGCCAATGGTCTTCGCGCGTACCTCCCGCCCCTTTGCCGTCACGAGCAGCACCTCGGAGTGGAGGCCGTGCAGCTCCTCTGTGCGTCCCGCTCGCACCATACGTCCTCCGTAGTGCACCTCATGCGTCGTTAGGCGCATCCCCTGCCGATGGCAGAAGAGCAGCTCGCCGATGAGCGTCCGCACCGCAGCGACATCCGCTTCTGCCCCCGTCACCGCAATGCTGTTGCCGCGGCTCACCATACGGCAGGAAAAATCCTCCTGCATGATTTGAAGGAAGGCGTCACGATCGCCGAGAATCGCATACGCCTCCTGCTGATCCTTAAATTCGATGATATCTGTCGTCTCCGCCAAAGGCAGTCTCTCCTATATAAAATACTCGATGGTCTCGTCCGCCGTGCGTCTCGTCCGCAGGTCAAAGAGCAGCACCGCCTCACGCGATGCCACGGGACCGAGTGCATACAGCTCCTTCGTCTCGCGGTTAAAGCAGGAAAAGGGCACGACGCGGTTGTACTCATGCGGATGTTCGCACGTCACCTCGATGCCTTCGCGCTCAAAGGCGGGCTCTGTCTCCTTCACATAGTACGGGTCAAAGAGGCGGATGCGATCTCCCGTCACGCCCGTGAGAAGCGCGTAATGCTCGACCTCGTAAAAGAGGCGCACGACCGCGACACCGCCGCGCACGAGCGCATCGTTGACGTTGCTGTGTGCATCGATGCGCACACTGTGCCCCGCAATATACTGGCAGGTCAGGGGGAACTGCGTGGCACGCGAGAAACCTTCGAGCCAGTTCGTGAGGTACATCATCGCCATGCGTGACGTCCCTTCCTTGCATGCCGTGCCGTCCATCCCGTAGCAGTCGAGGGAGTAAAGCATGACGCTGCGAATGACCTCGGGCGGGATCTCAGCACGCGGAAAGAGATAGCTCACCGCGTCGAGCAGCGCTGTCGGACCACAGTCGTACTCCGACATTTGATAGCGCAGAGGAATCTTCATGTATACCCCCCTTTCCGCAGGAGATTCGGCGTCAGGATCGCGAGGATGACGAGCACAATCCCGCCCGCCTGCACGGGGGCAAAATGCGTGCCAAAGATCAGCCATGCAAAGAAAACGCTCGCAACCGGCTCAATCGTCGCCGTGATCGCCGTCTCCGCCGGGCTGAGCCAGCGCAGTCCCAGAGTGAACGCAAAGAAGGCGACCACCGTTCCAAGTCCGATGATCACAAAGAGATCAAACCATGTCTGCGCCGTAAAGAACGCACCGACATCTGCGATCGCCTGCGTCACCGGCAGCAGGGCAATCCCCCCGAAAAGCATGCAGACAGCGAGCAGAAAAAAGCGGTCAAAGCGCCGCAGAAGATGTACGGGATAGATCATCGCAAAGACAAACGTCGCCCCTGAGACAAGACTCCAGACCACGCAGTCCGAGGGGACAGAAAGCCGTGTGAGATCGCCGCCCGTCACGAGGAGGAATACCCCCGCCACAGCGGCGGCCACGGTCAGCATCTCCGCCATGCGCGGCAGCCGCCGATGGCGTGCGGCGAGATAGAGGATCATCAATGCGGGACTCGTCGAGCAAATCACCGTCGTCGCCGCCGCATCCCCCGCCGCAATTCCCTTGAAATACGAGAACTGAACGATCATGATGCCGAGGATGCCGTGCACCGCCATGCGCAGGAGCAGGCGCGGGCTGTGACGCAGGGTACGCACGCCGCGCTGCAGACCGCCGCTCCACCACGCAAGCAGGAAGAACAGCCCGCTCGAAAGGAAGAGCCGCACCTGCGTCAGCTCCACAGGGAGATGATGTGACTGGGCATAAAAATCCTGTGCCGCCGTCCCGCTCGCCGCCCACATCGTCCCGGCAAGCAGGACGAGAAGCACCGCCGAGACGTGCGACATCTTGCTCAGGCCTCCCCCTGCTCCCGCTTCACCACATCGGCAATCGCCGTGCAGACCTCCTCCAGCTGCTTCTGGTCACTGCCCTCCGCCATCACGCGGATGAGCGGCTCCGTGCCCGAGGGGCGCACGAGGACACGCCCCTCACTGCCGAGCGTGCGCTCGCCCGCAGCGATGGCATCACGGATGGCGGGGTTCTCCTCCCAGCCCGCCTTGCTTTTGACACGCACATTGACGAGGAGCTGCGGATAGGTCGTCATCATCGCGTTCAGCTCCGACGCCTTCTTGCCGCTGCGACGGAGTGCCGAGAGCACCTGCAGTGCCGTGATGAGCCCGTCGCCCGTCGTCGCGTGCTCTGCAAAGATGATATGTCCCGACTGCTCGCCGCCGATCGTATAGCCGCCGCGGCGCATCTCCTCGAGCACATAGCGGTCGCCGACCGCCGTCACCTCAACGCGGCCGCCGAGCGCAGCAATTGCCTTGTGAAATCCGATATTTGCCATCACCGTCGTCACGACTGTGTTGTGAGGCAGATGCCCCGTGCGCATCATCTCCGCCGCACAGGCAACGAGAATGTGATCCCCGTCGATCAGCGCTCCCGTCTCATCGAGACAGAGGCAGCGGTCCGCGTCGCCGTCGTGGGCGATACCGATGTCCGCCCCGCGTTCGAGCACTGTACGGCGCAGAGAGTCCAGATGCGTCGAGCCGCAGCCGTCGTTGATGTTCACCCCATTCGGGAGCGCGTGGATCACCTTGACGTCGGCACCGAGGCGACGCAGCACCTTCGGCATCGCCTCATACGCCGCACCGTTCGCACAGTCGAGGACGATCTTCATGCCGTCGAAACGCTCGGAACACGTGCTCACCACGTAGTCGATGTACTGGTTGAGGAGATCGTCGCGATACTCCACCACGCCGACATCCTTTCCCGTTGGACGCGCTTCATGGTCGCCGTCCTGCAGCTTACGGACAAGAGCCTCCAGCTCGTCCTCTACGGCATCGGGCAGCTTGTAGCCGTCGCCGCCAAAGAACTTGATGCCGTTATCGGGGAACGGATTGTGAGACGCCGAGATCACAATGCCCGCGTTCATCTTATGCTCACGTGCGAGATAGGCAATCGCAGGCGTTGGCACGATCCCTGCGAGGAGAGCGGCTCCGCCCGCCGAGCAGATGCCCGCCGTCAGCGCCGCCTCAAACATCTCGCCCGAGACCCGCGTATCGCGCCCGATCAGAATGCGTGGGCGCACCTTGGAATGTGCCCCAAAATAGAGTGTCGCCGCGCGTCCAAGCTGATAAGCCAGCTCCGGTGTAAGCTCCGTATTTGCCACGCCGCGTACGCCATCCGTCCCAAAAAGTCTCACAATAACAGCCTCCTCTGTACCTTCAGCATCATCTGCTGTGCATCGGAATGTGCGGATCCCCACACAGTCGTATTTCCTTGATCCTCACCATAATCTACTGTATTCGCTCCAAAAAAGCAAGTGCGGCTTTCATGCCGTCAAGTGCGGCACTCATGATGCCGCCCGCATACCCTGCGCCCTCACCGATTGGGTAGAGGCCCGCCGTGCTGACCGACTGCATCGTCACTGTGTCGCGCAGAATGCGGCAGGGCGCAGAGGAGCGCGCCTCCACGCCCGTCAGAGGCACATCCGCCGCACCAAAGCCCGGCACGCGCTGTTCCCAGTGGCGCAGGGCACGTGACAGGGACGCACTGCACGCATCGGGCAGGATCGTGCCCAAGGCAGCAGAACGCACTCCCGGCATGTACGTCGGAGCAACGACAAAATCCATCGTCCCCGTCCGCCCGCTGAGAAAATCGCCCACCGCCTGCACGGGCGCTCGGTAATCACCGCCGCCCGCAGAGAACGCACGCCGCTCCAGCTCTCGCTGAAAAGCGATCCCGCCGAGCACCGCCCCGCCGAAATCGGCAGGGGTGACCTGCACCAAGAGGGCACTGTTCGCCGTCCCTGCGTCACGACGGTAGTTGCTCATCCCATTCGTCACGAGATGCCCCTCCTCCGACGCCGCTGCGACCACCAGACCGCCAGGACACATGCAGAAGGAGTAGACACCACGGCCGCCCTCCTCATCCCGAAAGGTCAAGGCATAGTCCGCCGTCGGCAGGAATGGGCTCCCCGCCGCTGCTCCGTACTGCATCCGATCCACGAAATCCTGCGGATGCTCGATGCGCACCCCGATGGCAAACGGCTTCGCCTCCATGTGCACGCCCGCTCCATGGAGCATCGTGTACGTGTCACGCGCCGAGTGCCCGATGCCGAGAAACACCGCGCGTGCGGGGATCTGCTCTGACCCATTCACCGTGAGTGCAGCGATACGCCCCGCAGTCATCGTGATGTCTGTCACCTGTGCGCCAAAGCGTACCTCGCCGCCCATCTCGATAATCTTCTCGCGCAGGCGCTTCACCACCGTGCGCAGCACATCCGTCCCGATATGCGGTTTTTGCAGATACCGTATCTCCTCGGGCGCACCTGCCGCGACGAACGCCTCGATGATCTCGTTCATCCGTGGATCGCGACTGCGCGCCGTCAGCTTCCCGTCGGAGAACGTTCCCGCGCCGCCCTCGCCGAACTGGACATTTGACGCAGGGTCGAGCTGCCCCGTTCGCCAAAACTGCGCCACGTCGTGTGTACGCTGATCCACATCCTGCCCACGCTCGAGGACGAGCGGTGCCGCCCCCGCACGCGCGAGAAGCCATGCGGCAAAGATCCCCGCGGGACCGAACCCCACGACGACGGGGCGCTCACGCCCCTTTTGCGGCGTATAGGGTGGAACACGGAGTGGACCGTGCTCCTCTGCTCGCCCGACCTGCGCGTCACGACGCAGACGCGTGAGGATACCGCGCGCGCCGTCTGCCGTCACATCGAGCGTATAGTTCCACCGAATCGGCGCCCCGTTCCTGCGCCGCGCATCCAGCGCCTTATGAACGACAATCACCCCGTGCACTGCACAGGGTGATACACCGAGCCGCTCTGCGGCAAGCTCTGTGAGGGTGCGTGTCTCATCATACGGCACAGAGAGATTCTTAATGCGTATCATTGCATCGGCCCAACCTTGATCTCCACCGTCACCGTCGGATTCGTCGCCGTCACGCCGGCGGGCAGATGCAGCTTTACCTGCTGCGTACCACTCTCCTTCACATCCGCGAGGGAGAACGCCTCCGTTTCGATGCCCGTCACCTTATCGAGCGCCTCCTTCGTTCCCGTGATCTCGATGCGCGCCGGCTGCACCGTCACGCTCTCGAGCTTCAGCTGCGGCGGCAGATCGCTGCGCGGCTTTGCCTGCACCTCCACCACCTTATGCTGGAGACCGCGCGTCAGCTTGACCGAGATCTCCATCGTGTCCGGATGCAGCGTCAGCCCCTGCACCTCTTTTCCGTCCGTATTCAGTGCGACCAATGGGAGCCCCATCGTCACGTCCTCCTTGCGCCCATTCATATTGAAATAGGCGGCGACGGAGGCAACCTGATCGACGAGGGAGCGCGGTCCTTCGATCGTCACCTTTTCGACGGATTGACGGACGCGATCCACCGTGAAGCCCTCCGCCGGCGTGCCGTTGACCGTCAGCAGCACCGAGAACACGCGCTGAACGATGCGATCGAGCGTCACGTCGATCCGATCGGGAGACACACTGACCAGCTCAAAACCGTATGGAATCGACGTCTCTACCGCGTAGAGACGATCTCCCTCCGCAAAGTCGGACAAATTCACACGCGCATGGAAATCACTGCTATCCGCTGTCACAAAAGATGAACGCGCTCCTCGCACGCGCAGCGTCACTGTGTCGGCCGCCGCGTGCATCTGATAGCCGTCCGGCACATGCTCCATCACCACGGGGACGGTATAGGACGCCTCCATGGATGGATTCTGATCGTTCATCACATAGAGCCAGAGAATAACGGCCACAATAAGTGCCGCGATCTTCGCGAGCAAATTATGCTGCACGAGGCTGCGAAGTCTGCTCATGATTTCTCCCTCCAGCTCCGAATCGTATCCAGAATCGACGAACGCGAACTGTAGGCAAACGCAGGCGTCAGGATATGGGTCAGCTGTTCACCGTCCAGATGACGGTGGAGATGCCCGTTCTCCGCGATCGAGATCGTCCCCGTCTCCTCACTCACCACGACGATGAGCGCATCGCACTGCTCCGAGAGGCCAATGGCCGCACGATGGCGCGTGCCGAGCTCCGTCGAGAGCGAGCGGTTCTCCGTCAGCGGCAGGAGACAGCCCGCCGCGATCAGTCGCTTGCCGCGAATGACCGCCGCACCGTCATGCAGCGGCGTATTCGGAATGAACACATTCATCAGAAAATCCGACGTGATAAGACCGTCGATCTGAATGCCCGTCGCACTGATATCGTTGAGCCCCATGTCGCGCTCGATGACGAGCAGCGCGCCGATCTTATTCGCCGAGAGAATCTTTACCGCGCTGCGGATCTCACGGATCGTGCTCTGCGCCTCCTCATCGTCGAGAAGCGTGCCGGGGCGGAAAAACTTGCCCTGACCGAGATGCTCCAGAGCGCGGCGCAGCTCCGGCTGAAAAACAATCGGGAGCGCGACAAAGAGCAGCGTCACCGCCTTTTGCAGGAGCCACGAAATCACGTGCAGATTCAGGTAATTCGCCACAACCGTTACACCGAGCAGGACGAGAATCCCCTTGCCGAGCGTAATGGCGCGCGTATCCTTCAGCATCACGTAGACACGATAGAGAATGACCGCCACGATCAGGATGTCCAGTACATCCAGCGGCGTGATGGTCGAAAGGATGCCGCGAAACTGCGTCGGCATCGTAAAATCAAGTGGCATGGCAATCCCCCACGTTCCAAGCATCCCATTCCATTTGCATCCCATTTCTATATATTAACACTTCTAGCCAAATGGGAAAAATCCTTGTGACCTGAGGGGCCCTCAAAAAAAAATTTCGGGACGGTGCGTGCAGGATTTCCTCCGCATACATCCGTCCCGAAATATATTCAAGGAACTGCTGATAAAATGAAGTCCGTCAGATTGGTGCTGAATTTATCAGCGCTTCCTAAATTTAGCAGATCTTGCGGATCCACCCCTCCGGTGCCTCCACCGTACCAAGCTGGATGCCGCGCAGCGTATCGTAGAGCTTCTGCAGCACAGGTCCCATGTGCTCCATGCCGCTCGGGAACGCGATCACCTTGTCGCCGTGTGTCACCGAGCCAACGGGAGAGATCACTGCCGCCGTACCGCAGAGGCCGCACTCTGCAAAGTCATTCAGTTCCTCGAACGCCACGGGGCGATGCTCCACCTTCAGCCCAAGCACGTGCTCTGCGATGTAGACGAGCGAGCGGCGCGTCACTGACGGCAGGATCGACGGCGACTTCGGCGTCACCACCGTGCCGTCCTTCTTGACGAAGAGGAAGTTTGCTCCGCCCGTCTCCTCGACGTGCGTGCGCGTCGCTGCATCGAGGAACATATTCTCGTCGAACCCTGCTGCATGCGCTGCCATATAGGCATGCAGGCTCATCGCATAGTTCAGCCCCGCCTTGATATGGCCCGTGCCATGGGGAGCCGCACGGTCAAACGCGCTCACGCAGAGGCGGATCGGTTTGATGCCGCCCTTGAAGTACGATCCCACGGGCGTCGCGAAAAGGCGGAACTGATATTCATCGGCAGGCTTCACACCGATGACCTCACCCGATGCGAAGATAAAGGGGCGCAGGTAGAGCGACGCGTCCGTACCGTAAGGCGGAACATAGTCACGGTTCGCCTTGACTACTGCATCGACCGCCTCCAGGAAACGCTCCTTTGGAAAGGACGGCATCTCCAGATACGCCGCTGAGTCATACATGCGCGCCGCATTGAGATCGGGACGGAACGCCACAATATGCCCGTCCACCGTCTCATAGGCCTTTAGCCCCTCAAAGACCTCCTGGCAGTACTGCAGGATCCCCGCACACTCGCTGATCGCGACCGTCGCGTCGGAGGTCAGGCCTCCCTCGTCCCACTTCCCATCCGCATAGTTCGACACATAACGCTGCGGCAGAGAACGATAGGCAAACCCCAAATTCTCCCAGTCCAAATCCGCCTTTGCCATAAAAAGTGCCCCCTTCTTTCAAAATGTACGTCCTATCATAGTACCATCGCGCATCCTTGTCAAATGGATTTACCGCGCCGCCGCATCCAGCTCTCTGCGTGCACGCGGCAGACGCTTTAGAATATCGCCCGCGATCAGGCCGTTTCCGCGCTTCTCGTAGGCGCGATCTCCTGCATATCCGTGCAGCCACACGCCCACAATCGGCGTCATCCCGCTCTCCATCTGGCGCATCAGCCCGACAATCGCGCCCGCGAGCACATCACCTGCGCCCGCCGTCGCCATGCCCGCATTGCCGCAGGTCGTAAAGAACGCATCGCCATCGGGATAGGCCACAATAGTGCACGCCCCCTTGACCACAAACACCGCCTGATGATCACGTGCCGCGTCCCGTGCCATGCGGAGCAGATCCTCTGACGCCTCCTCCGTCTCCACGCCGAGGAGCGCGGAAAACTCACCGAGATGCGGCGTCAGAATCGGCACCTGCGGCAGATCGCGCAGCGCATCGAGATGACCCGTGAACGCCGCGATCGCATCCGCATCCATCACGAGCGGAGCCTTGACCTCTGCGGCAAAGAGCCGCACAAACTCCCCCGTCTCCGCTGCACGCCCGATGCCGGGGCCAATGAGCACGGCGTCCGCACGTGCCGCAAGCGAGAGCGCCTTCTGTCGTGCAGCCTCTCCACCGAAATAGCCCATGCCCTCATCGGGCAGCGGAACGACCATCACCTCGGTCAGCTTCGCAGCCAGAACGGGATAGATGCGCTCGGGCACGGCGAGCGTCACAAGCCCCGCGCCGACGCGCAGTGCCGCCTCTGCTGCGAGTGCCGCCGCCCCCGTCATGCCGAGCGAACCAGCGAGCACGAGAATACGTCCGCACGTCCCCTTATGTGCGTCACGCGCACGCGGCGGCAGCAGCTTTGCCGCCGCATCCTGTGTGATGAGTGACTGCCGCATCCCCTCACCGGCAAGAAGGGCATGGGGGATGCCGATATCATCGACAAGCAGTTCGCCCGCCGCATTTGCTCCCTGCCCGAGGAAATGCCCCACCTTCGGCAGGCCGAGGGCGAGCGTCCGATCGGCGCGGACGGCGATGGAGGCAATCCGCCCCGTATCCGCCTCCACCCCGCTCGGAATATCGATGGCGAGCGTCGGCTTGCCCGCCGCATTGATCTCCTCGATCAGGCGCAGTGCTGTCTTGCGGAGCTCCCCCTTGACGCCCGTGCCGAGAATGCCGTCCACCACCGCATCGGCAAAGCGCAGCGAAACGCGCAGACGATCCCAGTCACGGTCACCCGCAAGAGGACGGATCTCTATGCCCATCGCCCGCAGCGCGCTGTGCATCGCGTGGGCGGCAGGGCTAAGGCGCTCCTCCGTCCCGATGAAGAACATCTTCACGCGCGCGCCCATATTGATGAGATGTCGCGCCGCAGCAAAAGCGTCACCGCCGTTATTGCCGCCGCCCGCAAAGACAGCGAACACCTTGCCTGCCGCGCCGCCGATCAACTGCGCCGCCTCCTCGGCCGAGCGCCGCCCCGCATTCTCCATCAAGGCAGCAGCAGGCAGCCCGTAGCTCTCCTCCACTGCGCCATCGATCCGACGCATATCCTCTGCAAACGATACGTTCATCACTGACCCTCCAACATACAGTAAGCCGTCGCATATTCCTTCTCGTGACTGAGCGTAACCCAGACGCGCGTCACGCCCATCTCCGCCGCACGCGCCGCGAAGAATCCGTGAAGATGCACCTCGGGCGCACCGAGTGCATCGGGCAGAATCTCCACATCGTGGAGCGTACCACCGCGCAGCCCCGTGCCAAACGCCTTCAGCACCGCCTCCTTGCCCGCGAATCGCGCGGCAAGACTTGCAGCGCACCCTGCGCCGCGCTGCATGGCGTAGGCACGTTCAGCGGGCGTATAGACGCGCGTGAGGAAATGCTCCTTCTCTGCCGCAAGCGCCACGCGTGCCACACGGATAATATCGCAGCCGACTCCCAGAATCATGACATCTCCTCTATCATAACAGAAAAGGGATTATTGCGCCACGCAATAATCCCTTCAAAATTCATGGATACATCCCTGCCGTGCCTGTCAGTGGCGCAGCGGCTCAGGCACAACGCCGGGCGACTGCGGTGCCGGGCGCATATCCGTCGACAGCTTGTACGCGTCGCCGGACGCTCCCGCACTGCCCGCTGCAGGCGCAGCCGTTGTCGGTGCTGCCGCAGGAGCCGTCGTCCCCGTCTTTGGCTCATTGTCGCTGCCGTCGGTCGATGCACCGGAGAAGCGCATACTGCGTGCGATGAACACCTCAACACGGCGGTTCTGCGCACGCCCCTCCTCCGTATCGTTCGACGCAATCGGACGATACTCACTGTAGCCGAGGGCACTGAACCTCGCGGGGTTCAGCGAGGGCTGCACCGCCATCACGCCGCGCATCAGGCTGACTGCACGCGCCGAGCTCAGCTCCCAGTTCGACGGATACTGCGCCGTTGCAATCGGCACATTGTCCGTATGTCCCGAGATCGTCACGCGCTCCGGAAGCGAGGAGAGCACCCCTGCAATCACGGGCACAATGCGCTCCGCCTCCCCCTGCAGAGCGGCAGAACCGGAGGCGAAGAGGGCGCGCTCCTTCAGACGGATCATCAGCCCCTCCTCGTTCAGCTCCGTACTCACCTGATCCTGGAGATTGTTCTCCTGAATGTACTGGTCGAGCTTCGCCTTTGCCTCCGAGAGGTCATTGTTCTCCTTCATATAGGCGGCATCCGCCGTATCTGCCCCCGTGGTCACGGTTGCCGAGCTCATCGACGTCGACGGCCCCATCCCACTGAAGAACGACGGACCGCCCATATTGAACGCCGCCGTGAACGCCTGCGCGAGAGCCTGCATCTTCGATGCATCCGTCTGCGACATCGCGAAGAGTGCGATGAAGAGCGCCAGGAGGAGTGTCATGAGGTCGGAATACGGCAGGAGCCAAGCCTCGCCCGCTTCCTCTTCATGGGGCTTTGCATGCTTTTTACGTGCCATATCAGCCCTCTCCCTTCAGTGCCTCACGCTCCGTCTGCGGGATGAACACCATGAGCTTCGCCTCGATGGCCGTCGGCGAGTCGCCTGCCTGGAGTGAGAGAATTCCTTCGATGATCATGCGCTTCTGGCTGACTTCCTGCTCCGACATGATCTTCAGCTTGTTCGCGAACGGCATCCAGAGGACGTATCCTGTAAAGATACCCAGAATCGTTGCAACGAACGCCGCAGCGATCGAATGTCCGAGCTTGTCGATATCATTCAGGTTGCCGAGTGCCGCGATCAGACCGACAACCGCGCCCAGAACGCCCAGCGTCGGCGCGTATGTGCCGGCCTGCGTGAACATCGAGCGTCCCTCTGCGTGACGCTCCTGCATGATCGCCAGCTCCGCATCGAGAACATCGCCGACGAAGTCCGGATCCATGCCGTCGATGACCATGCCGAGACCCGTGCGGAAGAACGGATCCTGGATCTCCTGCGCCTTGCTTTCAAGCGCGAGGATCCCCTCACGGCGCGCAATCTGCGACAGCTCGATGAACTGCTGCACGAGCTGCCCCTTCTCCTGGAGCTGCGGGACTTGACAGGTTTTCTTGATCAGTTTGGTAAAGTTTCCCAGCTGTTCCATCCGGAATCCGATGAACAGACACGAAAACGTACCGCCGATGATGATCAGGAACGCCGCAGGGTTGTTGAGTGCCGTCAGCGGTGCTCCCTTCAAAATCATACCAACAAAGATCGAGATCACGCCCATGACAAGCCCGATGACTGTTGATTTTTCCAAAACAAAGGCCCCCATTCCATTTCTCGCCGTCGCCGAACGCATACCCGTCTGATCCGTCAGACACACGTCAACATCTTCCTATATTATTCCATAACGCAAGGAAAAATCCTACCTCCTTTTTAAAAAATCTTAAAAAAAACAAAGAAAAATTTTTCGATAAATTTTTCTTATCCTATCATATATTGGTTGAAAGTATGATATAATGGAGCACGTATAAAGAAAGTTTATTGGAGGGTGATCTCATGGAACTGCGACAGCTCGAATACTTCCAAATGGCGAGCCGTCTGAAAAACATCACGCGTGCCGCCGAACGCCTGCGCGTCTCCCAGCCGAACATCACCGTCGCGATCAAAAAACTCGAGAGCGAGCTCGGCATCCAGCTCTTTGACCGCAGCCAGAAGCAGCTCTCGCTGACCCCCGAAGGTGCGGTCTTTTTGGAGCGCGTCGAAGTGGCGCTGCGCAACATACAGGATGCCGTTCTCGAGATCAACGACTACAAGCAGCTGTTGAAGGGGACGATCAAAATCGGCATCCCGCCGATGATGGGCGCATATCTGTTTCCCGAGATCTTCTCCAGCTTTCAGCGGCGCTACCCGCATCTCGACGTCTACCTCCACGAGGAGGGTTCGGTCGCCATCCGTGAACAGCTGGAGCGCGATGAGCTCGACTTCGGCATCATCATCATTCCCGAGGCCGCGCCCAATCTGCAGCTCCTGCCGATGGCACGCCGTCAGATCGTCTGCTGCGTGCCCGAGAACGGTGACCTTGCTGCGTGCAAGGCGATCACCATGCAGGACATCGCAGATCACAACCTCATCATGCTGAAGGAGGGCTCCTTCCTGCGGCAGACCATGCTGCAAAAGATGAATGCGGCAGGCATCACGCCGAACATCGTTCTGGAGTCAAATCAGGTGGTCACCATCATGGGGCTCGTCGCGAGCGGTGTCGGCAACGCCTTTCTGCTCGACATGATTGCCAGCGGCGCGCATGGCATCCGCCCCCTCCCGCTCGCCAATCCCGTCTACGTTGACGTGGGACTTGCATGGAAGCGCGACCGCTACATCTCGAACGCCGCGCAGTCCTTCATCGACTTCAGTAAGGACATTCTCCGCCACAGAGACGACGCATCACATACGGAGTGAAATCATATTCGACAGAAAGGGCTGTTGCACGAGGCTTCGTGCAACAGCCCTTTCTTATGGTATATTTTCAGAAAAGCAGATGTGCGATCACATAGCCGACGCAGCATCCCGAGGAGACACCGATCAGTCCCGGAATCATGAACGAATGGTTCAGGATATACTTGCCGATGCGCGTCGTGCCCGAGCGGTCAAACCCAATGCACGCGAGATCGGACGGATAGGTCGGCAGGAAGAAGTAGCCATAACATGCCGAGATGAACGAAAGGATGAGGACCGGATCGACACCCACGTTGATCGCCATCGGTACGACAATCGCAATCGCCGCGCCCTGCGAGTTCACGAGCTTCGACGTGAGGAACGCCAGCACAGCATACGCCCACGGATAGGACTGCACAGCCGCACCGAGGAACTGTTTGAGAAATGCGATGTGGTTCATGAAATAGGTATCCGCCATCCACGCAACGCCGTAGACCGAAACAAGGGCGACAACCCCCGAGCGGAACACCTGTGAGTTGCCGACATCCTTTGCCTTGACCTTGCAGGAAACGAGGATGACTGCACCGACGAGCAGCATGACCATCTGAATGACGACAACCATCGAGATCGCCTTCGGCGCGGCATCCGGCTTCGGCGGGAACTTCGGCAGAAGCTCAGGGAAGTTGCCGAGCACGGCAATCGCTATGATGCCGATGAAGAAGATCACCATCGCACGGTAGTATTCCTTCGGCAGCTCCTTATCGAGAAGGCTCTCCGAATCACCGTAGACATACTGCTTGTTCTCCGGATCGCGGATGAACTCCTGGAAGCGCTCATCCTGATCGAGATCCTTGCCGCGGCGATAGCTCCAAAGCGCCGCAAAGAAAACGCCCAGCCCTGTCGCAGGGATGGAGACCGAGAGCACCTGGAACACGGTGAACTCATGCCCCGATGCCGAGAGGAACGCCACCATCGAGACGACAGCGACCGAGACCGGCGACGCGCAGATGCCCATCTGCGACGCCACGGACGAGACCGCCATCGGACGCTCGGGACGAATGCCCTGCTTGATGGCAATATCGTAGATGATCGGGAACATCGTATAAACGACGTGCCCCGTACCGCAGAGCACCGTCAGAAACCACGTCGTCAGCGGCGCGAGAATCGTGACGTGCTTCGGATTGTTGCGCAGGAACTTCTCCGCATACTTCAGCATGACGGTGAGACCGCCCGAAGTCTGCAGGAAGCCCGCGCAGGTGACCACCGCGAGGATGATCAGCATGACATCGATCGGCGGTTTTCCCGGCTGATAGCCGAAGATAAACGTGTAGATCACGAGGCCGAAGCCACTGATCACCGCCAGCCCAAGTCCGCCGTGCCGTACACCGACAATCAGACAGACGAGGAGGACTATAAAGCCCAGCAGCATTTCCATGAGAATAACTCCCCCATTCTACACAGAGTCCCCTCTCTGCACAGGTAAAATAACAGCGTGCTTTATTATACATCTGTATACTTCATTAGTAAAGCCTAAGAGACATAAATCAAGCCTATATCGCAAAATAAAAAATTTCCACGAAAACATTCCTGTCCTCGTGGAAACTTTGTCATTATTCTTCTCCGTGAGTACAGAGAAGATTCTTTCAGAAATTCATAAAAATAGGTCTGCTGCTTCACGTTCCCGTCGGCATCAGGGGAAAGTTCACCTTGGGATATTTTTCCTTGACCGCTGCCCGTTTTTTTGAATAATCCAGTATCGTCAGTCCGACAATCTCATCGCTGTCCTCATCACGATTCACATAGACCCCGGGTGCCTCCTCGTCGGCAAAGGCATTTTGTTGGCTTCCCAAGAATATGTGAAGCACATCATGACGCTCATCGTATTTATTGACCTGCTTTTCTCCCATCGTAGACAACCTCCTCTGCAAGACAGTTCATTTTCAATTTGTTGATTGGATTCCACGTAACGACTTCACGGGGCATCGTATCTTTCTCCACAATGACCGTCAGTCCTCGAAGCTTTATTCGCCCATCTTTCGGCACTAAAACAAAGTCGAGATACATAAGACGTTCGCGTCCGCCTTTTCTGCCCAAGAGGATGATAAACCGCGGTCGTTCAATGACAGACTTTGCCTGTCCCCCGTAGAGTTTTCGTTCAGCCCCATCCTCTTCACTGTGATCTCCGATAATATGGGCATCATAAGTCGATTTTTTGAGTACGACTTCGTATTTCAATGGGTCAACTGCCCGCCAAAGCACATCTTCAGCATCTGTGTCCATAACGTCACCGCCTCATTCTCCATGCTATTTTATTATACCAGCAAACACCGAACACAGCAACAAAAAGAGCCGCCCCGCAGGGCGACCCTTTCAAATGATGATTCGATTTAACGTTAACGCTTCATATTGATCAGTGTTTCGAGCATTTCATCGGAGACGGTAATCATCTTCGAGTTCGACTGGAAGCCGCGCTGCGTGATGATCATGTCGGAGAACTGATCGGCGAGATCGACGTTCGCCATCTCGAGTGCCGATGTCGTCAGCTCCGTGCCGATGTCCGCCGCGCCGCTGATCGTCCGCGTCCCCGTGTTGTTCGACTCCTGATAGAGGTTGCCGCCGAGCTTCGTGAGACCCGAGGGGTTGTTGAACTGCGCCATCGCGATCTGGGCTTCCTTCTGACGGACGCCGTTCGTATACGTGCCCGTGATGACGCCCTGGCTGTCGATATCGACGTTCGAGAGCGTGCCCGCCGCGTTGCCGTCGGAGTCCGCCGCAATCGTCGACGTACCCGAGTACTGCGTGATGGCGGCGAGGTTGATGGCGACCTGCTGCGGTGCCGCACCGTTCTCGTAGGAGAGGCTCAGTCCTGCCGATCCGCTGATGTACGAACCCGACGTATCGAACTTCAGATCGGTCTTCGTGAGGGCGATCGTCGTCGTCGTGCCGTCCGCCTCATGAATGCTGAACGAGTCGCCGCCGCTGCCGAGCGAAAGCGTCCACTTGTTGTTCGACGCCTTCGTAAAGACGACGGGAACGTCATGCTTTGCGCCGAGCGAATCGTAGACGGCAATCGTCGTCGTCACCGAGGGGTAGAACGTATCGTTCTGCGCATAGTTCGTACCGACCAAGCCATCGATGGACGTGCCGCTCTTCGTGTTCAGCACCACGCTGGAGACACGGCGTCCCGCATACTCGTACGTTGACTCACGCGTGACGGAAACGATCTTGCCATCCGCCGTACTGCCCGTATGGGGATAGTTCTGTACGGCACTCGTCACATTCACTGCCGCCGTCACTGCCGCACGGTTGCCGTCCACCGTTGCAATGACCGCTCCGGAATTGGCGACGATCTTCGAGATCTTCATCTGCCCCGAATACTTATCATTGATGGAGTAGGTAAAGCTCGTCGGACGCGGCACGGTGACCGTCACGCCCGCTACACCCGTAATATTATTGTCTGCACCGAGCGTCAGCTTGACATCGGTCGGACTCGTAGCGACAATGTCCGTGATCGTACCGCTGATGTTAAAGACATCACCGTACTGATACGTCCCTGATTTTAGTCCCGTGATGTTGATCGGTGTTGTTGCACCGTTGATCTTCAGCGGGCTGGAGGGATTGGCGTCATCGATTTTAAGCTCGAGATCCACCGGACCTGTCGTCGATGCCGAGACATTGGATATGCGCGATGTATAAAGTGCTCCGGTGGGATTAGTTCCGACGGTCTGCGCAGCAGCCGTGCTGTCGAGATAGATTTTCTTGCCCGTATCCATCGTCAGGACGAGCTTGCCCTTTTCCTGCGGGTTATAGCTATTCGTTGTTCCTGACGTGCCGTCCGCATAACGCACGAGGATGTTTGCCACCTCGTAGCCCGGCGTCGTTGCATTGAGATTCTTTGTATAGGTTGCCGTCGCCGTTGTCGTCGCCTCCATGGACTTGCCGGCGGGGATGCGGATCTTCGTCGTATTGTCGCCTGCGATGGAGATCACGCCGTTGTTTGCCATATAGCCCTGCACGTAGAGACCCGTGCTCGGGAGGACGAGGTTGCCCTCGGCGTCAAACGAGAACGCGCCGTTGCGCGTATAGTACTTCTGCTCTCCGCGCGAGACGATGAAGAGACCGTCGCCGCGCGAGATCGCGACGTCCGTATTCTTGCCCGTCTGCTGGACGGAACCGTTCGTATAGAGGAGGTCGGTCGCCGCTACGGACATACCGAGACCGATCTGCTTCGGGTTCACGCCGCCGATCGTGCCGGTCGGCGAGGATGCGCCCGAGAGGTTCTGCGAGATCATATCCGCGAACGTGACGCGGCTCGCCTTGAAGCCCGTCGTGTTGACGTTCGCAATGTTGTTGCCGACGACATCCATGCGGGTCTGGTGTCCCTTCAGGCCGGAAACAGCCGAGTACATGGAACGGATCATAATGAATCTCTCCTTTGCCAGTCTGACAGCGCAAAGGAAGAGCCATCTCTGTGATGTGCGTACACTCCCCCTGAGGAAATGCACGAATGAGGATGCCCCCGCATCCCGCTGACCGCACCAGTCGCGCGCGGTCAAAAGCCTCCCGTAGGTCCGGCTTCGTCAGATGATGGCTGCACTGTCAATGTTCGTGAAAATACTGTCTGCCGCCGTCACGTCGTCAAGTGCCGTGATGACGGTGCGGTTTGTCACGGAGACGACCATCGCCGTACTGTCCTTCATGTAGATGAGCGCTTCGCGCGCCCCCTTTTCCCTCATGCGGTCAATCGTACTGCCCAGTTTCTCGAGCTCCGTGTTCGTGAGCGTCACACCGCGCCGCTGCAGCCGCTCCTCTGCGTGCTGCGAAAAACGGACACGTTCTTTCGCCCCTTCCAGTACCTGTGCAAACGATGCGCCGCTGCTGCCCATCGCTCTTCGTCCATGGTCGGTCCCCCTGCTTCCCTGCCCGACCAGCGCCATCGAATCGTCTGCAATTCTCATTGTCTCACCTCCTTTTTTGCACAAAAATAAAATGTTCCACCTTGTATATCGGCAGAACATAAAAGAAACTTAAGTACAACTTATGAAGTTGTTTGACAGGCTTTAGAAATTCTCAGGGCTCCATCACGCCGTAGGCGACGCGGCTGTACTTGCCGCCCGCGAGGTCAGTGAATCCGAGACGGGCGAACTCCCTGCTCCCCTGCCGCTCCTTCATGACGACGCGGCGGCGTGCGACGCGCCGCGCCTCGGCGATCACTTCCTCGGTGAGGGCACGTGCATCCGCGAGGACGCGCAGGGCGTTCATCCCCTCGCTCTCATGAACGGGGCGGCGGAACATCGGGTCAAAGTAGACGGCGTCATAGCTCCCGTCCGCCTGTGCGTGCAGATAGGCCAGCGCATCTGCCGCATGGACGCTGATGCGCCGCATCGCCGCATGCATCTCGTAGTTATCCCCTGTCGCATGTGCGAGTCCGTCGCCGATCACCGCCGCGATGATGGGATTCGCCTCGAGCGCCGTCACGCTGCCCGTCACTCCGACGGCAAAGCTCTCGATGATGGCATCCGCCCCCGTGCCGAGCGTGCAGTCGAGGACGCACATCCCCTCCGTGAGGCCGAGCGCATGGACAAGGTGGTCGCCCTGCCCGCTCCGCAGATTCTTGATGCGCAGATGTGCCATCCCGGGATGAAAGAAGAGCTCGCCCTCCGCCGTCACCGCCGTCAAAAGGCCACGCCGTGCAACGAGCACGGCATCCACGCCATACGCCGTACGCATCTCGTCGAGCGAGGCACTGCCGCGCGGAACGTTCGGGATACCGAGCTCTGCCGCCGTCCGCGCCGCGAGTGCGCGGTTTGCTTCGGCGAATTTTTGCCCGCGCCGCACGGTCGTCACGACGGCACTGACCGTCCCACGCATCACAGCCCGAACCCCGTGCGCTTGAACATCTTCGCAAGGTCATGCGTACCGAACTTCAGGATCGTCGGGCGCCCATGCGGACAGGTAAAGGGAAATGGCGTCGCACGCAGCTCCTCCAAGAGGATCTCCATCTGGCGAATGCTCAGCTCCTCGCCCGCCTTGATCGCCGCACGGCACGCCATCGTTGCAATCCCCGCCTCGCGCAGATTTGCAGGGGTCGCTGCGTGCAGGTCGCCGAGGGATGCGAGAATCTCACGGATGATGCCCTCCGCCTCCTCCGTTGGGACGTCAGCGGGGGTCTCCGTCAGGCGATAGGTGCGCTCCCCCGCCGCCTCCAGATGAAAGCCGAGCCGGTCAAAGAGCTCCGCATTTTCTTCAATATATTGTGCCTCGTGTGCATCAAACGCGAGAATGGCATGCACGAGCATCTGCTGGGAGGGAATCCCATCCGTCTGTGCCGAAAAGCGGTCAAAGAGGATACGCTCATGCGCCGCATGCTGATCGATGATGTAGAGCGTCGCCGCGCTCTGGGCGATGATGTAGGTGAGGTCGACCTGCCCGATGGGGAGCATCCGCTCCTCCATGGAGATGTCGTCCCCCTGTGCCGCCTGCGGTGCAGACGGTACATCCGCGAACGCCGCGCGCTCCTGTGTGCGTGCCTCCTGCACGGCATCCTGTGCCGTACGCAGATCGACGCGCGTTCCCGCCCACTGCAGAGCCTCATGGACGGTCTGCGGGCGCGGCGGCGGGGCGGCATAGCCGCGTAGAGGCGCGGCAGGGGGGACTGACGCAGGCGACGCGCTCACATCGAGCGGCATCGCCTCATAGTGGAACTTCGGCTTTTCTACGGCGGCGGCGATCCCCGTCGTCTCTCCCGCCGCGCTGCGAATGGCGTCAAGCACGGCCTTGTAGACCGCCTTAAAAATACGCCCCTCGTCCTCGAACTTCATCTCCGTTTTCTGCGGATGCACGTTCACATCAATCGTGCGCTGCGGTACGGTGATGACGAGAACGGCGAGCGGAAAGCCCATCTTCGGCACGAGGGAGCGGTACACATTGTCAATCGCCTTTGCAATCGCACGGTTCTGGATCGTCCGACCGTTGACGATGTAGGTCTGCCACGCGCGGCTGCTGCGAATCAGCGACGGCTTTGAGATATAGCCCGTGATGCGGATGTCCGCCGCATCATCGTAGAAGTCCAGCGGAATCAGTGCGCCCGCCGCGTCGCTGCCGTAGATGCTCCCAATCGCGCGTGCGAGGTCGCCGTCCCCCGCCGTCATGATGGTCATACGGTTATTGTTGATGAAGCGGAACGCAATGTCGGGGCGCGAGAGCGCGAGACGGATCACGTAGTCGCTGATCTTTCCCGCCTCGGTCGCATTCGTCTTGAGAAATTTCTTGCGCGCGGGCGTGTTGAAGAAAAGATCCTCGACGCGCACACTCGTCCCGACCGCACAGCCCGCATCCTCGATCAGGGGCGCACCGCCGCCGCTGATGTCGACGCGCGTGCCGAGATCATCCGCCGCCTGCCGCGTCAGGAGGGAAAAATGTGACACGGAAGCAATCGTCGGCAGAGCCTCGCCGCGAAAGCCGAGGGTCGCAATCGTCTCGAGGTCGGCGGCGGCGGCAATCTTGCTCGTCGCATGGCGCAGAATCGCCGCGCGCGCATCCTCTCCGGTCATGCCGCGGCCGTTGTCCGTCACGCGCATAAAACTCGTTCCGCCGCCCATGATCTCGACCTCGATCGCCGTCGCGCCTGCATCCATCGCGTTCTCGACCAGTTCCTTTACGACAGAGGCAGGCCGCTCGACCACCTCGCCCGCCGCGATCTTGTTGATGGTCGCATCGTCCAATACGTGGATCCGCGTCATCCCTCCCCCTCCTCCTTTCGCGCCTGTTCCTGCAGGCGATAGAGTGTATTCAGTGCCTCAAGCGGCGTCATCGTCATCACATCGAGTGCTCGCAGCTCGTCGAGCGTCCCGCCCGCAAAGAGCGACGCCATCCCCGCATCGGACTTTTTCTGTGCCGATGTCTCCTGTGGTGCACTCTGCGGCGCAGCCGCCTCCAATGCGTGCAGGATCTCCTCCGCGCGCTCCGTCACGCGCTGCGGCAGACCCGCGAGGCGTGCGACGTGGATGCCGTAGGACTTATCCGCCGCCCCTGCGACGATGCGCCGCAGGAACACGACATTTTTCCCCTTTTCGCGCACGGCAATACAGTAGTTGCGGATGCGCTCGTTCTCCATCTCCGTCAGCTCATGATAATGCGTCGCAAAGAGCGTCTTGGCGTGGATGCGGCCGTCGATATGCTCCACCACCGCACGCGCGATGCTCATGCCGTCAAAGGTGCTCGTGCCGCGCCCGATCTCATCGAGAATCACGAGGCTGTCCTTCGTCGCCTCGCGCAGAATCTGTGCGACCTCGTTCATCTCCACCATAAAGGTGCTCTGCCCGCTCACGAGGTCATCGCTCGCGCCAATGCGCGTAAAGATGCGGTCGACGGGTGCGATCTCCGCCGTGCGCGCAGGGACGAAGCTGCCGACCTGCGCCATGAGCGTGAGGAGAGCGACCTGCCGCATATAGGTGGACTTGCCCGCCATGTTGGGTCCCGTGATGAGCATTGTCTCCGTTCCGCCGTGGCTGAGTTCCGTATCGTTTGGGACGAACACATCGCGCTGCAGGATGCGCTCCACCAGCGGATGCCGCCCATCACGGATGCGGATGCCGCCGTCCGCGCCCACGGTCGGGCGGACATAGCGATATGATGCGGCCGCCGCCGCAAGGCTCTGCAGGACATCGACGCGCGCAATCGCACGGGCGACGCCTTGAATCGGCACGAGCTGCTCGCGTACGCGCTCGCGCAGCGCTGTGAAGAGATGATACTCAAGGGCGGTGATCTTCTCCTCCGCGCCGAGAATCTTCGCCTCGAAGTCCTTCAGCTCCTCCGTGATAAAGCGCTCCGTATTCGCGAGCGTCTGCTTGCGGATATAGCCCTCGGGCACCTGATCGCGCCCACTGTGGCGCACCTCGATGTAGTAGCCGAACACCTTGTTGTAGCCGATCTTGAGCGTCTTGATGCCCGTCCGCGTGCGCTCACGTTCCTCCATCTCCTGCAGGAGGGACTTGCTGTCATGGGAAAAACGGCGAAGTTCATCGAGATCGGCATGATAGCCCGCACGGATCATGCCGCCCTCGCGCACCGAAAGCCCCGGCTCATCCACAAGAGCGCGCGTGAGCTCGTCACGCAGCGCATCAAAGGTCTCGATCTCCCCTGCTGCACGCACAAGGAGGAGGCTCGCTGCCGCTGTGAGACACGCGCGCACGGCGGGCAGGGCGGCGAGTGAGATGCGCAGGGCGACGAGGTCGCGTGCGTTCGCCGTCTGCGTCTCAATGCGCGTCAGGAGCCGCTCGAAGTCATAGACCGTATGCAGGGCATCGCGCAGGTCAGCACGCAGCGTACTCTTTTCCACCAGCTCTGCCACCGCATCCAGCCGCGCATCAATGCGGTGCGGCGTGAGCAGCGGATGTTCGAGCCACGCCTTTAGGAGACGCGTCCCCATCGGCGTGCGCGAAAAGTCGAGCACGTCAAAGAGGGTATTCTTTTTCCCTCCGTCGCGCAGACTGCGCGTGATCTCCAGATTGCGCAGCGTATAGGTGTCGAGCTGCATCGTCTCCGCCGCATCGAGGAAGGAGAGGCGGTTGATCTGCGAGAGATCCGCCATCACCGTCTCATGCAGATAGGCGAGGAGCGCCGCGAGCGCCGCCCGCGCCCCCGCATCGCGCGGTATCTCCTCCGCGGGGAAATGCTGTGCGGGAAGTTCCGCGTCCGCATCCCTGCCGACGACGGAGACCGCACAGTGCGGCAGACGATGCGTCAGAAACGCCCGCACCTCATCGGCGAGAGAAAAGTCCTCTGTCAGGAGCAGCTCTGCCGCCATGCGGCGATAGAGCTCATCCATGATCTGCTGTGCCGCGTGCTCGCCCGCGTAGACGGCATAGAACGCCTCGCCCGTCGTGATGTCCGCGCCCGCGAGGACGAACTGCCCCGGCGCAGGCTCGTGCAGGAGCACGATGTAGATGTTGGACGCATCCCGCAGCACCTCATCGGAGAGTGCTGTGCCCGGCGTGACTACCTTCACCACCTCGCGGTGCGTCAGGCCCTTTGCCTTCGGGTCGCCGATCTGCTCGGCAATCGCCACCTTGAACCCCTTTGCGACGAGGCGTGCGATATAGCTGTCCGCCGCATGATAGGGAACGCCGCACATGGGATTCTTCTCGAGATCGCCGCTGCGGCTCGTCAGCGTCAGCCCAAGCTCCTTCGCCGCCACCTTCGCGTCGTCGAAGAACATCTCGTAGAAGTCACCCAGACGAAAGAAAAGAAGCTCGCCCGGATGCGCCTCTTTCGCGGCGAGATACTGCTGCATCATCGGCGTTACATTCTGCGCGTCCATCACAAACCTCCTAAAGCTAACAATTTAACAGCTAACGATATAACGCTCCTCGCGAACACTTCGTTGCGCAAGTGATCGTGTGCTTATTCGCCTAAATACCTGCGGATTCCAAACGCGCTTCGCTTGAACGAATAAAATCCGCAGGGGGCGAAACGCACACTTTACTCACTTGCTCCACTATGGTTCGCTATGGAGCGTTACACCGTATGAGCAAATCTACCGAACAATCTCGCCCACGCGCTCCGTCCCATGCGGAAAAATGTTCGCGTGGAACCCGCCTCCTGTACCGAAAGACTACCGAAAGTCTACCGAACAACCTCGCCCTTCAGCACCCACGTCTGCGGCTGCGTGATCTTCACCTGCACAAAATCGCCCACGCGCTCCGCCCCATGCGGAAAGAGCACAATCTTATTCGTGCGCGTGCGCCCGCTCCACACGGCGGGATCATTCTTGCTCGCGCCCTCAACCATCACCTCGACCTGCGCATTGCGCAGCCCCTCATTGATGGAGCGGCTGATCTCGTTCTGCACTGCCATCAGGCGCTCCAGACGTGCGTGCTTCACGTCGTCCGGCACCTGCGCCGCCATCGCTGCGGCAGGCGTGCCCGACCGCTTCGAGTAGAGGAACGTATACGCCGCATCATAGCGCATCTCGCGCAGGAAATCCAACATCTCTGCGAAGTCCTCCTCCGTCTCCCCGGGAAAGCCCACGATGAGATCCGTCGTCAGGCTCGCCCCCGGCAGCGCCTCCCGCACGCATCGTGCACGCTCACGATACTGCTCCACCGTATAGACGCGGTTCATCGCCTTCAGGATACGGTTGCTCCCGTACTGTACGGGCAGATGGATGTGCTCACAAATATGCGTACCGTTTTTAATCGTGTCGATCAGCTTGTCGCTAATGTCCTTCGGATGTGAGGTCATAAAGCGCACGCGGCGAATCCCCTCCACCGCATCCACCATGCGCAGGAGATCAGCAAAATCCGCCTGCCCATGATCTTTCCCGTAGGAGTTGACATTCTGCCCGAGGAGCGTCACCTCGCGATAGCCGTCCGCCGCTGCACGGCGCACCTCCGCCACGACCTCCTTAGGCATGCGGCTGCGCTCACGTCCGCGCACGTAGGGGACGATGCAGTACGTACAATAATTATTGCACCCATACATGATCGGCACCCACGCCGAGAGTGTCCCGCCGCGCGCGATGGGCAGATCCTCCTCCACCGCGTGCGCATCGAGCGCAACATCCACCACGGGCGCACGCTCCGCCGCGATCTCCGCGACAATGCGCCCCAGCTCCTGCACCTTGCCCGTACCGAGCACAAAGTCGATGTGCGGTGCACGGCGCATGAGGTTCTCCCCCTCCTTCTGCGCCATGCAGCCCGTAATCCCGAAGATCAGCTGTGGATGACGCTCCTTGACCTTCTTGATCTCGCCGATCTTCCCGTAGACCTTGTCCTCTGCCGTCTCGCGCACACAGCACGTATTGATGAGGATGACATCGGCGTCCGCCGTCTCCTCCGTCCGCACATAGCCCGCCGCCTGCAGCTGCCCCTCCATGCGCTCCGCATCGGCGACATTCATCTGACAGCCATAGACTAGGATTTTATACCGTCCCCGCATTCATTTCCCTTCCGCAGCATATAACATAAAAAGTCTGGAAGGAATCCTTCCAGACCGCATTTCATATTGGAGGCGACACCCAGAATCGAACTGGGGATAAAGGTTTTGCAGACCTCGGCCTTACCACTTGGCTATGTCGCCGAAAGATGGAGCGGAAAACGAGGCTCGAACTCGCGACCCCCACCTTGGCAAGGTGGTGCTCTACCACTGAGCTACTTCCGCAGATGATCTTCCCGCGCCGCAGTGACGCGACACTTAGACAGTATAGCGATAAACCGTGCCGCTGTCAAGTCCAAAATTTACAAGGCAGAAATCTATGGAATCACTGATAAAATGAGGTCTGCCAGATTGGCGTAGATTTTTTCGTCCGAACGAGGTGGAAAACCGGACGCAGAGTGGTGCTCTGTGGAGGATTTTCCGCCGAAGTGCGGGCAAAAAAGATGCGTCAAGATGGTTGTGCCGAATTTATCAGTGCTTCCCTATCCCCTCAGCACTCCGCCAGCTGACGCTGTGCCTCACGCAGACGGCGCAGGCTCTCCTCCTTGCCGAGGATGGCGAGGATCTCCGTCGCGCCGCCCGGCGTGACCTTCTGCCCTGCCGCCGCGATGCGCAGCACCCACATGACTGTGCCCTTCTTCCAGCCCTCACGCTCGATACACTCCTCAAGGAGCGCATAGAGGAGATCGTTCTCCCAGTGACCTCCGTCGAGAGCATCGAGGATGTCGATCAGCTCGGGCAGGAGCTCCGCTGCCGCCGCCGGCGTGACCTTGTTGCGCTTGTTCTCATAGAGCGATGCGTCAAAAGGCGGCAGATTGACGAAAAACTCAATCTCCGCACGCACATCGCTGAGCCGTGTGACACGCGTACGCAGGAGACGCGCAATCGCATTCCACTGCGCCTCGACCGACGCGGGAAGCTCGCCCGCATAGGGGCGCGCCGCTTCGGCAAACGCCGCATCCGTCATCGCCTTGAAGTACTCGCCGCTCATCCAGCCGAGCTTATCGTAGTCGAACACGGCGGGAGACTTCGACAGTCCCTCCAGCGAGAACGCCTCGATCAGCTCGTCCATCGAGAAAATTTCCTGATTCGTCGTCTTCGGGCTCCAGCCGAGAAGCGCGACGTAGTTGACGATCGCTGCGGCAGGATAGCCCATCTTAACGAGATCATCAAAGCTCGTCGCCCCATGCCGCTTGGAGAGCTTGCTCGTCTTTCCCGTTGCGTCGTCCCGCCCCATGACGGGCGCGAGATGGACGAATACGGGCGGCTCCCAGCCGAACGCCTCATAGAGGAGGACATGCTTCGGCGTGGAGGTGATGAACTCTGCCCCGCGAATGATATGCGACACCTTCATCAGATGATCGTCGATGACATTGGCAAAGTTATATGTTGGCATCCCATCGCGCTTGAGGAGCACCTGATCCTCGAGCTCCGTGTTCGGAATCGTCACGCTCCCGTGCAGCACGTCGTAGAACGTCGTCTCACCGACGAGCGGCATCTTCTGCCGAATGACGTACGCGTCGCCCCGATCGAGATGCGCCTGCACTTCCTCGGGCGTGAGGTCGCGGCAGGTACGCGGGTAGCCGCCGTAGGACTTCCCATCCTCTGCCGGTTCTGCCTCCTCCGTCTGATGGCAGAAGCAGCGATAGGCATGCCCCTCCGCCACGAGCTGCTCGGCGTACTGCTTGTAGATCGCCATGCGCTCGCTCTGGACGTATGGACCGAAGTCTCCGCCGATCTCATCGGGTCCCTCGTCGGGGATGATGCCCGCCGCGTCGAGCGTGCGGCGGATGAAGTCCACCGCATCCGCAACGTAGCGGCTGCGGTCGGTATCCTCGATGCGCAGGATGAATGTGCCGTCATTCGCACGCGCGAACAGATAGCCGTAGAGCGCGGTGCGCAGATTTCCGATGTGCATATAGCCCGTCGGGCTGGGTGCAAAACGCGTGCGAATTTCCGTCTGTGCCAAGATTCTTTCCTCCAAAAAACAATCGTGCCGTCACAGGGCGGCACGAATCGACTGCGTTATTTCGCTCAGCCGCGCAGATAGCCGCAGAGCGCACGGAACATGATGAGCGAACTCATCGCGCCCGGATCCTCGATGCCGATGCTGCGCGTACCGATGAGCGCCGCACGTCCGCGCCGCGCGGCGATGGTCTTCGTATACTCCGCGCCTGCACGTCCCGCCTCTAGCGCATCCTCCAGACACTCGCGCAGGCTCTTTCCCTCCGCGTTCTCCGGCAGGAATGCGTCGCGGATCGGGATCAGCGTATCGAGCATCGTCTTATCCCCGCGCACGGCCTTTCCGCGTCGCTGGATCGCGTCGATGCCGGCAGAGAACAGCTTTTCAAAGCTCGCCACATCGAGCCGCGTCTTCGCGCCGACCGCCTCGCCCGCGCGCACGAAGGCAATCCCGTAGAGCGGCCCCGCCGCTCCGCCGACATTCTCAATGAACGCACGCCCGATCTCGTGGAGCACCTCCGCGAGCGGCGCGTCCGCCGGCAGCTCTGCGAGGCGTTCCTCCGCCGCCGTAAAGCCGCGTGCCATATTGAGGCCGTGGTCGCCGTCTCCCGTCTTGGCATCCACGGCCGTCAGATAATCCTTCTGTGCCATGATGGCAGCAATCACTGCATCTACGGCATCACGTATGTTTGCCATTGTCTGCACCGTCTTTCCCTGTTGTAAAAGTACTGCGCTTTGTCAGTACATTCCATACATTACTCCCATATTCTCATTAGCATTATAGCACGGTATTCTTCATAGGAAAAGAGGAGATACACATTTTAGGGAAGCACTGATAAAATGAAGTTCATCGGATTCACATCGGGTTCTCGGAAACGAGTGAAAAAATCACGTCACTGAATGCCTCCATGCGTCCTGCAATATATTTATTATATTCCCCGATTTGTCAAGTCTTGCGACGTATTTTTTTTTATGCTATCATAAAGACCAAGAAGGTGCGCCTTAGGTGTGCGTATGTCTTATCAATGTCTAACCTACAGATTTTCTAGGGAATCCGATTTGATTTCGGTCAAAGTGAAACACTTCGGTGAACGCGGAAGCCGAACTTAGGGTACCCACCTGCTTTACGCAGGTATAGACATATAGGACGTACGGCATTTCAGACCCCTCTCTTCCGGTCAGAGCGGAACTGCCGCAGGGCAGCTTGGTTCTGACCTTTTTTGTCGTATATTTCGCCCCCAATGAATGGCAGGAATTTTCCAAAATAACACGAATAAAAATATAGATAATACTATGTGTTTGACAAGGGAGATCGAAATGTCGGATCTGGATACAACGAACGAAGAGACCGCTGCCGCATCTGCGCCCGCAAAGCGGCGCGGCCGCCCCAAGAAGCGCGTGCAGGAGGGAACGGAAACGGCGGCGAAGAAACGCGGCCGTCCGAAGAAAACCGAACAAGCCGCATCGACACGCCGCGAGCGCCCGAAGGAACTGGTCTTCGCGCTCGACATCGGAACGCGCAGCGTGATCGGCATTGTCGCCGAACAGCGCGACGGACTGCTGCACATCCTAGCGACCGACCGCCTCGAGCACCGCACGCGTGCCATGCTCGACGGGCAGATTCACGATGTGCCGCAGGTCGCTGCCATCATCCGCGAGGTCAAACACCGCCTCATGGAGCGTACAGGGCCGTTGACCAGTGCTGCTGTGGCGGCGGCAGGGCGTGCCCTCTACACGATGACAGCGGATGCAGAGCAGGACTTCACGGGCACGATTACACCCGCGCAGCAACGCGACCTCGATTTTGCGGGCGTGCAGGAGGCACAGAAAAAACTTGCCCACTCCCACACGGTCGATGATCCGACGCGTTACTACTGCGTCGGCTACAGCACGATCCGCTATACGCTCGACGGCAACGAGCTCAAGACGCTCATCGGGCAGCGTGGGCGCAAGGCGACGGCGACTGTCATCGCAACCTTTCTGCCGCGGCAGGTCGTGGACTCCATGCAGTCGGCACTGCGCGAGACGCACCTCGAGATGCGCGCCCTCACGCTCGAGCCGATTGCAGGCATCAATGTCCTCATCCCGCCGACAATGCGCCATCTGAATCTCGTGCTCGTCGATATCGGCGCAGGCACATCGGACGTTGCCATCACGCGCAACGGCTCGGTCATCGCCTACGGCATGGTGCCGATGGCGGGCGACGAGATCACCGAGTCCATCTCGCGTGAGTACCTTCTCGACTTCAACATCGCTGAGGACATCAAGCGCAAGGCGGCGGACGGACAGGACGTCTCCTTTACCGACATTCTCGGCATGAAGCTCTCGCTCACCGCCGATCAGGTGCTCGCCGCCATCAAGCCCGGGGTCGAACATCTCGCGAACGCGATCGGCAAACAGATCCTCGATCTGAACGGCGAACCGCCGCAGGCGGTCATGCTGGTCGGCGGCGGCGCACGCACACCGATGATGACGGAGCTCGTAGCAGAGGCGCTCGGTATCCCCGTCGGCCGCGTCGCCGTACGTCACCCTGACACGGTGGACGGCGTCGCCGATCTGCCCGAGGAGCTGCGTGCCCCCGACGCAGTCACGCCGCTCGGCATCCTGAAGATCGCTTCGATCAACACGCTGCATTTCCTCGCGGTCTGGATCAACGACATCGAGTACAGTCTCTTCAACTTCCGCGAGCTCAACGTCTCTGACGCTCTCCTCGCGGCGGGCATCAGTCTGCGCAAGTACAACGGGCGCCCCGGCATGGGGCTGATGCTGACCGTGAACGGCGAGCGGCGGAGCTTCCCGGGGACGATGGGAACGCTCGCCCAGATCACCATCGACGGCAAGAGCGCGAGCCTCGACTCCCCCATTCACGACGACTGCCGCATCAAGCTCGTCGCAGGAGAGAACGGAACCCAGCCGACCGTGCGTCTCAGTGACGTGATCGGCAGCACGAATGGCTACAATGTCGTGCTCAACGGAGAGGAGACGTCCGTCCCCGCGAGCATTCTCATCAACGACGCCGTGCCCGAGGGCGACCCGATTCTGCGCGACGGCGACACCGTTGTTTCGCGCCGTGACCGCACTCTCGGCGAGGTGCTGCGCGCAGCGCATCTCCCGCCGACGGGACGGCGCATCTCCTACACGCTGAACGGAGAGGCGCGACGCTTCTCCGCCCTCCCGAAGATCACGCTGAACGATGCGCCCGCCGCGCTCTCCACCATCCTGCGCGAGGGCGATGTCATCGACTATGAGGAGACTGCCATCCCGACGCTCGAGACTGTACTCGATCTCTCCTCGTTGGCCTCGTATGCGACCATCACCTACGAGGGGAAGGAGCACAGCGTTCCTGCGGCGGGACAGGTACTCACCATCAACGGGCGCGAGGCATCGCCCGGCACCATCGTCGAGGACGGTGCCGTCATCGCCTATCAGAAGGGGCGGGGGACGGCGAACGTCAGCGAGGCGCTGCTCGCCGTTGGCTTTACACCGCCTCCTGCGACCAGCCGCGTCACCTTCGCGATCCTCGTCAACGGAGTACGTGCGGACTTCACGAGCCCCATTCACACAGGGGACACACTGGAGGTCGTGCTCACACCGATTGATGCACCGCCCACATCGACCTCCCCTGCATCGGGGGAAAAATCCGCCGCTCCTGCTGCTCCCGCAGCGAGCACGATCCTCTCGGGCATCGCAGCGCGTGCGGCACAGGCCGCGGATGGGTCGACGCTCTTCGACGCATCGACAGAAACGACAGAGAGCAGCGCCGTGCCGTCCGCCAATACTGTGGATCAAAGCGCTCCACCAGTCCCGCAGGATACGACGGCACCCCCCGGTCAAGAGACTCCGTCCACAGGCACAGCGATCACCGTGGAGTCGCTGATGCGCTACGATTGATTGAACACATAGAACAGGGGCTCTGCACGAAGCGAAAACTTCGTGCAGAGCCCCTGTTTCATTCCTCCCGCATGGACTTCCAGCGATCATGCAGCCAGAACCACTCGGAGGGATAGCGGCGAATCCACGCCTCGATGTGCGCACTGATCTCCTGCGTCACGCGCAGGACATCGGCGGCACGGTCGTCCGTTTTTTCCACATAGAGCGGCTCCTCGATGGTGAGCTCATGATGTCCGTCCGCCCGGCGGTGCATAAAGACGGGGAAAATCGGCACCTCGCAGCGACGCGCAATCGCCGCCGCCCCCGTAAAGGCGTTCGTCTCCTGTCCAAAGAAATCGACGACGACGCCGTCGCGGCGCGACGGATCCTGATCACTGAGCAGCCCGATGATCCACCCCTGATCGATCATGCGGAACATCTCGCGCACGCTCGAACGATAGGTGACGTGCATCCCGACAAGCGCGCGGTACTCGTTGATGAAGCGATCCATCCCCGCTGCACTCTGCCGTTTTGCCACGCCGACAATCGGCAGTCCTGCCAAGGCGAGCGCACCGCCCATGAGCTCCCAGTTGCCGCTGTGCGAGGTCGCAATGATTGCGCCCTTGCCCTGCGCCAGTGCCGCGCGCATCATATCCAGCGCCCCCGTGATCGTCACATAGTCCTCGATATGACGGCGCAGGACGGGAAAGCGCAGCACCTCCATCAGCATCGGCCCAAAGCGCAGCGTACTCTCCCGCGCGATACGCGCCGCCTCTGCAGGCGATACGTGAAGGCAGTGCTCAATCTGCGTCTGCGCGAGCCGTTTGCGCCGCGCGGGAATAAACGGCCAAAGGAGGCGCGCCAGACCCACGCCGATCATCATGGCCGCGCGGTGCGGCAGGAGACAGACGAAATGGCTGAGGAGCTTGACCGCCCGGTAAGACAGCATCTCAGCTCTTCCCGCGCAGTTCTTCGATGGTCTTTTCGAGGGCTTTGACCTTCTTCACCATCTCTGGCAGACGGCGCATCGCCGCCTGTACGCGCAGCCACTCCGTGTGTGGCTGGACGGGAAAGCCCGCACAGAACACGCCCTCGGGCATGTCGCCGATGATACCGGAGCGCGCCGCATAGACGGAGTTGGCTCCGATGGAGATATGGCCGACCGTTCCGACCTGCCCGCCAAAGGTGACGTTATGTCCGACCTTTGTCGAGCCGGAGATGCCCGTCTGCGCGACGATGAGGCAGTTCTCCCCGATGCGGCAGTTATGTCCGATGTGGACGAGGTTGTCGATCTTCGTCCCCTTGCCGATCACCGTTGCCCCGAGAGTGGCACGGTCAACACCGACATGCGCACCGATCTCCACGTCGTCCTCCACGACGACACCGCCGACCTGCGGCACCTTGGTATGCACACCCGCCTCGGTCGTAAAACCGAATCCGTCCGCGCCGATGACGGCACAGCTGTGGATCGTGCAGCGCGCACCGATGCGGCAGTGCTCGCGCACGACGGCATTCGGATAGAGCACCGTATGATCGCCGATCACACTGTACTGTCCCACATAGGCGTGCGGATAGATCGTCACACCATCGCCGAGCACCGCATGATCGTCCACATAGGCAAAGGGCAGTACCGTCACCCCCGTGCCGATGCGCACATCTGCACCGATATACGCCTCGTCACTGACCCCGACAGCGTGTTCGATGGCAGGGGTAAAGATCGTGAGGAGACGTGCAAACGCCGCCTTCGGATCATCGACGAAGATGTGCGGGCACGTAAAGCCCTCCGTTCCCGTTGGCAGAAGGAGTGCCGCCGCAGACGCAGCGCGCGCCGCATCGATGTGGGGCGGAACGGCAAAGGCGAGATCCCCCACCCCCGCCTCGTCCAGCGAAGCGAGCCGATGAACGACCGTGCTGCCGCCGCTGCCGACCGTACCGCCGACGAGCTGTGCGATCTCATTGACTGTCTTTTCCATGCCCTGCCCTCTTACTGGAGTTTGCCGATGACTTCATCCGTGACGTCCACGCCGCCCGAGAGGACGCTCGGGTACTTCTTCGAGCTGTCCAGGACGACGTCCAGCTTCTTCTCCTTGACAATATCCTGCATCGCGGCATTCAGCTTCTGTTCGAGCTGGATGCTGTACATCTGCTGCAGCCCCGCCATCTTGCGCTGGGTATCCATCTGGAGCTGCTGCGACTCCTCCGCCGTCATGTTCGGATTCGCGGTGAACTTGCTCTGCGCGTCCTGCTGCGCCTCCATGAGCTTCGCGTTCGCCTCGTCGACCACACTCTTCAGCTGCGGTGCTTCCTCCTGAACGCGCGCACGATCGACGGTGCCGACGTGCACCTGACCGCACCCCGCCAGTACCGTACTGCCCACGAGGAGGAGCGCTGCCGCTGCTTTATTGAAATACTTCATCGATCCATATCCTTTCATTCCCGCGTTGTCTGTTCCGCCGTAATGCTCTGCATCTCACGCACCATATCTGCCGTCACATCCCGCGCCGCATCCACCGTAATGGGCGGCATATAGCGACGCTGAACGAAGGGGCGTGCGGGAGCAAGATGCGCCGCATCGTCCGCCTGCGGGGCGGTGAGGATGAGGGAAAAATGCTGCATCAGAGCGATCTTTGCCGCACGGCTGCGCACATCCCGCCAGATGGCTTCCTCGAGTGCATCTGCATCGCGGCGCACCTGTGCCAGGCGCGCGGCGCGCCTCGCGGCGGCGGCGTGTGCATCCTGCGCCTTTGCAGCGCGTTCCATCGCAGCGGCGTTGCGTTCCTCCGCCTCTGCCTTCTGGCGATCCGCCTCCGCCTTCTGCGCGTCGATGGTCGCCTTTGCCTTTGCCGTCCACGTTGCCTGCTGCGGCTCGATGCGCGCGGCAACGCGGGCGCGGATCTCCTCCTGCCATGTGCGGTAGAGCTCCGCCTGACGTGCACCGCGCTCCTGCCGCAGTGCCTCGCGCTGCGCCTCAAGCCCTGCACGCTCCTGCGCCAGTTCATCCTCGGAGACGCGCGGTCCGTGCATCGCGCGCTGATTGTCGATCTTCAGGTTGATGTTTGTGATCGCATTTTGATACTCGTCGTCGATCTGCTTCTTCCGCCGCTCGTAGTCGTCCTCCGTCTGCTTGCGGTAGACCTCAGTCAGGCGTTTGCGCTCACGCTCGAGCTCGACGCGTGCGCCGATCACGGTCTGCGCATTCTTCTGCCAGACGGAGTCCTGAAACGGCGCATCGTCCGCCGCCGGAGGCGTCAGAGAAAACACCTCCGGGACATCCCTCACCGCAAGAGCAAGGGTCGCCTCCTCGGCGCGCAGCTCCATCAGCCGTGCATAGGAGGGATGCGCAGCGAGCACCTCGGAGATGCGCATGACGGCAATATCCTCCGCCGCACGGGGCTGCTCCCGCGCGGGCAGGAAATAGCACACGGCGGCAATCACGAGGAGCACAATACCCCCTGCCAGAATCTCTCTGCGCCGCGTCTTCCAGAGTTCCATGCATCTCCCTCCGTGACGAAATTGCCGCATGAAACAGCGACTTCATACAAAGGAATCACTGATAAAATCCGTCACAGCATCCCGACGCTTCTGTTACGTCAGTCCGAGGGACTTCCTTTTATCAGTGATTCCTAAAATGTGCCGGACATCATTCTGCCCGGTACATATAGCTGGCCGCAGCAGCTTACTTGCTGCTGCCCAGTTCCTTGATGACGTCCTGCGTCACGTCCTGTCCGCCGTAGACGACAGCACCCTTCTCAATGACGACGGAAAGCCCCTTCTTCTCGGCGACCTTCTTGACGGCATCCTGAATGCTGTTCTCGATCGGCTCCATCAGCTCCTCATTCTTCTGCTGGAGGCGCTGCATCGTCTGCTGATAGTAATCCGACTTCTCCTGATCGTTCATCGATGCGGACTTCGTCTCAAAATCCGCCTGTGCCTCCTGCGACGCCTTCTGCATCTCGGCGTTCGCTGCGGCGAGCTGCGGATGCTGGCTGCCGACCTGGCGATAGTCCACAACACCGACGGAGGACGTTGCCGCCGAGGCGATGCCCGAGCCGCTCTGCGTCAGTGCAAGCGCGACAACCGAGCCGACAAAGACAACCGCGATGAGGATACTGATGATCTTAACCTGCTTCTGTTCGAGTTTGATCATGAATGAATTCTCCTTTTCTCCTAAAAATGTTCAATCTCTCGATCGAACGCCCCCATTATAGCAAAGAGCATACAATAGTTCAATGAAGATTTGCTGATAAAATTGTACTTCCTGTTACTTTACAACGCGATAGCCAACCAGCGCGGGGTCGAGACGCACGTTCGAGAGAGCGGGATCCATCGCCACGAGTGTGATGCCGGTATCGAGATTGACATCGACCAGGACATCGTTCTGGAAGCGCAGACGTGCGACATAGCCGTCACGAATCGGCCATCCGTAGGTCACCGTCTCCTGTCCCGGCATAACATCCCAGCCGATCTGCTCACCGACGCCGCCGAGGACGGCCTGCGCATCCGCGAGGTTCATGCCATAGACGAGCTCTCTGCACGCCTCCTTCGTCACAGGACTGCTGATCGAGCCCTCGGCGATAGCATCCGAAGCACGCAGCTCCTTACGCGTCAGGCGGAGGCCGCTGAGCGGATCGTTCAGGCAGTTATTTCCCGTAAAGGTGCAGTCCACCACCTTGTATGGGCCGTTCTGCCAACGGTAGGTGTAGGTATAGATGCCGTTGACGATGCTCTGATGGATGAGCTTGCCCTCCTTGCCGTAAAGTGCGGCGACATCGGCGATGCTGGAGCCCGGCGCGATCGAATTAAAATTATCGGCCGTGATGACCTCCTGATGGTCGCGCTCCCCCTGCAGTGCGCCGTTGATCGGTGCACGGTTTGCCGTCTGCTGGCTGCCGCAGCCCGCGGCGAGAACCGCCGACGCGGCGATGGCCGCTGCTGCGAGCCCGATTTTCTTCCTATTCAGCATAATGCTCCCCCTCTTTCTCCACCAAGCCGCCCCCCGGCGGCAGAATCACTATGCCCTATCATACACCAATCGACGCTAACATTCAAGGCATCCTCACAAACGTGCTCTGTCAAAAGCTGTGCTTACGCATGTGCCGCTGCCGCACCGCGACTTCCGTCTCGGTGCTGGACGGGAAAGAGAGGCTTACGGTACGCGCCGATAGACACGCAGTTTCTCACGTCCCTCCGTCGGCATCGTGCCGAGCAGCTCCCACCGTCCGCCCGCCAGCGTCTCATCGAACGTAGCGAAGGCATGACGCTCCACGACGAGGTACACCGTCCGGTCCTGCGGCAGCTCGTCGAGGGGGAGGAACGGCATGACATTCTTGCTGTTCCAGCTCATCGCCTTCGGCGCACGCGCAGCGATCTCCTCGCGCGTCGCGAGTGCATACATCGGATGCCCCGTGTAGTAGGGAACCGTCGCCGTATAGTCGCCGCAGGAGACGAGGAGATCGTCCTCCTGCATCGTCTGCATGAGGAGTTCCGCCGCCGCTTTCCCGCTGAAATGCCCATCGCGCGGCGCATAGTGCACAGCGCCGAACACGACGGCGAGATAGAGCACGCCGCCGAGGAGTGCTCCCGCACGCAGTACGCGTGTATTCCGGCGAAGGAGATGTGCCGTCAGGATCGCCGTCGGCAGGAAGGCGGGAAAGCTGTAGGTCGGGTACTTCGTCGCCATGAGCTGAAAAAACACGGGCACGACGATCGCCCAGACGAGGAGAAACTGCGTCCCCGCATCGAGGACGGGACGTGTGCGCCACGCCCGCAGAAGCGCGAGCGGCAGGGCAAAACTCCACGGGAACATCCCGAGGAAGTAGATACCGAGATAGAAATACCACACATTCCACTGCGCGTGTTCCGAGACCGTTGCACGCAGGACATTGTGAATTCCGAGAAAGGTGTTCACAAAGTCTGCCCCATGCGCCAGATACATATAGATGTACCACGGCGCACAGACCACCGCGAGCACGAGCAGCCCCGTTGGCAGGGCAATGCGTCCAAGCGCGCGCAGATCGCGCCGCACGGCGAGGTAGACGAGGATTACGAGCCCCGGCAGGAGGAAGCCGACAGGCCCCTTCGTCAGCACGCCGAGCCCCGCACACGCGTAGGCGAGATAGAAATAGCCGCGCCGCCCTTCCCGATAGCCGAGGCAGAACGCGCCGAGCGTCCCGCCGAAGAACACGAAGAGCGTCAGATCGGTCAGGATGAGTTTGGCGAGGAATCCATAGAGCACGCACGAGCCGAGAATGACCACCGACCAGAACGCCGTCCGCGCATCATAGAGCCGCCGCGCGAGCGCGTAGGTGAGGAGCAGTCCCGCCGATGCAAAGAGCGCAGGGAAAAACCGTGCGGCAAAGTCCGTCACACCGAAGACGGAGAACGCAGCGATCAGTTCCCAGTAGAAGAAGATGGGTTTATCGTACCAGTAGTTTCCGTAGATCTGCGGTGAGAGATAATTCCCCGCCGCGAGCATCTCCTTTGCCGTCTGCGCATAGTTCACCTCGACGGGTGCCGTCACGGGGAGTGCTGCATTTCCCCAGAAAAAAAGGGCGGTGAAAAAGACCAGCACCGCCCCCAGCCGCATCCGATCATCCATCGTGCGCCTCCTTTTCCGCCGCCTGTGGCCTATTGTCACACGCAATCAGGTAGAGCGGGCGATCCTTGACCTCCTGCAAAATCCGCGCGATATACTCCCCGCACACGCCGAGCATCATCATCTGCATCCCGCCGAAGAACAGGCTGCACACGACGATGGTCGACCAGCCCGGCACGGTCTCTCCACGCAGTGTCTCAAAGAGGACATGGAGGAAGAGCACCACGGCCAGCAGCGCGGACATCAGCCCCACATAGAGCCCCGCGCGCAGCGGCTGCACCGAGTAGGCGAGGATGCCGTCGAGGGCGAACGAAATCATACGCCGCAGCGAGAACTTCGAGCTGCCCGCATAGCGCGCCTGCGCGACGAAGTCCACCGTCGTCCGTCGAAACCCGAGGGAGCAGACGATGCCGCGGATGAAGCGCGCGTGCTCGCGGTAGCGGCGCAGCGCGAGCACCGCCTTGCGATCCATCAGGCGGAAATCCGATCCGCCCTCCTGAATCTCCACATCCGTCAGCAGGTTCAGGAGACGGTAGTAGTAGGTAGAGGTCATGCGCTTAAAGGCGGAGACACCCTCCGTCGTCAGGCGCACGGTCTGCACGATGTCAAAGCCCTCCTCCCACTTTGCGAGGAGCTGTGGCAGGAGCTCGGGCGGATGCTGCATATCTCCGTCCATCGTGATGACCGCATCGCCGTCCGCATGATCGATGCCGCAGGTCAGCGCAAGCTGATGCCCGTAGTTGCGCGCGAGAAAAATCGAGCCGATGCGGGCATCCCGCTCGCTAAGCGTGCGCAGGATCTCACGGCTGCGGTCGGAGGAACCGTCGTCAATGAAGAGCAGCTCATAGTCATAGGGCAGACGCCCCATCACCTCCTCCACCGCCGCAGCAAAATGCGCGATGTTCTCCTCCTCGTTGTAGACCGGAACGACGATTGAAATGCGTTTCACGATGTCTCCCACGTCCCCTTGTGATAGTTTCTATAGGAAGCACGAATAAATTCGGCACGACCACCTGGCATACCTCATTTTATCAGCGATTTCTAAAAATTCCCGATCAGACGCAGCCACCGATCGTCCCGATCGATAAGCCCCGCGATACTGAGAAAGTCGTGCAGCTTGTAGCGCAGCTCCCACTCGCCCGTGCCCTCATCGGTCCAATGCTCATAGCGGAGCAGCCAGCGCGGGTGGAATGCATAGCTGCCCGCCGCCGAGAACCGGCCGTCCGTCACATCCCAGCGCAGTTCCCCCGTAAGGCGCGGCAGCAGCGTGCGGGCATAACCGACGCGCCACGAAAAGCGCACATCCTCGGGAGCGGCATCCATCTCCGCATAGAGCTCATCGCGCGGACTGAGCATCCGCCCCGCGTGCAGCCGCGCACGGAGGTCGCGGCGATCCTCATGGGTGTCCTTGGCACTACTGCGCCCGACATCGAGCCAGCCCGTGAGGCGCAGGCGGTAGCGCGTCGTATCGCTGCGGCTCATGACCGCCATCCGCTCGCCCGGCGTGATCGTCACGTGCGACGTGAGATGCAGACTGCGCAGGGCAGGCATGGCGTCAAGCTGCATGCCGAGGCGTTCCTCGAGTGCCGCACGGTGACGCGCGACAAATGGGACGGGAACACCGACGAGGCGGTTCACCTCCGCCTCCATCGCTGTACGCTGGGAAAGCAATGCGGCATTGGGAACGGTATCCGAACGCATCGAGAGATCGACCGTCCGCACAACCGGCAGGCGTGGATAGACCGTCAGCCGCACCGTCGCCGTCGGCGCCACATCGACGTCGTAGTCCGCGCGGAACTCGGGCAGATGCTCCTCCATATAGGCGGCAAGCTGACGCTTCAGTGCCCCCGATGCCCAGTCCGTCGCCGCGACGGGCAGACCGACGAGTGCATCGGAAAACACCTGCTCCGCCCCTGCGAGATCCGTGCGCACGAGTGCCTCAATCACGGGCGGCATGCCCTCCACCTCGGACACAACGGCAACGCTCCGAATTGTATCCGCCCACGGGGCAAGGTGTATCTCCACCGTCGTCCGCACCGCCGGCGTCACCGTCACGCCCGTCACTGCGTAGCCGACAAGCAGACGGTCAAAGACCGCCCCGATGATCTCCGCTTCCTCCCCCGCCGCGATGTCCGCCGTGCGCCGTCCCTCCATGCGCTCCGCCGCAATCGCGGCGACCGTGCGCTCCATACGTGCACGCACGATGGGCGGAATCGGCTGATCTCCTATGACAATAGCCGCAGTTTCCTCCACGCGGGAGGTCTCTGCGGCATAAACAGGAGAAACGATTGCGCATGCGGCAAGAATGCCAAGCAGCACGAGCGACAGACGCACAGCGCGCAGCAGGGGGATGCCCTGCCGCATCAGAATGTGCCGCCGACGCGGAAGTGGACGCGCCCTCCCTGCGACCCGCGGCCGTAGTCCAGACGCAGCGGACCGATTGGCGTATTGAGACCGAGCCCGACACCGACGCTGCCGTGCAGATTCTCCGGAGCAAAGCCGCTGTCCCAAGCCCCGCCGTAGTCCGTGAAGAGCGCGCCCGTCACCTTGGAGACGATCGGGAAGCGGTACTCAAGCGAGAGCAGCGCCATGCGGTTGCCGCGGAACTGATCCTCGCGGTAGCCGCGGATCGTATCCTGTCCGCCGAGGCGGAACTGATTGTACTCGGAGATCGACCCGTTGCCGAACCCGTACTGCCCGCGCGCCACGAGCACCTGTGCGTGTCCGACCTTGAAGTACTGGGCATCGCTGATCGTGTATTTCTGGAAATTGAAGTCTCCGCCGAAACCTGCGAACTCCGCCGAGAGCGACGCGCGCGCACCCGTCGTCGGTTCATACACATTGTCGCGTGTATCCGTCACATGCTCGAGCGTAATGCTGCGCGTCGTGCCGAAATTTTTTCCGATCCACGGCGCGTTGAGGCTGCGGTCGCCTGCCAGCCCGTTCTCCGTGTGACGGACATACTTATCCTTCCGATTTTTCAGCGTGATGAAATTCGTCGAGTACTCGCTCATCGGACGGCTCAGTGTGAACTCACCGCCCGAGTACTTGCGCATGAACGACTCCACATGGTCGCCGTTGGCATTGTAGTCATCGTATTCGTAGGTGCGGTTGTAAAGGCGCACCGTCCCCGACGTTTCCTTTTTATCGAGCCACGGGCGGCGGTACATAAACGTATAGCCGCGCGCATCTGTATCGTCACCGCTCATCTCGTAGCTGAGACTGATGGTATCGCCCATCCCGCGGAAATTCGTGTCGCTGATGCTCACCATGCCGACCATGCCGTCGGAGCTCGAGTAGCCTGCACCGATACCGAACGAGCCCGTGCGCTTCTCCTTGACATCGATCTCCATGACGACCGCATTCGGCTCCACGCCCGGATTCATCTTGACGTTGACATCCTCGAAGAAGCCGAGGTTGTAGACGCGCTGCATACTGCGGCGTGCCTGATTAGCGTTGAACGGCTCGCCGGGCTTCTGACGCATCTCGCGGAGGATGACGCGCTCCTTGGTCTTCTTGTTCCCCTTGACCTTATAGCCCTCCAGCGTCCCCTCGCTGATGCGGATCGTGAGTGTCCCATCCTGCGCGATGTTGAGATCCGTGATCTTGGCGAGGATGTAGCCGTCCGCACGGTACTTCTCCTGAATCGCCTGCACATTCTCCTGCAGAGTACGCCCATTGAGCAGCTGCCCCTTCTGCACGGTCACGAGATCCATGAGATCCTTCGTCTTTTCGACCGTGTTGCCCTCGATGCGCACTTCCTTCAGCACGGGGTTTTCCAGCACGTGATAGGTCAGCACGACGCCCTCGGGCACATCTTCAAAGACAGGGTAGAGATCGTAAAAATACCCCGTCGCGTAGATTGCGTCACGATCCTTGACGAGCACATCCTCCGCCAGAGCATCTCCGACGTGCATGGCAATCGCCTCATGTGCCGCCTTCTCCGTCACCTCGGAGGCTCCTACAAAGTTGATCTCGACGACCGTCTTGCCCACCTCTGCCGCAAGCCCCTGCGCCACAGCATCCTCACTGGGACGCGTGCTCGCCCACGCAGTCGCACGTGCGTCTGCCGATGCCGGCGGCGTCTTGTCCGTCAGGGCAGGGCCCTGCTGCACCGGCGCTTCTTCCGGCGCGGCCTTCGGCGTATTGCTTAGAACGGGGGCCTCCGTCCCCGCCATCTCCGCAGCGGTCGCCGCACTCTCATGATCCATTGGAGCTGCGGCATGACCCTGCGGCAGCGCGGATGCGGATACACCGATACCAAGTGTGACGGCAAGGGCAAGTCTGCGGTACTTTTTGCTGTTCAAAGGCGAAACCTCCTAGACCATACGCAAGCGATAGGAATCGCTGATAAAATGAAGTCCGTCAGATTGGCGTAGATTTTTCGTCCGAACGAGGTGGAAAACCGGACGCAGAGTGGTGCTCTGTGGAGGATTTTCCGCCGAAGTGCGGGCAAAAAAGATGCGTCAAGATGGCGCGGCTGAATTTATCAGTGCTTCCGACATGCGCTTCATTCACCGTGCATCATGGATGCACGAACTACTCTCTCAAAATCTTTCCGCCGACCTGCATCAGATGCTGCATATCCGCACTCGGCAGACGCGATGCAGGCGCATGCGCAGCGGGCTGTGCTGCACTCTCGTGGACGGCGGGCGCTGCGGCAGGCGTTTCGTGCGCCGCCGCAGCAGGAGTCTCCGCCCCTTCCGTCACATGCGGCGAAAGGGGTGCGGCAGAAGCCACCTGCGGAGCGGGCGCAGGAGCTTCCTCCACAGGGGACTGTACCGCCGGCATTTCTGCCCGCTCCTCGACGGCTGCGGCAGGCACGGCGGCAGGTTCTTGCACCTGCGCGTACCACAGCCCCCACAGCGCGAGGGCAACGAGCGCAAGCGCCGGCAGGAGGACACGCGCCCGACGGCGCAGGCGCGCACGACGCGTCGATGTCGTACACGCCAGCTCGGCGCGGGCAAGCATGAGCTTTAGATCGCCCGACACATCGTCTGCCCCCGCGAGAGCATCCTCTGCCCCCGCAAGCCAGTCGCGTGCCGCCCGTATGGACCGCTTGCGCTCCTCGCGTTCGCTCTCCATCGTGCTCTCCCTCCCAACGATTATACTACACAGAAGCGATAGGATTCAATAAGTATAAAATAAATTGCGAATTACCAATGCTGCATGAAACGCGAGAGCATCCCGCGAATCCGACGAATGCCGTTCTTCTGCAGGCGATAGACGTGCGCCGGCGTCACACCGAGTGCATCCGCCATCGCGCCCGCACCCGTACCGCCGATGGTCACGCCCTCGAGCACGATGCGTTCGCGTGCGGGGAGGCGCTCCATCGCGTCGCCCACGACGCCGACGAGCGCGTGGTGTTCGGCAAGCTCCGCCACGGACGGCTGCTCATCCATCAGGAGTTCCTTCGCCGTCTCATGGCTCTCCGTCTCCGCCTCAAGGCAGGGCAGATCGACATTCCCCTCGCGCCGCAGAAAGTCACGGATGCGCCCGCGCACGCGGTGTACGGCATAGAGACTGAACGCCGCCCCATAGTCCGGATCATAGCGTTCCACCGCCTCGATCAGCCCGATCGTTCCCTCCTGCACCGCATCCATCGCCGCCGGCAGGGCGCGGTACGGATATACCTCGCGAAAGACCAGCGGCTGATAGGCCTCGATGATGCGGCGGCGTGCCGCCATGTCGCCATTCTCCTTATACGCACGCCAGAGCGCACGCTCCTCCTCCGGCGCGAGTTTTTGCACGGCGGAGAGCTTTTTCATATAGGTGGAAAACATGGGCACACCTCCTTTTTCTAAAAAATATACAAAATAATCGATAGAACGCGCAGCAGGCGCCCCTTCCACCGCTTCGCGGTCCCCCTCCCCCGTACCGACGGGGGAGGCATGGGATAACGACGCACCAGCTTCCTCCCCGTACTGACGGAAAAGATAGGGACAAGGTCAGAACCGAATCCGCGCCTCCATGCCGATGATCTGCTCCGAGCCTTCGCGGTCGTACGAGATGCCGAACGCATCGCTCAGATCGTACTGGATGCCATAGCGGCTCTTGTTCGCCGCCGCACCGAGCCCCTGCACATAGCGCACGAACACGCGGTCGCCGATGTACTTTCCGATCTCGAGATTGTATTCATCCCGCCGCTGTGCGTCGGGGATATCCTCCTTCGATTCAAATAGGCTTCCGCTGCCGCTCGACAGACGGAGCACATCGAGATGCAGCATATTCTTCATCGAGTTCTCCACCTCGGAGAGCACGCTCATCTGCAGCCCAATCGCGAGCACATCCGCTGCACTGAATTTCCCCTCCCCGTTCTGAGACGCACCGCGCAGGGTCAGCATGCGGAGAATCTCCTCCTCCGACATCTCGGGCGACGACCCGAGACGAAAATCCATGTGGTCGAGCGGGCCGCGCGCACTCAGATAGATGCGCATATTGGTCAGACGCGTCTCAGCATAGAAGTCAATCGTGGGCAGGAACGACTCCATCTGGTTGAACGTTGCCGTCCCCTCACGGATCTTGAACACCGTCCGCAGATAGCTGACCGTGTCGCCGCGGCGCACGCCGATCATGCCCGTCGTCTTCGGGTGACGCGTTGTCCCGCCGAAGTGAATCTGCCCCGACGGATGCATATCGTAGAGATTCGGACTGAAGAAATGCACATGCCGCCCGACAGATACGCCCACATCGAGGATGATGTGCGGCAGTTCACTGTCCGTATCGGGAATCGTTGGGATCGAGATGAGCGCACGGTCGATATCGATCGTGCCCGATACCTTCGGCAGCGTCTCGCCCCAGTAGGTATCCTCCGTCAGCTTCAGCGCGCCCGTCAGAGGACCGTCGTAGAACGATGTCTTGACCGAGAGTGCATTCATCACGAGCATGAACTCATAGTTCGCGGGTTTTAGCCCACTCAGCCCCGTATGTCCCGTCAGGAGATAGCTGCCCGTGCCCATGCGCCCCGTGCACTCGCGTATGGCGATCGAGTCACCGAGCGCATCGACCTGCACCTCGATATCTGTGATCGGTGTCTCAATTGCCTTGAGCTTCACCGCACCGTCTCTGATGCGCAGCGAACCCTTGATCCGCGGAGCGGCAAGCGAGCCACGGATGGTCAGCTCGCCCTCGGTACGCCCGAGTGCCCACTCGATCTCCCGCGAGAACACGGGGAGCAGGGAGAGATCGGCGTGGTCGAGGGACAGCGTGAGATCGATCTGTTCGGCGGCACTGAGCTCCTCATCCGCATCCGCCGTGAGCGCGTGCAGGGGGAGCGTCCCGTGCACATGCGCCGTATAGTCCACGCCGCCAATGTACTTATGCACCGTCAGCTGATTGACGCGGACAACACTCCCGCGCACCTGAATCTCGCCGGCCAGCGCATCGAACGTCCCGCCGCGCACGCCCCCGTTTTTCGCAGAGAGTGACACATCGGCGACGGGACTGTGCGCCGTCCCGCCGACGTGCGCCGTGACAGACGCTGTGCCCGACACGGGCTCATCAATACCCGCCAGCCCCGTATAGAGCCCGAGGGCAATATCATTCGCCGTGACATCGACATCCATCATGCCGTTAAAATCTACGGTGCCCGTCGCGGAGAAGGAGCCGTCGCCCTGCTTTCCCGTGAGACGGTCAATCGTCAGCACATGGTTGGAGAGGGAGACATCCAGCGCCGCATCGGTGACGGGATAGCCTGCGACCGTCCCTGCGGCGATCTCACCCGTCACACCGAGGGATGGATTATCCCGCGTCCCGCCGACCCATATATGGCTCGTCATCGCCCCGCCGACGCGATCCTCCTTCTGATTGCCCAGCGCGAGGAGCGCCCCGACATCGAAGTTCTCCACATCCATGGTGCCGCGCAGCACATCCGAGTGCGTGTCATAGTGCAGGCGCGCCGATACCTTTCCTTTCTCCCCTTGATGGAAGCCCGTGCGGTCGAGCGTGACGATGCCGTTCTCATAGTAGACGAGACTGTGTACCTTCGTCAGCGTCACGCCGTTCATCGTCACCTCGTCCGCCTTCAGATCGCCGCGGAAGATGGGATACGAAATTGTCCCGCCGACCTGTCCGTGGAACACACCGTGCCCTGCCACAGGATAGGGGAATTTATGAGCAAACCGTTTGAAATTCAGATCGCGCACCTCAGCGTCGAGATCGAGCACTCCCTGCGTACTGATCGTGCCGTTCAGCACCATGTCCACCATCGGGGAGTAAATGTGAAAGACCTGCAGACGGATGATGCCGTCATCGAGGAAGTAGTCGCCGTCCATGCCCGAGAGCAGTGCGCCCGCATAGCTGCCGCGATAGAAATGCACGTAGCCGACAGCGTGGGGATTGTCGAGCGTCCCCGTGAATTTGATGATGTTGTCGATGTTGCCCGTGATCGGCTGGTCGGGCGCGACGAGCGCCGCGACATCCTCCATGCGTGCCCCCATCGTGTCGATCTGCACATTGATGCGCCGCTCGCCCGTAAAGCCGATCGTGCCGTTGACAAGCCAGACCTCGCGCCCATTCCGCTCCATCGAAAAATCATGGATGCCGATGCCCGAGAGCGAGCCCTCTGCGCGGAAGATCAGGCTGTCAAAGGGCTGATACATCAGCTGTCCGCGCGTCGCCGACACCTTCATCTCCACGTGTGGATCCGCGATATCACCGTGCACCTCGCCGCTGATGTCCGCGATCCCCGCAAAGCTCAGTCGATCATCGAGGCGGTTTAGCAGGGAAAGATCGACATGTCCGCCGTAAAAGCGGAGATCGAGCGCTGATCCGCCGTGGATCGTTCCCTCGACGCCGAGATCCGTTCCATGGGGAAGGTTCAGGCTGAGAAAATCAATCGCCAAATCCTGACCGCGCAGGGAAAAGGACGCATTCGCGCGCTCGATCGGCACAGCGCGATACATCCCATCCAGCACCTCTGCGCTGCCGTAAACAGCAAGCCCCGTGCGCTCCGTCCCCTGTCCCTCGATGCCGAGATCGGCAGAGAGTGTACCGCTGAGATCCGCAGGGAGCGGCAGCTGTGCATCCGTCCGCAGGCGGTCAAGGGGCAGTCCCGCGATCTTCAGATGTGCTGCATAGGAGAGATCGGCCGCCCTGAGAGTGCCCTCACCCGAGATATTCCCGCCGAACATCTCTGCTGCAAGATTTTGGAACGAGAGCATTCCGTCCGCGTACGCGATATCGGCGTCGGCGCGGGTGACGCCAACATTGCTGACCGTCCCGCCCTCTGCCGTCACGTGCCCGTCGGCCGTCGGAGCATCCATCGTCCCCGTTACGCGGACATCGGCAGAGACAGTTCCCGTATAGGGGCTCTCGGCATAGACCGCCGCGGGGGCAAAGTGCTCCGCGCGTACGCGGAGATCGAGATAGGGCGCATCCGTATCGAGGCGCACCGTGCCATCGACACGCGCCGTCTGCTCCGCCGCCGTCGCCGTTGCCGCCACGAAGAGAGCACGCTCGTCAAAGCGCAGAGCCGCACTCGTCAACGTCGTCTGCGTGCCGTAGAGATCGGCATCCGCCCGAACGCCCTCGATCCGCCCCTCCATCGTGCGCACCCCGTCCACGAGACGCAGCCCCGCGCGCACGCGGTCAGCGTGCAGTGCACGGATCTGCACGCGCTCGGACAGTGTTCCCTCGGGCAGAAGGGAGAGGAGCGGCGTCAGATCTGCATCATCTGCCGCGAGCTGCACATCCTGCACATCGCTCGTTTTCTCCCCGCGTACGCGCAGCGGAATGCCCATGAACTGTGCCGCGGCATCGTAGGAGAATGCACCGCGGTCGACGTCCACCGCGCCGCTCAGATCGGTTAGTTCATAGCTGCGCCCCGCCACAACGGCATCTGCCGTGCCGTCTGCGATGCGGATGCGCCCGGCAAAAGCACTCGGCTCCGCATCGTCAGAGACGAGATCGGCATAGTTCCACGAACCATCCACCCGCTGGACAAGATGCGCATGCACGCCCGTCAGCAGGATCTCATCCACCGAGGTCGCAGGGGATGAAAGCAACGAAAGCAGACGAAGCGTCACCCGCGCCCTGTCGGCGCGGAGGACTTCCTCCGTCTGCTGATCGTAAATCACAATATCATCAATGGCGAGTTCATGCAGAGAACGTATCTCCACCGCGCCGATCTGCACATCCGTCCCAAGCTGCTGCGACGCGATGCGCCCCGCCGCCCGTCCGACCTCTGCCATAAAGGCCTCTGCCCGCACGATATGGACAGCGACCGCCGCGCAGAGGAGCACTGCCGCCAGCGCAATCGCGCAGACCCATGTCCTCTGTCTCATAGAACTCCCCTCAGCGGACATCCGCAGATGTCCGCCGTCTCATTTTGCCATCGTCATCTCGTAGGCTGCATTGGCCGCACGAACGCGCTCGATGGAGGCGGCTGCCTCCTCCGCCGTGGGTGCTGGCTGTGCCGGACGTACCTGCGCTCCCTTTGGAGTCTCGATCACGGCATCCTCATGGAGCACGGCTGCCTCACGGGCGGCACGGGCGCGCTTGCCATGATCGATCACACGACGATACTGCATTGCATCGAGATCGACAGGCACGCCCATGGCATTGTCGAGCGCCGCCTTACTCGTATTGTAGCGGTAGAGTGCCGTCGCGTAGTTCGTGCGCGCCGTCGTCAGATTGTCCGAGGAACGCATGACCTCGAGGTTCGTCCCGACGCCCGCATTGTAGCGCACGCGGGCGATATTGTAGTCCTCCTCCGCCTGTTTGACCGCCTTTTCCGTCGTGTCGATATTCTGCTCAGCGGCACGCAGGTTGAGGTACGCCGTGTGCACATCGAGGCGGATGCGCTCATTCGTTGCCGCCAAAGCCTCCTCGGCTTTGCGCAGCTTTGCCTTTGCCTCGTGCACCTGCGCTGTCGTCGCCTCGTTGTCAAAGATGCCCCACGTCGCACTCAGTCCGAGGGTCCACATATCCTTGGCCTGCATGCTGTTCTTAAAGGCGTGCTCACCCGCAATCGAGCGGGTCGCTGCCGCATTCAGCGTCGGAAGGTTCGCCGCCGCTGCCTGCTCAACCGCCGCCTCTGCCTGCTTGACCGTATAATGCGCTGCCGCCGCATCCGCACGGTAGACGAGGCCGTAGTCTGTGCAGTCCGAAAGGGCGAGATCGTACGCCGTATAGCGCATCTCGTCGCTCGTCTCCAGCGTCGTATCCGTCGGCAGACCGATCACATTGTTCAGCGTCGCGACGGCGACGGCATAGTCGTTCTTTGCCGAGGTCAGCGCCTGCTGCGCATTCGCGAGCTCCACCTCAGAGGCGAGCACATCTGCACGCGCCACCGTACCCGCGCGGAACTGCGCATTCACATCGTCGAGATGCTTCGTGAGCGTCGCAACCGTCTCCTCACGCACCTGCACCATGTTGCGCGCCTGCAGGATGTTGAAATAATCCGTCGTCGCCGTCAGGCGAATGGTCTGCTTCGTCTGCTCCAGCGTGAGATCCGCCGCGTTCAGCCCGTAGCGTGCCTCCTTGCGCTGGGCATTCATGCCCGCATCAAAGAGTACCATCGCGAGGGTCGCCTTATTTTCGTATGTATCCTTGTAGGGGGATGGCGGAAGGAGCTCCTTCGCCTTACCGCCGACACGAGCTGCCGTCCAGTCCCACGTGAGCAGAGGCCCCGCACTGCGGTTTGCCACATGCAGCTGCTCATGCGCAGCGTCCACATCCGCGAGCGACTGTTTGATCGTGCGGTTGTTCGCGAGTGCCATCTGCACGCTGTCCGCAAGGCTGATCTTTACCGTCTCTGCCGACACTGGCGCGGCAAAGAGCCCAATCGCCGCACTGAGTGCGAGAGCACACGCGAGACGCCCTGCCAGAGTTCCCTTTGTCTTCAAATCCATTTCCTCCTCATCCGCTCCATGGAGATACATCAGTGCTGTGAACTGCCCGGCAATCCGCGCACACAAAAACTGTAGGTAGGTCTTATCATTCTACCAGCTTCCCAGTTTTTTTTCAAATAAATTTATCGTTAACTGCCAGAGCATACAAAAAGACCGCCCGCAGGCGGTCTTTTTTATTGGATTAGACGAGCTCGATGATGGCCATCGGGGCGGCATCGCCGCGACGGGGGCCGAGCTTCAAGATGCGGGTGTAGCCGCTCTTCTTGTCCGTGTACTTCTCTGCGATTTCGCCGAAGAGCTTGCGCACAACATCCTCTTCCGCCAGAGCCGCAAGAGCCTGACGACGCGCACTGAGATCGCCGCGCTTCGCGAGCGTGATGAGGCCGTCGGCGAGGGAGCGCAGCTCCTTTGCCTTTGCCTCGGTCGTCTCAATGCGTCCATACTTGAAGAAGGATGTGAGGATGCTCCTGAAGAGAGCCTTGCGGGCCGCGGAATTGCGTCCGAGCTTTCTCATGTGTTTCCCACTCCTATCGTTATTCGTTGTCCTGTCTCAAGGAGAGTCCAAGCTCCTCAAGTTTTTTCTTCACTTCATCCAGAGATTTGCGTCCCAGGTTGCGCACCTTCATCATATCGTCCTCAGTCTTCTGCGCGAGATCGGCAACCGTATTGATGCCGGCGCGCTTGAGGCAGTTGAAGGAACGAACGGAAAGATCCAGATCATCGATGGTCATCTCGAGCACCTTCGCGCTGTCGTCGACCTCCTCGGGCGGGAAGTTCGGAACTTCCTCCTCCTCCTCGACCACGCTGCCGTCCATGTTCTGGAACAGACGCAGGTGCATGACGAGGATCGCCGCCGCCTTGCTCACCGCTTCCTCGGGACGGATGGAACCGTTCGTCCACACGTCGAGGATGAGACGGTCATAGTCCGTGACGTTGCCGACACGCGTGTCCTCTACCGTGTAGTTGACACGCTGCACAGGTGAGAAGATGGAGTCGATGGGGATGACGCCGATGACATCATCCGGCTTCTTGTTCCGATCCGCCGGAACGTAGCCGCGGCCGCGCTCAACGGTCATCTCGATCTTGAGTTTTCCCGTCTCCCCCATCGTTGCAATATGCAGTTCGGGGTTGAGGATCTCAATGTCGCTGCCGCACTCGATGTCGGCGGCGGTGACTTCGCGCGCGCCGGCCGCCTCGATGCGGATCGTGCGCGGCTCGCTGTCCTGCATACGGATGCAGAGCTGCTTGAGTGCCAGCACGATGCTCGTCACATCATCCCGTACGCCGGGAATGGTGGAGAACTCGTGCAGAACGCCGTCGATTTGGATGGAGGTGACCGCCGCTCCGTCCAAGGACGAGAGCAGCATCCGCCGCAGACTGTTGCCGAACGTCGTGCCGTAGCCCGGCTCAAGCGGCTCGCAGATGAAGCGGCCGTAACGTCCGTCCTCGCTGATCTCTGCGATCTCGATTTTCGGTTTCTCGATATCTGTCATCTATGTGCCTCCTCCATAATAAACGCGTAATGCAGACACATTCACATTCATTATTTGGAGTAAAGCTCGACGATGGCCTGTTCGTTGACCGGAACGTCAATCTCCTCACGATGGGGGAAACGTGTCACCGTGCCCGTCAGGTTTGCCTGATCGGCAGTGAGCCATGCGGGTGCGGAGAGTGCATTGCTGCTCTCCTTGAGCTCCTTGAAGAACGCGCCGGAGCGGCTCTTCTCGGCGACCTCGATCACATCGCCCTCATGGACGAGTGCGGAGGGGATGTCGACGCGCTTGCCGTTCACCGTGAAGTGTCCGTGGCGGACGAGCTGACGTGCCTGACGGCGCGTGTTGGCAAGGCCGAGGCGGAACACGACGTTGTCCATGCGGCGCTCGAGGAGGCAGAGGAGGTTTTCACCGGTGACGCCGGACATCTTCTTTGCCTTCTCATAGTAGCCGCGGAACTGACGCTCGAGAACGCCGTAGATGAACTTCGCCTTCTGCTTTTCCTTGAGCTGAAGTCCGTACTCGGAGACCTTGCGGTTCGTGCGGCGGAGCTGACGCGTCGACTGGCGCGAACGACCGAGGGTCGCCGGCTCGAGGCCGAGGGCACGGCAGCGCTTTAAGACTGGTACTCTATCAATTGCCATGTTGTTTCATCCACCTCCTGTTAGACGCGGCGACGCTTCGGCGGACGGCATCCGTTGTGCGGGATGGGCGTCACGTCTTTGATCATGTTGACTTCGAGGCCCGTTGCCTGCAGCGAGCGAATGGCAGCCTCACGGCCGGCACCCGGTCCCTTGACATAGACCTCGACGGACTTGAGTCCGTGCTCCATCGCGGCCTTTGCCGCCGTCTCTGCTGCCATCTGTGCAGCGAACGGCGTGCTCTTGCGCGAGCCACGGAAGCCGAGACCGCCCGCACTCGCCCACGAGAGCGCATTGCCGCTCTTGTCGGTGAGCGTGACGATCGTATTGTTGAACGTCGAGCTGATGTGTGCAACGCCCGACTCTATGTTCTTGCGAACTTTTTTCTTGGAACGTGTTGTTTTCTTAACAGCCACCTCTACGAGCCTCCTTTACTTTTTCTTGCCTGCGACGGCCTTCTTCGGGCCCTTGCGCGTGCGCGCATTGTTCTTCGTGTTCTGTCCGCGGACAGGCAGGCCGAGACGGTGGCGGCGGCCACGGTAGCAGCCGATATCAACGAGACGCTTGATGTTCATCTGAATTTCGCGGCGAAGGTCGCCCTCCACCACGGCGTTCTTGTCGATGGCATCACGAAGTCTGACGACTTCATCCTCCGTGAGGTCGCGCGTACGCGTATCGGGGTTCACGTCCGCAGCTGCGAGCAGCTTCTTCGAGGTCGTGAGACCAATGCCGAAGATGTACGTCAGCGCAATTTCAATTCTCTTGTCACGGGGCAAATCTACACCGGCAATACGTGCCATAAGTGCACCTCCTTTTTATCCTTGTCTTTGTTTATGCTTGGGGTTCTCGCAAATGACCATAACGCGGCCCTTGCGCTTGATGATCTTGCATTTTTCACAGATTTTCTTGACAGACGGTCTTACCTTCACTGCGCTTGCCTCCTTCCGTCTCCCTGCGCGCACGGGGCAGCGGAGCTGTGCCGCATACCCGAAAACGTCGATCTTATCTATTCTAGCATAAAAACTTCGTGTTGACCAGTTTTTCCTGCTAATCAGCCGAACGCCCTATAATCGGTGCTTTCCTCGTATTACTTAAAGCGATAGGTAATGCGTCCACGGGTCAGATCGTACGGGGTGAGTTCGATGGTCACCTTGTCGCCCGGAAGGATACGGATGAAGTTCATGCGTATTTTTCCGGAAACATGAGCGAGGACGACGTGTCCGTTCTCAAGCTCGACCTGGAACATCGCATTGGGAAGCTTCTCAACGACTCTTCCCTCTACCTCGATGACATCCTGCTTTGACATTCTTCCCTTTCGCTCCTTTTACGCCTCAAGGACGGCGGCAAGATCCGCCTCCACCTTTGCGATGTCCTGTCGGCCGTCAATCTCCTTGTAGACGCCCGCTTTCTTATAGTAGTCGATCAGCGGACGCGTCGAGGACTCATAGACGGAAAGACGGCTCTTCATTGTCTCCTCGCTGTCGTCGGCACGCTGGTAGGTCTCACCGCCGCAGTCGTCGCAGACCCCCTCCACCTTCGTCGGGTTGAACGTCACGTGGTAGGAATGTCCGCAGCTCTTGCAGATGCGGCGTCCGACAGCACGCTCGATGAGATCGGCGGCGGGGACGCTGATGTTGAGAACGGCGGTGAGTGCCATCCCGTTGTCCTTCAGGATCTCTGCGAGGGCATCCGCCTGCTCGACGGTGCGCGGGAATCCATCGAGGATGAATCCCTTCTCCTTGCAGTCCGGCTTACTGAGCCGCTCGCGCACGATACCGATGGTGACGGAGTCGGGAACGAGCTTCCCTGCGTCCATGTAGGACTTCGCCTCTTTGCCGAGGGGGGTCCCCTCTTTCACGGCTTCACGAAACATATCGCCCGTGGAGATGTGAAGAACATTGTAGCGTTTTACAAGGTTTACCGCCTGCGTGCCCTTGCCGGCACCCGGGGGACCCATCAAAATGATCTGCATAGGGATCTCCTTCGTACGTTATTTCATAAAGCCTTCGTAGTGGCGCATGACCACCATCGACTCGATCTGCTTCATCGTCTGGAGGGCAACGCCCACGACAATGAGCAGTGCCGTGCCGCCGAAGTACACGCCCTGGATGTGCGTCGCCTCCGCGATGAGGTTCGGCAGAACCGCAATGAACGCGAGGAAGAACGCACCCGCAAGGGTGATGCGCGTCAGCACATAGTCGAGATAGTCCGCCGTCGCCTGACCGGGACGAAGCCCGGGGACGAAGCCGCCGTATTTCTTGAGGTTGTCCGCCATATCCTGGATCTTCACCGTCACCGATGTGTAGAAGTAGGTGAAGAAGATGATCATGAGGACGTAGAGCGTCGTCTGGAGGGGTTTGCCCCACTCAAGATAGGACGCCGCTGTCTTGACCCAGGGGATGTCGACGAACTGTGCCACCGTAATCGGGAACATGAGCACCGACGAGGCAAAGATGATCGGGATAACGCCCGCCTGATTGACCTTGAACGGAATGTGGCTCGAATGTCCCGTCGCCGTGCGGCCGCCGACGACACGTTTCGCATACGTGATTGGGATGCGGCGGAAGCCGGTCTCAATGTGGATGACGAAAACGATCATCGCCAGCGCGATCACGCCGAACGCGAACACGCTGAAATAGCTGATCGTCCCTGCCTTGACGTAGGCGAGGATCGTGCCGATGTTCTTCGGCAGCGCTGCGACGATACCGGCGAAGATGATGAGCGAGATGCCGTTGCCGACACCGTTCGCTGTGATCTGTTCTCCGAGCCACATGAGGAACACCGTCCCCGCCGTCAGTGTGATGGCGATGATGAGGATGTTCACGGGGTTCGGGTTGAGAATCGCGGTCTTGAGACCGATCGACATGCCGATCGCCTGGAAGAACGCGAGCACCACCGTCAGGTAGCGCGTGACCTTCGTCGTTTTCTTATGCCCCTCCGCGCCTTCCTTCGACCACTGCTCGAGCGTCGGTACAACGACGTTGAGCAGCTGGATGATGATGGCTGCGTTGATGTAGGGCGTAATGCTCATTGCAAAGACGGAAAATTTGCTGAACGCACCGCCCGAAAAGAGATCGAGGAGGCCGAACAGCGTTCCCTGCGAGAAGAGCTGCTCAATCGCCGTGGGGTCAACGCCCGGCACGGGGATGTGCGTCCCCATGCGGAACACGGCGAACATGATGAGCGTGAAGATGATCTTCTGCCGCAGCTCGGGAATCTGAAAGATGTTGCCAAGGGCACTGAGCACCTTAGACCACCTCTACTTTGCCGCCTGCTGCTGCGATTTTCTCTGCGGCGCTCTGGGTAAAGCCCTGTGCACGCACGGTGAGGTTCTTCGCCGTGAGCTCGCCGTCGCCGAGAATGCGGACGCCGTCACGAACGTTCTTCAGGATGCCCGCCTCGATGAGCGCTACGGGATCAACCGTCGTGCCATCCTCGAAGCAGTTCAGGCTGCCAACATTGACCTCGGCGAACGTCTTTGCCCAGACGTTCTTGAAGCCGCGCTTCGGCAGACGACGGTAGAGAGGCATCTGACCGCCCTCAAAGCCGGTGCGGACACCGCCGCCCGAGCGGGACTTCTGCCCCTTCATGCCGCGGCAGGAGGTCTTGCCCATGCCGGAGCCGATGCCGCGGCCGACGCGCTTACGCACGGCACGCGAGCCCTCCGCGGGCTGTAATTCATGCAGTTTCATAGATTCTTGCCTCCCCTCTTCAATCTGCGATCTCTTCCACCGTGATGAGGTGGGAGACTTTGTGAAGCTGTCCACGCACGGCAGGCGTGTCGGGAAGCTCGGTCACGGAGTTGCGCTTGCGCAGTCCGAGTGATTTTACCGTTTTGCGCTGCGTCTCAGGACGACCGATCAAGCTGCGCGTCAGGGTAACTCTGACTTTTGCCATGTTCGTTCCTCCTTATCAGCCAAAAATCTCATGAACGGACTTGCCGCGAAGTGCTGCGACCTCTGCGGGGCTCTTGAGTCCCATGAGGCCTTCCATCGTGGCACGCACCATGTTGTTCGGGTTCGACGAGCCGAGCGACTTCGTGAGGATGTCGCGCACGCCTGCGAGCTCCAGAACGGCACGCGCCGGGCCGCCGGCGATAACGCCGGTACCTTTTGCGGCAGGCTTCAGGAGGACGCGGCCGGCACCGAAGATGCCCGTGATCTCATGCGGAACCGTACGCTCTTCGCGCAGCGGCACCTCGATGAGGCTCTTCTTGGCATCCTCAATGCCCTTGCGGATCGCCTCGGGCACCTCGGCAGCCTTGCCGAGTCCGACGCCAACCTTGCCCTTCTTGTTGCCGACAACAACAAGTGCGCTGAAGGAGGAGCGTCGGCCGCCCTTGACAACCTTCGATACGCGGTTGATGAATACGACACGCTCCTCGAACTCCGGCGTCTCGTTTTCGTTATGTCTAGCCATGCTTTCCCTCCTTTAGAATTTCAGTCCGGCTTCGCGTGCCGCCTCTGCGAGAGCAGCGACGCGGCCATGGTAGATGTAGCCGCCGCGGTCAAAGACGACCTCGGTGATGCCCTTTTCAAGAGCCTTCTTGGCAACGGCTGCGCCGATGGCCTTTGCGGCCTCGACGTTGCCGCCGTACTGCGAGAAGCCCTTGTCCTTCGAGCTCGCGGAGACGAGCGTCACGCCCTTTTCATCGTCGATGATCTGTGCGTAGATGTTCTTTAGGCTGCGGAATACATTGAGACGCGGACGTGCCGCCGTTCCTGCAATGTGATTGCGCACGCGCAGATGGCGCTTCTGGCGCGCCTGATTCTTATCCTGCTTGATAAGCACAGTGTGTCACTCCTCTCCTTCTTATTTCTTGCCCTTCGCGCCGGCTTTGCCTTCCTTGCGGCGGATGTGCTCTCCGGCGTACTTGATGCCCTTGCCCTTATACGGCTCCGGCTCGCGATGCGCGCGGATCTCAGCAGCGACCTGACCGACGGCTTCCTTGCTGATGCCGGAGACCGTGATGACCGTCGCCGAGGGGCACTCGAACGTGATGCCCTCGGGCGGCTCAACGACAACGGGGTGCGAGAAGCCAAGCGAGAGGTTGAGGTTCTTGCCCTGCTTTGCCGCACGGTAGCCGACACCGCTGATCTCAAGGGTCTTGGTGAAGCCTTCCGAAACGCCGACCACCATGTTGTGGATCAGCGCACGGGAAAGGCCGTGGAGCGACCTGTGCGTTTTATCGTCCGACGGACGTGCGACCGTAACGACGCCGTCCTCGACGGTTATTTTCATATCCGGATGGATCACCCGCGAAAGCTCGCCCTTCGGGCCCTTGACCTTCACGAGATTCTCCGCACCGACCGTGACGGTAACACCGGACGGAATGTGAATCGGTGCTCTTCCAATTCGTGACATTGTTACACCTCCTGCCTGTGCGTTACCATACGAATGCGAGAACTTCGCCGCCGAGACCTGCCCTGCGGGCATCCTTGTCGCTCATAATCCCCTTGGACGTGGAGATCACGGAGATGCCGAGACCGCCGTAGACGCGCGGGAGCGCATCGTGCTTGGCGTACTGACGAAGTCCGGGCTTGGAGACGCGCTTCAGGCCGGAAATGACGTGCTCACGCTTTGCTCCATACTTCAGCGTGACGGTGAGGACGCCCTGCTTGCCGTCCTCCTGGAAGGTGTAATCCTCGATGAAGCCTTCCTTTTTCAAGACCTCGGCGATTGCCGTCTTGACCTTTGAGCCCGGGATCGCGACGCTCTCGTGGTAGACCGAGTTCGCGTTGCGGATGCGGGTCAGCATATCTGCAATAGGATCAGTCATTGCCATGAATCGATATCCTCCTTATATACGTATTACCAGCTTGCCTTCGTTACACCAGGGATGGCGCCCTTGTAACTCTGCTCACGGAAGCAGATACGGCACATATCAAACTTGCGGATGTAGCCATGCGGACGTCCGCAGATCTTGCAGCGGTTGTACTTACGTGTCGAGAACTTCGGCTCTTTGCTCCACTTCTCGATCATTGACTTCTTTGCCACAGTTGTTCCTCCTTGCCCGTCATGCGCGGAACGGCATACCCATGAGACGCAGGAGCTCTTTGGCCTCTTCGTCCGTATGCGCGCTCGTGACGATGACGATGTTCATGCCGCGGATCTTGTCGATCTTGTCGTAGTCAATCTCGGGGAAAATGAGCTGCTCGCGCAGACCCACGGCATAGTTGCCGCGCCCGTCGAATGCCTTCTCACTGACGCCGCGGAAATCGCGGACGCGCGGAAGTGCGACGTTCATGAATTTATCGAGGAACTGATACATGCGCGTGCCGCGCAGCGTGACCTTGCAGCCGATCGGCATGCCCTCACGGAGCTTCCATGCAGCGAGCGACTTCTTCGCGCGCGTGAGCTGGGGCTTCTGGCCGGCAATCGCGGTGAGATCCGTCACAGCGGCATCGAGTGCCTTCGGGTTGCCGACGGCTTCGCCGACGCCCATGTTGATGATGATCTTCTCCACCTTCGGGAGCTGCATGACGTTCTTGTAGCCGAACTTCTCCGTCAGCGCGGGAGCAACTTCCTTCTGATACTTCTCTTTGAGTCTATCCACTTTGCGTATTCCTCCTTTCCTCGAAAATTACTGCTCGATGGGCTCGCCGCACTTCTTGCAGGCGCGCACCTTGCGCTCGCCGATGATGCGGTGTGCGACGCGCGTCGCCTTGCCGCATGCGGGGCAGACGAGCTGCACCTTGCTCGCAAAGAGCGGTGCTTCCTTCGTGATGATACCGCCCTGCGGTGCGCTCTGGCTCGGCTTCGTGTGACGCTTTACCTTGTTGACGCCCTCCACGATGACCTTGCCCTTCTTCGGCTGAGCGACGAGGACCTTGCCCTGCTTGCCCTTATCCTTACCGGAAAGAACGACGACCGTATCGCCCTTCTTGACGTTCAGTTTTGCCAGCGACAAAATAACACCTCCTCCTTAAAGAACTTCGGGCGCAAGCGAGACGATCTTCATGAAATCCTTCTCGCGCAGCTCACGTGCGACCGGTCCAAAGATACGCGTTCCGCGCGGCGTGTGGTCGTCCTTGATGATGACGGCCGCATTCTCGTCGAAGCGGATGTAGGAACCGTCGGGACGGCGGATTCCCTTGACGCTGCGGACGACGACCGCCTTGACGACATCGCCCTTCTTCACCGTGCCGCCCGGCGCTGCCGCCTTGACGGAGGCGACGATAACATCGCCGATGTTGGCATACTTACGGTATGAGCCGCCCAGTACGCGAATGCAGAGGATTTCCTTCGCTCCTGTGTTATCGCCGACATTCAGGATTGTTTCCTGCTGTATCATTGATCTGTTTCCTCCTTACTTCGCGCGCTCGACGATTTCGACCACGCGCCAGCGCTTCGTCTTCGAGAGCGGACGCGTCTCCATGATCGACACGCGATCACCGATGTGTGCGTCGTTCTTCTCGTCATGCGCGTGGAACTTCACCGTCTTCTTGACCGGCTTCTTATACATCTTGTGCTGCTCGAGCTCCTCGACAGCGACGACAACCGTCTTGTCCATCTTGTCGGACACGACCTTGCCGACTCGTACCTTGCGTACATTTCTATCGCTCATCTCTGTGAGCCTCCTTCCCATGCATATCATACCGACTTCTTCATCTTTTCCGCCCTCTCTGCAGGAGCAGCCTCCACAGAGCACCGCTCTGCGTTCGGCTTGTTTCCTTGACAGGACGAAACGTCTATGCGAATTCGGTAGGACTCTTTCACCAGTTTACCTAACTGAGACTTAAGGAAGCACTGATAAATTCGGTACAACCATCTTGACGCATCTTTTTTGCCCGCACTTCGGCGGAAAATCCTCCACAGAGCACCACTCTGCGTCCGGTTTTCCACCTCGTTCGGACGAAAAAATCTACGCCAATCTGGCAGACCTCATTTTATCAGTGATTCCTTAGGCGTTTGCCTGCTCGCGCTGAATGGTCTTGATGCGGGCAATCGTCTTCTTTACGTCCTTGATACGCATCGGGTTGTCGAGCTGTCCGGTGGCGTGCTGGAAACGGAGGCCAAAGAGCTCTTCCTTGAGCGACGCGAGTTTTTCCGTGAGCTCATCGGCACTCAGGCCGCGAATCTCATCAACCTTCATTCACTTCACCGCCCTCTACTTCTTCACGTACGACGAACTTCGTCTTGATCGGGAGCTTATGCCCAGCAAGGCGCATGGCCTCTGCCGCCACTTCGCGCGACACGCCGTCCATCTCAAAGAGGACGCGGCCGGGCTTTACGACGGCAACCCAGTACTCAGGCGAGCCTTTGCCGGAGCCCATGCGGGTCTCTGCCGGCTTCGCCGTAACGGGCTTGTCCGGGAAAATCTTGATCCAGACCTTACCGCCGCGCTTGATATAACGCGTCATCGCGATACGCGCAGCCTCGATCTGGCGGTTCGTGATCCATGCAGGTTCCAGAGCGACGAGACCGTACTGGCCATGGCTGACCGTGTTGCCGCGCTGTGCCTTACCCTTCATGCGTCCGCGGAACTGCTTGCGGTACTTGACACGCTTTGGAAGTAACATTACGCCTCGCTCCTTTCCTTATTGTTTTTCGGTGCCTGCTTCTTGTCGGGGAGAACCTCGCCCTTGAAGATCCAGACCTTGATGCCGATGCGGCCGTAGGTCGTGTGTGCCTCAGCCGTTCCGTAGTCGATATCTGCACGCAGCGTGTGCAGGGGAATGCTGCCCTCGCGATAGGACTCGCGGCGGGCGATCTCCGCGCCGCCGAGACGGCCGCTGACGGCAATCTTGATGCCCTTTGCACCGAGGCGCATCGTGCGTCCGACCGCCTGCTTCATCGCACGGCGGAACGCGATACGGCGCTCAAGCTGTGCTGCGATGTTCTCGGCGACGAGCGTCGCATCGAGGTCCGGCTGCTTGATCTCTGCGATATTGATGTCAACGCGCTTCTCGGTGAGGCCCTTGAGCCCCTCCTTGATCTGCTCAATGCCCGAGCCGCCGCGTCCGATGACCATGCCCGGCTTTGCCGTATGGATCGTGAGCTTCAGGCGGTTCTTGCTGCGCTCCGTCTCCACGCGGGGAACACCTGCGGTCTGGAGGCTCTTCTTGAGGTAATCGCGAATCTTGATGTCCTCATGCAGATTCTGCGCGAAATCCTTGTCTGCATACCAGCGGGCATCCCAGTCCTTGACGATGCCAAGGCGAATGCCATGGGGATTTACTTTCTGACCCAAACTGTTTCCCTCCCTATTACTTTTCGTTTACGGCAACCGTGATATGGGACGTGTGCTTCAAAATCTTGAACGCCTGTCCACGCGAACGCGGATGAATGCGCTTCAAGGTCGGCCCCTGGTCAACGAAAGCTGAGGAAATGAACAGTCGATCCACATCCATGTCGAAGTTGTTCTCCGCATTTGCGATAGCAGAGCGGAGCACCTTCTCCACGGCGTCCGCGCCGACCTTCGGCGTGAACTTCAGGATCGCCAGAGCGTCAGCAACGCTCTTGCCGCGCACGAGGTTCATCACGATGCGAACCTTGCGCGGGGCGATACGGATGTATTTGGCGGTAGCCTTTACTTCCTGTGCCACGAATCGTCCTCCTCTCTATCAGCGCAGCGAGGTCTTGCGCTCTTCGCCCGCGTGACCCTTGAATGTACGTGTCGGCGCAAATTCGCCGAGCTTATGTCCGACCATATCCTCCGTCACGTAGACGGGAACATGCTTGCGTCCGTCATGGACGGCGATCGTGTGACCCACGAAATCCGGGAAGATCGTCGAGCTGCGCGACCACGTGCGCACAACCTTCTTCTCATTCTTTTCGTTGAGTGCCTCGATCTTCTTCATCAGGCTCTCTGCGACGAAAGGCCCTTTCTTAATCGATCTTGACAAAGTTTTTCCTCCTTTCGTCGGACGGTAATCAATCCGACGAGGTTCTATCTGCAAGTTGCGATGCTAATACGGCTTTCTTGGGCGGTGCTCAGATTGGAGCAAATTTTTCGTTCTGTCAAGGCAGCAAACCGGACGCATAGGTAAAGCTATGTGGAGGATTTGCTGTCCGCAGACAGGGCGGAAAAGATGCCCAAGATGGGTGCCGCCCTCATGAGCCGATTACTTCCTACGATGCACAATCAGACGGTTCGACGCCTTCTTCTTGCGGCGCGTCTTCTTGCCCATCGCAATCTTGCCCCACTTCGTCATCGGGCTCTTGCGTCCAACCGGCGAACGACCCTCGCCGCCGCCATGCGGATGGTCGTTCGGGTTCATCGCGATACCGCGCGTCTCCGGACGGCGTCCGAGCCAGCGGCTGCGGCCTGCCTTGCCGATGGTGATGTTCTCATGCTCGAGGTTGCCGACCTCACCGATCGTCGCACGGCAGTTGACGTGCACGCGGCGGATCTCGCCGGACGGCATGCGCAGGAGCGCATAGTCGCCTTCCTTTGCCATGAGCTGTGCCGACGTGCCCGCGCTGCGGACGAGCTGTGCGCCCTTGCCGATCTTCAGCTCGACGGCATGGATGATCGTACCGAGCGGGATGTTCTTCAGCGGGAGTGCGTTGCCCGGCTTGATGTCCGCCTCGGCACCCGACTCCACGACATCGCCGACCTTGAGGCCGTTCGGCGCGAGGATATAGCGCTTCTCGCCGTCTGCATAGTTCAGGAGAGCAATACGTGCGCTGCGGTTCGGATCGTACTCGATCGTCGCCACACGGGCGGGGATGCCGTCCTTCGTGCGCTTAAAATCAATGATGCGGTAGAGGCGCTTGTGTCCGCCGCCGCGATGGCGTACGGTCAGCTTGCCCTGCTGGTTGCGGCCGCCCGTCTTGGTGAGGCGGACGGTCAGGGACTTCTCCGGCTTGTCCGTCGTGATCTCATCGAAGGAAGAGACCGTCATGAAACGTCTGCCGGCAGAATACGGCTTAAAAGTTTTTACTGCCACGTTCGTACCTTCCTTTCGTCTCAGCCTTCAAAGAACTCGATCGTCTCACCCGGAGCAAGCTTTACGATGGCCTTCTTGTAATCCGGGCGCTTGCCCTCGGTACGTCCCATGCGCTTCTTCTTGCCGGTGACGTTGACCGTGTTGACCTTTGCGACCTTCACCTTGAAGACCTCTGCGACCGCCTTGGCGATCTCGATTTTATTGGCAGCCTTCGCAACGACGAAGACGTATTTGCCCTCAGCCATGAGCTGCGTCGTGCGCTCGGTGATCAGCGGGCGTACGAGAATATCACGTGCTTCCATTATGCGAATACCTCCTCGATACGGGTGATGGCATCCTTCGTAATGAAGAGCTTGTCGTGATGGAGAATGTCAAAGACATTGATTCCACTTGCCGTAATGGCTTTTACACCCGGAATATTGCTCGTCGAACGCTCCACGTTCACCGCTTCGTCCGCCGTGATGAAGAGGCTCTTTGCATCCACACCGAAGTCGCTCAGGAGCTTCACCGCTGCCTTCGTCTTCGGCGCATCGAAATCGAGGTGATCGAGAACGATGAAATCGCCCGTGCGCACCTTGTCGGAGAGCGCACACTTCAGAGCGAGACGGCGCTGCTTGCGCGGCATCGTGAAGCCGTACTTACGCGGATGCGGTCCAAAGACCGTGCCGCCGCCGACCCACAACGGGCTGCGCGTCGAACCTGCACGGGCACGACCCGTTCCCTTCTGACGCCACGGCTTGCGTCCGCCGCCGCGCACGAGACCGCGCGTCTTCGTGGCATGCGTGCCGAGACGCTGCGACGCGAGCTGGAGGACAACCGCCTGATGAAGGAGGCCGGCATTCATTTCAACATTGAAGAACGCATCATTCAGGCTGATCTCGCCAACCTGGTTGTGCGCCATATCATAGACTGCTACATTTGCCATACTGCGATTCCTCCTTCCTTATTCTTTCGCTGCCTTTGCAGGCTTTACGGTATCTTTAATCACAACGAATCCCTTCTTCGGGCCCGGAATCGCGCCCTTGATGAGAATGAGGTTGCGGTCGGCGTCCACACGGACGACCGTCAGACGCTGCACGGTGACGCGCTCGCCGCCCATGCGGCCCGGGAGCTTCTTGCCCTTGAGAACGCGTCCGCCCGGACCGGAGATCATCGCACCCGTCGAGCCCGGCTCACGGTGCGACTTCGAACCGTGACCCATGGGGCCGCGTGCAAAGTTGTGGCGCTTGATGCCGCCCGCGAAGCCCTTGCCCTTCGACGTGCCGACCACATCGACGAGATCGCCCTCAGCGAAGATATCGACGCCGATCGTGTCGCCTACATTGTATTCGGAAGGAGCAGCAAGACGCATCTCACGAATGAAGCGCACTGCCTTCACGCCCGCCTTCTCAAACTGACCCTTGAGCGGCTTCGTGACGTTCTTCTCCTTAATGTCGCCAAACCCGATCTGCACAGCGTTGTAGCCGTCCGACTCCACCGTCTTGCTGCGGAGCACGAAGTTGTTGCCGGACTCCACGACCGTCACGGGGACGACGCGGCCTTCCTCTGTGAAGATCTGAGTCATACCCAGTTTTCTTCCTAAAATAGCCTTAGCCAAGGCATCCACCTCCTATTAGAGCTTAATCTCGATGTCAACGCCAGCCGGCAGATCGAGACGCATGAGTGAATCGACCGTCTTATTCGTCGGCTGCAGGATGTCGATGAGACGCTTGTGCGTGCGCATCTCGAACTGCTCACGCGAGTCCTTGTTGACATGCGGGGAACGGAGAATCGTGTAGACATTCTTCTCCGTCGGAAGTGGAATGGGCCCGGAGACCATTGCACCCGTCTTCTTCGCCGTGTCGACGATCTTCGCCGCGCTCTGGTCGAGTGCCTTATGGTCATAGGCCTTCAAACGAATTCTGATTTTCTGCTGTTTCGCCAAAGTAGTTTTCCTCCTTCGTCCGGGGTCCCGCCCCAAACATTTCTCCACGGCAGTTCCCTCTGCCCCATCGGGGCATAGCCATCTGCCATGTCATCGCATGGAGTACGTCGTCTGTCGTATGATTCCAAAAGATGAAAAGAAGTTTTTGTTAGGAAATGACGGTCCAATTCCATCGTACCGTCATTTCCCTCGAAAAGGAGCGACGCGAGCGCGCCGCTCCTCTCCCTAGGGAATATCAAGAGACTAAGAATTAGCCTTCAATCGCCGTAACACGACCCGCGCCAACCGTGTGGCCGCCCTCGCGGATAGCGAAGCGGAGGCCCTGCTCGATCGCGATCGGGGTGATGAGCTCGACTTCCATCTCGACGTTATCGCCAGGCATAACCATCTCCGTGCCCTCGGGGAGACGGACAACACCCGTCACGTCCGTGGTACGGAAGTAGAACTGCGGACGATAGTTCGTGAAGAACGGCGTATGACGGCCGCCCTCTTCCTTCGTCAGGACGTAGACCTGCGCCTTGAACTTCGTGTGCGGGTTAATGGAACCCGGCTTTGCGAGAACCTGACCGCGCTCGATGTCCTTGCGGTCCACACCACGGAGCAGCGCACCGATGTTGTCGCCGGCAACTGCACTGTCGAGCAGCTTGCGGAACATCTCAATGCCCGTAACAACCGTGCTGCGCGCCTCATCCTGAAGGCCGACGATCTCAACCGTGTCGTTCAGCTTCAGCTCACCGCGCTCCACACGACCCGTTGCGACCGTGCCGCGGCCCGTGATCGTGAAGACATCCTCGACCGGCATGAGGAACGGCTTGTCCGTGTCACGCGTCGGCGTCGGGATATAGTCGTCAACCGCATCCATGAGCTCCAGGATCTTTGCCTTCATCGCATCGTCACCCTCGAGTGCCTTCAGCGCGGAGCCTGCAATAACGGGGATCTCATCGCCGGGGAAGTCATAGCTCGAAAGGAGCTCGCGAACTTCCATCTCAACGAGCTCGAGGAGCTCGGGATCGTCAACCTGGTCAACCTTGTTGAGGAAGACAACGATCGCGGGAACGCCAACCTGGCGAGCGAGCAGGATGTGCTCACGCGTCTGGGGCATCGGGCCGTCTGCTGCGGAGACGACGAGGATCGCGCCGTCCATCTGTGCAGCACCCGTGATCATGTTCTTGACATAGTCCGCATGGCCCGGGCAGTCCACGTGTGCATAGTGACGCTTGTCCGTCTCATACTCAACGTGTGCCGTGTTGATCGTGATGCCGCGCTCACGCTCCTCCGGTGCCTTGTCGATGTCCGCATAGTCCTCGAACTTCGCATAGCCCTTCTCGGAGAGAACCTTCGTGATCGCCGCCGTCAGCGTCGTCTTGCCGTGGTCAACGTGACCGATCGTGCCGATGTTGACATGGGGCTTGCTGCGGTTAAACTTTTCCTTTGCCATTTAACAATTCCTCCTTATTCGCCTTTGTTCTTGGCGACAACAGCGTCAGCTATATTCTTAGGAACTTCGTCGTAGAAGGAAACCTCCATCGAGTAGTTCCCGCGACCCTGGGTCTTGGAACGGAGATCCGTCGAGTAGCCGAACATCTCCGAGAGCGGAACGTACGCATTGATGACCTGCACGCCGTTGCGCGGCTCCATGCCGTCGATGCGTCCACGGCGGGAGTTCAGATCGCCGATAACGTCGCCCATATACTCCTCAGGCACCGTGACCTCAACCTTGACGTACGGCTCGAGGAGAACGGGGTTTGCCTTCTCCGCGCCTGCCTTGAACGCCATCGAGCCGGCGACCTTGAACGCCGCCTCGGAGGAGTCAACCTCGTGGAACGAGCCGTCGTAGACGATGACCTTGATGTCGACCATCGGATAGCCTGCGACAACGCCGCTCTCCATTGCCTGACGAACACCGGCCTCGATCGGGTTGATGAATTCCTTCGGAATCACGCCGCCGACGACCTTGTTCTCGAAGCTGAAGCCCTCGCCCGCTTCCTGCGGAATGAGCTCGAGCCAGCAGTGACCGTACTGGCCATGACCGCCGGACTGACGGACGAACTTGCCTTCCGCCTTGACCTGCTTGCGGATCGTCTCGCGGTATGCAACCTGCGGCTCACCGACCTTGCAGTCGACCTTGAACTCGCGGAGCATACGGTCGACGATGATCTGCAGATGCAGCTCGCCCATGCCCGAGATGATGACCTGACCCGTCTCGGCGTCCGTGTGAACGCGGAACGTCGGATCCTCCTCGGCGAGCTTCTGGAGGGCGATGCCCATCTTCTCCTGATCGTTCTTCGTCGCGGGTTCCACCGCAACGGAGATAACGGGATCCGGGAACTCCATCGACTCAAGGATGATCGGGTTGTTCTCGTCGCAGAGCGTATCGCCCGTCGTCGTGTTCTTCAGACCGACTGCCGCCGCGATATCGCCGCTGTAGACGATGTCGATCTCCTTGCGGTTGTTCGCGTGCATCTGGAGAATGCGGCCAATGCGCTCCTTGCTGTCCTTCGTCGCATTGTAGACATACGAGCCAGAGTTCAGCGTGCCGGAGTATACGCGGAAGAACGCGAGCTTTCCGACGAACGGATCCGTCATGATCTTAAACGCGAGTGCCGAGAACGGTGCACTGTCCGATGCCGGACGGTGGTCCTCTTCACCCGTGTCAGGGTTCACGCCCGCGATCGGTGGGATGTCCGTCGGGGCAGGCATGTAGTCAACGATCGCATCGAGCAGGGGCTGAACGCCCTTGTTGCGGTACGACGTGCCGCACGTCACCGGCGTCATCTCGCAGGCGATGGTCGCCTTGCGGATGGCACCGCGGATCTCCTCCTCGGTCAGCTCCTCGCCGCCGAGGTATTTCTCCATCAGCTCATCATCCGTCTCAGCGCATGCCTCAAGAAGCTTGTCGCGGTACTCTGCCGCCTGCTCCTTGTACTCAGCAGGAATCTCGACCTCGTCGGTCACCTTGCCGAGATCGTCCTCGTAGACGATGGCATCCATCTTCACGAGGTCGATGATGCCCTTGAACTCATCCTCTGCGCCGATCGGCAGCTGAATCGCCACCGGGTTCGCATTGAGGCGCTCACGCATCATGTCCATGACATTGAAGAAGTCCGCGCCCGTGATGTCCATCTTGTTGACGTACGCCATGCGCGGGACATTGTAACGCTCTGCCTGACGCCAGACCGTCTCCGTCTGCGGCTCAACACCGCCGCGGGCGGTCAGCACGGCGACCGTGCCGTCCAGCACGCGCAGCGAGCGCTCTACCTCGACCGTAAAGTCAACGTGACCCGGCGTATCAATGATATTGATGCGATGGTCTTTCCAGTGGCAGGTCGTCGCCGCCGACGTAATCGTAATGCCGCGTTCCTGTTCCTGTGCCATCCAGTCCATGGTGGCAGCGCCCTCATGAACTTCGCCGATCTTGTGCGTTACGCCCGTGTAGAAGAGAATGCGCTCGGTGGTCGTCGTCTTGCCGGCATCAATGTGTGCCATGATGCCGATATTCCGCGTTTTTTCAAGGGAATATTCTCTTGCCACTGTTTCCTATCGCTCCTTACACTGCTTAGTGTTACGGAATCTCTGATAAATCCGGCGCAGTCATCTTGGCGATCTTTTCCGCCCTCTCATCGTCGGCAAATCCTCCACAGAGCACCACTCTGCGTCCGGTTTGCCTCCTCGATAGAACGAAAAATCTGTGCCAAGCTGACAAGCCTCTTATCAGCAGTCCTTACCACCGATAATGTGCGAATGCCTTGTTGGCCTCCGCCATCTTGTGCGTATCTTCCTTTTTCTTGATCGCTGCGCCCGTATTGTTCGCAGCATCCATCAGCTCTGCCGAGAGGCGTGCATCCATCGTCTTCTCGCCGCGCAGACGCGCATAGCCGACAAGCCAGCGGATACCGAGTGTCATGCGGCGATCCGCACGAACCTCAACCGGCACCTGATAGTTGGCACCGCCGACACGGCGTGCCTTAACCTCGAGCACGGGCATGACGTTGCGCAGAGCCGTCTCGAACACCTCAAGCGGATCCTGCCCCGTCTTCTCGCGAATCGTCTCGAACGCATCATAAACAACGCGCTGTGCGACGCTCTTCTTGCCCGAGAGCATAACCTTGTTGATAAACTTCGTCACCGTCTTGGAATGATATACCGGATCCGGCAGAACATCCCTCTTCGGCACAGGCCCCTTACGTGGCATAGCCCAACCTCCTTAACGATATACTGCCTTACTTCTTCTTCGCACGCTTCGCGCCGTACTTCGAGCGCGCCTGCGCGCGATCCTGCACACCAGCGGTATCGAGCGACCCGCGAATGATGTGGTAACGGACACCCGGCAGATCCTTGACACGGCCGCCGCGAATGAGGACGACGCTGTGCTCCTGCAGATTGTGCCCAATGCCCGGGATATATGCGGTCACCTCGATGCTGTTCGTCAGGCGAACACGAGCAACCTTTCTAAGAGCAGAGTTCGGCTTCTTCGGCGTGGACGTGTAGACACGCGTGCAGACGCCGCGCTTCTGCGGGCTGTTCTTCAGTGCTGGTGCTTTCGATTTCTCCTCAAGGCTCTTCCGGCTCTTGCGAATGAGCTGATTGATCGTTGGCATACTGCACCTCCTTCCTTTGTCGTCATTCCAATTCTTTTTGTATGAAAACGCAGATTCTGCGTTTTTACCGTAGGGACGTCGATACGCCAGTCCAACTGGATGTATCAGTGCTTCCGTAACATCGCCACCGCCGCAGCACTCACGTCAAGGCGGGCATATTCGCCCAGCTCTGCCCGTGTCGCCGTACGGTTCGGCTCGATGCCCGCCGCCGCACACGCCGCAAGCAGCGCAGCAAGCACGCGATCATCCGCGTCCAATGCGATGAACACCGCCTCTGCCGCACCGCTCTGCACGGCTTTACACACCTGATGGATGCCCGCAATACAGCGTGCTGTGCGCAATTTCTCCAGAGACATAGTTCACCTCCAAAAAGGGACTTTCACATAATATCATTCGTAAAAACCCTTGTCAACGCATATTTTACAAAGTTTTGCATTTACACTTTTTCTAGCGTATCTTTCTGCGTCAAGAACAAGAAAGTATGTATATTTTACAGAAAAAGCTGTCGCGCGAAAATCGTTCACGCAACAGCTTTGCTTCTGCACCACCATCGTTGCAGGGGGATTTTGCCCTCACTGCACCACGTGCATCCTGCTTCGCCGTATCTCCGGCGGCTCGTGCTTCTTTTGTTTCACGGGCGGTGCATCCTTGCTGCGGTCCGCGATGCCGAGCAGCATCCCCATCCCCGCCATCGTCACGATCAGCGACGAACCGCCGTAGCTGATAAACGGCAGCGGCACACCCACGACGGGGAGCAGTCCCGCGACCATCGCGAGATTGGCGAGTGCCTGTCCGACGACAAGGAAGATGATGCCGAGAGCGAGCACCTGTCCGAACGTATCCTTTGCCCGCGTCGCCACGCGAATGCTCGCGACCAACAAAACGGCGAACAGGAAGAAGATCAGCAGTACACCGAAGAAGCCATGCTCCTGACTGAAAATCGCAAAGGCGAAGTCCGTATGCGCCTCAGGAAGGTACTCATATTTACTCACGCCGTCGCCGAAACCCATGCCGAAAATACCGCCCGAGCCGATCGTCGAGAGGGACTGCACCATCTGATAGCCCGCGTTCCGTGCATCCGACCACGGATCGAGCCACACCTCCATGCGCTTCATGCGATAGGGCTGCAGCGTCCCGATCGCAAGTGCCGCCAATGCGACAGGGATCAGGATCAGCACCCAGCGGCGCGGCGGAACGAGCAGGACGAGTGCCATAAAAAGCGGCACACCAAACACGATGCACGCCGTCCCAAAGTCCGGCTCACGATAGACGAGAAACGCCATGAGGAGAATCGCGCCGAACGGAATGGCAACACGCGGCCAGTCACGATCCATGCGGAACCGCTCCTTCGCGAGCACCGCCGAGATCGAGAACGAGCCCATGAGCACGCCCATGAGTTTGGCGAACTCCGCCGGCTGAAAGCTCAAGGGGCCAAGGGCGATCCACCGCTGCGCGCCATTGATCGTCGTCCCCACAAAGAGAACCGCCACAAGCAGGAAGAGATTGATCCCCAGCCCGATGAACATGAGCCCGCGCAGCCGCTGATAGTTGATCCGCCGGCAGAGCCAGCAGGCAACCGTACCCAGCAGAAGCCATTGGAGATGCCGCTGCAAAAAATAATACGGATTCTCGAAGTTCATTGCCGCCAGCACATAGCTCGAACTGAACACGTTGATCGTTCCCGTCACGAGGAGAATCGCCATGACGATGACGATCGGCTCCGTCTCGCTCTTAAAGAGCGTATACCGCGTGCGCATCACACATCCCCTGCGGGACGATGTGCCACGAGCCGACCGATCTTTGCGCCGCGCGCGCTGAACTTTCGCTCATACTCCGTCATGATATTGTCCGCCTCGCCGAGCGCATGCAGATCGTGCGTCACATCCGTCAGATGCCACCCCTCACGCTCCATAGTCTCAAGCGAGTAGGCAAAGAGCCCTGTGTTATCCGTCTTGAAACGAATCTCGCCGCCCTCCCTGAGCACCGTACGGTAACGCGCGAGAAATACCTCACTCGTCAGGCGGCGTTTCGCATGCCGCGCCTTTGGCCACGGATCGGAGAAGTTCAGATAGATGCGATCGACCTCATGCGGGGCAAAGAGCTCCGTCAGACGCGCCGCGTCAAAGACGAGCAGGCGGACATTCGTCAGCCCCCGCTCTGCCGCCTTGCGTGCCGCGAAGTAAAGCACCCCCTGCTGCGCCTCGAGCCCGACGTAATTCACCTCGGGATGACGTGCCGCAAGCTCCGTCAGGAAATCCCCCTTGCCGACACCGATCTCCACGTGAAGGGGCGCACTGCGTCCGAACTGCTCCGCCCAGTGCCCGGCAGACCCTGTCCAATCCCCGCCGAGCGGCGTGACAAACGCCGCATAGTCCAAAATCGCCGCGTCAATCCACGGCTTTCTCCTCAGTCTCATATCCCCATCCCGCTCCGTATGAATAACGCGCCCCCGTCAGCGCAGCAAGCACGCAGAGTGGGCGCATCGCATCAATCGTTGCTTACCAGATCTTGCCCAGCTGGAACCAGACACGGCCGCGTGCGTTATTCTTCGGTGCGACCGACGAATCCGAGCCGATGCGCCGCGCATAGTCGAGACGTGCAAACCAGTCGCCCGGCACGCTGTACGCCGCGCCGATTCCCCAGCCGCGCAGCGACACGTGGTTGTCTCCCTCGTCCACCGGACTCTTGCTCACGCGCACAACCCCCGTATCGTAGAACGTGCTGAGCGTCAACCCGCGCACAGGCGTATGGTAGCGCAGTTCCGCCGTGCCGAGCACGCCCTCATCGCCCGAGCCCTCGCCCTGTGCGTAGGCACGCACGCCGTTCGGGCCGCCGAGGTAGAACTCCTCCGAGCTGTCAAGATTGCGGCTCGCCTTCTGCCCCGACACCTTCACGAGGAAATCCGTCGCGTGCCCAATCTTCTGCACGGCCGTCAGGTCAGCCTCGAGTTTTGCATACGTGCCCTCCTCGACATTGTTGACCATGCCGAGCACCGTGCTATAGAACGAATCATAGCTCAGCCTGCCGAGTGTCAGATTCGTGCTGTAGTCAAGACTCAGCCCGCCCGACTGCTGCGAACCGACCAGCCCCGCGTAGATGCTGTGCGTATGCTTCTTCCCCTCAAGGTCAAACGCCGTAATGTCGTCCTCCAGATCGCGGTAGTTGTACCCATAGCGCAGAGCGAGACTGCGGTTCGTCTGATGGAAAATCGGCACGCGGCCGAAGATCGTCACCGTCGTCGACTTGCCCTCTGCGCCGATCTTTGCGAGCTGTCCGCCGACCTCGTAGTTCATGCGTGAAATGCCCACGCCGAGCGTCGAGCCGCCGCGTCCGACCACCGTCTCATAGTTTGCGTAGAAATTGCGCAGACTCCCATTGGAGATCAGCCCGCCGACATTCACCTTGTCGCCGGTACCCGACGGATCGTAGAGCGTCTCCTGCAGACCGTAGCGGTAGCGTCCCGTCGAGGGGCTGCCGTAGTTCTCCACATAGAAAATCGTATTGGACTCCTTCGAGTCCTCGATGCGCACCGTCAGCTTGCTCGTGCCGAACTCCCTGCCGGGGCTCAGCACACCCACGGCGCGCGCGCCCGTCGCATCCGACACCGAGTAGAGCGCCGTCTCGAGCTTATCCGTCGTGATGATGTCATCCGCCTTCAGCGCCGCAATGATACGCTGTGCCACAGGTGTCTTGAGACGGCTGCGATTGTCAATGGCGATCTCATCATAGCGTCCCGGGATGATGCGCAGGACGACCGTCCCGTCCGGGCTGTCCTGCGGCGGGAGGTATGCCGCCGCAGCAGGATAACCGTGAGTGCGGCAGTATGTCGTCAGAGCATCCACCGTACGGCGCAGATCGGCGATCGTCTTGCCCTTGCCCATCCCCTCCTGCAGGAGCGTGACAAGCGGCGCCTTATCAAGATTCAGATCGGGAGCCTCCAGAATGAAGTTCTCCACCGTAAACGTCGCATCATAATGATCCTGCTGATACGTCGGCGTCCGATCCTCCACGCCGATCTCCGGCGTCAGCAGCTCACCTGCAATATCCGCCTCAGGCCGTGCAAGCGACGGCGCGGCATCTGCCGCCGTCCCCGCACAGAGCACCGCCGTGCAGAGCAACGCTGCTGCACCCCGATGCGCCTTCTTCCATCTGCGATGATACATTCCACTATGCACGATCGAACTCAACTCCTACATGATGCTGTCGAACACTCTTCCTCATCTGAGGTGCCATTGTACTAGACACACAAATCCATTTGTATTCTAACACCTTCATAAAAACATTTCAACTTTCGCAGTTCCGATTCAATACAGGATTCGTCAATAAAGTACGAAAGCTTAAGGAATCGCTGATAAAATGAGGTCTGCCAGATTGGCGTAGATTTTTTGTCCGA
>ERZ773212.2-NODE-2-length-229774-cov-11.959929_pt1 | contig 229774 bp, 258 predicted proteins | sample MGYA00581005_ERZ773212 | MGnify/ENA primary metagenome ERZ773212 (study PRJEB29015, sample SAMEA2738154) | human oral metagenome | biome: human oral; feature: human-associated habitat; material: saliva | place: China | collected 2196 ... | reverse complement strand
TTTAATGCTATTAAAAATAGCAACAATATCTTGAATTTTATTATAATTGCGAATCAAATCTATATTTCGCATTTAGACCCCCTAACTAAAAAAGCCCCCGCGACGATAAATTTATCGTGGGGAGCTCAAATTATTCGATAATATATTTAATCGAATCGACGCCAGGCGTCTTCATTTCTTCATAGACTTCGATATCGAGTCCATGTTCTTTCATATATTTAATACGTTTATTAAAATCTAATACAATAGATTCTAATGTTTCTTTGTCTAAGACATCTTTAACAAATCGTTTATCGATAATCTTATCGATAGCGTTAAAGAAATTCTCGACTTTTTCGTCTTTTTTAAGACTACGATCTCGATTAATAATACTTAAATTTGTATAGCTTAATAAAAATAAACTAATAATGATTTTTAAGTCTTCTTTATTAACATCGCCTTTAAATACAGTCAAAATATTATAACTAGTTAAAATATCGGTATATATTTTATGTATGTCCATTATGGTTTTTTACAGCAACAACAGCAACTGCAACTACCGTTGCTATTATTATTAGCTCCTGTATTGCTACCTCCTTGACTAGGATTAATAACTCGTCCACTATATTCATCGATATAGCCGAACTCATTCATATGTTCATTAATATATTTAATAGCCGTTTCTTTATCGTAAATATGTTTATCATGGAAAACTAATTCTAATTCTGTCGTCGTTACGCTAAGATTCTTATTGTAAGAATATAAAACTAATTCTTGTAAATCTTTATATGTTAAAAATTTAGCAGGATCTCCAGTACGCCATCGTTTCCATTTTTCAGCAAATGATGGTTCGTCGATAGTCGACGGTATCGGTACATATCCTTTATACGATGCCGTCTTATTAGATCTCGTAGTTTTCCATAGAATAGGCATAATTACTCCTCTTGATTTCTTATAATTAAATATACTTTAAATCCGTTTACCATATTAGCTAAACAAATATAGGTATTAAAAATAACAAGGAATACAATGAACACAAATAAAATAGGATTCATTAAAATCCCTTGGTCGAAACCGGAATAATAAAATAATCCGGTCATACTAAATAGAATGCCAACAGCATTCATGATATTATTTAAAATAGCATAGCCAGCAATACTAGCTAAATATAGTTCATTTTCTTCGTCGACACGTTTTACTTTGCTAAGTAGATACATAACCGTATTATGATAAATTGCATTTAATACAAATAACACAATTAAATATGGTAAAGACAATACTGTTAAATGAAACATTATCATATTGTTGCATTGATCAAAAGCAATCATATTAGCTAAAAAAATAACAGTAAATGCAAACGATGTCCAAAATTCACGACTTAAAAATCTCGTCCGAAGGCCGAGAGCTTTGGCATATCCAAATGCCGACAAATCTTTTAGTAAATTATTCATAAGAAATACGCCTATCCTTATTTATTGACAGTTGCTGTGACGAGAACCAGCAATTAAAAATATTTAAAATTAAAAATATACATGTGCTGGATTAGTATCCAGTACTAACGGGAGAGTAATAATACGTAAAATGGATCGATTATATTAACTTACGACGTATACTTCGCCGTATTGACGACCGAATTGAATTGCACGATCATAGTCATTCATGAAGATATCAATAACTCCATGAATGCCTGGCGCCATTCGGTCAGCAACTACGTAATTGTAGCCATTAATATTTAAAATTGTACCGAGAGCATAATCGTTACTAGCAACTGCGCCCTCATATGGCCATTCACCGTTAGCCATAACGCTACCTGTATGCGTATACGCAGTTAATTCAGTAGCATTAGCGTTAGGCATGCAAAGCATACCTAGCATTAACGTAAAAGCAAAAAATACAGTTTTTAAAATCTTCATATGTTTGATCCTCTAACTTTCTGTTTCGTCTTCCTATTGCTGTTAAAATTAACAACAAATCGTAGGGCGACATGAAAATCAGCGATTTCAACCATCTCCAAGGCTAAAAAACACTAATTCAAAAATACAATCGATAGTTTTACCGATACGGTCCATATGGAGGTTGAGGCACCATATTAATTTCGATTAAATTTTGTATATCGAATAATATGTAGATGAAAAATAATGTTGCAATAAATGCGACAATACTCCATGTTAACTGTGTCCCAATTTCTTTTTTACGTATTTCTTCTTTAGAACAAAGAAGATCGAATATTCCAGCCACTATCAAAATAGAGGCTATACAAAGTATGAAAGTCCCCATAAGCATGAGTAACTGGATAATCGATATTACAAAGGATGCGCTCATGCTGTTTCCTTTCGTTATACTAAAAAACCAGCACACTTATGTATATTTTAACAGTACTGGCAATCATATATTACTCAGTTTATGCTAAAGAAATTGAACTAGGATATTCTATGTCAAAATCTTTATCCTCCCAATTAATAATATAAGATTTACCGTCTTCACATAAGCCTTCACTAACATAAATACCGTCTTTTAATACGGCATCTGTTAGATAGACCATGTGATAGACTCTATTATTATAAACTAAACGCATTATAAATTTTATTTGTCCCTTTCGTCGGCGAATTGATAATCGTCGATAACTTCGAAATCTTCAGGAGCAAAAAGGTCGTAATCGCTCGTACTATTTTTAGGAGCGTAGAACGGGCTTAATAATTCGAACTTTTTAGCTGTACCATTATTCTTTTCTAAAATATATTTTACGAACAATGGATACCAACGATATTCAAAATCTGTATCAATATATTTTTTTCTGAAGTCATCATAATCTTCAAGATTAAATTTGTTGAGCAAATATTTTGCAACCGGGCCGACAGTTTCAACTTCCTTAGTTTCAAGTTCTTTAAGCTTTTTAATTTCAAGATTTGGTTTTTCTTGAATAATATCGCTTAATAGTTTATATGGTTCATCACACATATCTTGACTGAACCTCATATGATTAAAGTCATATGATTCTAAAAATAACATAAAGTTATTTTATTAAGAAGTTTGATCTTCTAAGAGATCCTTATTCTTTTAGGCGTGTCCAGTTCGCCTCTATTGCATAAGACAGTTAAGTCTACAGCTTTACTTTTGCGAAGAATATTTAATGCTCCGTTACAATCTGCATTAAAACGATATTTATCTTTAGTTTGATATAAACCTCTTTTAATACGCTTGCCACTAAATTCATAGGTTTGTGGATTATCAGCATTATATATAGGCAACTCATCATTATCAAAGAAACTAGCTTTAGAAGTATAAGATTCTTCTTGTAAGATATAATTAATATTATATCGTTTACATAAATATTCTAATTTTTCACGAATCTTACCAAATGGTAACTGTGTAAAAATTTGATTATTTCTTTTGCCTAAGTTAGTTTTATTTTGAAATGATTGATTATATCCAATAACTAAAGTACCAACATCGTAAGATAAACAATAATTAATAACATATCGACAGGTTTTATTAATATAATCATCAATTCTATTTTTTCTCTTGCGAGAAATTAAATATTGTTGTTTTGTTTGTCGTTTAATATTTTGTTTGTCTTTGATAGATTGTAAGTTTGCATTTTGTTTATTAAAGAATTGATTAATAGATTTTAACTTTCTTCCATCAATAATAAAAGATTTGCCTGTATTTGTAACACAAGTACATAAATTATTTACACCTAAATCAATAGCTAGTGCATTGTTAGTATTTAATTTTAAATTTTCTTCTTCGATTTCATATGTATATTGAATTTCGAAGAACCTAGCATTAAATTTAGGAATAATTTGAATTTGTTTTATTTTTTTATCTTCTAATACTTTAGGAATCTTAATTTGAATTTTATTAACTTCTTTTTTTCTTTTAAAAGTATTAGAATATGGAATTGTTAAAATACTATTTTTAATTCTAATTTGACTAATAGCTATATTTGAATAACTATTTTTAGGTAAATAGCTAGGTAATTTAATATGTTTAAAGTCATATTTACCTTGTTTTGCTAATTTTATTAAAGCAAAAAATGATTTAAACATTATATCAACATCTTTAAGTGTTTGTTGAGCTATATTAGCATTTAATAATTTATAATTTTCAAGATATTTCATTTCATGATAATTTGCTTCATATCTTAAATATTGTTTTTCTTGAAAATAATGTTGTCGAACATTATATATTGCTTGATTAGTTAAATTCTTAGCTATTCTAGACAATTCTCTTAAAATATTATATTCTTCTTTAGTTAAATGTTTTACTTGTTGTTTTATTGTTAGATACATTATAATCACCTCGCTTTCTAATATTATATTACGAGATAATTATAACATATTTTTGCCAGAAAAACAAATTTTCAGTAAAACTTTTCCAGGACATTTTAGAATCATATTTCTAAAATCAATTCGAGGTCTCGTTCAGCTAGGATCGTCACTTCCTAGCCAGCGCCATTACGCGCATCTCATGCTTTCACATGAGCACAGACTATATCTTATCCATATCGTAATAGATACGACTTAGGCGACACCACTTCCACTACCATTATAGACTTGTAGTGTACGACCCTCACGAGGTCTAGTCGTTGAACGTTCCGGCGACAAGTCGCCACCGGCTTCGCTGCTGATTGCCCATTGCTTAACAAAACTTAGGATTTAACCATATTTTATCTCAAAGATTTATTTCTACTTTCGTAACTCATTATATATTAAACATATATATAAGTACTCTGAGCTTTAGGGGTTTCCAGCAATTCAGTGTCTTTGTTGGACGCGTAAGAACGTCACTACCTACTAGTTTCCCAATAGGCTTACTATTTTGTTAAAATATATTTCATGATAAAAATCATGAATATTATTTTAGCATCTTAATAAAACTCATAAATAGATTGTAAATAGTTGGCATTGGCATATATACACATTCGTTATCTTTTTGATCAATAATTTTATTAACGATATACGTATACATTTGCTCACGAGTAATCGTTTCGCCTAAATATTTTAAAGCTTTCTTAGGATCTTTAGGATCGATAGCTTCTTTAAGTTTATCTAAAATAAATTCCTTCATTTTTTTCACCTTTATTAATTAATTATTCAGCTTTTTTAATAGCTTTATTGGTAACAGCCAATTGATTATTAAATTCTTTAATAACAACAATATTGGCTTCGCCTCTTTTTCTAACGAAGATACCTTCATATTCTTGACCATTAAATTTTACAATAATTTTATCGCCGAATTCAAAATTATTATTAATAAGTTTACCTTCAATAAAATCTTTAATATTATATTCAGTATTTTCTTTTAAATCAGGGCAAGCACTATATAAGTTGCTCGTAATAAAATTAGCACAATCAATAGGTCTAACTTTACCATTTTTAGTAAATACAGCACCGTACATATCATCAATAAAGAATTGATCGAAACCTTCGTTTAATAAACTTTCTAAAAACCATTTAAAGTTATCGTTAAGTTTAACTTCCATGTTAATTTCCTTTCATATCTCTAATCGTATTATAACTATATAATTTTTCTGTTAGCAATTCGATAATTTCTAATTCGACACTTGTATTAAGTTTATCTTCAACAAAGATTTTAAATACACCTTCATCAAAATCTGATTTAAACAAAAAACATTGATATTCTTTGAATTTTTCAGCTTTCTTTTTCGGTTCTTCAGATACCTTAAATTTAACCTGAATATTATTATTACAAGCAATTAATTCAGTATCGACAATATGTAATTCATTAACAACTAAAACATATACTGTACCAGAAGCTTGTTGTTTTTGCATTTGAAATAATAAATTTAATAAATCATTATAATCGTCTTCGATACAATATTTCATTTAGAACCTTTCTTATTTGCAGTTTCTAACAACGGATCAATTTCTGCATGTAAAATTTCTTTAATTTCAGCTTCTGTATATCCACCTTCATATTGGATACGCATACGTCGTGTTTCGAATACTTGATGCACGACAAAACATATTGTCGCAAAAAATGCAACAGCAATAACACCGATAGTAACTAAAACTTCATAACTCATTTAATCACCTCCGATGAGCACTTCCTAACCGATAACCCATTTTATAGTTATCGTCAGAATAATAAATATTAGTATAATTATATAAGCCATCGTCAAAGCCACTTACAAAACTATGATATTCGGCCAATGCTTCTTGTTGTTCTTCATATGTACAATTATAGCTAGTAATACTTCGTGCTTCGCACATACTAAATAACGAAACAAAACAAGTAATTAAAATTAATAGCCTCATTTATCAACCGACCTTTCTAACTTTTTAAATGAATAGCCATCACAAATAGCAATCATTACTGTCGATAAAGCTTGCAAAACCAAAGCAAATTCTATCGATATAGAATTATTAATCCAAACACCGATTCCAGATCCTATTAAACTACCCCAAAGCATCCAGCTTCGTTGAAGAACTTTAAAATTTGTTAATTCATCGCCACTAATATTCTTATTTAATACATCGCTTAACATAATAAACCAAATATTATTTAACAAGCTATTAATAATTGCTAGTCCGATAAATCGAACATTAATATACTCTATACCTAAAAATATTATAATTATATATAATATGCTATCTAAAGCTAAAAAATATAAAGCAAATTGTTTAAAGTAATGACGATACTTTTGATTGCTTAACAAACTATTTACGATAGCAGCCAATCCTGCTTCGATAAAATTAGCTAAGCTATATATATTCGGACCGACCAAACTCATAAAATAAACATGGACGACTGGTGTCGTAAACCCAAATATAAGATTAGAAATAGCCTGGCTAACAATCATTAACCATTTAATAGTATTAGACATAATTATCTGTGTTGATATTCGAATACTCGGCCTTTGTAATAGCCTTCATCATAAAAATTTAAAAAGTCTTTATAATCACCGTTAGTATATTCTTCATCTTTACTTAAACCATTCTTACCATCATTAAACCCATTCATATATGCACCAATCATAGCTGTTTTTAATGCATATACACCTGTATTAATTTCTGGTTTATTAGGATTATCCCATGCGCAAGCATGTGAAATTGTAAATAAAGCTAGTAATTGTAAAAATGTAAATACTATAATTTTATTACGCATGAAATTTCCTTTCGTTAAAATAAAAAAGAGCGACCATCTTAGCTACTGATGACCGCTCTTAATGTCCGGCAACATTTCGCTGACGGCTCTCCTAAGATCAACGCTATGTCTAGGTTATCTCACACCTTGCATCCTACGTCTTAGGCCTAATATATTATATTAGGATTCTTTATTTAAAAGCTAGTACTTTTTACAATTATATATATAGTTTAATACACCGATATTACATACAGCATATTTTCTATATGTTTCTTCGTTACTAGCTTTTAAACCAGGAACATAAATAACGATTTTGTTTCGACGGATGTCGATACGTTGATCGCCCATTTCGCAAGCAATATAGTTGCCGCGATTATACATAGTTAACACGTTAGTTTTAACTGCTGGGCCATAACGATGACCGTTATTTACGCTTTTAAAAATATGGTTTACATATTCAAAAAAGCCTTCGTTTCCGTCGTGAGGACGAATTTCGACTGTTTGCTTTACTTTAATAAAATCACAGTCTTCTAAAAGTTTTTTGTAATTCATAGGTATACCTTCTTATTAAAAAATTATAAGCTTATATACCTATTATATTACTTCTTTTTTGGTAACGCAATGTTATCCCAGATATTTCCGACAACTTCGTAATGTGGATTTTCATAATCTGGACTTACAAAATCAATTGTTTTGTCTCCAGAGAATAAGACTAATTTACCTTTGGGAATATCGAATAATACTTGCAAATTTTCTAATTTAAATTCAATGCCATTAATTGTTGCTTCAAAATTAATTAAATCGTCTAAAAAAATTTCTTTTTTATTACAATCGATATAACCAGTACTTTGACAAATCGTTTGTTCATGTACCGGCCATACATTTTTAATATCTTTAATACATGGTTCTTTCTTTTTAATCAAATAAAAACCAGTTTTCCAAGATCTATCTTTTAAACAACGGGCTTTAAAGTTTCTGTTCATGTATCTTTCCTTCCCATATATTTCCCAATACTTCGTATTCGACATTACTATAATTCATGTCGCATAATGCCAATATGTTGTCATTCATCTTAACAGCAAGGCGTCCATTTAATTCATCGAATCCGACAGTAGCTGTAGCTAATTCTAATATAAAATCACCATAATTTGCTTTAAAATGAATAATATCGTTAATAAATATTTCTTGACCATGTTTATCTTTTAATCCAGTTGATTGACCTATAGTCTTTTTATCGACAGGAATACTATTAATGAAATATTCATTATTATCTATTAACAGCGATCCAATTATTAGCGTTTTCTTCTGATTGTCGTCTAAATTCTTTGACATCGCTTTGAATTTGTAATACATCTAAATAATACCCTTGCATTAAATACTCCATTATATATAATGGTACTAATCCTACATTTTCATTATATTTACAATTATTACTATTTTCTACAATACATATCGATCCGTTTTTTAAAAATCGAATAGCTAATTCTTCTGACGAATACATAACATCACTGCCAAACATCGGACCGTTATTTATATCGCTAAATTTATCAGCATATATATACAAAAATTTATAGTAAAAATCATAGCCACTATTTATTCTAAAAAGATAACAATCTCGCACTAGAAAAGCGAATTCTGATATAATTTTACTTTTATATGTTTCGATAAATTTAAAATTTACGACACCTGGTAAAAACATAATATCTTTAATAAATTTAGGATCGATATTATCATCAAAATTAATAGTATTAGTATCCTGATCTAATCTGAATGCTCTTATTTTTTTATTATTTATAATTGTATATTCTATATTAACAATAATAGAATTATCTAATGTATAAATTCTATTAACTTGAATATTGGAATACTTAGAATCAGGATAATAAATATTGTTATATTTTAATGTTGGGTTTTGTGCAACATAATCATATATTGTCGAAAGGACAATTGTTTCTTCTTCGGCAAGTAATATCGAGCCCATAATTAGTCTTCTTTATTAGTTTTTTTAGCTTGTTTTAAAGCCATAAGACGTTCGATTTCAGCATCGATATCGACTTCGTCGTTTTCTTTAATTTCTTCGACAGGCTTAATTTCTTCGACAGATTTAACGTCTTCTGCTTCGTCGAAACCCTTCGATACGTTTTTAGCTTCAGAAGATACAGCTTTAACCAATGCTAATACTAATGTTACACAGATATTTAATAAACTACCAATAATAATCCCAATTTTACGACAAATTTCTGCTTGATTATTTTGTTTCATTTTCTATCATTCCTTTGCACATATTTTCTAATCGATTAATAGCTGTACGAATACGGCCTTTGAATAATTTTAAATTATATCCACGTCCGTCATCTAAACTATAATATACTTCGTTAATACCTTCACGCTTACAATATTCATACATATCGTTAGCTAGAGCCAGCATGGCTGAATAATTATTAAATACTTGAACCATACCGTTACGTCCTAAGTACTGTAATGTACTACGTCCTAAGTATGCTCGTACAAACATAGCGTGAGGCTGATTACTTATATTATATATACCGATAATCTCGGCAATTTCTTTTGCTGTCGGGTGATGTATATCACTCTCGATTTCAAGATAATATTTCATTTTTAATACCTCCCGTAATAAAAATATACTAACCATAAAAGTAATAATTCTGCCTGATAAGAATTATCATCAGTGATATTTTTTCTCGTATCAAAAAGTTTTGAATGTCTATAAATTTGAAATTTTTTAAAATCGAATTCTATATAATCGTTCATGTTATTATATACACTAAAGTTAGATATTACGAATGTATTTGCAAATACTTTATGTATTCTCCATTCACGCATAAATAATCTTATTCTAGTTTTATCATGAGCATTATGATAAAAATTTTCAGGCAAACCATCCCTACAGATTCTTCTTATAATATTTGTATAATTATTTTTCATAATAAAAAAAAGAAGCTATCTAATAATAGCTTCTTATAAAGGACACAGAAGTGATTTCGGGGCGGAGCCCGAATGAGAACGGGGACGAAGTCCCCGAAAGATAATGTAGAATGTGACTAACGCTCGAACAAGTCCTTAAGGACGCGTGGAGAATATTGACGCTCGATATTCATCTTGTTAAATTTATTAAACATTTGATTAATTGGAGCGTAAGTGTTTTCCATCTTAGCCTTGCCGGCGAACAAATCTTTAAAAATTTCGACGCGATCTTTATACACACGACGCTTACGACTATATTCAGTCATTAATTCATAAACTTTATTAATTTCTTCTTGTGTAGCGTCGTCGTAAAATTCAGCGAAATGTCGAAGATCGCCAAGTGCTTGATCGCATTCCTTCACCATGCTATTCCAGAACTCGTAATTTTGCATTATATGTTTAATAGCTTCTTTACTTTTCTGAATAGTACGTACTAAATCTTCTGTCGTCCAATCATCAATTTCGATTGTAGGACAATCAGCGTGTACAGAAACTTCTTGAATATCGTCCGCCGGTTCATTCGGAGTATTTTCTTCTTCGATTTCTTGCTGTATTTGTGCGACTAAATCAACTTTACACTGTGGATAGTTGTTACGCTCTGGTTCCAACACTTCTGCTTTTCTAGCCTCCTCCATTTCTTTAACTTTGTCAAATAAATTCTTTTTTTCTTTATTCTTTTTTAAGTCACGCAGTAAGCTTTCTGGATTAAAACTATGGCGATGACGTTTAAATAAGTTACGTAAACTTCCGTTCATCGATCACCATTCCTCTCGTTAAGATTTCTATAAATATCGGTCCAGAAATTAATTTGTTCATTAAGTCGACTAGCTACCTGTTCTAACGATTCTCTAAGTCGTTGAGTCTGAACTTCATTAGGACCAAAATTAAGTTGTTGAGCATATATAGTCTGAATTTCTTTAAATAATTTAAAATGTTTTTTTATGTCTAAATCTTTATTTAAGATAAAACTATAGTATCCTAATAACCATATAATCATACCGGCTTGTTTAAATTCATCGTATTTATTAACAAGTGCTATTAATGTTTTTATACTATTAAACATTTTAGATTCTTCGGTATCTTTAGACGTAAGCCTAACATTTGTTTTAGCTGCCGAAATATCGAGTCTATTAAATTCATAATATCGGCATTCAGATGTTATTAAGACATTATCTTTTACTGCTGCAAAGACACGTCGACTAAGCTTTTGATTCATAGTTAAATTTTTTCTCTTCGATTATTTCGGCTTTATTATTTTCAAATACGACAATACCATTATGTTTAATATGATTTTTATGATCGCTAATACTATATTCGATATTAACATGGTATTTGTCGCTTAAGGAAACTAAATATGCTGAATTAATATCGTAATTAGTTTCGATTGTTAACATTAAAATATTGTCACAACGAATTTTTTCTTTGACGATACAATTGCCCGCGAACATATCAGTATAAAATAATTCATTATTAATTCTATTAATAGTACTTAGCTTACCAGTAAATTTTATTCTTCCGACCATTGTTATTAACTAGTCCTTTCATGATTTCTACAGGATTACATATATTATATGATATATTATACAGTATATTAAGATTTTCTTCAATAATCTTACTGCCGTTAAAGAATAATTCAAAATAATCGTTTAATATATCGTTTGTTCTAAAGTTATAACTTAATGATTCCTGTGGTAAATATTCGACACCAGATATTGAAGCAACGACCGGATTATTTTTCTTTAACAATTCGACATGAAGGATATGTTCAACAGCTATTAATCTAACAGCATATTTAAATTCGCCAATTTTAAAATCATTTGACTGATAACATTCAGTATTAATAGCTATTAAAAATAATCGAAATAACCAGCATAGCTGTTTAAAATCCTCTTTCTTCATTTTTAATAGCCCCTTTATATTGATGATTTATCAAATAATATTCTACTGTCTTAGCTAATACGATAATATCTTTCCATTGATTTAAATTTTTCGTTACTGTTATACTATCTAATATATCCTGAATATCAGATGTTATTATTATTGAAAATGATACTAATGGAATAGCCACATCATTATTATATACTGAAATTAATAAGTCGACAGATCTTTTACCGAATTCAACAGAACCAATAGCTCTGATCATTAATGTTACGTTTTTTAATTGACCGATATTAATATCTTTAATTCGTAATTCAAGAATATTAGGATAATGTAAAATTTCACAAAGAACAAGATTTATTATATTTTTAAAGATATTAAATACTACTTCAGTTTGTTTTTCGTCAACTTTAGCTGTCATTAGACAATCGATATGAAACGGATTAACCTTATTAGGTAATATGTCGATCGTGATTATACTTACGACGATAATTAATATTGGCGTTTGATATAATGCCAGTTTTCCATTATCAGTAGCATAATTCATATCACAAAATAAAAAGAATGCTATTGTTAATATTGTAATAAGAATTGTTGTAACGTTTCTTTTATCTAAGACAATTCGATATTTATCTTTTAAGAAAATCATAGGTCTGTCGTCATAATAATCTCATGTAATTTTTCTAAATCGATATTATTAATAAATTTATCTTTTGTATTATTGTAAATACCCTTAGATTTGCATTCCTTAGAAGGATATGCAATAGAAAAGTCATATACTTGTTTACGATCCTTGAAGATCTGAATATCGCCGCTATCGACTTCTTTTTTACGAGAATTGTCGATATAGATAATACAGTCTTTATGTTCAAAAGCGATACGGCCTTTAATGCCAATTAACTTATTTGTGATTTCATTTACCATTCCCATATAAAAATCTCCCTTCTTATAATAAATCCTTTACGATATACAATGCGTCAATTTTATCGGTATCAAAATTAAAGCTAAAGCTTGTATGTTTCTCTTCAGAATCCCAATATATTTGAAATTTTACGAAGTTTTTATTTTCGTTCCAATCGACAGTAACCATAACGGCATCGCCTACTTTTTTAATAGTTAGGTTATACGATCCTTTTTCTCGACGATAGAATTTATGAAAATCTAGCATTAAGATTTTATATAGTACTTCTAATTGAAGTTTCATCTCATCCATGTAACGATACCCCACAGTAATAATACAATAAAACAAGACGGCAATATCATAAACAATAAATGAATTTCGCCGTCTTTATTATATACATCAAATACTTTATCGACAAATTTAGTTAATACGGTATGTATTAAAAATCCTAATATGCATCCTAAAATAATATCAAGAATAATTTTTAAAAACTCAAGAGTCTCAAACGACAGGTCGAACATATTTAGCCTCTTGTAATACTTTTTCAAAGTCGTTAAACGAAATATTATTTCCGATACACCAGTACAATGTTTTTACATTGGTATCGTAAATAGCATTGACAAAATAATTATCTTCGTCAATTAATAGGTTTAGTCTACGATATGCATTATCATATGTAATTTCACACGTTACATTATCTAAATCTAAAATATTAAATTTACCAGTTATTCGATGCGTATTAATCAACATCTCAAAATGTTGGCATAACATCCAATCTGTAATTCTAATATATTCTTCCATAGTCACCTCTTAAAACGGTATTCTTTCTACGCTTGTTAAACAAATAATATATTGATATTCAATTAAATTACATATTGCTATTAAAAATTTATAATATATTTTTATGGCATGATCTTTGCCTTTTTCTAATAACTGATGATAGAAAATATACATACCATCATCATAATACTGATACTGTAATGTCATCTGCATATTATATACATCGATAGCATTTGTTCTAGCTTCGGTTTTAATATATCCGACAACATTATTAAGTCTAGTAACTTCAAATTGCACATCATGATATCCGATATGAATATTAGTATCGCTAAAACGCAATCGGTCCATCGCTTTTTCGACATACGATGCACAAGAATAACCATCGTATTTTAAAGGAACGCGATACGAGCATATTGTATCGCTTATTCCTTTAATAATTAGCAGCATATTTTCTTCGCTAATATCGTTAGAATGCATATACTGACTACTTTCAGTAATTCTAAAAGATCCGAAATACTGTTTACCTCGACTAAATACTTCGTATCTAGATCCTTCGTCAGTGTAATATTGACGGATTCGATACTTTTTTCGCTTCATAGTAAATCGATTATTATTAGCTTCTCGAAAAACCTCGAATCGTTTAAGAAATGTTTTATCTTCTATTTTTACTTTCATTTATTTTTATTATACAACTAAATAAATACAAATATGCTAGATACGTACATACGTTAGGTAATTGCTCATAATAATAGTATAGCCAACTTGTTTCGCCTTGCCAATGAAAAAAATTACCGTTATTTTTTGCTATTATTTCTAGTGTATTTATAGCTAAATCGTCTTTTTTAGTTATTAAAAATCTTAAGTTGTTATCAGTAACAAAACGAAACATATGTATATAGAAATCTTGACATTTAAATAAGCAATAAGCTTCTTTTTCTAGCAGCGTATAATTCCTTATATTTTTTAATAGATCTTGTAATGTCATACTATTCGACTATACTTTTAAGAAAAGCACAAAATATAAAAAATAACATTGTTGTGATATAAAATTTACAAAACATTCGTGCATGCATTTTAAATACATATTCGAATGAATCTGATATTTTTTTTGTTTTATATATTCTATATACAGTATGTAAAAGATATACAATTATTGCAAATATAAACCATATTATCATGAATCCGATTAAAGCTATGCTATCTAAGTAAAACTGATCCATATTATTTATCTTTCTTGTCCCAGCCAGCTAATGTACCACCAATGGCTAGAGCTAAATAAATCATCATAAAAATTACAAATAATATAGCTAACATATGTACTATCCTTTCTATAATAACATTTCGGCAATCGGATATAGAACAAATGCTATATCCTCTGCTACGTAATCTTCTTTTTCTGGTTCGATATTTAAAATACCAGCTTCGTACCAAACCATATATGAATATACATAATCTTCATCATACACAATCGTAAATCTAAAAGAATTACGAGCCTTATTCTCTTCAAAGTCTGTAATAGAATATTCTGAAAACATATCCTTTTCAGCAAATTTTTTTAAACTATTATATACGTTTTGTGTCTCTTTATCAGATCCAAATCCTAGTTTAATCATACATTCACCTCCAATACATATAATTAAATGAAAACATAATATAATGTACATATAAATTAAATTGATTAAACATTTTGCATGTATCAAAATCAGAACGGACTTTTCTCGGAATTACTGTACGATACATAAAATTTGAAAGACATATATCCGATTCTTTTTCTGAATACTGAGTCATTGAATCGACGCGCATCACGTTAATATTAAAATATATGACTTGTTTATTTATATAGTCGTCGCAAGTTTTAATAATAAGATTTGATTCATTATCATAACCAAAATCGAATACAAAAGATCGTCCACCAATTAATAGTTTTGGTATATTTGCCTGAAAAAAGTTTATATTAAAAAACATCGTACTAAGTAAACCAAAGCTAGTTTTATCGTTCATTTTTACAGAACATAAATTTAGTATAATCTTCTAATATACGATATACTAAATTAGATAATAATACAGATTTTTCTAATTCGCTATAACCAAAACCAGAAATATTATCTTCTAAATCAATATCAGCATATACTGTATCGTTACTTAGATTAGCTGTTACATATAATACATTATTTTCAGATACTAATACAGCATTAATTAATTTAGGTGTCACTTCTGGAGTGCTATTAAAATTCCATTGTTGACCGCTAAATTCAAAAATCTTATTTTGGCTAGCTTTAAGATTTTCACCTAATGTACTAAAAAATTCTTTAGCTTGTTCTTTAGATTCGAATGTTACTTGTTGCATGATTATATTCCTTTCGTTTGACTAAACCACATTAGAAAAGTGTGGAGAAGATTTCGGGGCGGAGCCCGACCGTGAAGTAAATGGTGGTAAATTAATGACAACCCTAATTTAACTTATTAGTTAAACATTCGTTCCTTTAGTTTATAATAAGCTAATTCTATTAAAGCTGGGAACAATATTTCTAAAGAATCATTATAATTCATAATATTATCTTCGGTTTCAGTCGTAATAAATACCGGATCATAATCTTCGTCGTCATCTTTTTCGACGAATAGATCAAAATATATAACATCGTCACCATCTTCAATGCTAAAACATAATACTTCAGGTAATGTATTATTTAACAATAACATAGTTTTAGCAACTAAAAAATAAATTTTAAAATCATGATTATATACTTCCATATCAGTAATATCATCTAAAATATTAATAGCTTTATGGCGTTCTAAAATAGAAGCAATACTATTTGATTTATCAAATAAATTCATTATAACCTCACAAATTTATGATTAAAACCATTTATAAGCATTAAAAAATATATCCATAAAAATATAGTCTTATGAATATTTATATTAGATAATGTTTTACGATTAAAAAAATCATCTTCTCTTAATAAATACTCTAATTTATCATCTTCTGACAAATATACATTAATAGAACGAATATATTTCCCAGATGTTTTTATATCGATCTGAAAATTAATGTAATTATGATCTATATCGTATGTATAATAATATTTAATCCAATTTATTCTATATGGATGCTGAAATAAAAATATTTCTAAATCTTCATCTTCTTTACCAAAATGATATAAATGATCAAATGACAAAGCAGTTAATTCATTATAATCTTCGACAAATGTACTCCAATTCATAATTGTCCTAGTTTCCTTAATAGTTTTGCTAATTTTAGATATTCACGAATTATTCGTTCATCTTCTAAAACATCTAGCTCCTCTCTCATGTTATACAAATCCATAACAAGATCAGTCGGATTTTTATTTTCGATATCATTATCATATAAAATATATTTCGATAATATTTCACGAAAATCATGATCTTTAGCATACATAAAAAATGCCGAAGGTCTTTTATCGTAATTACTCATCTCTATAGTCCTCTAGTACTTCGTTAATTAACTGTCGCGCTTTATCTGTCTCTAAGTACATATAATAGATTAAATGCTCACACATAATTTTATTAAATATATTATGTAATAAATGATTATCGATAGCATATACTAAATATAATTTATTGCTTTTTGGAAAAGCTGATAATGTAATAGAATAATCACGAATTCTTCTATTAAGATCATATGTAAAAAATATAATTTGTAAATCAACGCTATTAGAGTCTCTAAAGAATGTAATCAATAATGGTGTATCTTCTATTTTTAATAAAGAATAGATTGTCGAATAATCTTTAACGACTGATTTTTGACGAACCATTGGACTATAATGTTGAATCGAATACAACCAATTAAACCAATTGATCATACTTTCGATACCTCGATAATTTCGAGTAACGTCCCATTAAAATATACTTCGATATTACTACCATGGCCATTGCCATATATTTGATAATTAAGCATATGACAATTCTTAACAGTTCCATGATGATTCATAATTATACTATCGATAGTTTTTGTTAAATCATTACAGTCGCATATATATTCTAACTTCAACTTATTGAATATTAATTTATACTTCATATTAAATTTCCTTTAATAATTGTTCGATATACCAACGCAATTCATCGACAAATTTTTTAAACATAATTACACCTCAAATCTTTTACTAAAGTCTTCGATTGATTGTTTGATATAGTTCGTAAACAAAAAACCAATAATATAATTACGATATACTAATATATTCTGATCTAATAAATAATTTATATTATCGATACTTGAAAAATTCTTCATATAACCAGAATTATTTACTGTTCGATATCGGAATTCTATTTCATTAATTTTCTTATTTTTACAATCAATAATGAATTTGACAACCATTTGTTTAGAATTAAATATGCTATATTTTCTTTTAGTAAGTATACGACGATCTTCTAGCGTAAAATTAATTACATATATACCATTTTTAGGACTTGCAATTTGATCGTTTCGAGAACAACATCGGATAATACGATCTTGTTTTAAATTACAAAGCACTACATTGGGGTTATAACCTTTATAGTATAAATTAGCAATTAATTCTTTTTGTGTTTGAAACATTCTGAACGAATTCCTGTTAAATACATTATATACTCATAATAGAATAAAGCATTAAAATCATCGCTGATAACATTATGTCTTTTTATCTGAGCTCTCCATATGTCAAGAATATTATTTGTCGGTAAAAACTCAGGATCGTTTTCATAAAATTTTTGAGCAAAATTACAAATATTATAGTATTCTTCATAATTCATATGATAATTCCTGCTTTTTCTAAAAATTCCCAGATTAATCCATCATACATTTTAACAGTACCGTCATGATATTCATATTTATTGGCATTTGGTATCTTTCGTAAAGTACCACACCGATGATCAACTGCGTTAGTTTTACCATTTCTAATAACAAAATGAATCATCGGAAATATACCTTGATCAGTAAATTCTACTTGTTCGATATAATAGTTACGACGATCAATATTAAATTGATTAATATCGATACTGTTAATGATGCGGCCAGTTTCTTCGATGTTGTGTTTTAATGTATGACCCATAATATACCTCCTAAAATATTTTCAACCACTTATGTTTTTTAGAATTCATTTTTTTACTATATTCTTTATTTTTAATACAATGAACAACATCGTACATCGAAGCTATCTGTTCAAACGTTAGATCATAACGTTGACCTATTACTTTTTCTGGATACATACAAATATTATATCTTTCACAAATGTAATTAATATAACCATAATAGGCTAAATAAAATGCATGAGAAAACATTTTGTTTATTTCATATGTCTTAAATTGAGATAGCTTACCTCGATTATTTACTACATACGATGTAATAAAATACGTACCACTCATATTTTTCCTACAAAAAAATCCACAATTATTTCTTCTCTTAATTATAATTATAAATATTTTTCTAAGGAAAAGAAATAAATGTGGTATAATCTAAAATTCTTTTTACCAATTTTGTTCTGCTTTTCAAATACTGCCCATTTATAATATGGAATTAATACTGGCGGAATCGAAAGTTTGACCCATTTATTAATTTTAAAACGGAATTTGTTCTTCATTATTATAATAATCCTTCGATTCAAATTTAAATTCTTTCCAACGTTTTTCGTCTTGTAAAAATGGATCTAAACCAGTAATTGTCGGAACATATTTCCAGCATTCTGCGCCGTCATATTCAAATCGGTAAATAATATAATCTCTTGTATAAACTGTAAGATTATTTTTGATTTCTTGAGAGCCGTATCCATTGTCATAGATAACAGATCGAGCATTTTTAACAAATGTATCTTTGTTCATAAATATATAATCGCTGCCGTATTCAGATTCGGTACACATAACAAACTGAATATCATCTAATGTCAGATTAAGTTCTTTAAGCTTTTGTTCTGTTTCACTTAACAGATTCATCTTTATTCCTTTCTATAATACTTAATACATTATGTTTTTCTAGCTCTTCCATGAATATATAATGTGGTAACGTTTGTTCTGTTAACCATTTTATTTTAGGAATGCTAATTAAGTATACACTACTTTTTGGATATAAAATAAATAGCCAATATGTTACATATAAAGAGCTATTAAAATTACTATTAAAAGTATCGTAGAATAATTCATGAGCATATTCTTCGACTGGCGTTTCTCTTAATAAGATTTTATATTTCATAATTTTTACTTTTTAATATATTTAAAATATCAGTATCTTTAGGATTAGCATCTTTGTCTAATGCTCTAAAATTAGTATAATCCTGAACATCGATACTTCTAAAAATACTATATCGAAATCTAAAGTCGAAGATACTATACATATATGCAAAATACAAACTTAATTTTTTATTATAGATGCCCGGCATCTTTTGTATATATACATATACGTCATCTCTGGTTTTATTATATTTAATAATATTAAAAGCCATTATCCTCTCCTCTTATATCTTTCATCAAGCAAGTGCAAAATTACATAATAACTATAATATATACAAGCACTAAACTTATATTCATCGTCTTTATATGCGCACTTTGCTGATAATCTAGTAATTATTTTAAGATTATATATAATATCATATTTTGCAAAGCGATCATATATACGAGAGCCTCGATCTGTTATCGACACAGCTCTTTTTTGTTTACTAATCATAATTCACCACGACGTACTTCACGTAGTACGTTAATAATATCTTCGCCTACAATTTCTTCTTTAAGTTCTTCTTTAGCGTCGGTTGTATCATCATCATATTTTAATCGTACTTGTAAATATCTAAGATTAGCTATACTATTAATAGAATAACGATAACGATTGATATGGCTTAACGATAATAAATTATAATAAGCCCAATATAGTTTGTTGAGATATGTGTCGCCAGAACGTTTTTCAATATTACAACGTATCCTATCTCCTTCGAAATGATATTCTACGACGACATAGTCGTTACTATTAAAATATTCTTTTACTATTCGTTGATCGATCATTTTATTTTTCCACAAATTTTTAATGATAGTATTTTATATTTCATATAACACTCTTTCTTTAACCATTAACACATAAATATAATAACTATAGTAATAATAATGTGAATGTGGACAATCAGGTGAATCAAATATAACGTCTGTATTATATAACATTAAATATGGTTCGCTGTGTGGTTCTATTTCGTCGCGATGACACATATCTTCTGTAAAAATATGTAAAATTTTTTCTACTTTTTTATTTATCATAATTATATCTTAGTTATTAACATTAACTTATATACGTAATACCAATATATATATTTATACTTGCCTCGGTTATGCAACATAAATGATGGAATAGATGACAATTTAAAATATAAATATTCAATTTTATATCTATTCTGGCATACGGAATCAACAAATTTATTTAATTCTTTTGTTATTTTATCAGTCATATTTATCAACCAAATTTAAATTAATCCAATATAAATATATATAATGTAATTTATAATACTGACTATTTTTCATATAAAAACTATATATTCTTGAAATATTAATAGTAGGATCTAAATATATATATGTAGAATTACCTCTTATTTTAATTTTATTAAATACTATAAGCTTATATTGTAATAAACTGTTACTCATATTTCAGATCCTTAATTATTTGTGTAATATTACATTCTTCAATAGCTTTTTGAGTCTCACCAGCATAATAACTAGGATCGTCATATGCAATTTCCATATTTTCTAAATAATTTAGATCGTTGGATTCTATTACTGATATATAGTATGATTTAAAAGAATTTAATAGTTCATAATATGCTCGATATAGTGCATTGTTATAATTATCATCGATAAGAATAACACCATATCTAAATTCTTCTTCGTATATATAATATATGATAGCATAATTCTTACTCATAATACTGTTAAACATAGATAATACCAATAATATATGTTGGCACTATATGACACTCCTTCTTTATTTTGATAGACTTTATATGCAAACACAACTTTTGGATTCGTTAAATTATATAATGATCCATAGTTAACATTTCTAACATTAAAACGTCTTTGAGCTTGAATTGTCATATATTCGATAAGTCTATCTAAATAATTATTATTCATTAATATATTCTTTCTATTTCAGAACAAAGTATTAAATATAGATAATATCCATAATAATCATCATATTTTTGATTCTTATTAGTCAAAGTATATACACGAAATAATTTTTTAGCATTTTCTTCCATCAAAAAACGCTCAAGATCTTCATTAAATATGTCGATGCTAATCCTTATTTGTAACGGGAGAAATACTTTATCTAATAATTTATTAGTTACCATATTATTCTTCTAACAAGTCAGGAACTTCTGTTAAATCTGGCATTATACTTAAACAAATATAATAATGATAATATATAAGACCACTGTACTTATTTGTGCCGTCAAAAAATATTATATGCTTACTAAGAACATCTTCAATAATAAAATTTGATTGAGTAAAATATTTGTGGTTTTTACGAATACTATATAAATCTAAAGTTTTATTTAATATAGTTGCTAATAGCTTTTTGTTGCGATTAGAAGTATCCATGTTCTAAAGCCCAGCTGCTAATACGATCATCATTCATTTCTTCGTCCTCAACACGCGATTGCATCCATTTTAAAATTTTTTCTCGTTGGAATGGTTGTAATTTTTCTAAGGCTTTACCATTATAATATTTGTCTAGAAAATAATTTAATGTTTTTTCTTTTAATGAATTTTCTATTAAGTAAATTTCTTCGATAATAATTGCTTCTTTTTCAGTCATATTATTCTCCTTATTAGTCGTCGATCATCATATCGACTAATGCTTTAATAATACTCCCGGCTGTATCGTTATCATAACTGATACGATTATCTTTAATATTAAAAGTATATTCATATAATACCATTTGATATTCACTATATTTTTTACCTAATACTTTTAATAAACTACAAGTAAGCATTATTTTAACGACATTAAAATTATTATAATGATCTGGGATATTACCGACGTGATCGATAATAGCACCGCTTAAACAAATTTTTCCATAATTTCTTTTTAATTGCCTAAGTATATCTAAGACAGCTCCGTCTTTATTCAATTGTATATATAACATATTATAACCTTTTATTATACCATAAAATACTTTTTTTTACAAAAAATTCCATTATTATTATTAAAATGCATAAATTCTTAAAAGCGGATATATGTTCGCTTTTATAGATTACAAATTAATCCTAATGATAGATAATAATAGTAATAACATTCGCCTTTAGTATACATATATGTATGATATTTTTCTTCGAAATTTTCACACGTTAAATATTGAATAAGATCATCAGGATCATAATAATCATATTTAAAAATAGCGTCAGATAATTTTTCATTTGTTATTTTAATCATGATACTACTTCTTTAATAATGATCATACCGTAGTCAAAATCGTCTAAATCTTTAATATGTCCGATTAATGCATCGTCTTTATAACAAACATTACATACTTTAAGACCTTTATTTTGTCTAATAAAGTCATTGATAGCATCTTGTAAGTTTTCTAGTTCGACGATGCGATTAAATCCTTTAAATTTAGAAAATGTTATTTTATGTTTCATTATAAGACCCCATATGTCATTAACCATATATAAAAATAATAATATTTATAATCGCCGGCATAATAAAATATATTATCGCCTACGGTAATCATAAGATTATTATGAATATAATAATGACTTATAATTTTTCTAGGATAACAATAACCGCACGACATATTATCTTGAATATCTTCTAAGATCAATTTTATACCCATATATTATCCTTATTAGATCTCGATCATTATATACAAATAATATTTATATAAAAGTACATTCGTTCCATAACGATATATATCGATATTAAGATTTAAATGTATTAAATATATATCGAAAACACTATACCATTCTATATTATGTATATATCTTTCTATTGCGTGATACAATTCTTGATTCATATTTATATCCTAAATACACATAGATATATATAGTAATTATAATATAACCTAGCAGTATATGCGCCGCCAAGACTATTTATAAATACTATTGGCTTTGTTATATAATTTATTAGCTCTTTATCTTTAAGATTATTAATAAGACTATATCTATCATTATCATCATATATATTAGATGCTTTAACAGTAATAATAAATGGTACATCACTATTCATATAAACACCCTAACACTAACCAATAACTATAATATATCATGCCGTTAATTTCTTGACTACCATTACTATATACAGTAATTCTTGTAACAACGTCGACTATATGAAAATTTCTAGACGGCATATATTTTGGATATTTTGTTTTTATTATCCAGGCTGCGTCGATAATATTATCGATTAATTCATTCTTATTCATATTTTTACCAATATAATTAACCATATATAGTAATAATAGTATACGTTGGCATTATATTTTTCATTTTCATAGACATAAATAAAATGTTTTTTAAGAATATCATAACCATTATTATTATTAATGCTATAATATTTTTCATATTTATTGTCTTTATTAATTATATTAAAAAAGCTATACATTATTTTTTCAAAAAGCTTTAATTTATTCATATCATTCTATTACCATTAAATACATTAAATACTGTAAATATAATTCGGCACTATATTTATAATAATTCCTGCTATATGCTACGATTATATTATCTAGGTTATATTTCTCGCTTATATCGTCAGAATAACACATCTTCCTTGGTCTAATATACCGTATCCAATCATCATGATCGACAATAGCATCGACTAAATATTGATTCATTCTCTACGCTCATTAATTCCTATATAATAAAAAAGGACTACGGGAGATTTCGGTGCGGAGCACGTACTTAATGACATTAGCCTTATATATATAAAACCATATACAGTTATTAATCATATGCTGATAAATATATCATACATATAAAAATCAAATGCGGCAATTCATTAGATTGATATAAAAAACAATATACAAAATCGCCCGCATCTTTTCATTTAATAGTTTCTCTTTATTATTACTCTTACTATATATATAATAACACTAATACTACTAATAACATAATACTAAATACTAATATAACTGTTAATACTATACTAATGATAAACTATAATATAATACGTTAACTATATACATATATATGACAATATATATTAAACCATATATATAATATAACAATAAACTATATATATGACTATATATAGCTATTAAATACTAATAAAGTTGCTATAACAGATTAATGATATATATAGCAATACACTATATTAATTAAATATATTATATGACCAAATACATATGACCAAATACATTTAATATGAAAATATATTGTTTTTAACTATTTAAGACGTTTTTATGAATGTTGTGGACTTAATAGATATTAATAGTCATAAACTAAAATATTATAAAATACTGCAAAAATACGAAACTTAGTTATTGCAAAATAAGCTGTTTTTGTGTAAAAAGGGAGACATTATGAGTGTTGCGGACTTAAAATGATTTTAATAGCTGTATATATAAAAACAGCCATTTTTAGTTAATTAACAGCAAATACAGAGTGTTACCAACTCTTAATCGTTTTAATAGCCATAAACAATTTTTACTAGTTTTTACTTAAAAATAACAAACTTGAGAGTGTTGCGGACTCCCCCCACCCCCCAAGGGAGCTACCTATACAGGTAAGATGTTTTAAATAGGTCTAGCCGTATATACAGAGCTAAATAAAGCTATAGCAATACCTATATATATAGCTAAATATAACTCAGGTTGGCGCTCGTGAGGAGACGGCGGACTATATAAAAAAATAATCCTTTTATATTATATATATAGTATATATAAGAGATAAATAAGAACTATTAAGGGAGCAATTTTTATATACCTCGTTCCTAACCCTACATAATTTTAAAATATAAAATTATTAAAAACCCGCGTCACTAGTACGCTTACGACGTTTCATTTAAACTTTTCGGAGTAAGCTATGGTAGGCGAACGCTTTTGAAAAAAGCTCGTATTCATAAATATACATATTCTGTATATTATGTTTTATTGTTTCCTATATATACTAAACCAGACATTAAAATTAAAAAAAGCCAGATATTATCTGACTTTAATTTTTTCTATTTTTTTAACTTAAAAATACCCCTGTCTTACTTTATGCATTAATAATGAATATTTAATTATTTTTACAAAATTGATTAATGATATACCTAACTTGAGTAATATACCGGTGTAACTACGTTACACCGCTTCCGTTTTTACACACACAAAACAGTCCAGGTCATAAAAATCTGAGGCTGTTTTTTTTATTGCTTGTTATATATATAATAGAATTAAATAAAAAATATTTTTTTATTTTTGATTAACGACGTATCTAAACAGAGTAATATACCGGTGAACGCAGTTCACCGTTCCGCTACGCTCCACGGTTTGCTACGCTTCGCTTCGCACCGCTTTGAATATTAAAAAAATACTTATATAAAAATGGCCCTTCGGGGTCTTTTTTATTTTCTGAATTATTTTTTTAAATTATTAATAACTTATACTTAAACATGAGTAATATACCGATGAACGTAGTTCATCGCTTTTAGTAAACAATATATAACGACCTCGAAATTAATTCGGGGTCTTTTTTTGTGTCGCTATGTGTAACATAGCGAGAATACTAACAAAATGTTGTCCCATTTTACAAATGCTACAAACTCTTACTTACGTAATTTTCTGCGAAACTCGAAAAGGATCGTACACGACGAACCATTGACGTTATATATTCTCTAAGAGAATATAATAACTATTATTGGGGCCCGTTCCCAATTTCGTCTACTATCCATTCTTAACAGTAATGGCTCTTCGTTATTATTATATATAATATTATATATAAAATAACTCGACTAAAATAAACGCAAGGGACTTTTAAATACCTTAGCTAGTAAATGAAATACTAAGATAACGGCGGATCCCAAACAAAAACCACCTACTTATTAGACGCTTACTAACTTCTAATACTTTGGTATAATTCGTATTAATAGTTATATACATACGCTTATATTCATAAGCTATATATAATACTAATACGAACCCTTACGGGCTTCGTTACGATATATAAAAATTGATTGCGTTTTTCTTTTCGCAAGCTTCACTCAAACACATCAGTATATATTTTCTTGATATATATTGATAATACACAAACGCATTAGATATATTGTTACGAATTCTAAAGAACGATGTTTCTCTTCGCGGGCTCATCGATAACATCCTTCATCTCAACGAATTCTACATATAACTCGTTAGCACTCGTAACCTATCGACACGATCTCTACCATACTATACTATCGTGTCGACTAAGAATTTTAATAGCTGAATAGATTCGCGGCGCTCCCTATTCTTCACATTAATAGCTCTCATTAAAATTATATCTAATATAGATTTAAATCTATAATAACATTTCACTGACGTTCAATATTATTATAAGATATCCCACCCTAAAAGTTTTTAATATCTGTATGCGTATGCATACAGGAAAAACATTAACTAAAAACATATTATATATAAACCATAATATCCTAGGCGGAAATTATTATATATAGTAGTCTCTCTTTTAACAAAATACCGACGGCAGAAAATATACTATATTATTAACATAATATATATCTACCAGTCACTACGTTCCTTCTTATACTATATATATGATATAGATATCCCCGGGCGGAAAATACTTAAAATTTTCCGGTCTACGACCTGTAAATTTTCAAGGCCGAATTTTTCTTTTTACTGTAAATAAGGATCTCACATATTTACTATATACTACTATAGTATAATACGATATACTATATCACGATATACTAAATATTCACCAATCCTTATTGGCCTATCTAGCTCCTATAAGACTATATATATACTCCGGTCGCTATGCTCCCTATAATATATTATATAATAATACTATGCTCGCTCCGGTCGCTGACGCTCCCCTCGCTCGCCCTATATATAATATACAATATATACTCTTATGATCGTCGCTTACGCTAGGACACTACAATTCACTCGTCACTAGCGTTCCTCGTTCTTCGGGAATAACTACATACTACATAATACATACTCCGCTCGCTTCGCTCGCTGCGTTAATACTATTATGATACATATATATAAAATAACTAATTACTCTCTTGATAAGAGAGATAACAGAGAATCTATACATATAAAATACTAATAATATAACTACTCTCTTTACAAGAGAGACAGCAGAGAACTACTAATAATAAATAATAAACATAATTACTTTCTTAAAAAGAAAGTAAACAAAGAATATACGGCTCGCTTCGCTCGCCTTAGACTATACTAAATAAATACAAAACTACTCTCTTTAGAAGAGAGTACACAGAGAACTTGATATATACGCCCTCGCTTCGCTCGGGCTTACTATATATAAAATAATATACAGTCGCTCGCTGACGCTCGCTCCTTAATAATTCTTGGCGATCGGAAACGTAATCGTTCCGATAAAAAAAGCAGTCACTAAAAAAATTAGCCCACTGCCAAAAGTGTCCAAAAAAATGGACTTTCGCTAAAGCTAACACCCGAATTACGCCATACGTACTGAGGCGATATGCTTTTCGCGAATTATAAAAAAATATACATTTAGCTAACGCTGTAACGACAGTATCACCTAAATGTATATTCAACATAAGAAAAAATAAAGGTTTAGCCTAGGAGAGCAAATCCTGCCCCTCTAGACTAAACCCTATTATGATGTCTGCATTTTAGATTATAAGCGTCAGACATCACCCGCTTATAAACCTTAGATGTTCATATCTTATTAGCCCGACCAAGAACATCTTTTAAGGGTCGGAATAAGGTTGTCGTCCCACTCGCTCTCGACAACTAGGGCTATATGCTATTAATATTTACCGACGGTTAATAGCAATCGTCCGCAGAAATTATTAGCCTTCTGCACCGGCAGTTTTATTTACAGTAGTTTCAGCATTATCTTTAATGATTTCAATGCCTTCTTCATCGCTACCAGTACTGCCGAAGCTCTTCTTCAAGTTACGAAGCTCATCGCTAACGCTAGCTTCTTTCCAAGCTTCTTTACCTTCATTGATAATAACACTAGTCGCACCCATAGCCAATTCGGATACCTTTTTCAAGCCTCCGAACAAACCTTTAGCACCTAGGCCTACGGCACCGATGCCAGCGTCTTTAATAGTATTGGTCTGACGACCAATAAACTTAGTGGCTGTTTTAGTCCAGCCTGAAACTGTAGTATTACGTTTCACTCTAGAAAAAGCGTCCGTAATGTCTTTTAAATGTTCGTCAGAACATTCTACTTTAATACCGCCGTCGATTTCTTCAACGGTACCTTGATATTCTACCTGAATTTTTTCAGCCATATAACTAATAACTTCAGGATTTGCGTGTTTAAGATTAAAAGTTGCCATTGTGGGCCTCCTCTTTATTAATAAAAATAAAGGGGGCTAATGCCCCCAATGTTAGATAAGGTCTTCTGCAGACACTTCTTCAGCCTTAATCTCACGAATGAGATTAAGAGTACCATTAATGCAAGCCATACGATGCTTGCTGTTTGGAGTGTTTTTAGGTCTGAGAGCTTTAAGCTCATCATTGACCTTAGCTAATTCATAAGCGTAGCTGGATTGCACTCCATATGCCAACTTCACGCCATCTTCAGACACGCCACGGTCGAACTTGATAATATCCCCGGCGTTTACTTCTACGCCTTCGGGGATTTCAAGAGCATAGCTGTGCTCTTGAGACAAGCGGGAGATACGAAGCATCACGTTTTGTTGTTGGCAATCTTTCAACGCCATTGCGAAACGTTTAAAGCACTCGCGGTCTTCCGCAGAGTCGGCTTGTTTCATTACATGGTCAGCAACCTTTGCAGGTGTTAAACCATCTTTCAAGCCTTTCATAATGCTGTATGCACGAATTGCTACAGCATCGGATGTAATAACCTCTGCTGTAAAACGTGCATAATTCACAGATTTGTTGGCGAACAGTTCCAACAACTGTGCTAATGCGTCAATACCTTGACCTACGTAGCTTTGACCTGCTACTGTTACGTGAGTTGGTTTGGTGTCACGCACACCATTTTTACCAGCTACTACTGCTGATAGCATTTGGCTCCAGCCGTTAGCATTGGAACCGAATAAAAATGCAGTAATTGTTGCGAAAGCTGTTTTCTTAGACATTGTAATGTCCTCCTTCTTAAAAGTACTATGGCTTCACGTGCCATAGTGAAAATAAAATCTCCTCTTGCATCAACACACACTTGCAAGAGATATCAAGGCTAGATAAGTCAATGCTCATCTAGCCCTCATATCTCCAGCAGACCTAACTACTGGAGAAGAGGAGAAAAGTATGAAAGGGACCTCCACACAGAAGGCCCCATGAAAGATTTCGGGGCGGAGCCCTCTCAATCTCGTAAGGTATATAAAACCTTATATCAACTACCGTAGATGCACATTAGGTTGTTGTGTATCTTATTAAAGGGAGGTATTATGAGTACATAGCACCTACGGTAGCTTATATAAAGCTTTATAATAAAAATAAATATGACCCTAGCTATTAATAGAGGGTCACAGGAGATTTCGCCCCGGAGGGGAAACTTCAGAAGTTAACCCTCCAGCGAAACCTTCTATCGCCTAGCGTTTGTTAAGGCGATGTTGCAACACTGCCATCTTTACTGCACTGCCTACAGTCCAGCCCACTAGGAACCAGAACACGCGGAATGTTACAGGGTATTCCGCGTAAAAAGAATTAAGCCATTGTACGAATTGTTTCTTTAACATGATAATATCCTCCTCATGTTTATAATGAAATATTAAATACTAAATTAAAGCAAGGTGCCGGCAATTTCTTACCAGCACCTCATTATTAGTCGGCTAAGATTGCTCTATAGCCTATTACTTCTCTTTCGACTAATACATAACCTTGGTACTCTCTGAGTACTTCGGAAGTAGTATCAGATGTTGTAACGGAGAACATTTCTCTATCAACATCTATTAAATGATAATTATAAACTGTTTCTACTGGCATAACTTTTCTCCTTCCATGTAGAATAACGAATGTGAGGCGAAATTGCCTCGTGAAAAATTTCGCGACGGAGTCGCAAACAAAAACTTCAACAGGAGTACCATGCCGTAAATGTCGACATAGTACCCCGTAGAAGGTTTAGCCCCGGCGGGGGGCTATTCTCCAGTTATGATTGCTAGAGTATGAGGCGATAATTTGTTATATCTTGCCTCTTCTAGCAAATACACCGGATGCCGTTCATATGACACCGGCTCTTCTTCAGAACCGATATTTGCCCATGAACGAATACAGACCGCTACGACGCCTTCTTCAAGTGATGTCACATTTTCTGCAACGACACAATCCTTGAAGAAGGTGCCCAAAGCGTATTCTAACGCGTGGTAGCAGTCCACAGCATTAAATTCGGTTTTCGGCATAGCCTCACCGAAAAGTATGAATTTCATGCTACGCCTCCTCGTAAATGCGTTGAACATCTTCTAGAATGTCCAACACATCTTCAACTTCTAACCAGCCACGTACATCATTAGTAATAGGTGTGTCATAACAACACTTGTCGTTACGCAACATGGCTAGTTCAAACAGTCCCTTACTGCCTCCATAAGTCATAGAACTTCTGATTACAGAAACTTCCATATCATCATGACCAGGAACAGAAAATCTCCAGCATTCGGTTTCTGGAGCAAATACTCCAGCTTCACGAACAAAATAATCTTTAAATAACGGATGGCTCAAGAACTTGTCCTTAACAGGCTCTTCAACCTTTTTAACTTCAACCTTAATAACATCAAGAATAGGATTTCTTCTTTTTTGACAAGGCATATCAACTTTAATAACTTTAACGGTTTTCATAGTTTTTCTCCTCCTATGAATAATAAAAGAAAAATGAGGGAAAATACCCTCATAAATAATTTCGACGCGGAGCGTCATACAGAACACACTAGTAAACTACTACCGCCGGATCGGCTAAATAACACAAGAAAGAATATATTCCGCAGTAAAGACCCGAAGGGACACTGCCGAAATTAAGACAAAGGTGACAGGTGAGTATTCGACGACCAGAGACGCAGCAACGCCTAAGCGATAGCGAAACGTTGCAAGCGTCGGAAGTCGAATACGGTGCCGCCCTCTCTTATTAGTATTATAGTATTATCCAACACTATACTAATAAATATATAATAGGGCGGACACCTGTCACCGAACAATATTTATAAAAAAATAAAGCTTTAGCTACAGATATAATATAATCCATAACTAAAGCTTAATATATTAAATACAGCCATTATATCCTGCTATAGCAGCAGAATGTTCTTTATAAGACACTAAGTCTTCTAATAATTCTGCTGTTTCAGTATTTAAAGAGCTTAATATCTTATTAAACTCTAACGATACTGCCGCATCTCCAGTGAGAGCAACATCTTCCATTGGGTATTCTTCCATGACTTCAACAAAGTCTTGAGCACCTCTGTCATAAGTGAAATAAGAGCACACAACTGTATGCTCCTTTACTTTTTGAACTGTTAAATTTTTGCCTTCGCCAGGCTTAGCACTCAAAGAGTGCCAAACTTGACGAGACAATAAATTATCATTATCCAGAAAATTAGAAACACAGTATTTTTTACCATCGTATTTATATTTCATGGTAAATTCCTCCTATAATTCTTCGCAGTAATCTGCGAAGTCTTCTTCTAATTGAGATAATACTTTGGACGCTATAGTCACGTCCTCTGTACGTACTTCGGTGGAAATTTCTTTGCCACTGAAATCGAAATAAAATGTTCTCAACTTTTTACCGTTGAAATATGTTTCGATAACGATAAACAAATTATCGTTATCTTCAAAGGAAATTTGAGTTACGTCGGCTTGAATGCCTTCAATTGGCTCGCCGACGAAAAATCCGTCCATTTTATTTAAAAGAACGAATAAGTTGAATACGTCATTTTTTTTGTAATTAACATTAGATACTAATTTCATGATATCTCCTCTGCCGGTATTTTTACATGGAACGGTCGCCATGAATATAAAATACTGAGGGCCAAATACCCTCGTAAAAGATTTCGGAGCGGAGCCCTACTATCCTTAGATAGCAGAGTTCACGCCCTATAAAAAAATAAAAAAGACGGGACAACCGTTAAGGATTGAAGAGAGATGTTTATTATTCTTTGCCTTAATCCCTAGCGGGCCCCGAAGGGGGATCTGCTACTATGCTTTACGTAACAACAATGTGGCAGACTTAATATCTTCACCGTAACCATCTTTCTTAATTACGTTGAATAACACATCGTCAACTTTTACTTCGCCACAGAAGTGAGAAATAAAAGTTTTATCTCCTACAATTTCACAGGAGATGATCTTAATAAGTTTACCTGCAGAGCCTTCTTTCATAGATTCTACATACAAACCGTCTCCTTGCTTCCCTTTACTATTAGGAAGCAAGAAGAATTTATAACCCTTTTCTTGCGCCAAGAAAATATTTTTGGATACATTTTCACTATCGCTACTACGAACAGCGAAGATAGGTTCTTCTGTAGGCGCCTCTAATGTTTCGAGAATATGAACAACGATGAACAGACCACCATCTTCTCTTCTAAACACTGGTTGCACACCAGTAACAGAAGTAGATGTGAAGAAACGGCCATCTAAAGAACGACCGTTTTCAAACACCACTTGATCGCCGTCAAGAATGTTGTTGTTGGAAGGATCGATGCAGAACACATCGATGTCTTTCATTAATGGAGAACTTGCTAAATCTTGTTCCCCATTTTTTCTGCGCCAGATAGCACCACTTGTGATACTGTTCATTACAAGCTCGTACTCTAATACAGAGCTGGCAAAATTGAAGCCACTGTTTTTAGCGGCTTCATATTTGTCTTCCGCATCGCCTAAATACATGCGAATAGTGTTCGCAATGTATTCTTTAGCTTTGCTAAAGTTACCTTCGATATCTAAGCCTTTGATATCGATAGATTCGGACTTGCTCAAATCTGCGCAGATTTTGTTGTATGTATCAAAGAAGCCTTTAGCTGGCAACTTTTCAATATTACCTGCGATACCATTAGCTTCTAGTACAACATTAATTTCCTCTACTGCACGAACTGCAGCCTCTAACTGTAATTCGTACATTGTATCTTTTAAATAAATAACCTCTTGTTGTTTTTTCATTTTGAACTCCTTGCCGGATTAACGTGTCGGTCGCACAATGAATTAATTATTTAACTCTGCTATCCTCCTCTACGAAGAATTTAGATTCTTCTTCGTTCCACTTAATTTTAGGAGGAGCAGATCGACGTGCTTGTTTGATGCCGTCGAACAAGAAGCTTAATGGATCCCACACCTTTAAGCCTGTTTTAGCACTATCTATAATCATGCCAATTACTGCAGGTGCAGCTTCTAGCACATCTTCTAAATATGCTTTAATAGATTCTGCACTGCGATCAGACGCAACGAAAGACATTGTAATGCTTTCAATTTTAGCATTACGCACGTCCTCCATTGCAATATCTTCATCACCAACATAATAACGAGAATATTCTACGTTGCCATCGAATTCATTACCAAATTCTTTAGCAATGTTTTCTTGCAATTTTTTAATAAGTTCTGCATTGTCCAAGTTTTGCAATACTGTGATTGCTGTGCTTGTCGCGACACAAAACTCACCAACGTCTGTGTTACCTGTACTAATGTTAGCGTTAAATACGCCTTCCATTAGCTCAGAGAAATTATTAAAAGTAACAGAAGAAGCTTCACCGATATCGTCTGGAATATCGACAGATCTTTGTTTCCAGTCAGCGAAGATTTGAGCATCCTCGCCAACTAGGAACATAAAGCCATCTGTATCGAAATCAGATCCACCAGTTAAACCTTTAAATACAGAACTACCAGAACATAAGAAAGTTGTTTCTGGTAAGCTTTTAGCAACTTCAATTGCCAACATCTTAAATGCGGGCTTTAAGTCGCTTTCTTCAATACGTTCGATATACTCAGCTTTGCCGAGCATACGAACGTGTGCAAATTCACTTCTTGCGCTATGAGGGAAACGTACAACATATGCTTCGCCATGTTGCAACAAACGTTTATTTGTTACCAATACTTCATCATCTGCAAGAATGCCTTGAGAAAACATCCATACAGTATCACCTGCACCTCTAAGATATCTGGAGTCAGAATCTCCAGACATCTTTAAAGACTTAATTACTTTGCTCATGTTCTTTGCTAAGCTATTTGCTTTAGCAGAGAATACATATTTATCATATGCAACTCTACCATCAGCAAGAATGGCGGCATCTATACCAGTGCCTCCAAATGAGCCCTCAGTGTAGGACTCAAATTGTTTAACAGTTTCTTTTGTTAATTTTTCTACTAGATATTGTTTTTTCATGATTATTCTCCTCTTATTATTTAAATTAAATGTGTTGAATCAATTGACTCGACACTTTTGCTTGCGTCGATTCAATAATCTGAAGAACTTTAAATGTGTTCTCCTTCGGATCTATGTAACCTGGGACGGCTTTAAAGCCGTTAAAATCGGTTACATATAATAATTTGCCGCATGGATTACCGACAATCCATACAGCTGGTTCTTCACCAGAATAGTCTCTGTCTACTTCAGACAGAGACATTACAGAGTATTGTTTGCACTCTGCTGCCAATGCCCAAAATCCGGACATATTTTTAACTGGCAAACTACCAGTTTTAGTACATCCGGAAACACGAGCCTGTAGATATAATGGTTTATCTTTTGGACAGCCATATAACTCGCAAAAATCATAATGCGAATGATATGATTGACCATCCATGTTATCTTCTGTACCGAATATTGCCATGTTATCAAATATCATGAAGCAATATTCGTTAAGGTCGACAACGAATTCTTTACCGTTGGCAGACCATAAGTTGCCATATGTAGAAAGTTTAGTCGCCTTTCCGACCTTAAGAGTCTTTTCTCCTTCAAAGCTACCAATACCATGGTTAACTTTTTTCAATTTGGTTAACCATTTATCTAACAATTCTTCTTTAACAGCAAAGCGTTTTCCTTGTCTTAACGCACTTGCCGATAAAGAGATTGGTACATATACATCTCCTTCAAATGTAAAAGAATTACATGCATCTTCTTTCTCTTTGAAGTTCCCTACAATAAGCAAAAGATCATCAATAATGTTTTCGACGTTGGCCATCGACTTTTCTGTCAATCGATAGTCTCCATCGAAATTAACGCCTTTGCCCTTAACTACAACAGCGGATTCTTTAACATCTTCCATTGTAATGGCACCAGTTACATTTGCGCCAACTACATCGAGAATGCAAGATTCTTCGCTAATAATTAGACATCTAATATTAGCTGTTTTTAATTCTTGAAGAGTTGCTTTATGTTGCAACCAATCACCACTATTATTAACTTTTTTTGTTGCTGCAAATGCTTTCTTTAATTCTAACATACTTTTCATTTTGAATTCCTCCTCTAAAAACAATTATTTTGTTAGATAATCATAGCTCACTAATGGAGCATTGTTATCTATCATAAACTGGATGGCAGCTTCTCTACCGGCAAATTTTTTGTACTTTCTGCCGGTAAAACCGTCTGTAGAATCTTTGCACTGAGACCATGTGCGGAATACACCCGGCATATAGCCTCGTGCTACAGCATAGTAAGGCAGTGACATAATCTTGTCTGTTACTGTTTTAAGGTCACATTTTGTATGACCATCCATTGTTGCAAGCATAAGAACATTCCTACATTCCCTTTCTTGCAAGAAACATACATCTCCTATTCTTCCTTTCATAGTTCTTATGCCTTTCTTGGCATAATACTTTTGAGCAGAGTCTAAGAGATCCATATAATCTCTTGCACTATTCTTTGTTTCGATTGCCAATGTTTCTAAATTTAAATAAGTTGTTGTTGTCATGATCTTTTCCTCCTTATGACATACAATGATATACATTACTATAGTTTATAGTCATACAGCTGGACTATGTTACTGAGCCTATCTAATTACTTGTAGATAGGAACAGCAATCTTTTCTCCTGGATGGATTGATCTGCTTGTCACTCCTCCTTCCATCTTAGCTGATTTAGCAACAGATGTTGCAACAGCTTCGCGAATGTCATAGTTGACATCCGTGTTACGATTAGCATCTTCTATGATGCTTGTAATAGTTTCACCTCCTTTAACAACATGCATTTCGTAGTGATCTGGTGCAACTGGTGTTGCAAACCACATTGTCATTCCTACTACTGTTGCTACCATTACTGTTGCTACTGTCTTTTTCATAATAATCCTCCTGGTTGCTTTTAACGTCTTCCCAAGACTAATAATTAAATGGCAGACATCATTATGTATGTCTGTACGGTCTCGAGGCCAAGCTCTCCATCAAATAACACCCTGAATCAAAGCAGGGGGGGCGAACTTTAGCTCCGAGGCCACCTATATATAAAACACTTACCCCTTTGATCCAAAACCAAAATTTGGCCCTATATAAGCATTCTCATTTACAAAGCATAATTGATAATACAACCACTGCCTAACAATCTAACCTTCCTCACACAAAACAAAAAAAAGAGAAAGACAAAAATAAAAAACACATCACACAAAACGCGTCATTATAAAAATATACACCACAAAAATTTCCCTTATATAGCGAATATATGTACGATATAATAAGATATAAGAAAACCCGCAGCTACAGGTTGCTACGGGTTAATGATATTCTCTTAGCTTAAATAAATTAGCAATAACATTATCGACTAATGTTTTATTATATTCTATGCGATTAAACAGATGAAATGCTATAAGAATACATCGTTTATCTTCTTTACTTAGTTTATATTTTATTTTCTTATGTCGCATAACGGTACATACATCGAATGTATTTTTTAGCTGCCATACTTGTGCTTTAGGATGAATCCGTTTCATGACCTCATAATAATAATTAAACACCATGAAAACAATAAATCCTTCGTCGCTGATGCGATAATTAATGTATTTTTTGTGCTCCTTAATTAATTTGCGTATAAAGAGTACTATCTTGATTTCTCGAGCGCCGTTCATTACAGTCATTATTTAAATCCTTTTACTCAATACTACTGACGTATCATAAAATTCACACATGTCATCGAGTATCTTATTATATATAATCATAAAATTAGAATTTTCGAAATGTTTAAAATAATATAATATAACGATCTGAATGAAAACTTTAACATCGTCGGCTAACGGTATCCGACTTTTAAAATATTTAGCATATTCACTAACTTCGACAAAGTTAGTATCAGATAAATGATCGTGCCAATTATCTTTAAAATCGTATAATAAAGGATGTGCTATATTATATATATCAGATATCATAACGTAATGATCTGATGGATAATTCATCCTCCAATGATTTGAGTGAAGAAACTGATTTATATAAAGTATCATATCTTCTTTTAGCTTAGCACAATGTGTAACATATTCTTCTTCGTTAAAATATTTAGTAATACTCATTATTTAAATTTCTCCATATAATGCTGAGCCAGATCGACAAGATCTTTTAACTTAGAATTATTATATTCAGTTGCGTTATAATTAAATAATGCAACGTTTATTATCTTCTTTTCTTTTTTAGACGGATAATATGCATTTTTTGCTTTATGAGACATAACGAGATTAAAATGAAATTTCGACGCAATTGGTTGTATTCTATCTCTCGGATAAGATGCTTTAAATATAGCATAGAATAAATTATAAACAAAATGAACGACGAAAGTCTTATCGTGTATCTTATATTTTCTATATCGAAAATTAGAATTAATAAGTTTATATATATATTCGACAAGTTCCTTTTGTCTATCCATCTATAACTTTCCTCCAAACAAATTTTTACTTCGTTCTATTATCATTTCGACAAGAGGAAAAAATGACCCTGGACGATAATAAAAAGAAATTAACGTAATTAACTTACGATATTTTTCCGGTAAAGCGTAGCTTGTATCTTGTTGTATTAAAACATGAGCTCTAATAGAACTAACGTTTTTTAATACGTGATGACCCGGCGATAATTCTCTTATTATATCTTTATAAATATAATAAATAGTACAGACTATATTTTCAGAAGCATTATTTATATACCGAGATTTAGCTGATTCTATAGAATTAATATATTTAAGTACGGCTATCGTTCTATTTTTGGCATTCATATTTTCCTTCTCGTATAGTTTTACAAATTTTATCGGATAAGTTCCATGGCAGATCGCGAATATTATTATATAATAGATACGTAATTTTTATATAACGAAGTGCTTTTTCGTCTTTGAATTTTGACAAGGAGCAGTAGGCGCTGTCGGTAATAACTTCTCTTACGTCTTCTTCATTTGCATCGCTAAGATTACCATAACGCACATTAACGAACTCGGATAACACATCCAATAATATTCTATATAAATCAGATACAACTCTAAATTTATTTAAACTATTATTAAGCCGCCAAGAATCCTTATCGACCATTTCGTATAAATAAAATATTAGAGATACTCTAGTTTCATAATAGTCCATTATCTAACCTCATTTGTTTAATTATTATACCTGTTAAATCTTTATCTTGTCGATATTTATTATAATATAAAATACTAAGTTCGATATATTTCTTCTCGCACTCGGTGAGCATCTTTTTATTACTACAATCTATAATATAATAATAAATAGAAGTATAACTAATGAATCCAAGTTTTAAATAATCGCCACCCTTAAAATCAGCAAGCGCAAGAACCGATATATTATAGATATCGGCCACTTCATAATATCTTTGATTAAAATGTTTAGAGGTCCACCAGGTTTTATCCACAATAGTGGCAATATAATGAATGATATCGAGCTTAAAATTCTCAATATTGCGTATATCTAAAGAATTTAACATTTCGTACTCCTCTTATTTTATCTTTATAAAGATTAAAATATCGTTCATCACATTTATTAAACATATAGAACGAATTAACAATCATCATAATAAGAACTTTAATTCGCTCGCCTAAGATATTATAATTATTATGTTCTCTATCGATAAGACCTTGATAATCTAAAGAGTACGATCGCATTTCGTTATACAACGATATATTATGTTCGTCTCTTACGATATTCATTAATAGACGAAAAGCTTCGTTCGATACATGTAAAAAATCGAGAGAGCCTCGAGTATAAGGAGCTAGTTCAACTAGCATCATAAATAAAAATTTATGAACCATAGCGGCTCGTGGATATTTCATACTATTTCCTCCATAATAAAAAAATCCTTCATATAATATAATATTATTATATTATATGAAGGATTAAAATTAAAGGTTAAATACGCTTACGTCGTCACCGTTCGGAGTAAGACCACGCATATATAAAGTATTACCTTCGACAAAGAAAGATTTTACTTCTTGTTCACCTTGATAACCAGCAATAACGTCAGTTGCTATGCCTTTTACTAGAATCGCGAAACAACCTGTCATATAGTTATACCAACCGCTATCATTATCAGATGCTCGTTGCTCAATAGAGGAATAAATGATAATTTGTTGCCAATCTGACGGAAGATCGCAAACTTTAAATTTTGGCTTAGATCTGGATCCTCTATTATTCCTAACAGTAACACGACCGCTCCAAATTTTATTAGCTGAAATCTTAGCGAAGGTAGAGCTACCGCCACCACCTTTAGGAATATTGTTTACTTTATTATTTAATGCTTCGATTTCTTCCTGAAGGGCAAATTGTTTAACTTCTTTTGTCGTAGAATTATACCAACCTGGACGGCTAACACAGCATAGATTAGTTTCGTAAGTGTTACCGTCGTAATCACCTAAGTCTAGATGAGCTTTGCCTTGCGCGATTTCTTCCAACGTAGAGCCAGAACCGATACGATGATATTTGCCAGTACCAGGGCCTGTTTCCATAAGAATCGGATTACTATAAGCAAATTTAAGAGGACCAGTGATAGTGTCGCCATTTTTATTTAACTTATTATTTAATTCTGTAGTTAAACCGTCTGAAAGCTTTTCTTTTGTGACAGAATGATCACGTAACTTTCTTGTCGTAACACTAGCATCAGGATGATTTAACTCCTCAAGCGTACGATGTTTAGATAATTCTGTTTTGAGATCGTTAAGCTTTTTAACAGCTTCGCTACCGTTCGCATCTAAAGAGGATTTTAATTCATTCTTTAAGTTGGCGAGTAGCGAATCGATCTGATCTTTTAAATAATATTTAGCGATAAGATTGCCCAACAAACCGTCGACTTGATCTTTTGTATAATGATCTTTTAATAGTTTAGCTTTAGACGGAAACAATTTATTTAACAAAAAAGCACTTAATGCTTTATCTTCGTTAAAGTTAGATTCGCCGTCGATGTATTCGTCAGACGAGATAACTTCTTTTTTATCAACGTGCTGCACACGGTCTTTCAACCGATTGAGCATCTCGGCCCTCTTAGGTTCACTTTCATTAACGGTGAACTCATAATCGTATATATTAGTTTCTGGCATATGAATATGTCCTTTCGTAGATTTAAAATATATACTACTATATTACAGAAAAAATCCCCGCACTAAGTACGGGGATATATCTTTATTATAAATGATCGTTAGGTTGTAAATAAACTATACGCCAAGATCCAGGGCCTTCAGTAGACTCTGCGATATAAAGTGTATTATTATCTATTATCATTTGTCCAGCAAACGCTGGTGCTTGTGTCATATCGGTTGCCATAAGTTTGTCGATGCGAACATAATCTTTTAATCTGTCGCTAACATCGGCAGCATTAACGATCCATTTAGTACCGTTCCAGAATACCGGCATATCGAGTGTTGTATCGAAATACTGTTGGCCGACAACTAAGTGCTCAGTCGGTCTTTTTTCTGTAGGACCAGAATGAATAATCGGAATTGTTTCATATGTCATCATACCCATAGTATTAACAGGTTTAGCCGGTGTGAAATAGATTTCCATAGTTAAGTCAGCTAATGAAGTAATAACATCGGATTTATAAGTCTCAGGTATCTCACACTTCATAGTTTTAGCTTCGACATCAGTTTCGATAACCTTAAAGAGACCTTTACCCAATACATTCATTCCACTACCGACAGTAATCGGAGTGTCTTTTAATGTGCCGTTAGTCCATACTGGGAATTTATCGAAGCCAAAAGTCATTGTTCTATCACCATGGTTAGTAACAGAAGTAGGCTTATCAGCTGTCGGTAAATATTCAGTTCGTGTCGTATAACGATAAGTCGATACATAACCAAAATGACCGGAGTTATTTGGCTTAGATTCTAAATACACATCGCCAGCAACACCGGCAGCATAATTACTATAATCATGATCTTTAGCGTCTTTATAAGGAACGCCATTAGCACCGAAGAAGATAGCAGAACCTTCACCGTCAGCTAATTCATCTTTACTATCAATTTTTGCTTCATGAATAGTTCTATCATAACCTAAATAGATTCTTGTTTTAGCTGAATCTTCCGCTTTGATTTCATATTTTCTATTAAGGAAACCTCTAGAACTATATTCATCGACAGAACCTAAATTGTTAAATAAAGTTAATGCAGGATACTCAGTAACGCCATTCGGAGAGATAGATAATTCTGGAGAATTGATCCAAGAGAATTTAGTACCTTTTTGTATCCAGTAGTCGAAGTTTTCTTGGAATTTATCGAATTTAAGATCATTTACTTTAACTTCAAGTTTGGCACTTTCTGGTGATGTTAAATAAATAAATGCCGAAGGTTTTTCTTCTACAAGTACATGGTCGGCATTTTCATCAAGAGTAATATCTAACGTAACATTACTAATCTCCGCTCTTGGTCCAACGTTAATATACAATGGATTTTGATTAAGAGCCCATCTACCAGTCAATTTAAAGTTTGATATTTTATTAGCGTAGAAATTAGCCATATTACCATTATTTAAATCGACAGTATCGTCAAAATGGAAAGTAACAGTTTCATAATCAGCGTATGTATACGAAGATATACAGAAAGTACAGTTATTAGAAACAATATTACTTATGCTATTATTTACACTGCCATCATGCTCTAAATATATAGCATACATACCATAATTAGTTTTGATGTTATCGATCGTTGAATTATTACATCTAGCAGCTAAATCGATATTATTACCAGCACAATCTTTAGTATTAGTCATCCGAAGATTTAATAATTTTAGATTAATAAATAATAAATCATTAAAGTCACTAGCAGTACCAATAAATTTAAAGCTACTGCCTTCGGCATCTTGATCTTTAACTTTAAAAATAAAACCGTCAATCGTGGTATTATAAGCTTTTGCTACTGTCTCATCTTGATCTTCTAAGGCATTACGAGTCAATACAAATCCGATATCACCTTGAGATGCATCGGTATGATCGCATAGAATAGTGGCGCCATAAGTATTCTCGGATCTAACGATTAAAGAACGACTCATCTTTTCTGGGCAGAAAATCTTTACGACATTTTCGATCTTATAAATACCGTCAGGGAAAATTACTTCTTCGTATTTTTCGGCATTAGCTTTAACAAAGATTTCGTTTAACTTTTCAGTTACGTCGATAGCGCCAGTATTATCGACACCTTCTGCAACGACATTAAGAGATTTTTTACCACCGACTAAACTTTGAACATCGGCTTTTTTAACAAAGAGCTCATCAGTCTTAGTTTTATTGTAAATCGCTTTATCGTAATGATATGTCGTAAGTACCGTATAAGAATTAGTACCGTTATAATGTTTTAATTCTTTACCCAAGATTGTCGTTAAATTACGTTTGTCACCGACTTCTAAATTGTTATTAGCATTAATTTTAGCCATAACATAATTAGTAGCTTTGTCGACAGATTGACCGTGATAGCCGACTTGATTACCGACTACGATACCATTATTTAAAAAGTCGTTATTGATATTATTAAAATAGCTTCTAGCAAAATCATATTTGTAGATACGAATATAGTCGTGGCTATTAGCTGCCATATAAATAGCACCATCGACTAATGCGAAGTCTTCGATTTCGGCCTTTGGTTCGAACTCAAGTTCACGAATGATAGTAGCCGTATTATCGCTAATTTCGACTTCGACGATGCGTCTCATTAAACTGAATATAACTTTATTACCGACGAACAAAGCACCGTTAGAATCGTTATTTTTCTCATTCACGGTAACGATATATTCTTTACCGTCGGTCAAATCGCTATTAGCGTAGATTTTAATTTTACGAGTGCTATTATCTTCGCCAGGCAATACGCTAGCATATTGGCCCGTAACAGGATTATAACCTACGTTATAGAAACGATCGGTATAGTCTTTATATTCACCTGCATTTAAATTATCATCGATCGCGTAAATACGATTACCGTTAGCAGCACCATTAGTAGCTCGTAGCTTATCGTCGAAAAATAAAGTATTACAGTGACCAAGTTTATCGGCGCCAGTATTTTCTACACTTCGCGCGACAGTAAAATCTTTATTTAACTCATATAAGATTTGTGTAGAGCTATCAGCATTAATACAAGCTACGATAAATTTTTCTGTTTGAGGATTATATGTAAAGCCTTGGCATTGATTTACCTTTTCTTTGTCGAAAGGAACTTCGGCAACTAAAGCGATATTTTCAGCATACTGCATTACAGGCTTTTGATTCTTTCTTAGAATCGAACTTAAACCTTGTGCAATTTCAGAAATAATAGACATAGTGTCTCCTTATTATAAATAATTAATTCCGTTCATCTTAGCGATTTCACGAGCACGGTTACGAATCCAATTACCGCCTGCAGTATGTAAACCGTCTTCAGTACGAGTATGACATTCTGGAACGAGTATATCAAGATCCCAACGTTCTGCCGGATAATCGTATAAGTCTTGACGTGCCAAACAGCGTTCACCGTGAGTGAATACTTGGCTTAACGGTAAACACCAAGATACGCAACATAAATATATAACAGTCGCCATTGCTTCGAGTTGTAATGCATTAACAGGCTCAGAACCTGGTATGTATGTGGAATAACCTGTAAAGCCGTCGCCATTTAATTCGGAACCATAATTAGAGCACGCCGAAATACCAAAGTTATTTGTGTTTTCACGATAACAGTGACTAGCACGATTATCTAAATCTTGCATTATATGTACATTACCAGATCCATCGATACACATATGATAATCATCGAACAACTGGTCGTAATGACCAGCTGTCCAATGCAAAGTAATCATGGTGTTCGAAGAACCTTGTTGTTGAATAGTCGGATATACGTTTTTAATAACGTTATCACGAACTTGTTTTAATTGTTCTTCGTATGTCATATAAATTATTCACCTACATCAAAAATAATAAAGCCATCATTGATGCCAAAATTTCCAATATATTTCTGTTTACCGGTAGAATCATAAAAATATGTTTCTAATGAAGATGGACATTGATAAGCAACAATATCTTTAAGATCTGCTGGAGTTACTTGACCAGATTTTATTCCATAATGATCGATTATATGATATTTTATAGGATTATTATTTTTGAATTCAATAGTCTTTTTAAAATTAATTTTAGAACTATTATAATCTCTAAGAGCAGAATCTTTGTCAAAATATAATCCATCTTGATTATAATCTTTTGTTCGGTCAAATAATTCATTAAATTTTTGCTCTATATCTGCGCTAAAAGCTTGTGTCGAGATAATTGATCCGTAATCGCCCATTAGCTGTTTATTGTTCCAATCATAAATAGTTCCAGAATAAGTATTATTACTATCTAATAAATTTTTAATAGTAAGTGGAATTTCTATTTTAGAATTTTTCTTAATCTTTTGATTGTTAACATAAATATCGAATGGCGCTGTATTTTTAACAATAATTTTATTATTTAAAAATTCGGCTCTAAGAATATTTGATAAACTATCGTTATATATTTTTTTAGAAATTAAAAATTTATATAATCTATCTTCTTCTTCATAAGCAAGATCAAAAGTTTTGCTCTCAATATCTTCTTCTGCAGAAAAAGAATCAATAACAAAAGAAGAATCTTTTTCTGTTCTAAATGGTGCAGACTGAATTAATAAATTTAAAAAGATTTCATTTTGAGAGGAAACTTTTGCATTTTTAACAACAGTAGTCGCAATTCCATTATTATCAAAATTAACATCTTTACCATTGATATTAGCATAAGATTTAAAAGGCCCAGATAATTTTACTGTAATATCAGAGCCATTAAAGTCGTAAGAAATAATTTCAACGTTCGGGATATTTAATACGCTATTAAATAATCGTTGTATATATAAATCTGTTTGGTTTGCAAACGGAATGTTTTTGTCGGCTAAAAATTTCTCGAATTCTGGCTTAAAACCTTGAGAAAATAATGAAGCTATTAATTTAGAAATTTCTTGAATTTGATTGTTTTCAGACATATTAAATTATCCTTTTATTTTATATTATAAATGGTCAAAATTCTTCTGTCGCAATTAAAATACCAGATGCTTGAAGCGCTTCAGATTCTGTAAACAAAAATCGCTCTAAACCTAAATCTTCTTCTATATTATTTTGTGTATTCGTATTATAATTTAAAAGAATATGACAATTCCCATCTTTTTTATAAGCTTTAATCGAGTTAATAGTTTTTATCCCTTGGGAGAAATTAAATGTTCTAGATGTTCTAGAAGTTTTATCTCCACATAAAACAAAAGTTAAATTATCTGTGTGACTTGGTAAGTTCCCTGGTGGAAGAAGATCGACAGCTCCAGATGCTTCTGTATCAGAAATAGTTTTATACACATTATCGACAGTATAGAATTGTCTTTCAAGATCTGTGCGATATCCATATTCGTTTTTTGCTAAACTACAAGATTTACCATTAAAATTGAATGCTTTAAGTTCTTCAAAAGAATAATCATAATAAAAATAAGATTGACTAGTAAGGTTACGAATACAATTTTGGCCTAAAATATTATATTGATTAGGATGCTCAATTTCTTTTGTCCAAGGATAATTAAAATTATTTTTAATTTTTAACTTTATTTCAGTTGTATCTGGTTTTATTTTTGACAAAAGATCGGCAGTAATTTTAGAACTAAATTCTTCAGAATTTTGTCCGACAGGAATAATTTTTGTTTCCCCTAGATATTCTATTTCTAATGGCTCATGATAATTATTTACAATATGATGTAAATAATTGTCACTATCGCCAAATAGTCCATTATAAAGAAAGAAATCTCGATAAAAGACCGATGGAAGACTATCTTTTGAATGGTCCATTGTAATAGGTATATCGGCATATGTTGCAATATCGATATAATCTTTAAATTTACCGTCATAGTCAAAAGAAACAGGAACGTTTGTCACAAGTTCATTAAACTTCTCGGCAACGCTTGTTGCTTCATTAATTACTGCTTCGCCATTTTCATCGGCTGTAAATTTAAATCCTTTTATGTTATATTTTTTATTCGGAGCAAGATTATTAATTTTTATTTTACTTATATCTTCATTAGGAATAGATACATATGGTTTATTTGTCGGGAAAAAAGTAGAGAATATACTTCTAGATAACAAATAACCAACTTCAACGTCGTTAATATGAACATCGTCTTTATTTAAAGAAAAATTATTAGTACAATTTTTTAAGTATTCACTATCTTCAGGTTTTTGATATCCTTCAGGTAATTTTTTATTCTTAGGAGCCCATAAAAATTTAACATACGGAAATGGATTTTCTTCGTCGATGTTGGCTTCAACAGTAATACTAGTATTTTCTTTAATATTTTGAGAAACGTCGTTTATTTCTAAATAACTAAATGGTTGAGTACTAATAGTAAACGTATATTTATTATCATTTTTAACGACATTGCTAATAAAAAGACTGTTGATGCCAATACCAATTGATTTAATCATTTTCTTTAAATAATATTCAATTTCTTCTGGAAATGGAGCGTTATTTTCTTTTAAAGATTTTTCCATCAAAGAAAATAATGTATACGGCTTGTAAGCCGTAATCTCGTTAGCTATATCTTGTATTTTATTATCAGGCATGTATACTCCTTATTTATTTAATCAATGCTTTTATTGTTTTTACATTATTAGTAACAAAGGTTGTCGGAGTAATTGATTTACCAATCATATTCCCATCTTTATCACAAATAAATAGTTTTTTATTATTTTCATCCATAGCTAAAACTTCAGCCTTGGATACTGGAATACCACCGTTGGCTTCAGTTTGAGACGGTACTTTTATAACGGAGCCCATGAAATTAACATAGTATCCGGCTTCGCCGAAAAACTTAGTATTAGCAAGAATTGGTTTAATTCTTGCCGGGAACTCTTGATCGTTAGTTCTATTGATAGCAGTATTTACAGTTAATCGAACATTATTTAACTCTTCTTGAGTTAAAAGATCCATGATTTGAACATTCGATACGTTTGTTCCTTCTGAGTTATTTATATGAACTTGATTATATTCAGGATTTTTATAAACTTCTAAAAATTCATCTAAATCAAATGGAACATCGATAGAATTATTTTCTAAAAGAATATGTTCCTGATTGTTAAATACTATTTTTATTGGTACATTTGAACCATTTGTAAAATTAATAAATCCCTTACCTGTAGTATTTTGAGCGTCTAATTTACTTATCCAATGAGGTATTACATCGTAAGTAGCTTCAATATTGTTAAGATATTTTAATACGCCGATAGCAGGTTCTTCGATTTTATTATATGTTTCTAATAAATCGGAAATTTCGATAGTATTAATCATATCTTGAACTGTTTTATTGTTAGTGTAGCTAGCAGGTTTTTCTTTTTTATAAGGAAAATTAACGACCGAAATATAGAAATTAAGAATATCGTCTGCTTTAATCAAAATCGGTACGCTAAAATCAGTTATATTACCTTCATTATCAAAATGAGTCGGAATACCGTTAATTTCGATATAGCTATCGAATGGACCTCTTAATGATACGATATATTGATTATTTTCTTTTTTAACAGATTCTAATATAATTCTTTCAGGTCTTATTCCTACAGTCGAAATCAACAAATTTAGATAATGCGCAATATTTTCAGGAAAAGGCGCTTTCTTTTCTTTTAAGATATCGCTAAACATCTTAAAGAAAATTTTATCTTTATATTCTAAAATTTCATTCGAAATATTTTGTATTTGATCAGGCATGTATATCTCCTTAACTTATACGTTTCCACATATTAACAACGATATACGGGGGCATATTATTATGAGGTTGGTTTTTACCGGATGGTAACATATTTATATTTAAATTGATAGTATGATTATGAGAAGCATCAATAACATAATTTCGTCCTGGTGAAGAAATTCCACCATCCTTAGCATGAATTCCATATTCACTTTCTTTTGAAACTATTCCAAAACCATCTCTATATGAAACATCTGTTATGTCTCCATTTGGTCTAATAGATGAAGAAAATTTGCCAACTAATTTTGCTGTACTTGTAGTATTACCATTAATATTATTAACATTATGACTATGAGAAGCTAGTTCATCTTCCGTTAAGCGATGTTCTTTTTCGCCGCCAACTTCGTTAAGATTAAAACCGTTACCACTATTAACTAGCATACGGCCAGAAGGCATACGTTCCCAACTGCCACCAAAAATAGCTGCCGGATCGACATTATTAACGTTCATATAAATAGAGCCAACAGGATATAATTGACTAGCTAATCGATTAAGTTGATCGAGCGCTGAACTTAATTTTTTATTTAACTGTCCTACTGTTACCACATCATTAGCTTCAATACCGTCTGCGACATTACTAATAATACGTTTAGTCGTATCGTTGCCGACAGATACTTGATTGGCTTGCGTAGCAACCGAATCTGCGCCTAATGCAACACTGTTGCTACCAGTTGCCGAAGCATTAACGCCAACGGAAGTGCCACGGCCCAAAATAGAATTACCGATAGACATTGCTTTATCTCTGAGCTTGTACGCAATTGTCGTAGCGATTTTTGTGCGACCGCCCTCAGCAAATATAGAAATATTATTGCCAGCAAGAAGCCCGTTAATACCTGTTCTTTCATCGATCTCCTCTTTAGTATACGTTTCGTCACGACCCATAAATAATTTAGCCGTTTGTGTCTTCGTATAATATGGAGTTAAATCGATATCGGCATTAATTTCGTTATCGCTGCTAATCGTAATCGAATTACCAGCTTTTAATTTATCTTGTTTCGATTCTTTTAAATTTTGAATATCTTCAAAATTCTGAATCATTTCGTCAGGTTCTTGAATATATACCTGATCATCTTTATATTTATTATCGGCTTTTGCCTTTTTTAATTGTAACGCTTTTAATACGTTAACCTTTAAAGATTCAACTTTTAATTTATTCACTTGATTAATCCTTCCCTTGTTAATTACTTAACAAGTCTAAATAGATTAATTCGATTAGCAAGCATAGATCGCAACGGATATTTACGATTTTTTATACCTGCAAATTTATATCCTAAATATATACTTTTCTTAAAGTATCGACACCATTGTCGATCGTCTTTAAGACAGAATATATTATTTTTAACATCGATCGCAAAGAAAAAATCTTTTTGATCGACGATTATCTTTACGTTGTTATAACGTACATATTTACCGAAAATATAATAAGCAAATCCGTATCCGCAATTACGATATAACCAAGCACATCGACATATATATCGTTGGAATTTTTCTTTTAACGTAAAATCCTCGTCGATAAGATCGACATATCCAGGTATTATATATCCATCGCCTTTATTCTCGTAATGATATAAATAATGTTTATTAAAATCATAACGCGCAAACTTTGGTACATTGCCTTCATATATCATCCAAGCAATATCAAGACAATTGTCATAGGTTTGCCATAGCTTAAATATTTTAGGCAAATTACCATATTTATCAGCAAATAATACGACGAACCAATTTGTTAAATAGCATAGTACCATGCAGAGCATATTAGCTCCGCATAGTACTAACCATTTAATATAATATTTACTCGGCATCATTCTTTTCCTTATATGTTCCGATTTCACTATTATATTTACTATTTATAAATTTATTAGCAATTTGTGTCGCAGCAGAACCGCCACCAGTTAAATTAGCTAACGTATCGTAGTGTTGCCAATTATGTCCTGTAATTACTAAGTATAACGTAACACCGACCAATAACAATAATAACGTAAAAGAAATGACGCGTGTGTAACTAAGTCCTTCGTTTTCAAATAGCATCATTTTAAATATTTTACTCATTTTATTTCTTACCTTTTTTCTCATGTAATTTAAACTTTACAACATTTAAGTCGACATCGGTAATGCGATCGATTACGTCTTTCGGAAGACTATTAATAATTTCGTTATTATAACGAATTAATTTCATGTTTTCTTTAAAACTAAATAACTCGGTCAATACTATATAACCATAACATATCCATGCAATAATATCGAATACATCCTGAAAATATAGCATATGGATAGTCGACGGAATTACAATTGCATCTAATAAAAATGCGAAAATACTTAAAACACTATATTCGAATAATTTGAAGAGAAAGCCGCGATAAAATACGCGGCTTGATTTTTGCTGTCCCCAGCCTCCCCAAAATACATCGATAATAGTTCGATAATGCCATAAAGGTTTTTTCGAAAAAGTAAGAGCGAACAATCTTAACAATGTATCGATTATTAGCATAAAAAATATGATCGTATACATCGTTAAGAAAGTTTCGACTGCTTGAGGAGCAATATTATATAACAATGCTAATGCATTTATTAATCTCATTGTTCTCCCCTATATAATAAAAACTATTCACCTTTTAATGCTTTAATTGCATCGAGAATAGGTTGTAAATCAGCTTGAGTAATAAAGCCTTTTTCTTTTAACTTAGTTTCGATATCTTCAAGTTTTAAATATTTAGCTTCTGCTTGAGCTTGAGTTTCGTAAGCACTTAAATCTGGAACATGGATTTCATCTACAGTATTTTTCAATTCTGTGATTTTGCCTTCCAACGCTTCTTTAGCTTCATTAACTTTACCTTCAGCAGTTGTAAGAGTTTGGTTAGCAAGTTGAGTTACAGAATCTTGAGTAGCTAATTCATTTTTAAGTTCAGCTTTAGCATTGTCGATATCATCAGAAGTTGTATAATGTTTGCCAGTAAGGATTTCATTTAATTTAGTCTTTTGATCTTCAGTGAAATCTGTAGGAGCAGCTTTGCCTTCTAATGCAGTTACACGAGTATCGATAGCTGGAACAGTAGTATCTTTTAAAGTATTGATACTAGCTCTTAATTGACCAATGTTAGTATCCATGCTTGCACTATAGCTACCAAGATCTGCATTTGTAGCATAGTTCTTATCACGAAGGATAGATTCTACTACACCTTTTTGATCTTCAGTTAAAGTATCTTTTGGACCATACTTAGCATCGGATTCAGCTTTCTTAGCATAAGGAGTTAAGTCAACAGAAGCACCAGTACCGGTAGCTGTCAAAGTTTTTGTATCGGCATCATAAGATAAACCATTACCGAAAGTAAGAGCATCTTGTTTAGCCGTAACGGCAGCACTCGTAGCGATTGCATCTTCGATATTTTCAGTCGTTACATATTGACCTTTAGGAGCATAGTAACCATCGGCAGTTTCTTTATCGAGATAACCTTTACCTACAATAGCTGTATTAATAGCATTTGCAAAAGTCGGAGTAGTTGCTAATGTATCGAGTTCGCTATGTAATACGTAATCGCCTTTAGTTTGATATAGGCTAGTCGCAGCACTTACATCAAGTTTATTAGCAATAGCCGTATTAACTTCGTCGATTTTAACTTTATTTTTACCGATTTGATCGTCGACATATTCAATAGTCGCATAGTTGCCTACACCTTGATATAAACGATCGGATTCATTCTTAGTGATGTAACCATCTTTAAGAGTATTAGTTAAATCTTCACGAGTTAAGTAATTACCTTTAACTTGGAAAATGCCTTTAAGAGTTTCAAGATTAGTCGCTAATTTAGCATCGATAGCAGCATCAGTTTCTTGAGCTGTCATCATATCGTCTTTAATACGAGCAATTTCAGTACCGTATACATCACGAGTCCAAGCAGCAAAATCGACTTTAGTTTGATAAGCAGCAGCAGCTTCTTCAGACTTATCGTTAATAGCTTTTTCTAATGCAGTCTTAGCAGCAGCTAATGCATTTTCTTGAGCTGTGATTGCTGTATTAAGAGTTTGTTTTGCGTCTTCGAAATCAGTAGTTGCAACTTTACCAGCTAATTCGTCTTTAGTAGCTTTCTTAGCCAATTCAGCAAGAATAGATTCGACAGAAGATTTATTGTCGTTAACACCAGATTGGATATTAGCGATAGTTTGAACGGCATCTTTAAGAGCGCCTAATTTATTGTCGACAATACCTTCGACTTGAGTTTGAGTCAAACCAGAACCACCAGCAGCAATAGTTGCATTATCTAATTGTTGTTTAGTAGCAAATGTGTCGTCAGCATATTTTTTAATTTCGGTAGCTTTTGCACCGATTTCAGTCGTTACATCAGCTTTCTTGGCAAACACATCAGCATCAGCTTTAGCTACATATACATCGCCAAGACCGGCAACGGCAGCAGAAATATCTTCTGTTACTTTAGCAGCTTTAGCATATGTATCAAGATCGGTAGTATGCACCAAAGTATCTTTATCGAGGCCGTTAATCAAAGCTTCATTAGCATTAGCTTTAGTTTTAACTTCTTCTAAAGCAGCAGCTGTAGCGTATTCACCTTTTGGTTGATAATCACGATCAGCAGCTTCTTTAGTTACATATTCGCCTTTTTCTTGATAACCAGCAAGTTTAGCTGTAAGTTTAGTATCGATTAAATTAGGAACAGTAGCTGTTTCGAGAGTATTTAATTTTGTATCGAGTTCAGTTGCTTTAGCTTCAAATACAGTTTTATCAGCTTTATCAGCAAGAGCACTTACATCGGCTTTAGCTAATAAATCAGAAGCGTTTTTATCAGCTTTAACTTGAACTGCGGTCAATGCACTTACGTCAGCTTTGTCAGCAAGTTTTTCGTTAAGCTTAGTTTCGCCTACATATTTTTCTTGAGCTACGATAGCATCGACAACTTCTTTAACTTTATCGGCTACAGCTTGTGCGTCAAGACTGCCGCCAGCACCACCGTTAAGAGCAAGGTCATTAACTTTAGTCGTTAATTTACCAAGATCTTCAATTGCTTTTTCGACTTTAGTTTTTGCTTCTTCAAGACCTGTAGCATTTTCAGTAGCTTTAGCTTTAGCTTGTTGAGCAGTTGTATTTACTTCACGAACAGCAGCATCGGCAACAGCTTTAGCAGCTTCGATATCTTCGGCTACTTGTACTTTATCAGCTTTGTCTTTAAGTTTAGATATAACGTCGTTTTTCTCTGCGTATTCTTCAAGAGCAGTTACATCGGCTTTTGCCGCAAGTTTTTCGTTAACTTCGTCTTTAGTGAATACTTTATTTAACTTATCAAGTACAGTAGTCAAATCAGCTTGACCAGCTAATTGTTGAGCTAAATCTTTAAGAGATTGCAACGTAGTAGGATCTAAAGAACCGATAGCTTGTACTTCAGCTTTAGTTGCATATTCACCTTTAGGTTGATATGTTTCATCGGCAACTGCTTTAGTTACATAATTAACAAGAGCAGCTTCAACTTCTTTAGCTTTAGCATCGGCAGCAGTAGCTTTTTCTTTAGCTTCAGTCACAGCTTCACCGGTTTTAGCTTCGGCTTTAGCTTCTTCAGCAACAGTCTTAGCAGCTTCGACAGCTTGAATTAATTCATCTTTAGCAGCTTTCAAAGCTTCTTTAGTTGCCAATGGTTCAAGAGCTGTTGCATCAGCTTTGCCTTCTAATGCAGTATTAGCTTTAGCAGCTTCTTTTGCAGCATCAACAGCAGCTTGTTTAGCTTCAGCAGCTTCTGCTTTTGTCGCTTTTTCTGCTAATGCTGTATTAACTGCTTCTTGATCCGCCTTGCGGCTTAATGCTTTTTCATTTTCTACTTTAGCTTGAGCCGCATCAATTTTAATTTTAGATACATCGTCAGCAATACCTTGTACTTTAGCATCGTTTAGTGTATCGGCAGATTTACGAGCAGCAACTTCAGCAGTAACAGCAGCTTTATTTGCATCAGCTTCAGCTTTAAGATTATCAAGTGCTGTTTGATCAGCTTTTGTAGCAAGAGCTGTAACATCGGCTTTCGCCGCCACTTCTTCTTTTGTAGCAAGCGGAGTCAAATCGCTAGCATTAGCTTTTTTAGCAAGTTCAGTTTCGATAACAGCTTTATCGGCTTTATCGGCCAAATCAGATTTTTTAGCATATGTAGCTTCAACTTCAGTAGCTTTAGCAAACGGAGTTAAATCGACAATAGCTTTAACTTTTTCAGTAAGTTCAGCTGCTTTGACTACGTCATCGGCAGTAGCTGCTTTAGCAATAGCTTTTTCAAGATCAGTATCTTTATCGTTAAGTTTTTTAATTAACTTATCGATAGCATCTTTATCGTATACTTTATCTTTATCAGCTTTCTTAGCAATTTCAGCAATGCTATCTGGGTTATCTTTTAAAAGATCGATCGCGTCTTTTAATGTTTTAAGATCTTGAGCAGATACGCCACCTGTAGCTGTTTCGAGTTCTGCTTTAGTCGCAAATTTAGCAGCAGCAGCTTCGTCGGCTTTACCTTGAGCTTCAGTAATTTTTTCAGCTACTTTAGCATCGGTGATATATTCACCTTTAGGTTGATATTGAGCAGCAGCTTCGACTTTGCTCAAGAATGTAATAACGTCTTGTGCTTGTTTAGCAGCAAGATCGGCAGCTACTTTAGCTACAGCAGCTTGGTTAGCTTCGGCTAACGCTTTGTTGGCAGCAGATGTTGCTTTGTTTTCTGCTGCTTGTTTTGTTACGTTTTCGACAGCTTTATTATAGACAGCTGGTTGACTACCAGTATTATTATTATCTGTATCAATAGTCAAACCTTTGCGAGCTGGATTATAAAGACCGAAGTATGCACGAGTAACAATTTTTTTAGACATTCAAAAATCTCCTTAATTCCAATGAATAATTTCGGTAGACAAACGATTACGCAAATCGTTCGTTGCTTTATTTAAATAACCGTCGACGTTTTGTTTGATATATTCTTGCAAACCATCGCCGATTACTCGTAACAGTTGATCGAGAGTCGGTTGATAAATACGTTGATTAACTTGATCGACATATTTAATTAACTCATCTCGTACCGTATCTCTAACCTGATTAAAATCTGGTTTCTTTTTTAAAGCTTCAAGAAGATCGGTATAAGTATTAATCGTACCGTCTTGTTCAAATTGTTTAATCGTATCGGTCCAATATTCTAAATCATGAATATCGGGTTTATTATTAACGACACGAATTACTTCGTTTAATTTGTAAACAAGATACTTAATACTTGTTTCGTTTAATGAAGCTTGTTCGATAAATTGCTTCATTAGCGTTACCTCATAATAACATTAGTAAAAGTAAGCTTATTTTCGTTCGGAGTAATAGAGCATTCGTCATTATTTTTAATAATAGTAATGCCTTTAAAAGCATTTTCGCCTTCTTTTAATAACGATACCGGTATGATAATATCGCCTATATTTTTATTATCATACATAGCCGATACGATAATTTCAGTCTTACCTTCCAATAAATATACAGAGTAAATTCCATCGTAACAAGAAGTAAAGCAGGTGTCGTCAGAAAACAGCACCTGCTTATTATTTGATAATAAAATGTTACTTAATTCCAACGTATTATTACCATAAGTAATAACATTGTTTTGAATAAAAGATTTACCGCCTATTTGCAAATCTTTTACAAATAAATTTTTAACATTTAATGTATCGATCTTATTATTTTTAAGGATGTACTCTGATGTTATATTACCACTCGTAACGCCGTTAGTTCTTAGATATTCCGAAACTTTTTCTTCTGATTTCGCCATAATGTTATTAACATCATGAGACAAATTCATAATCGTTTCGTTTAACGCATCTAATGATAAATTTTCCACAGATTATATACCTCTAACGATAATAGATAGCAACTAAATTAGAATGATTGATAAACAGCATATCGTCAAGAATTTCGAAGTCGATTCCATTTACAGAATATCGACCATCTTCATTTAATACAAAATACGTAATTATATCCGTTCCTTGTTTTAATACTAATAATAATTCGATAGCGCCATTTAAATTAATAGCCGAATCATTATATATTAATGTATTCCAACGATAAGAATTGCCGCCAGCTATCATTAATTCTTTATTATTATAAGAATTGCCAGAAAGAATATTGCCGCCTATCATAAGTTTATTATCGTCAATAACCATATTGCCATTAATATTCTTAACAGATACTGTATCAATGTTATAATCAGACGATACATTCTTCTTATAATAATTATCTTGAAACTTATAATTCATTAATGAAAAATCGACGACTTCATTAATAATAGTATTTTTAGATTCAGTAAGATAATCTTGGATTTCAGATATTTTATTTTGAATATCAGTTAAGGTAACGTTATCTTTATTTAATGTTTGAATCATTAGCGTTACCTCGCTTTCTTATTGTATACGATTTGTCACATATAATTTTATTGTTTTCGATTTTAAAATCATCGCAAATAAAATCTTTGCCGCAATAATTAATAAGATATGGCTTATTAACAATACCTTGAATAACGATATAATATTCGCCTTTAACCAAGTCGCCAGTATATTCTTTAAACTTAGGCAATAACATATCACTGTCGTACTTTAATATTTTATTGTCATATACTAATCTATCATTAAATACTAAATCATGTTTATCAATTTTAATAGATGTATTATTAATACTATTATCACCGATATATATATTGCCATCGATAATAATCGTATCGACATCTAAATCTTTAATAGTCTCGTTAATAGAATATGCCGTTTGATTAATGTCAAGTGATGTTAAATATCCATCGATATGAATAGCCGAAGATTCTAAATTATTAATTCTATTAATTAAGTCGTTGAGGTTATTTTTTAATGTATTAAGATCTAACGCCATTGTATATTATAACCTCCTAATGCATCCCAATGATGATTATAGCTACTATGATGTTTACGACGTTGACGCCAAATTTCATTCGTATAGAATTTATAATCATATGGATTAAGTTCTAAACGTTGAATAATTGTATGGTTTTTATCCCAAGCATAATAATTTAAGAATGATACAGACATATTTGTTTCTGGACCATCGTTAGGATCGTTCCATGGTTTGTAGCCACGTAAGAATGCATTACGCACTAAAATAAATATTGGTTGATAATTATCGCCATTATATTTATAAGCATAAGCTTCATTCCATTTATCATAGTTATCTTTATTCATTTCTTGATTACTACGCCATTGTGGAAGTTTAACATAATTACGATAGTTATTTGTCGTAATAATAGTTTTATTGGTCACTAAACCATATGCATTAAATTCTAATAATGTTTTATTACCACGTTTAATAGCAAATGGAAATGCTTCGATAGAATACTCATCGATATTAAATAAAGTATTAATCGATCCTTGTGTAAAATTAATACAAGGACTGTTATTAGAATTAATAACTAATTTACCATTAGTTTCTGGATTATTATAGCGAATAAAATCATCAACTTCGCTTAACTTAACAAATCGATTATTACATTCATCTTTAGTATAATAATTAGCTAATGTTGAATTAACTAAATTTTTAAGATCATCGATACTTTCAGTAACTTTATCGTTAAGATAATGTTTCATGTTTTCGAGACGAGAATTATACTGATTAATTAAATCTTGAATAGCACTACCTGAAATAATATTATCAAATCGAGTTAAAGAGTCGATGATCTCGTTTATTTTTTTAACTTGTAAAAAAGTCGTTACTTTGTTTTTTAAATGTTCGATCATCGCCATAACACCTTCAAAATCTTTCCGAAATCACGACTCTTGTTACCATCATAATCTTCGCCTACCCAGCCTGTTTTTGCTGTTAGCATAACGTAAGTCTTAGTAACTTCTAAACCGGCTGTAGCATATGGCGTAAAGAATTTAATCGGAACTTCTGCACTACACATATATACGTATGATGGAGCCACTTTATGATCATTTTGTTTATCATAATACGTAAAATCAGATGTCGTATTATCGACGATAACAATTAAATCATTCCAACCAGATGGTAACGCTACAGTACCACCTACATTTTCAACATGACTATTTTCAATAATATTCCAAGTTGCCGGAATATATTTACGCTCTATTAATTTAAATAGATCACGATTTAATACGCGTTCTGTTCCGTCATTAATATTTTTAGCAAATAATTCTGAACCATCTGGATTGATCATTTTAAGCCAATCACCATCCATAATAAGTTTAACGCCATTAATCGTCATTAAAATATTATCGCTCTTACGAGCATTAATAACAGCATTATCCATTGTTAACGTATGGTTTAAAATCCAATCGGTAGCTTTCGATATAAAATTGTCTTTATTAGAGCTATTTAAATATCGACCATCGTCTTCTGATTTCGTAAAATAATTCTTTATTCTGTTTAGCCAACTTGCTTTTTCATCGGCTAACGATGTATTAATTTCTTTACGAGCCGCATTATATTCTCTATTAATAGTATTAAACTTATCAATAAATTCATTAGGCGTAATATTATTCGTATTATTTTCTTGTTCTAATACGTTATATTCGTCGATAATTTTATTAATTTCTTGTGTAGCTTTTACCGACGTAGATCGTTCTTTCATTCGTTCCATGAATATATCTCCTTATCGATAAAATACTTTATGAATTGTACCGTTCCATTTGGCCGATTCTAATTTAATATAATTATTTGCTAAATTAATAGTACAATATGCTGGAGCATATCGTTGAACACCTAACGACAATTCTATTAATACATGATCAATATACATATGATCATTATCAATTCTATCTGTATATTTCATAAGAATTAATAATTGATTAGCATCGTCATTAACAGCATCGCCATAATATACAGATTGTCCGACGCCTAAATTACGACTATTAGGTAGTTCAATCCAGTTACCTGGACTAATTCTAGAAATACCTGTAACGACTTCTTGTCCATTATTATATACAACATTATCACGTATTTCAAATACGTTATTACCATTATTCGTTACTTTTAAAACACCGGGACGAATTTCTAAAGAACCGTCTGGAAATGTAATAACTGGACCAGAGGTATTATTTAATTCAATAGATTTACCGATATTTAAATTTTTACGTAATGTAATATTTTGATCTTTTAATAAAAAATTATTTAAGTCTTGTATCCGGTCGAATAAAGCATCGCTTTCATCTTTCGTATAATATAATTTAATTTTATTTTTTATTAATTCGATGGCAGCCGCTAAATTATCTTTAGCATTCTTAATAGCATTACGAATATCTCGTATAGCATTTTCAATATAACTACCAATGTTTTCTCGAGTCGGTTTATTAGCAAATACTTCTTTAAGTCTATTAATTTCAGCATCGAATTCATTAATCTTGGCATTTATTTTTTGTAAGCCAATTTGCTGAATTAATTTTTGAATCATACAGTATCACCATGTTCAATAACATTACTTGTTTGAGTATTATAATATAAAACATATCCACGTTCAGGATATACGCTTCGTAACAATACTTGAGAATCTGTAACTTCAGAAGTAATTGTCGAAGCTTTTTTAATTTGTCCGTCGTAGATTACGACTTTAACAACTTCAGCATTTGGCAGTTCTAATATAAGTTGATAATCATCGGTACCATTCTTAACCCATTTATTAGAGCCAAATTCTATTTTCTGAAGAACAATGCTTTGATTAATTTTATCAACAACAGCATTAGGTAAAATACTTTTTCCATTTCTAACTAAAATCTCCCAGTCAGTACCATTAAAACGATAAATAGAACCGGCTGTATCGCCACCGTTAACTGCAGCAATATCACCTAATACTGCATCAGGATATGTCGTGAATAAATCGGCAACACTATTAACACTTTGCTTCCAACAATTTGTATCGGCAGCTTTCGTTAATGTCGTCAACAATTCATCACGCAATAAAAAATCTTCGACAGGATGACCCATAAACTTACGAGTATCTTCACTCAAATCGCTTCGGTCAGAATTACCGGAACGATCGGAAAGAATCGCATGCTTTGGGATCCATTTTTTAAATTTCTGTTCGAGAGTTTCACCGTCGCTAAATACGACTTGATCGGCTGTCGTACTCGGATTAAATAAATCCTTACCGCCAGTACCATTCTCGACAAGAACTTTACCTTTTATATCAGCCATAATTAAATGTCCTTTTCGTTAATTTTACAAAAAAATATCTAATTTACAAAATTATATTACAAACAAAAAAAAGAGCTTGTCATTAAGACAAGCTTACTTTTTTAACTTTTAATTTAGCGTTCGATTGTTTCTCGCCATCAAATAAAGCAGTATGTCCTGCTCGAATAATTCCGAGGTTGGCTGTATATATCGAACTAAAAATAATAAGTTCGATCGTAACACCGCCACCGACATCGCCTTCACAGAATGCCATAAGATTGCCTTTACGGTCTTTGCGTTCATCGATCTTCATAATCTTAATCGGTACTTTAAATACATCGTAACCGTCTTCATAATCAAACCATTCTGGAGTGCATGTTACCGGGCAACTTAATGATTGCATTTCATAATCCATAATTACGTCTTCGTTAAAATTGTCGACATCTAATATCTCGATTTTTTTATCTTTACGTATTTCATGAAATTCATTTAACAGCTCATTACGGTTAGTCTTATAATTATTAAAAGCACCCGACATAATCAATGCTTCACCAACACGTTTATTAAAAGCTTTTTTACCTATTTTGTCTAATACATCTTCTAATGAAGTATATGGTCTATTATCTACAATAGCTGGGATAGAAGCTTCACCAACACCTTTGATGGACCCAAGACCAAATAGGATATTATTTCCATCAGGAGTAAAATCCCGATTAGATATATTGATGTCCGGAACTTTGACATCGATACCTTCCTTTCTAATCATCGGAATGTAACGTAATAAATCTTCGGTAGCTTGCATCGATAAGAATGCTGAATAGAATTCTACCGGATAATATAATTTTAACCATGTTGTTAACATGCTAGTAAATGAATAAGCTACGGCATGACTCTTGTTGAAAGCGTATGCCACAAACCCCATAATGGCATCAAAATAGTCATTCATTTCTTTAGCTGTATATCCATTAGCAATAGCACCTTTAATTTCAGGTCCATATTTACCTTTAGGATCATACCACGGTAATTCATTATTATTTTCCCAACCTTCAGGGCCTTCACAATTTTTCTTGCCATAAATATGACAACGAATCATCATTGGGAACATACTTACTTTCTTTTTAGCTACCGTCTTGCGCACAATTGAATCAGCTTGGTTATCATCGAATCCAGAAACCTGTTTAGATATTTGCATTACGTTTTCTTGATAAGGAATTACACCATATGTTTTATCTAAAATATTTTCAATACCTCGCAACGGTAATTCATTTTTTTCTAAACCTTGTTTACGTTTTGCATATTGATGATGCATGCCTGCAGACAAAGGCCCCGGTCGGAGCAACGCTGTTGTAGCTGCTATATCATCGAAACATGTTGGCTTCATTTCTTGAAGATAATCTTTAAACATATCAGATTCCAATTGAAATATACAATCTGATTTAGCACAAGCTAACATTTGATATAATTTTTTATCTTCAATATCAAAATTATCATATAGCCAATCAACATCTTTATGAAGATGGTCGAGTGTTTTTTCGATAATCGATAATGTTTTTAATCCAAGAATATCGAGTTTCGCCGTACCTAATTCTTCACATTCAACGCCGGTAAATAATGTAATCATAACACCATTTTCATCAGTACGTGTCGGGAAATAATCGTCGACACGACAAGGCATAGCTAGTACACCAGAAGCATGAACACCAAAGTTACGTTTAAGACCTTCAAAATTACGAGCTAATCTGAATAATTCTTTATTTTCAGATTCTAATTTTTGCCATTTTTTATATAAAGATTTTTCACTTTCGTTGCCATCTTTTAAGGAATCGTAATCTTTAAACTTAGGTTGTGGTGGTACGACATCTTCAAAATCATCAATTTGTTTACTTAATAAATTCATTTTTTCAAACGGAATTTTTAAAGCACGTCCAACATCTTTCAAACCAGATTTAACACCTTGTTGTGTATATGTACCAATATGTGCTACATTCTCAAAGCCGTATAAATCTTTAATATGTTCAATAACTTTATCACGACCAAAATAGCTAAAATCTGCGTCTACGTCAGGAAGTCCCGTTCTATCAATAGTTAAAAAACGACCAAATAATAAATCATACTTGATAGGGTCGATATTTTTTGTTATTCCAATACACCATAAAACAAGGCTTCCACAGGCCGATCCACGACCAGGCCCAGTCATTACACCATTATTATCGGCCCAGTTAATATACTCACGAACGATTAACATATAATCAGCGAAATCTTTATAGTTAATAATATTTAATTCATAAGCCAATCGTTTTTCATAATTAACAATATCATCAGCAATATATTTATAACGTTTAGCTAATTCATATAACCCTTTATAAGCAAGTTCACGCAATTCTTTTTTAGTATTATTAGAATTAGGAAGCTTTGGCATTAACGGAGTCGAACTACCTAACGTCACGTCTTCAATCATGTTAGCAATAACTTGTGTATTGTTCATAGCTTCAAGATATAAAGCATATTTTTTTAAAGCTGTTTCACGATCGGTTTCGGTTTTATTAAGTATATCTTTAAAACCAGCTTGCATTTCTTCTTCACTTTTAAGCCAATAGTTATGATCATATTTCATTCGATTAGGATTATATATATCAGTACCAGTACCGATAGATACTAATACGTCATGATCTTTATTATCTGTTTTTAGCACATAATGTACATCGCTAGTAGCTATTAAAGGAATATCATATTTGTCATGCATTTCCATATAAAAATTATTAACATTAACTTGATCGTTAAAATTATTAGGTTGTACTTCTAAATAAAATCGATCTTTAAAAATATCTTTATATTCTTTTAATAAAGTTTCGGCCAATTGTCGATCGCCCTTATTAAAAGTTTTAGCTACGATATTAGCAACACATGCCGTCGTACAAATAACACCTTCGCTATATTTACGAAGCATTCTCATATCGAATAAGAACCGTCCGTTATATGTACAAACTTTAGCCGCTTCACTTTGTAATTTTATTAGATTATTTAAACCGGTTTGGTTCATTGCTAATAAAATTAAATGATATTGGCGAGTATCATACATAAAGGATTTAATGCGTTCTTTAACTTCTTTAATACCTTTAAAGCCTTTTTTCTTCGTGATAACAGCTTGTGCTTCTTCTTCGGTAACGACGCCTTTTCGGAAAGCATCGATAGCTGCATCGGCCCAACGACTATCAACATCCTTAGCTAATTCTTCAGCATTCCAAGTTTGATAACCTTCGAATCCTAGAATTGGTTTAATACCTTGTTTTTTACATTCTTTTTGAAATTCATAAATGCCGCCCATATGATTATGGTCGGTAATAGCTAAACTTGTCATACCTAATTCTTTTGCTCTCGATACTAATTTAGGTATATGACAATAGCCATCTAAAAAGCTATATGCTGTATGCACATGTAAATGTGTAAACATGATTATTCCTCCTTAATAATCTTATCGATTCGTAACGTATATAACTTAGGCTTCATGAAATTCTTAGTTATATCACCAATAATACGAACCCTGTCTCCTTGTCTAAAGCCAAGATCTCCAGTGCCCCAATGCCAGAAATCAATTTGTTTCTTACCGTCGAATAACGTATACTTAATATTCTTATCGTTATTCTTACTTATGCTTATTGACGTAATCGTTAAATCTTTAATACAGATTTTAGGTTTTTCAAACGATACGTTATCATAAGCAAATAAATAAAACGAATTATATGCTTCTTTCGTTAAATCAGATAACGTAAAATAAATAAGTTCTTCTGGTTTGCTACGAACTGATTCGACAACAGCATGTTTATTTAATTCATTAATTTTATCAGTTAACGATTGTTTAAATTCTTCGACTTTATCATTATAAATAGCAAAGCCACAAGCGGCCGCATGTCCACCAAATGAATATACATTTTCATCGTTAGCTAATAATACATTTAGTGGATATGAATTACTTCGTGCGGAACCATGAATTAATTGCTCTTGATCATCGATACCGACAAACGAAGGCAGTCCGCTATAGTCTTCTAACTTACCGGCTAATATACCAAGTATGCCTAATGGAGCATAGTCTAAAGCAACTAGTGCAATATTACAGTTTTCATCATAACTTTCGTTATAAGCTTTCTTAATAATATCGGTATATTCTTTAGTTAGCTCTTTACGTTGATTATTGTATGCTTCGACATTATTACATACGTCTTCTGCATCTTCACTAATATCTAATAATTCAATCGAAGATTTAATATCGAATAATCGAGCACAGCTATTAAGACGAGGAGCTAAATCCCAAGATACGAATTCACTATTCATTCGAGGCGAACCCATATTCTTAACGAATTGTCTTAGTGTATTCGGTACATTGCCTTCATTAATTTGTTTAAAACCTTTTTGCACGATTGCTTGATTTATGATACTTGCCATAGGCATTACGTCGGCAATGGCTCCGATAGCTGCCAAATAAATCAATTTATTCGTATGATAATAATTATAGCCTAATGCTCGTTCGATAGCTCGGCAGAAATATAAAGCTACTTCAGCACCACATAAAGCTTTTGCCCAATGATCACTTTCGGTAATATGTTGATCGACAATTATTGTATCGGGTAACACTTCTTGCGGTAAGTGATGATCAGTAATAATAATTGGTATATTGTATTTTTTACAAAGTTCAGTTTCTTCGACTTTAGTAATACCATTATCAACCGTAATAACTAATGGCTTTAATTGACATTTATATCGTTCGTTAATCTTTTCAATAAAGTCAATACTTAAGCCATAACCATCACTACGTTCTGGAAAGTATACTTCACTATAATTTTTAAATTGTGCTAAAAAGCGTTTCATTATAGTGCCACTTGTCATGCCGTCGACATCATAGTCGGCATAAACAAAAATATCGCGTCCTTGTTTTAAATAATCAACGAATAAGGACGCAGCTTCGTTAATATTAATAATCTCGTTAGTTTCATCGATGTTAATGATTTTATCTTGATCATATAAGATATTATATGCGTCGTCTAACGGAATTTGTTTTAATTCCAAAATTTGGGCGACTAAATCATCAACTTTTAAGCGAGATCTGTACTTATCTTTACCTATCATAAGTAACCACCTTTCTTTATTATTATAACATATAGACATAAAAAAAGCGAGTAGCTTTCGCTACTCGTTTCTTTTTTTGCGTCGATTGATATCTTTACCCGTAAGCTTTTCCAGCTTATTTAAAGCGCCACGACGAATCTTACGATACGTCTGAATATCGACTCCGATCTTATTAGCTATTTCGACTGGCTTAGCATTTTCTGCATATACCATAGCTAATATTAAACGTTCTGTTGGGGTAAGATGTGAAAACAAATCATTACATACTTCACCGTTAATCCATAATTCGCTAAAGTTCCCGTCATCGTCAACAACAATTTGATCGAGAAGATCAGCTTTATGCATCGTTAATGAAGACAAATTACTCACGCCAATATCGTTCATATCGGAACGATCGTATGAATTATTGATACGATCTTTAAGATGGGCTTGAATAAATCTAAACAGTTCGTAGCGGAATACATATGTTAAATATGCATTAAAGCTACGATTCGTTTTTTTATACTTCATAACCATAGTCGAAAACAATGTTTTTAAATCTTGTTCGACATCGCATTGTTTAGCATAGTTGTCACGAATCAAACTTAAGCTACGATTTACTTCGGCATATTCATCTTTATTAAGATGCCAATTTTTAAATACTTTAGATCGTAAATATTTATTAGCAATATATAATCCGATAAATTCTCGCGATACTTTATTATTAAGATAAATTTTATCTTCTAATAATAGATCACGGAACATATTTAAGAATGGTTCAAATCGAATTAATAGTTCTTGTAATAATTCATCTCGACGTCGAGGATCAGTATTATGACTTTGGCATTCTAATACTAATGAATCGACTTCTTCCCAAGCTTCTCTTTGTCCGTCTAATATTTTACGTTCGGACATTATTTTTTCTTTTTAGTCTTTCTTTTTAATTTTTTAATTTCGTCGAGAGACATCCATTGTCCATCGTGAAATTGTAAACATTCGAGTTTCAACTCTTCATATTTATATTCAAATAATTTTTTCTTTAGATTGAAATCGACAGTAACCTTACCCTTAATATCGATAACACGAATACTTTTATCAAGATTCGTAATTACGAAATCGGCTATATAATTAATTGGTAAAATTTTCTTACCATTTTTTCTAAAACCAGGTTGTAGTTCATACGTTACTTGCCGTTCAAATCCAAGAATTTCTTTTTTCTTGAGTTTTTCTTTTAAGTAAATATAATAACTTGCTTCCATCAAGCTGTCGAATTTAATATCATCGACATACGGCTTATATGAAAAGTATCGGCTTTTCTTAATCTTATCTTTAACTTGTGGAAGTTCAAAGCTCTTGATTAATTTTTTCTTTTTATATTCGTTCCAAAGAATATGTGTATCACGAAGAGCTTTTGTTTTATATTTACATCCGTCTATTTCATAAGGCATGTATATTACTTTCCGGTAAACGTACGAGATATCTCTGGGATAAATCGACACTTACTCGATTCTTCTCGAACTGGAAAGTATATATTATTAGCAATACCTTTCAATACATTATTAGCAATAAAATTAAGACGTTCGATTGAACTAATATCACGATATGCTATAAATGTATTATTAGTCTTAGGATAATAAAACATAACACCACTTAACTGAAAATCGAAGGCGTCATATGCAGCTTTCCAGTCTAGGCTACATTTGATATCGCTATCACATTTATCTTGATTAAATGTTTGATCGAATACTGGATAGAATAAAAAATATTTACCATTCTTATAAGCGATCGGTCCGATATCGACTTCGATCTCGCCTTCATCGAATGTTAATGTATGCATATGGCCTATACTAATAATATTAATTTCCTGAGAAGAACAATAATTATATAATTTATCTAATCTTGCTAGTCCACTAATAACATCTTTTGGTTTAATACGATGCGGTGCATTTTCTAATTCTTTATCCAAGAGCTGAGACATTTCAGGCATACCGATAATATTTTTAGAATAAATACTACCTAAAAATACATACGCAATCTTTAACAAAGACGAGCGTATGGTACGCTCGTCTATCGGAATGGGTGTATTATATTTTATATTATAGAACCAAGGACTATCAAGATAATCTAAAAATTGATTACTTGTTATTTTCATAAATCATCAATGCTACTTTATATGACTCATAAAATAATTGATCGGGACTACTTAAATTAGGACGTAATAAAGGGACATCTGTTTCTTGACCTAATAACGATTCGCATGACTGAGTGATTTTAATACAAAAATCTTCGAATATCATATCTGTTCCTTCAGGAAGATCTGACGTATCGAAACAATCTTTAAAATAATCACGTACATTAAACAAATCTTTATAGCTGTCGATTGTCATATCGTCTAATAAGATACGACGAACGGCATACATTAGAGATAATTTTAATATATCGAATACGACAGGCTGTGTACCGAATCGAGCATCACATAATGTTTTTAATACCGGTATCCAAATACCGACAAAGTTTTCTCGTTCGACAGTTGTCGGAACATGACTAACTTTTTCCATCATATAGTCATAGAAAACTTGATATGGACTTAATACTGTCTCAGACATTTTAACCTCTTATAATATTATTAAAACGTTCACTATCTTGTAACGTACATTCTGTTACTTTGGAATATTCTGGAATAAAATAATAGAATGTACGACCTTTAAATTCACTGCGTTTATTCTTAGCCCAATGGACTTCGATAATAGGTTGAATTTCTTCTTTACCTTCTCGATTATAAAATACTTTAGCACTATTGCTATTTTTACTTACGTCGTTATGGACTAAGAACGTAACGCTGGCATCATATTGTAATCGTACTGAATCTTTTAAGTCGTCTAGGCTAGGACGACCACCATGATTTAATTTACGCAAATGAGCTGTACCGAATACTGGAATTTGTAAATCAGTGTTAGCTAACTTTTTAAGGTCTTCAGATAGACATTCATATTTATTCTTAACGTCTTTAAAATCTTTATTTGCGTAACGGATATCTGATATAGAGTCGATACCGATTATAATATTATTTTTGTCGTCGAGCGATTTGACAAACTCCTGAGCCTGTTTTGCATGTTCGACGATATCTTCGTACGTATGCAATTTAGTGCCGTCGGTCATCATAAATTGATGGCTCTGCTCCTTTAATAATTGAATACCCTCTTTACGACGTCGTAATTGTTCTCGAATTTGTTCGATATTAAATTCTTCGTCAGGTGTTCTCGGAGTAATCGCTGCAAACTTCTCATAACGTTTTGGCTTAGCTGCTACAGCTATCGGAATATTCTGATCCATAGCTATAATTCTTGGAATAACTTCGCCGACAGTATCGTCTAGTGTGTAGTAAATAGCGAATAAATTATTCTTAGCCGTCGTACCATAATCTTTTAATAGATTAGACATAATAGCTGTTTTACCACCATTAGATTCACCGGCAAAGATATAAAATCCTTTTGTTAGACCGCTAAGCTTATCGTTAAAGATGCTAAAGTTAGACGTATCATAACCTTCTTCTTCTTCCTTTTCCGTTTCGATTTCATATTCTTCATATGTCGAACGTGATAGTTCATAAAAATTTATACTCATAATTAACTCCATCTGTATATAATTCTATTTGTGCCTGATCTATAGTTATCATAATATATTGTATTTACTTTATCGAGAATATCGACTTCGTAATTTGTTAAATTTAATAATGAACTTACGCAATAAGAGTATTCATCTATTAAATATAAACAAATGTCGACAGATTCCATAAGTTGATTATTATATCGATTTAACAAATAATCGATAGCACCTATATCACGATTATAATCTTTTACGATTAAAGAATTAGATTTTGAATAAAAGAAACGTAGTAAATCGTCCTTCGTAAACGAAATTTTCATTTCTTTAAAAAATTTAATATCTTTAGGCGTGATATTAGCATCTATCGAAAGAGTTGGTGGCTTCGATAGAATTTGCAGTTTAGAGTTGAAATAATAAGTATCACGTTTAAGTAAACTATCATTCCATAAAGAATTAGGCAGATCACAATATTTAATCGATTCTTTTTTAAACGTGGACAGAATCTTTATGATATCGTAATCGTTCATATCATTATCATATAGATAATCGATTGTATATTGAGTTATATATGTCTTATCGGTAGAATGACCAAGAATATTGGCTTCGTACCACATAGCATCAATCATAGGTTATTTCTCCTTCGTGGACTTTTACATTGTTCTTTATTATTATACCATAAGAATAAAAATAAAAAAAGCCCGTACTAAGTACGGACTTTCTTAAACTCAATAGAATACATTGCTTTCTTTACAGGGATATCGGCATAAAATACTTTCGTATTCCTAGATAATTGATTTGCTAAATCTCGTGTATGGGTTTCGATTTGATATAATAAATTATTATTAGCATAATAGCTATATAATTTAATACCTTGTTCGCTGCATGTAGTTTCATGAGCCGAATATTTATTCGATGTATTACTACCGTCTTGATTAGAAATAATAATACCATCGTCAATATATTTAATAAGATTTTGATAATCGTTACGAATAACGATATTGCTACGTTCTGTATCGAAATTAGCATTATACAAATAAATATGTCGCAATCCGAATGGATATAAACCTAAATTATTAGTAAATGTTAAATCAAAAGATAACGTTAAAGTTTTGATAGCATATATGCTATCAAACAAAATCCTTGTATCTTCTAATGGTTGATCGTAATCCATAATAATCGCATCGTTTGACAACTGAGTACCAGGTGTCGTAATAATCGTAATTGCTTTTAATACGGCAGCACCAGCTAAAAATGGTGATAATTCAATAGCATTACAATTCGTAGCACCGACTAATGGATTATCTGGAAAATCAATCGTAACAGTTAATACATTACTCGTATACTGATCGAACACAGGAGCCTTATCGGCAATTGTATCGTGCTTCAAAATATTTACATATTCAGAATTACTTTCACCGTTAATAGAAACAGTTGCTGATGGTTTAAAAATATAACCGACAGAACTATTAAAATTCAAAACATTTTCTAGATTGCCGATAATTTTAGGATGAACACAATTACCATATGTGTCGTAAGAAGAATTATTTTTTAATATCTTATTGCTATCAACAAATAATACTTTGTTACTATTAAATATATTTTTACGATGCATAGCATTTCCATCGTACATCGCTTCGACTATACGATTATTTTCACGCAATGCATCGAAATCTTTTTCGAGACGAGAAGATAATGAATTGTTATATTCTAACATCGCATTCATTATTTCTAATTTCTTATTATAACTATTATGTTGATTATTAATAGAAGATTGTAAATTCGTATAATCTTCTTTCATCGATTTGACTAAATCAACAAAATATTTAGATGTCTTTTTTACTTCCATTAATAACCTCAGACTGTATAATTTATTTTACGATACAACTTAGCCGTTTGATTTTGTTCTAACGTACGATTATAAATATCGTCGATCTGTTTATTTCTAGATTCTTCAATATTTAACTTAATTTTATTAAGCATAATTTCATTGTGAAGATTATAATAATTTAGAACAAATTTATCGTATTCCCACGGCCCGTTATTTCTAATATTGTACTTGATCATAATCACTATACCTATTTTGTTTAACAGCTAACGATTTAATTTTGATTTCTTTATTTATTGGATTATCGATAACAGCTACTGGATTAGTATATATTACTTCTTTATTATAACTAACTGTTTCTAACATATAACTATATACATTATTATAAAACGTTCTAGAGTATAATCGATTATCCTTTACTCGACATTTGTCGACAGCACAAAATACAATACCATTAGTATTAACTGATAAATGAGAATACGGTGCCATTTTAAACGTAAACTTTTGAACTCGATCTTTAATCGTAACATAATGATTATCAATATTAGATCGTAATGGTTCTAACGAGAAATTAAAATCGGCCTGTGTTGCATTATAAATATATAACTCGATATTATATTCTGTACTAAAATCAGTTTTATTATACTCACTAATACTAATATAGCGTCCGTCAATATTAATCATATCTTTACCACTATAAATAAAATATTGACTTTGATAAGCATTATCTGGATTGTGTTCAAGTATAAAACTGCCGTTATATTTGTTGCTAGAATCTAATTCAAAAAATTTAGTCGTAATTTCTGGTTCGCCAGGAACGACAAATAAATTTTCATTCGATTCATAATTCTGAATATTCTGACTAGGATTTAATTCTAAAATAACGTTAGCATTGTCTAAGTTATCGACACTTGCTAAAAATGCTAACGTAGCGCCTTCATACGTCGTAAAACTAGGTAACTTAATATAACTTTTCCCATTTTTATTCGTTATGTCAAAATTATCAGCTTGATATACTAACGTATCACCAAATATAGCAATCGTTTCGAGCTTACAACGACTATAATATTGATCGGCTATTCGTTCTAAATCATTTAATTTAATCGATACTAATTCTTTAGTTTTATTAAATCTCTTAATCGTTATATCATACATAACTTGATATAAAATTAATAGATCTTGATAGAGAATAGCTAATTCATTATTAAAATCTTTTACGTCGAGTTTCGATCCTTTTTGAATATATCGATGTTTAAATAAAGCAAATTGTGTTTCGTAATCTTCGAGCGCAGAATCTAATGAGCTTTCATTTAAAAACTCACCGAGAGAAAGTGATTGACTAATCAATTTTTGTTTATAATATTCTAACTTATAAACTTGATCTTTATACATTAGACACCTGCTTTCCTAAACACAATTTAAAATTAGCTAAATATGGAGAATAATTATATGTTGTCGGAATTGTTAAACCAATTTGAATACTTGAAATTGGCTCATTAATATATTCGACATAATTTTCTTTTAATGATGTCTTCGAATATTTAATAAATTTAATTCCGCGTCGATTACTATTAATAGGAACGACATTATATTGTTTACCATTAATAATTAATGTATACGTAACTTCGTTTCGTAAATTATTCCTAATAAAATCCGGAACATATTCATTACAGAATATACCGACAGCAATCGCACGACCAGATTCGATTAAGTTTGGAGTCAATCCAGTTCCGTTGTTAAATTCTGTTCGACGACCTTCGACCGACGTGATACGAATAACTTTACGAGAAATATTAGGATTAATCGTATTATTAATCTTAATTTTATTATCGTCAATCTTATGGCTATACATCGATAGTCTTACGAATTGTGTTGTCGGAAATACTAAAGCACCAGTACCATATATATATGTAAAATCAGAGTAACTATTATCTTGCTTATTCGGAATGATATCGCCTTCGAACGTCGTATGCCAATTTACGTTATCGTCAGATATTTCGATAGCCGTAATATGAACTTCACTTGTATCAGAGAATACGATTTCATTTACGCCATCATTAGATATTGACTGAAATGTAAGTTGAACTTGAACTGGCAAATCATCGATATTTACAATATCAGATTTATTAACAGAATCATAACTAAACAATCGGCTATATTCCCAAAATAAATTGCCGATTGTATCATACATATACGATTCGTTAGACATATCCATTAAATCTTTTTGCATAACTAAATCAGATTGTTTAGATACGATATAATCGTTACCGACAAAACCATTACCATTAATATTAATTAAGCGTAAAGTAGCTTTTTTCTCATTAACTTGAGAAGCTGTTATACAATTACGATATTGATATAATGTAGATTTAATTGAAAAGTTATTAACTGTTAACGGGATGATCGTATTGAAGTCTGTTATATTTCCGCAAATCATATTAACGTCTTTAACACGTTCTTCTTCGGCCTGAATCTTTTCGTCGATACTTTTAATACGCTCATCGACATCGTACATTAAATTTTCAATTTCGCTTACGTTATCGATGACATTCATACTAAGATTTAAAATATCGAACGACGTTTCAAGAACGTTCTGGTTAACGTTATCGTAAGATATTTCTTCTTCGTCATTAATATAATGAGGTTCGAATAATGGTTGATTCGGACTTAATAACGATTTCTTTTTATATACATCAAATTTTTTATCGTCGGCTAATGCTTGAAGATAGGCTTGTCGGACAGTCGTATTTTTTAAATCTTCCATTCGAGTTTTCCTCCATGAGCATTAATAATAATATTTTCAATCTTCACAGGCATATTACCGACATATACATGTTTAATAATCTTCAAATAAATCTTATCGCTATCGACTGCAATGCGTTTTCCTTTAATCGGTACATAAGATACAACTAATTCTTTTTTATTACTAGCAATCTGATTATCGATTACATTACGATCATTTTCAAAATCTGATAACGTATTATATGTATTATATAATACTATACCATCTTTCGTTACTTCGTTAACAATAATAGGAGTTGTTTTATTAGCTTGAAAACGTAACGGTAGTTTTAAATATAATTTTTCATATATCACTTGTGATTGATTATATGGGATAATAGGCTTTTCTTTATTATTATCAATAATAGAAAATTCAACGCCATAATAATCTTCTTTACGTTGTTGATGTAACGATGTATTTAATGTAACATAATCACATTTACCTATTTGAATTAACTTAGATATTGTGCCAGATGTTAGTGTAGCATTATCGTATTTCAAATTTAAATTATTGATACCAAATTTATAATTCGTAATTTGTGTATTAATAATATCAGATTGATTAGCTTTACGAGCTGGAATCGGATGGCTAATAGTACTAATTGTATCTTTATCGTCTAAAACAATACCGATATCTTTAACGGTAAGTTTTTGACTAATCTTAGTTTCTTCGGCCATCGTTTTCTCCTAAATATTTCGTAACATCGTTTTTGTAATAAATTTCAGCCATTTGCTGTTCTTTTGCTTTTTCAGAATTTTGACTAATCGAAAAATCTCCGTAAAAATCATTATCCATAAATCCTTTCGAATGATTAACTCTTACAGATTTAAATTCAGTCGAAGGGTTTCCAGATTTTAACGTAACGACTATTAACGAAACTTCTTGTGGTTTAAAATATGAATTAAACTGATATTCTTGAATCGAGTTATTAATCGTAAAACTACCGACACAATTTATTAAATCGCATGTTACGATATTAAGAGTAATCGGTTCTAATAATTTAATAATAAATGTACCGACTTTTGTATTGTTTTGCGTAATTGCATTTTTAGAAAAACAAATAACGGCAGACCCATGTTCTTTATCAATATCAACAGAATATGGTTCGACCGCCGAGATATTTTTAAATAAATCGATTGTGCCAGATTGCATCGTAACATAATCGACAGTACTAATTGCATTGCCAGTTCGATCTAATATATCTTTACTAGAATCTAGTTCTACATTATATGTAATAAAATTTTTATCTTGATATAACGAATAATTCTTTTCTAAGTTTAATAACTTATCATTAATATCTTTATATTTCTTATCTATAGTATCGTTAACATATTTTACTAAATAATCGTTAGCGTCTTCTAATACTCTAATATTTTGAGTGATATTATTTAATGCTATTTCGACGCCATTAAAAAATGTATTAAATTCTTCTGAATCCATAATCTTCGAAGGATCGAGTTGTGGAATATCGATACCTTCTTTTAATATATTTAATTGTTCTTGAAAATCTTTGTTATCTACGATCATTATATTTCCTTAGACAGCAAAAAAGCCGAGGGCATAGCCCCCGGCATATATTATTAAATTATTCGAAATCAGAAGCAAAGCTTACTGTAATCTCTTTAAGAGCGCCCATTTGTTCTTGTTTAGTAACATCACTATTACTTAATTCAGGATTTTCCCAGTATACTTGTACTTCGAAATCGTTATAATCGACTATGCTTTGACCTTCTTCATATAAAGGAGCTTCAAAGATAAGTCGATCGCTTACACCGTCGGCATAAGAGTGGACATCTTTAACGACTTCTGTTAATGGAAGAATAAAACGTTTAAATTGACCTTTGGTAATAATACCATCTTTAAACTTATATTCTCTTGCTTTAATAGCTACGACATAACCGATACGATAAATCGGATCGTTATTATTTACAAGAACCGGAGTTGTAAATGTTACGTCTTCATTATTAAAGCCTTTAACCTTAGAAATGTTTTCACCGATAACAACATCGACTGGCATAGAAATATCTGTTTGATCGCCACGACGAAGTTCCATCGGTTTGTTAATTTCAGTCTTAAGACTTAACTCATGCACTGAATTAATTGTAACATTTTTTGCATTTCGTTTCAAGTTTACAGCATCGGTCGTAAATAATGACGGAGAGCTTAATGTACTTGCTTCGTATAAACCTTCACGTTTAATTCTTAATTCGACTCTAGCTTTAGAAGCATGTTGAAGTCGACGATTGTATATATGAGCAGAATATAAACCTTCGTTAACAGGACTTGGTTGATTCATTAATTTTTGTTGTGTTCTAAATAAGAAATATAAATCAGATTTCTTAGTTTCGTCACTTTCTGTTAGAGCATGAGCTACGGCTACGTCAGATTTGCGTTCGTAGTTATAGAAAATATTATTTAACTGAAGATCGTTTTTATTATGATTAATTAATTCGATTTCATAATAATTTTCTGTATTAACTTCCATGAATTCTACAATCAAACAATAACGTGTAGGATCTTGATAGTAATTATCTGGGATGATAGGATATTTACCATCTTGTTGGAAACTAAATTTTACGTATTGACGTTCGACTGTAGCACTGACTGCTTTAGGTTGAGTCTTAGCAAAGAATTTAAATTTATCGTCGTTATTAGCTTGAGAAGATTTATAGACAGCTTCCGCTTGCTGACCATTCTTGAATAAATCGACATCTCGAGCATCGATTAAATAACAATTAATAGGACCAGGATTACCATATGCTTTAATACACAATTCTACAGTTTTTAAGAAGCCAGCTTTACCTTCACTAAACTTAAGAGTTGTAGCATAACCAAATCCAGGTTTCATCATTTTAACAAATTCACGGTTCGTATCGTCAGTTTCACCAGATGCATATTCTTCATCACCCATTACTGTTTCTAATGGTCGAGCGAACAAAAAATCACCATTAAATACAGCACCATAGGATTTAAATACTTGATAGTATTCTGCATTTTGAAGGATAACGCTATTAGCAATATTACGATCTAACGTTAATTTAAAATTAGCTTTATCGACAGCTGCGACTTGACGTACGCATTGCAATCCTGTAACACTATTAACAATCGCAATAAAATCATACTGAGAGAATTGATCCATATCAGTATTAGCCGGGAAGATCAAAGACTTACGATCTGTTTGTACAGTATTTTTAGTATTAGCTAATTCTTTATTTAAATGTACTTGATTAAAATTATGGAAACAATCGTAATAACCATCGTAATAACCGATGTCTTTTACGTAACCATTTTTGGCAAGTTGACCACGAAGCTGATACAATTCATCACGAAGAGCTAAAATATCGTCGCCAAATTTTTTCTTAATATTTTCAGTTCTTGTCGTTAAGCTATTACCTTTCGTAACTGTCATATAATCAGCTGCAGGTTTACCGCCTAACTTAAGAGCATTATTTACAGTTTCTCGATCACCGTCAATACTTACAGCGATGTGGTCGGCAGGAATACTGCCGACTTTATCTACATCTTCTGCTTTAGTATCACTATGATCTGTACGATAAACCAGATTACCTTTTGCGATGACTGTCTCGGTCACAGCATCCATATCGATCTGATTTATTGTAACTTTAGTTAAATCTTGTGCCATTATGTTCTCCTAAACACGATAATCATAAGTGATATAATGTTTTATACTCGTTGTATATTCAGATTTACCTGTACGTTTTTTCCAAGCTTCCATTTTATCAGGATTTTCATACAAGTCTATATATAAAGGATCGTTAGCAAGCAATGCTGCAACTTTTCGATCATTAAACGTAATACAACTTTTATATTTATTTAAAACGTATCCATTTACTATATTACGACTTAATCCTGTAAACAGACCGTTGATATAAAATAAAACTTCGTCTTTTGTTTCGAGAACTTGAGGATCGATATCATAATCATTAATCGGAAATTCTGGAATACGATTATATTTCATTTTAAACGTTTCTTCTTTACGTTTATAGTCTTGACGAATCTCGATCGTAATTCGATCTGGATAATTATGATGTACAGTATACGAAGAATCTGTTTCACGTTTATAGAAAGATTCGTTAGGATAGTTACTTGCTGTCGTACCGATATAAGGACGATCAGATTTAATAATCTGAATTGTCTTATTACCGATTAATGTCCAATCATCTTTTGGTAAACGAACACCGTTACGATATACAACTAATCGACCAGGATACAAATATAATTCTGTTTGTGTAGGAATTTCGTATACATTCGTACCGATTGAATTTGTATTATCTAACGTAATAACATCCATTACTTTAGAAGCGCCAACTTCTAACTGTTCGATAGTATAATGAATCTTTTCACCTATCTTAATATCATTAGCCGGACATAAGAACGTAATTGTCGTACCGTCATCAGATTCTACATAATCGACATCGAGTATTTGACGAACACCGTTACGGAAAACTGTTAAAGAATTAACGCGTGGCAAATATTTATCGTATTGCATATGATATGTACGATTAGTCGGATCAGTAGAATCCAACATAAAATCGCCAATCTTAATAGCATTTTCTGTATCGCTAGCAAACTTATATGCAAAGATATTAATAGAATCTTCAGGTAATACCGGAATATTCATCTTAACAGAAGATACGGTATTTTCATAAGACGTAACAATACGTTTGATATCTTTAAGTTCTTTTTCGTTTGCTAATCGCCATAACTTCTTATAATCATCATAAATTTGAACCGTTGCCGCATCAGTTAAATTATCTGGCATAAATAATACGACTTCGCCATCGGCAGTACTTGGTTGACGATCTTTAGGAGATACTGGAGAAATTAATGGTTGTTGGTTACATAATAATTTGCCGTTATGGTATACAAGACTATCGCTAAGAGCTCCGACATAATATGTATCCATAGCACTAGCGCCATCGAATAATCTGTCGTCAGGATCTCTTAATAGTAAATATTCTTGACCAGGGAATAAACCATCTTTTAATGTTAAATAATGATAATCTTTATTCCAGATAATATTCTTAGGATTAATTAACATACCATCTAAGAATAAAATTACTTCGTCGGTATCCGTAATTACACGAGGATCATAATAAATCATATTATTTCCACTATGACCTATTTGACCTTGTTGAACGATTAATGATTGATCACCAGTATTATAAATAGCTGTCGCATCGATATTTGGTTTGCCATTCTCAGTATTCAATACACGATTAGTACCGGCAACAATATTATTATCAAAATTAACAGTACCAGCAGCATATGCATTATCTTCACCAGGAACATATGTTTCGATAACTGTCCATGGCATATTTACTTTAGCACGAGGCACAAAGATTTTATTATCACGATAAATTAATCCGCCGAATGTCGGATGAATTAATTCACCAGCTACAAACACTAACGGAGATTTGAATTCTTTATGTAATTGAATAATGCCTTGATTGTCAAGATTAGTTTCGACAATATAGCCAGAGTCTTTTACGAAGTTTTTAAATATATGTACTTCGTCTTCTTTATAAACTTTATCTTCGAGTTTAACGAGTTGATTTTTTAAATCGACATCGTAAAATTGTTCTTCGAGCATTAAGCCATCGAAGAATAGATTAATAGATTCTGGCAAATCAGGAATATGGAAACCTTGGAACAAGTTACCATTATTTAATTTTTTAAGAGAACCCGTATAATTAATCCAGTTAAAATCATACGTTACAGCTAAGATATAATCATAATTTTGAACGGTACGATAATTCAATGCGATTTGCTTATGCATAATTACATAATCACCAAATCGTTTATCTGGATCATCTTTCATCGATACATCTTGTTTTTTACCAAGTTTATCAACAGTCGGTTTATCAGGTTTATTATAATTAATTTCAGGATGAAGTCGTGCATTAATTGCATCGACTTCAGGAACACCAGACGTATTATTTAAAGAATTAGCTGTGCTATTTGTTATGCCAGTCTCAAAAGATTCTCTATATGGATATAAATGATCACCTTTGTATTCGCCAGCTTTGAATCCGTAAAATTCTGTATTATTAGGATTGATATCGATAATAGCATTTGTATTGCTATCATCTTTATTAATCTTAAATAAACGTTTAGTAATATTAGATAATTTTTGTGCATTGATATGTAATGCACTTAAATTTTTATCTTGAGCTTTTACAGTCGGATATTGGAAGCAAACAGTATTAACTTTTTCATAATCATCGACTAAACTATTTTCAATAAATATTCTATCGTTATTCACATTAGGAATAACGTATTGAGTACGATGATTAGGATCGACTAATAAGTCATGTTTTGGTGCAGTAAATGGATCTCCCCACTCTGTATCAAATTCTGTCGTCTTCTCAGAATAATTATCTTTAGAAGCCTGATAGCCAGTCTTTAATTCATTTTCATAACGTTTAGAATCTTCGTTTCTTAAAGACGGAACTGTTACGTTACCAACAGAAAGTAACGGGCTAACTAATGCAAAATCGGCGAAAGCCGCTTCGTTAAATTGTGCATCGTCAGCTTGAATTGATTTAATCGGTTTCCATTCACGACCATCAAAGTATAATAAGATACCGTTATAAATCCACAACTGTCCTTTAATAGGATTAGCCGGAGTCGTTTCTTCCATAAGGTGTGTAATAAGCTGGAATTTATTATCATAAATATTAACCCAAGCTTTTTTTACACCGTCGTAATATTTTAACTCATTAGTTCTATCGTTACGCCACAAAGCACCATGAGTTATATTATCAGGCACAGCTTTTGAACCCGATACTTTTTCTTGCTCAGTCATATCTGGATTGATATCTTTTACAGCGAGAAAAATATCGTACATCTCTTGATTAAAGAGTTGTTCAGATCCTCTACCTTGTTTAAAAGTTCTATTTTTCTTCATATATTAACCCAAATCTTTCGGAGCAAAAATAATATATTGAAATTCTATTCCTTGAGAACCAGTATTACCAACATAAATAAAATTATTATCTTTTTTAACCCACATGTCTCCGACTCTACCTTGATTACTAGAATGTAAAGGTTTAATCGATACGAACGAAGGCGTTACGCCAACGTTTCGAGAATCATGAATATTATGTTGAATTCGTGTTTCTTCTCCGTTGCCAGAAAAAGTTCCCTTACCAACGGTATAAGAAATTATATTGCCGCCAAGTTGTCGATACTTATCATTAATTTTAATATAAAATCGGCCTTGATTAGAATTATAATATAATTGAATCTCGTTGGTATTATCTAACTTAGTATTAGAAATGACTGGATTATCAATCTTATTAGTAAACAATTCTTTTTCAGTATCAGTTATCCAACGTTTTAAATTTGTCGATTTAATAGCATTGGCATATAACTGAGTACGTTTTATTTCTTCAATACTCGCAAGTTTATCAAACAACTTTAAGTTGCTAATAGCGGCAACTTTGTCTGTTAAATCTGATAAATTATTAAAGATATTGGCGTATGTTGAATACGCCAAATCTCTAACTTTATCTTTATATTTTACGACCCATTTCATTCGTTAACACTTCCTAACGGATATACGATTAAACATTGGAATGAGCCGGTAAATGAACCTGTATTGTAAATACTAATAGCATCGGTTGTATATGATACAGATACTTCGCCTAAATCACCGGCAGTATATTCGATGCACTGTACGTCGACGAATACCGGAGTAATTAATTGGCCAGCTTCGTTAAATTTATTATTACGAATGACTGTTGGTTGAGAGTTACCAGAAAAGAATCCGTTTACGACAATAATATTGTCGAAGCAAGAAGAACCACCAAGCAATACATTTTGATTATTTAATCCGATATAAAATTTAGAATTAACAGAATCGTAGCCAATTTGATTATTAGCTAAATGATCTTGCATTGGGACTGGTGCATTTAATTTATTATTCCATTTATTTTTTTCTTCATCGGTAACAAACTGATGAGTTGAATCTGTAACAATATTATCTGGTGTAAATACATCCGGTAAAAATCCAGATTCAAGAGCTTCTTTAGAAATAAATTTTTCATAGAGGCCGAGATTAGTAATCGCAGCCTCTTTATCTTTAAGATCAGAAAGATTTTTATTTACATCGAGCACTTCGTCAGAAGAAATTTGCACCCATTTTTTAATCTTATCGACATAGACTTTTACATTCATAGAACTAACCTATGCCTTTCCGACTACACGAATAACGCGAGCCATAGCTGGAAATCCTTCGTTATGAGTAATAACATAACCTTCCGGAAGAACTATTAAAGCAATATTATCGCAGCCGACAAAAGCACCGGCCGTAATTGTTTTAACAGACGGTAACAATACGGTATTTAAATTAGGACATGTTTTAACAGCATTAGCATTAACAGTCGTTACATTCTTTAAGTCTAAATATAGTAATACATCACAATCGTGAATAGCATTTGTAGCTACACCAATATATGTATCGGCAGTACGAGCACCATCTTGAGTAAAATCTGCTTTAATAGTATCGGCTTGTAAAATAGTAGTCGATGCTGGAGAAGATACTTCTTGAATTTCACTTCCTACGGAGGAATAATCATCGATTACATTTTCTGGCAAACCAAAGATGTTAGTTAACGTTGTAATATGAGTCGCTGCTTTTTTATTTTTTAAATCAGTTACGTAAGCAAACTGTGTTTGAATATTAGCAAACTGTGAATTAATGCCGTTTAGCGCATTAGATAAGAATGTTAAATCGGCATTATTTTTATTTAATTCTTTATAAATTGCAAAAAAGATTTGTCCGAATGTTGCTCTATTATTAGTAATGATATCAGTATGATTATCTGTTAATACTTTTTGAATATAATCTTGGAATTCTTGTTTATTAAGAATTGTATATTCACCAACAAATGTCTTAACGAGAGCTTTTTCAAATCCAGTATCAAATGAATTAGCTACAAGATCTGTAATACGAGTATTAATATTAGTAGACAATTGGTCAACAATATTAATCTTAGCAATAATAGAATCTTCTAAATCACTTAATTGAATTTTCGTATCTTTTTTACGACAAGCGTCGACATCAGATTTTAATGCAACGTTTGTTAACTTCTGAGAATTATTAACTAATTCACGAACATGAGGCTGAAGATCTGTACCTAAATCACCAAGATTAATCTTGGTGTCGAGTTTACGATATCGCAAATCAGCTACGCTTTGAGTAATAGCTGTGTTCGGCAAATCGTTAATAATATTTTTCAAATTCTCTACATCGTTCGCTACGAATTGCATGCCAGCAAATGTCGTATTTAAAGCATTCACTTTATTATTAATACTGCGAACGTTGTTAGAAAATTCATCGCTTAAATCGCTTAATTGAATTTTATCTTCTTTCAATCGATAACGAGAATCTGCGTCCGTTTTATTTAACTTAGTAAATAAAGCATCAGAAAAATCTTGCATCTCGATAATAAGATTACTAAGCTCTTCATCGAGCATTGACTTTGCTAATTTATCGGATGTTTTATTAAACCAACCAGTTTTAGTGGCTGAATTTTTCTCAAGTGCAATAACACGATTTCGTATTTCAGAATCGTCATAAGAAATAACGCCTTGAGAAGCCGTACCGATATTAGTAAGCAAAGTTTTTAATGACGGATCTAACTGATCCAAATGTATTTGAGAAAGATTACTTACTTGATCAATTTGATCTTGAAGTTCTTTCGACAACATAAATTTTTCTATTTTTTTAGCCATGTAAAAACTCCATTATAGTTATAATAATAGTTATTTCTTATCGTATATTACACCGAATGACTTTTCTTTTAACTTAGAAATATCTTTATTTAGATACATCTCATAACCAGCTTGAGTCATTTTGTTGATATCATAATATTGAACGTCGAGCCAACAACCAGCTTCGAGACAATCGATATCGATACCGATACGTCTAGAAGTTAATTCTTGTAGCTTATAATTTTGTTCATTACAAACTATCGTATTATTAACAGTTGCCGAAATTAAATTTTTATCTTCGATATACGATCCTTTGTCGAGTTCGAATACGGCATACGTATCTTTTTGATCAGGATATAAAAACTTATGACGACGTTCATTACGATGATTTACATATGTAATTGTATTATTATCTTTATCGATATCTAATACTAAGAACGGTTCTTTTATAATACGATTACCATGGATAATTAAATTAGAAGTTTTATCCTGATCGAACACCTCTTCAAGAGGTGTCCAATCAGTTTTACCATATAATTTAATTTTAATATTACCAGTTTCATCATCTATTAACAGAGTGCCATCAGGCAGTATATCCCATTTATAATCGGTATTAGAATATATAAAAGTAGTACGTCCATTAGATAACAATCGAGAAGATATTTTTTTAGAATTTTTAATCGGCATTATAAATGACTCCCGAGAATAGAGCTAATAGCAACATAATCTAAATCGACAGCATCAGGATCTTCAATATGTACACTAAATTTTACATATGGAATATCTAAATACCAGTTTGTTTGATCTGCTGGAGTTCCATCTGAATTCCTAAGTAGCGTATCGCATGGAATTAAATAATTGTATTTTCGACATCCATTACTATCGACAATAGATCGACCTATAAATTTAATATTAGCAGTATTATATTCATTTAAATTTTCAAGTCTTAACGTAGAATTGCTTAATGCTATAACATACATTTTAACATATTTGTTTCCGTTAAGAATATAATATTTATTAGCAGGAATTGAGCCGCTAGCAATATCTTTTTCAATAAAACTATAATCTTGAGGAATTTCTTTAGTTTTTTTCTTAGGAAGTCTTGTCGATACGACTCTAGAAAGTGCATTACCATTTTTATCGTCGGCAATAAATGAAAGATATTGTTGACCATTATCTAAATTAATACGATAATTAAAATTAACTTTATCGTTATCAATAGTCTTATTAACTAATGTAATACCGTCAGGATAATTAGAATTAACTATCATATGTGGTTCTTTATTATAAGTGGCTGTAACTGTTACATTAGCATATTGACTAGAAAGAGACTCGAGCTTAATTTCCTTATTAGTTATTTCTAACGGTATCTCGACAGGATCTTTGGCTCTAATAAGAATACTTTTAATAGTCGTTTGTAATTTATCAGCTTTACGTGAAACAATATCGATAAAGTAAGATTTTAATTGCCGTGGCAACGTAGCCTTATATTTACCTTCTTCATATTCAGTAAATTTAATATCTGATAAATCGACTGCCGACATAATCATAAAATTACACTTAGAATCACCTTGCAAATAAATAGTTGATGTATCTTTAACTAATTCTTGTTTTAATAAAGCAATATTAACTTTAGAAGTTGTTTTAATATGTTTAGTAACAGAATTATCTAAATACCAATCATTAGTACCTTCGACAGTTACATCAAATGTTTCGTTATACTGAATCGGAATTCTAAATGTTGACCAAGATCGATTAACGACTTGATTAACATGTTCGACTTCGTCTTTGTTAATTTTAATCGTACTACCAATAATAGTTTTTAATAAGACCAATAACTGCATAGAATTATAGTCGTATCTTACAAATAGATTTAACGGTAACTTTTGCTTCATCGATTCACTAGGATGGCTAGTAATCCAGAAATCACCAGATTCAGGATTTTCAGGCTCAGCTTCTTGATTAAAGATTCGAGGTACTGGATTTTTTATATCGTATCGTTCGATATAATATACATCGATCTCGCAACCTTGTTCTAGTTGTGTAGAATTTAATACGATATGTTTGCTATCTAATTCTTTAAGAGTTCGAGTTGCTGGCGAACATTCGATCGTGTTATTAATTAACGCTTTAATGTGATGATTGCCAGGGATATATTCACCTTTATCTAATTCAAAGACAAAGTTATTTTGACGCGTAGCATCCGATACTTTATCTTTTCCATTAATAGTATAATAAAGCTTACCTTCAACCATGTCATATTTAACATATACAATTTTATCGACAAGCATCCTAGAAGACTCTTCGACAATAACAGTTTCATCGCCACGAATTTTTAAAGCTACCCAGCTAGGTCCATAAGTAGAGAAGGGATCTTTTGGATCCCTTTGATCTACATTATAACGAAGCTTAATACCAATATTGTTTTCTTTAGGATCGACAACAATCGTGCCAAATTTTGCGGAGTTCCAATCATATGTTTCATAGTCATGATATATAATAGGAAGACCTATTGTTTTTTCAAAATAATCATTAAGCTTGGACATATTTAATTTTGACTCCTAAAACAGTTTTTTCCGGATAAAAAATATTTGTCTTAACTTCGACTTCTTCCAATGCAGGCCATCTCATTGTTTCAACCCATTTTTTAAGATGATAATCACTTAAAAATACGGAATCAGTCCATATAATACCATCATATTCTGATATGCTATAATCTTTTGACATATAAATGAGTTTTTTTATTTTAATATCATTTTTATTTATACTTTCATCGAAGAAATGAGATGTGAACGCAGTACTCATTAATTGAAGTTCTTCATTTTGTATAACATTTTCAGAATTACTTTTATTGAAAACACTATATGTTACACCTGAATTTATGCCAGCGGTATCTGGAATATGCTTTGTAAACAACGATCTTTCTAATTGATCGACATGATATACACCAAGCAATTTATTCGGACTAGCAACAAAAGAATATTTTAAATTTGGCATATTTAAACTATGAATAGAACTATATAAACCTAAACTATTTTGTCCGGCATTAAATATTCGTAAACTATTAGAATTTATTTTATAAGCTTGAGCGTTAGAAATTAAATCGTTATCCTTAAACATTTCATCATTTACTTCTAGCCAATCGATAGTATTATTATCGAAGACTATCTTTTTCAATGGTGTATTAAATGCATTCATAAAATAAACAAGAGGGCAATTTTGATCGATAACAAGTTCTTTAATATTTTTACATTTTGCAAATTGAGATCTTGTCATCTTTTTCATATGCTTTTTAATTCTATCAAAAGACTCTTGCGTTATAGAAGTGTCAGAATAATAACTATAATTATTTTGTATTATTTTTTCTCCGCGCTCAGATGCCTCTAAACATCCGTCAAGATTTACAATATTTCCTTCACAATCAACATTGACATTTACTTTTCGATATACAAAATTTGACAATTTTCCACACTTTTCAAATGCAGAAGAATCTGTAACTTTTAAATAATTCATATTTAAATCAGATTTCAATTCTGTACATCCTCTAAACGTAGAATTTAAATTTTCGTTACAAACTAATAAATTATCAAAGTTTTCTATTGTGCTAACGCCACAATATTCAAATGTTCGAGAAAGTGTTCCTTTTACCAAATAATTTTTTGGCATAATAATTGTTTCAACATTTCGACATTCTTGGAAATCGACATAATCAGAAAAATAGTTTTTAAAATAGTCTAAGTTTATTTTTTTTAAATAACTACAATTAAAGAATTTAGCACTATTTTTATAAATATTATTAGATTTAACTTTAGTAGAATCGATATGAGGATAAGAATAAGATACTGCCCAATTTTGTGTCGTAATTTTTCCGTTTAAAATTGGATACGTAAAAGTAAGATCATTCTTATCATAAATAATTTCTTCAAGACCAGATAATACAAATACAAATTTATTTACTATTTTTTTATCGACATCATCGATACTTGTAATATTTGGATACCAATTATCTGCTATTATTTTTAGCTTAAATTTGCCATCACTATTTCCGTTCGAAGGGAATGGCGAGCGCCGCGCCAGAATCTGATAATTCGTATTATCAATTGTGATAGTATTATCATTATCTAAATTCGTACACTCTGCATAAAGACTTCCAACATATCCATCATTAAAATATAAATTGTAGAAACAATCGTTTCCAAGTTGTTTTAATTTTGGATAATTTAAATAAACGAATGTTCTTGATAACATACTTAATGCATCATCTTTTACAGATGTTACATTCGGCATATAATAAATACCAGATATATTTATATTGTCGACAGCATTATAATAGTTAGAAGGAACAGTTTCTCTATTTGATAAAATTAATAAATTTCGACATCCAAGATTAATTTGATTTATTTCATTGCTCTTATGATAATCGTTAGAAGAATATCCTAATTCCTTTAATGTATCAAAGAAAACTTTATTTCTTTTTATTTTTATCGGAACAGAAATTTGTTTTGATTCTTCGCTAATATTTCTTAAATCAAAAATAAAATTAGGACAATAGGCATCTGTATTAACGTGACTTTCATATTTTTTATTATTTTTAAGTAATGCTGTTGCATATTCATATTGGAAATTAAGAGGAAATAATTCTATTGAATTAGAAAGTTGTAAAACATAAACATGGTTACGTTCTTCTTTTGTTCTAATTAATTTTTGATTCCCAAAAAGATTAAAATTATCAACAACTACTTCTTGCTCATCATTTTTGATGTATTCTTTTTCTTTTAATTTGGAAACTAAACTATTTTTTTCTGTTTCTAAATTATATCCTCTATCAGTAGAAATAGATATATGACGAATTAAAGATGGATGAATAACTTTAACATTTGAATTTAAAGCATATTTTGTAACATAATCAGCACCAGATAAATAAACAGAGGAATCATATCCTTTTCTGCTAATGCTGTTTATGATATCTTTATATTCAGAATTATTCATTCTATCAGAAGATACTCTAATTAATAAATCATCAAGATTCTTATAGTGAAGCATTACAGGAGAATATGTAAAAGTGTATTCTTGATCATTATCGACAACAAATGTATATGTTTGAGTCTTTATTAATTCATCAATATTGTTAATTTTAACTGGAATGGAAAAACCAAAAGAATTATCAGATCTTAAATTCATAAAATGATTTAAAAGTTTTTGATTGGCTTTATATGTATTATTTATTTTATCAAAATAAACACTATATGAAGAAGGACCACCATACAGCGTAGGATCTTTAAAATAGTCTTTACCATCAATATTGTTATAAGTAATTAATGTATCTGGTTTATTTTTTATTTGAACTTTAGATGGAGAATAAATAGACGGTTCAGAGAACTCATCTCTTTTTATTATTTTAATTTTGAAAGTTCTATAAGAATCAGAATTTTCATAAAGGTCGATATAAGGATTTAATACATAACTATTGTCATCAGAAGTTGCTTCGTATTCATTAAGACCAGAGCCTAAAACAGTAAAAGTTATTTCTTCGTCTATTTTTCCGTGCTTTATAGACTTTAATTTATATACTTTATCTGTTCTGCGTTGTGGCAAAAAATACTTACGTCTATTTAATGGAAGATTTGTTAAAGATAATCCGCCGTCGGAGAAGTTATTAGATAATAAATTTTCAATCCCGTCAGGATTAAATTTATCTTTATATAATGTTCCGTCTTCATTGTATACAGTAATAAGTGATCCAGATTCTGTTTTTATATTAAGGAAACTACCTTCATATCGATATGTATTTGTTTCGTTAATAAAGTTTGCAGGGATTTGTTTTAAAGATAACAGAATATCTGGAATATATTTTTCTGATTTTGGAATAGTATAATTAATAGTTTCAAAAATCTTATTTTCTTTCGTCGACTCAATTACGAATACCCTATCTTTTTCATAATCTGCATCAAACATATAAATATCAGTATTATTAATATCGGCGATATTTGAATGAATAATGTTTCCATTATACTTAACCAAAACTCTAGAACCAGATTCTGTTTTTATCGTTAAAGAAATGTCGTTTTTATTTCTTGTATGAGATGCAGATAACTCAGGAGAACCACGATGTAAAAATACATCAAATTCTTCTTTAATCTTGTTATCTGCTTTATCGCTAGAAATAATTACTCTATATCTTTTTTTTGCAGTGGTAATAGGAACAATAAAATTATATTTCCCAGACTCATTAGAGCGACCTAAAACAATCTCTTCAAATTGATTTGTTACATCATTTAACACTTCTATTTTCACATCGGCATTTGATATTGTCGATATTGTTATGTTCGTTCCAGTATTAGTTGTTTCATGGCTTATATCGGCCATTAAAACAATTTTTCGATGGTCAACAGTTAATACTTTTTCTTTAGTTAAGCCATTTATCGGATTCTTAACAAATACTATAATATCATAATCATGATCCTCACGAGCTAATGTATGTTGTACACCGATACCGATATTTTGTGCAGCATAGATTTTTTTATTATTACGTTTAATCGTAACGATATTACCAAGTTGTGTCTTAATAGATGTCTTAGCCATACCACTATTAGGGTACGTTAAATCAACATCGAGTGTTAATTTATCTTCGTCAGAAATTAATCCTTTAATTAAAACTTTAGCAAACGAAGTTTTATATCCAGGATATGTCGAAAATAAATTAATATAGAAATTATTATTTTCTCTCGTCACTTTGAAACGATTAATATTTTTATCCGTAATTTTATTTACATATTCGTTCATTTTTCTCGATGCAATTAATCGAGAATTTTTTGTCGTAAATACAATAACTTCAGCTTCGTTATTATCTAAATATTTTACATAATAACTTAATGGTGTAATTGTTAATCCATTGATATCAACGTTGTCAGATGGATTAATCCATAAGTCTTTATCTTCAAAAAACCAAGGAACTTGTTCTTGTGTATAGATAAATGGATATAATTCACTTAATCGTTCGTAATTAATATAACGAACCGTAACAGTAGAACCCAATCGAATATCGTCGGCATCGATTTGGAAATACTTCATATTAATTTCTTCAAGACCACCATCGACTGTATTACGATGAATACTATCGTTAATCAATACTTCAAGTTGATTAGTTCCTGGTAAATACAAACCAGAACCAACTTTAAACTGAGCTTTACCGTTAATTAACTTACCGATACGAGTAATTTCTTCACGGTCATGATAATAGAATCGATTATGTTCTAATTCAAATTTAACAATCGTATAATATTCGACGTTAATAATCGCATCTTTAACTAATTTTTCAGTACCGTCTTTACGAATACCCATCGGTACCCAATCAGATTCTCCTGTTAATTTAATAGAAAGATTACCAGTTTTATCATTAACTAATAATGAGCCATCAGGAATATCGGCCCAATAGTAATTATCTTTTTCGCTATCAGTAATGATAATTGCCGTATTTTTATCGACGGAATATTCATTTAATTTGCGAATGCCCCATGTAGGTTTCAATTAATAGGCCTCCTTAATAATAGACAACATCACAAGTTAATTCTTTAAGATCGTTAATTTTATATTTAACGTCTTTAGGTAATTCTATTACGATATTAAAATCATAATAATTATCTTTGCTATCTCCTTTATTTGGAGCGCCGCTAATAATTACCTCGTTCGTTAAATTAACTGTTAACACTTCATTTAATCGAGTCGTTGGTAATTCGACAGATTCAGCATTTAAAATTTTTATATTATCTAATAAAGAAGAATCTTCGATATCGGTAAAATAAAAATTAATGCCGAAATTTTTTAAATCTGGCTGTTTCTCAACGCCCATATAATTATTATATAGACGAATCGGGATTACAGTACGAGAAGCCGAAGTAATAACTCCGGCTTTATAAGTACTATAAATATTAAATTCTTTTTCATCGAGAACCATCCATGTCAATGTATTTTGCATGAATTACACTCCAAAGGAAATAACCATAAATTTAAGTTTTCTTGTATTTCTAATAAGACCAGCAGATAACTTAATCTTATTATTATCGATATATACATAATCAGTACCATAATTAAGTATCGTACTGATATTAGCATTATCGATTTTATTATTACCTGTATATTGATCTAATAATACGAAAGACATTTGATCTTGTTGTACAGTATGTTGTAACGGATAAATCGTATTCGTCGGATCGACCGTAATTTCATACTGTTTAAGTTCTTTATACAAACCATGTTTAACAGAATCATCGAGCATATCTTTTGTAATCTTATCAGTCTTCTTAACAAAATTATCTGTATTAAGAGTCGATTCTTTTAAATCGGTAATGATATTCTGAATCGATTGTAATGCCGGATCAAATGTATCGACAATGCGTGAATATTTTTTATCGACATTCGTAATTAAATCTTTTGTTTCCTTAATGCCTTCTTGGGCATTTGTAACGATAGATTCTAATTGTTCGTAAGACCAAACATAATGAGAAATGCGATATATAATACGATCGCCATATTTTAAGTTAATATTATTATTAATAATAAACTTATTAGTTAGTGTTGGGTTTGGATTATCTTCTGTCGGTACAGGAAGCACTTCACTAAAATCTACTTCGTCAGAAGAGCCACTATGAAGTTTCATACCGTTTAAAAACACTTCGAGTTGTTGTTTACCGTATTCATATGTCGTCGGCAATTTAATAATTCTTGTATTATTAGGATATGAATCTTCATTATAAATAATACGTTTTTCTTCGACGAATACAGCAGCACGTTGGAATACACCAGATTCCTTCCCCTTTTTAATAGTATGACGAACGTTAACTTGTACAACAGTCGGTTCATTTAACGCATAGTTTAATTTAAAACCGACGCCCTTAATAATATCGCTTAGCTTATATTTAGGATTATCAGGAACGATTAAATGATCACCATTCCGATCTTGTTCTTTAAGCATGACCATTTCGACATACTGGTCTTTCATAATATATCCTTGATCGATATATACGTCTAAAGAATTAGACCGTGGTAAGAAAAACATATTCGTATCGGCTTCGTCAAAGATAAACGTTTGTTTTTCATTTTCTTCGTTAGTTAAATTTTCATCTGGAATGAACAACTTCGTTTCGTGAAGATCCATCGTACTATGTTCATTTACTGGAACCCATTGGTAATCGCCACCATTAAATTGGCGCCAAATGTATAAGATATTAGAATCACTATCATACCATAAATCATTTGGTTCTGGATTAGTTGGCTCTATGAAATAAATAAACTTGCGCTGCGTCTTAGAATATAATTTACCATACAAATAAATATTGCCATGTTTGTCGACATAAATTGGACGAGTATTTTTATTATCGTAAAAGAATTTTACAGAAATACCGTTTTCATCGATTGTCCAATATACCCAGCCAAGAATGATATCACCTTGTTCTTCAAACTGATTTAAATCAGGAAAAGCCGGTGACGCAGAGAAAATACCATAATGATATTTAGGATATAATTCCGGAGTTTTTTCATTATATACAATCGTATCAATATGAGATGATGCATAGTTATATACGACACCGACTTTGCGTCCTTCGTTACCTTCCGGATCGACAATATGAATTGTTTGTTTATTAATAGAGGCGATTTGAAGAATTTCTTGTGTTTCTAAATCATATACACGAAACTCTTTAGTATCTGGTAACTCACCTTGAACACCTGCAATATATACAACTTGTTTTAATTGTGAAGGAGCATATACTGGGAAACGTAACGTAATTTCACCGGTAGCATCAAGCGTAAATTTTTCAAAATATTGAATAGCTTGTGGTTCACCTACATTTACGAATGCCGGATCTAGTTTAATTTTATGACCGGCACGATTAATAAGTTCACCTTCTGTTATATCGATAATGAACTCATCGCCACGTCGGCTAAATTCAAAACCAGAGATAATGCCCCAGCCTGCAGATTGTAATCGTTCCTGATCGATCCAATCTTGGACCATTTCAAAATTTTCATTGATAGGTCTTGCCTTTACACCTTTAGTAAAGTCGATTTTGTTTAGAAAATTATTTGCCATTATCTAGTCCTTAAAAATAATAATTGCCGCTTCAGCCGATGAAATATGTTTATTAATTTGTTGTTGTAGTTGGTTTCGATACGGCTCGTAACGTTTCGGCAAAGTAATAACCATCGATGTACCAACTCTATATGGTCTACCGTTTATATTACCAGTATCGATATAATCATAGTTATCATATTTACTAGAACCACCGCCGATTACACGAACATCTGTCGGCACAATATTATTATTTAATTTAATTATAATATCGGCAATTTTTATATCGTTAGATTGTTCAGTATCTTCTAATATGTAAAATTCTTGATCGGCAATAATCGAAGTCTTTCTCATGTACAGTACATAATTTTTATTAATATCATGTATCGTAAGATATGTTTGTTCACTTTTAGCAATATTTTGAGAAGAGCTATAATATGGCGAAACAACAATCTCTAATTTATCATTATTATATTTATAAGAAATATTTGGTAACTGTTCAATATCGTATAATGAATAATTAACTTTGTCGATAAATTTTAATTCTTGATTCGTCGTATAAATTAATGAATCCGTATTACTTTTTTCTGGCTCATTATTAACAGTCTTCTTAAAATATACGTTGTTAGAATAATCGGTATAATCATATACAATATTGCTATCTGTCGTAAACACATCGACTAATTTATATGACGTATCTTTAAAATTAGACGCCTCGATATCTTTTTTAAAATTAATAGTTGGATGATGACTATTCATTCTATTATTTAAACTATAATAATAGTCAATAATATTATTTGATATAAAACTATTAAGATAAGCACCAGAAGCTTCCGGTACTTTATAATAACCTACAGTATAAGCATATACTATATTTTCAACCAAGAATTTAATTAATCGTTCCTGTGTGAAAATTTCTTTACCACACAACATGATTAATTTATAATTTAAACGATCTCTCATGATTAATATTGGTGTATGATTAATCGTTAATTTAATATAATCATAAGTAACTCTCGGGAACAATGACATTTCAGAATCATGATTAAAAATATCCCAAGACGGTTCGATCGTATATTCAGATTGTGTGAATATTACAGGTTTAGCAACATCAAATATTTTAGGTTTATTATATATAATCTTATTAGCATACGATGATTTTACGATATAAATATTGCAATTATCTTGATAACCACCATCTCTCATATTTTCTAAATATGCTTTTTCATCTGAAAAATATTTAATATCAGGGTTATTTTGAACACTATTCAAATGTAAATTATTAGGCAACGTAACTGTTTTTAATAATTCTTTAACGTGTTCCATACCGGTATAATCAATATTGATCATATATTCTTTATCAGATTGAAACGGTATCGTTCTTTCTAATACATATTTATATCCAAATACAGTCGGACGATAAGAAGATTTTTTCGAACTATTAAGAAGATCGATTTTGCCATCAATATCGACAAGATAATCTTTATTAATTTTAGCCGGCTCATTATTTTCCTTAAAAAATAATTTATTTTTATCGACTTTCTCATATAAATTAATAGCCCGTTTTTTATTTAACTTTAATAACTTATCGCCGTATTTAATAATCGTATCACTATATACTGATAAATTATTTAAATATGACAATGGTATGTCATTTTCATCGAGTAATGTTTTGTCGACAATTTCTTTTTTATTTAAATAAATTTTCATACAGACCTCAATGTTACATACCGATTAGGATTTAAATTAATATCTGTTAGTTTATACTTGTTAATAGTCTTAGTCTTTTCATCTTGATCATAAATTAATCTAAAATTTTCTTTATTAGTCGAGATTTTAACTTCGTATAAATTAGACGGATCTTTGTTTAATAATATATTATATTTTAAATCGTTAATACAATAACTATCTTTTTTAAGATATTCGACAATATAATATTTATAATTATTGTTTTTTAATTCGATACGATTCTTCTTAAAGTCGATATCGAATGATGCATTGTCGACAATATCATACGTATTAGCTGTTAATTTAATATCAGATGTTTCTTTATCTTGACGAACTCGATAGAATAAATCTAATTTAGGTTCTTTATTCATACCATAAATGTTAATATTATTAAATGTGTTAAGAATCGGATGCGCTAATTGCAATACATTATTTTTATTATCGAAATATTCACGAGACCAATTCGTAAACTTATACATATACGTATCGGCAGTCGAATACATAATAGCTATATATTTATATTTATTACGAATATCTTTATCGTAAACTAAAGAATTTAAATCGATATTAATATTAATAGCTGGATTAAAATCGATATATTGGAATCCTGTTTCCGAGATAATAAAATCATTAAAGTTTTTAGCATCCGGATTAATTTGACAATGTTCTTTAATACCAATAACTTGAATATCATCTAACTGATATGTATTTAATTGATGAAATAATTTCATCGGATTATACTTATTAAACATATCGATATGAACAGTCGGTATAATAACTTCACGATATGAAGAACTTAAATCGAATGGTTCATTGTTTTCATCTAAACACAATATCGGCGTATCTAATTCATTAGTAATGTGTGAATACGTTTCGCTTACGCTTAAAAGATTTTCTTCTTTATTATCTTTATTAATGATGACAAGTTTTTTAATATAAGCATTTACGTTATAAAACATATCGAGAATGTTGCTATCGTATCGATTTAATCGAATTGTTTTGTCTGCATATTTTATCGTTAATGTTTTACGATCATACACAACATCGATATATTCACCAATTGGGAAATCTTTAGGTGTATACACTCGATCACCAAATTTAAAATAATAATATGTTAAATTTTCAGACTCTGGTAGTTCCGTAATTTGCACCGATAAATGAATCGAAGAAATATTATCTAATATAAAATGTAAATAACTACCTTCTTGTAATGATCCATTGCCAGATGATGGTAAATATGATCCGTTAACAGTTTCTTGTAACGAGATATTAGATACGATACCATCTTTACCATAAAATTGTATTGATACATATGAATCTTCTTCAAGAACAATTTTGTTGTCTTTTAAAATATTCTTTTTATTTAATTCGATACTCGGATCAGATGAAGCGAATGCAGCTGCTTTAATATCACCAGTAACATTATATTTTAAATAATAAATACCGGCTTTTAATTTAATAAAGTCAGTTTCTGTTTGAGCTTCATATGTACAATTTTCAAACTTAATTGTATTATCATAATAATATAAACGACCACCAACAGTACTAATAACATTAGCTGCCCATCCAATAGGTAATCCTGAAGATACTTGCAATGATTCGACAGTGTTACCATATTGTGAATATAAGCCGATATGATATGAACTAAATTCAATCGGAAAATCTTGAATAATCGTTAATACTTTTTTATTATTTTTTTCTAGATAAAAAGAAACTTTATTATTTTCATATTCTAAAACAACATATGCATCTTTTAATAAATGCTTAAATTGTATCGTAGAATATTCGACTTGATTTTGTCCGTCATCTAACTTTTCGATAACGGCATAATCATCATCACCAAATTTAAACATATATTGTTTTTTAGAATTAAATTTAGAATCGGAATCCTCAATTAAGAGAATTCCGAATCCTGGATTTACATAATCTAATTTTAATTTAATTCTAGAATCGCCACTATATGTATAATCAAGAATAATAATATCTTGATCGTAAAAATAACATCCGTTATTCTTAGTTATTCTTGCATTATCAAAAAATATCATATAGTTGTTAATCCTATCTTATTAATAAGAACTGAGGCATCTGGCGCCAACAATTCAATTCTAAACTGGAACGTATCTGTATTGTTAACAGCTACTGGTATTATTTTACCATTTTTATATAATTCTTTCCACTGTGTAAAATTAGAATCGATACCATTTTTACGAAGTGTTCGTACGCTAATTCTAACGTCGCCTTTAATATCTCCATCAATAGAATCTATATTGTAACTATTTTTATCTGACACCATTAATAGTCTCGAGATTAAAACTCCAGAGGTTTCTATTAAAGACGGAATTTTTACATCGTCAGTTTCATTAAATATATTATATATATCGATCGAAGATATTTCTGTATTAGCAGGCATATCAATTCTTAATCGAATATACTGTGTTAATTTTTCATTATTGATTAATGTAAAACAACTATCTTCAATAACACCAATTGTCGAGAACGTACCATAATAATTATCAGAACCTAAAACTGTTATTTTAAATATGTCAGAAGACAAGGTATTAATCTTACCAATGAAATATAATATATTATTCATATATTTATAATATTCATCACTAGATGCTTCATAATGTTTTCCGATTAAATCGAATATTTCTGTCGTAACGACACCTAACTCATCGAGTGTAATTAGTTTATTATTACGATACAATACTTTATCTAATTGGCAACGCATTAAATCAGACGTGCCGATTAATGTCGCATCATAATCCATTGTTGTACCGTATACAATACGACCATCGTCATCGATATCTAAATTCGTTGTCGACGCATTAAAGTTATCGTAATGAATAAATAAATCTGGGTTTAATTTCTTTTCAGTGATATCCCAACCAAGTTTGTCGATATTCTTTTTATGAGGCGCTTCAATTTCTTTATCAGAAATAACTATTTCTTCTATCGATCCTTGTGTACCTGTAACAACAATATAATAATACAAATCGTTTTCACGTGTAAAATTAATTGCAGCAGAACCATCGGCTATTGTAAAATCTTTTTCAAATTTTAATAATGGCTTCTTTTGCAATCTAAATCCATTAAGCTTGCGTTCGCTAAATAATCTAATAATAAGATTGCCCGACATTTTGATATTAATAAATGTATTATCATAAATATATTTATCGATTCTAAAAATAGCATAGCCATTTTTATCGAAGTTAAAATTAATAATATAATTTTTATTTTCTTCGAGAAGTGTCGGATCACATTTATCAAACGTCCAGTTATTAAACGTATTAGCTGTTGTTAGTGAATGAAGCGAAGATATTTCAGATATTTCTTTTTGCTCTTTAAAATTTACATAACATAATGGATTTAAAATTTTCATATCCATTAAACTATTCGGGATAAAGTTTTGCTTTTTAGAATTTAATACAAGTAAACTACCTTGTTTTTTCGTATTATTAAAATCGACATGATGATCACGATGATGACGTATTGTCGATTCATTAATTCCAAAATAGTATTCTTTACCATTTTCATAATAATAACCAGCTTTAACTGCTATTCTATTATCAGTATTATTACGATATACCGTTACTTTATTATTAATAATAACGGAAGTGAAATTACTATTTGTTGAAGTTGCATATAATTTATCGATATCTTTATTAGCAATTGTTACGATTCGACTTTCGCCATCTTTCATATCTTTAACGGTTAATAAGTTTTCAATATCGTAAGCATCGATATTGTATTCAACAAGTTCATATAGTTTATCTAATGAATTAAAGCTTATTTTAATCGGAGCTTTATATATATATGTAATATTTGCTGTTAAAGAATTATATTCAAAAATATCGTCGATTAATATAATACCTGGTTCAGAATAAATAGCATATTCTTTATTAGTTAATGTATGGTCTCCAATCTTTACGACTGCATCAGTAGACAACACATTAGAATATTTTAATTTGCCGAGACCATCTTCTGTTAATTCAACATCTTCCGTATATGTTTTATTCGTATATGTAATAGATAAATACGAAGGAACTGTTAAAGAATACTCAGACAAATTATAAGACGTACCGTCTATATCAACAGTTTCATTTAAATTAAATTCAGAAGAGAATAACGTCGTCTCGAACTTTTTCCGTAACGATACGTTATAATTCGATTCATTATTATTCCAATAATTAGCAAATACTGTAATAACAGGTGTTACGATATTAATATTATTTCCGATTAAACAACTTTTTTCTAGCGATTCATGTGTATCATAAGTATATCGAATATATTGTGTTGTCTTATCATAATTATCAGGTAAATTAATTTCGAGATAATATACTTGATCTTGAGATAACTTAGGAACAAAAGATTCTAAATCAATATTATAATCTTTTTGATTTTGAACAATCTTGTCAGATTTATTTAAAACATGAGTCGAAGAATTCTTAGTTGCTAATGATATTTTAATAATTTTATTAACATCGGAATTTTCTTTCGTCGTAACAACATTATTATTATCATGAATAAAATTAATTAATACTGGATCAGGAATAACAGCTTTAATTAAATTATAATTTTTAGAAAATGCAGAACGTTCTATCGTTACTTCTTTAAACGGTTCAATCTTACCAGAATTATTATAAATAATTATTTTACCATTATATGTAACGAACACACTTTCTTTAGTATGATCATATTCATAATCATTAATTAAAATCTGAGACAATTTTAAAGATTCAACTAGTTCTTCATACTTATTAAAATTAATATCGATATATTTAGTATCAGAATCGATATCGATATAAGAAGTGTTTCTTCCATTAATAGTACCTGTTTTAAGTTCATTATTAACAAGACTTAAATTAGAACTATTAAGAGATAGTGGTAACTTACCAATACCTGAATATGTATTATACGTATCAAAATTATCGTCGATTAAATTATTATTTTTATATAATAATAACTTAGCTTCTCGAGATTCTATTTTAATATCTTTAGTCGTATTAGCCGGTACGACAATTTCTTTTTCAAAGAATTTAAAATTAGAAAATTCTCCAGCAATCGAAATATATTCTAATACAGGAGAAGATATTCCGAGATAAGAATATAACGTAACAGTTAATAATTTGTTATTAATATTATCTGGTAATGAATATGAATTTAATGTTTTAGGAATCCGATTACCATTAATACTAAAGATAATTCCGTTAGCCGACGCTTTAATAAATTTAATCTTAAAACCAACCTGGCCAATTTTATATATCGTAATTTTCTTTTTAGAGGATTCATCTGCAGTATAACTAAATTTTTTATTTGTTGTCGAAGTATTTAATTCTTCTTGAACTAAAATATTATTATTATCATCGGTAATTACAATTTGACAAGATCCTGTATTTTGCTCAGAATCTAATTTATCAATTTCAAATTCTAACGATGTAATAATTTGTTCGATACTAACAGAACCTCTTGCATTAGAATCAATATATAATGTATTATCATCAGAATTATATTTAAAGTTATTTAACTTAATTAAATCAAATCTGTTAATAATATTAATAGGCTTATCGATAATATTATAGTTAATAGTTTTAAATTCCATATCGGCAGTTAACGGAATTGTAAATGTGCCGATCGTAGATTTTGTAATATCGAGCGCTACACCTTTTTTAGTATCGTATACATTTGTAGTCGATGCAAAATCTCGAATTTGTGTACCATAGAAATAATTGTCGACATAAGAAATACTATTATTTTCTTTCTTAAAATAATTATTATTATAATAATTTGTTACGATATCCTCATTACCAATCTTAAATGAGTCGATATAAATATTGCCGCCTTCTTTACTAGGTTGTGCAACAACTTTATATGTTATATCTTGATTCGTATTATTAATTAAATGCCCTTTATTAGATACTGTTATACCTGTTAGCGGAGCATTTTCATCGACAAACTTTTCGACTGGTAATGTATATAATCCATCATATGTATTATACGTATTAAATACAATACTTTCAGGATTAATATTAACAGCAGACGTAGCTTTCAAACTATACTGAACGTCGAGCGGTTTTAAATCTAATCCATATTTTTTTAAACCGATATCGATATTAAAAGACTTATTACTATTAAGCAAGTATTGACTAATCTTTTGTTTAGATTTTTTATAACCAATAATATTTACATCGGTAAAATCAGAAGAGTTAATTTCATTAGACGTAATAACTTTTAAACTATCGTAATAACCGACACCTTGTTGATAGTATTCGACAGGTTGATCCCAAGTATGAGAAGAATAATCCATTTTCTTAAATTGATTTTCCCAAAATGTTAAATCCCATACTTTTTCTCGAGCAATATCTTTATTTAATTCAGAAATATAATCGTAAACTTTTTGATCATTAACGACATCTTGAATATTAATTTCATTTAATTTTTCGATATGAATATCTTTAAAAGCAATACCAGCATATGCCGATAATAAGTTTTTAATTAAATATTTGATACCAAATTCTGTCGAATTAAAACGATGTTTGTATACGTCGAGAATACTTTTATCATCGAATAGTATATTATTATTTTTATTATTCTTAGTTCGTAATGCATCGTATGTTCTATTAGATAGACTTAAATTCGATTCATCTGGTAACCGATCGATACCAGCAAACCATGCAAATTCATCGAAGATATTCCAAATAGGTTCTATTTCGATATTAGCCGTATAATGAAATTTATTAATAGAATAGCCAATCGGTTTATTTTCAATTTCGTCTATTTTAAAATATAAATAACCGTTTTCATAATATGCATATTTTTTATGCTTATAAAATTCAGCTAAACTTTGTGTAATCGTAAATTCATTATCTAGTTTTAACTTAGGATTTAATTCACCAATCGCACATTTATATATTTTACTAATAATAGTATCTTCTCTGCCGGCATAATTTACGAGAAAAAAATCTTTAGCATATTCATCGACTTCTTTCCAAATATCTGTCATTTCTTCGATGATAGACATTAATAGATAGCCGGCATTAGATTTGTATGGACGACGACGAATTTGCATCCACTTAGGGAAATATTGTAAAGCTTTTATAAAATTTTTATTCGTAATAACATCCATATATTATACCTCGACCCATTGAATCGTATCGAGTAACATCTTAGATTTAATATCTTGTAGTACTTTTAAATTAGTAACTGATACGCCATCGACAAATAATCCAGATACATTAAAATAACTTACGCCAGTTTCATTAATCCCAAGTTTATTAATATATCCAATATCTAAACTTTCTTTTGGTGGAATAGCATTAATATATTCTGCTAATTTTATTTCGAGATTTCGTTTAATGTCAGCAAGATTAGAATCGCTATTAGAAATACTAATACTTAATGTTACGGCTCTTAACTCTGGTGTCACGTACTCTATATATAATGAAGGACTTATGACATTTTTTAAACGATCTTTAGCTTCTTCTAATGCAGCTTCTATTTTTTCGACAGTATATTCTGTCGGAATTACATAACAAATAGCTGTACCTGTACCATATACCATAGGTACATACGTAACATTCGATGCATTTTTTAAATCTAATAAAGCAGCATCGATAGCAATCGTATTAGACTTTTCATTAATTAAAGACCAGTTAATTAAACGATACAATAAATTCTGATCGCTCTCTCCTTCACGACGAGTAAAGCCACAGAATTTAACCATATCGTCAAGATTTTGTCCGTTTAACGAAGTATATATATGAGGTGTTTTATTGGACTCAATATATTCATATGCATCATTCATCTCATTAGAAACTGATAGCATAAACAAATCGAGAACAGAACCTTGCTCTACAGTATTCTTAATTTTACTTTCAAAGAAAGTTTTTATTGACTGATAAATTTCATTCAAATTTTTCATATTGTAAATCCTTTTAAAACTCTATTCGTTTCTTTATGCTTAATTTCTATATGTATATTATGCCAAGACATAATTTGTTTTTCATTAACATTAGGTCTCACATTAATAGTATAATTATCGTTATTAACAATGCCTTCTATTATTTCTTTAATAGCTAATAAATTGGATTTATCGAACTTATCTTTATGACGATATTCTACTAATCGTGATCCTAACAAAGGACGCTGTAATACTTCGCCTAATTCAGTTTTTAACCTAATCATGATTTGTTGAATAGTATAAGCCTCATTATCGGCACAGATAGGAGTAGCATATATATTTTGTTTAGCATAAGGATTATTCTTATTTTGAATCGTAAAATTAATTTTCAAAGGATGTGTCGTTTGTTTTGGTCTAGCAATTGTTTCGACAAAGAATTGAATCTTTAATTTTTTAGATGATTCGGCAATATTAAATTGAATTTTTAATTGTCGTGACCGATTACTTTGTTCGATCATAATATCATCTTTATCAGAATTTAATAAAAAATCAATCATTATATATCCTTTCTAAATTTTAATTTTACTAATAGCACTTTTGCCCAACGAAGAAAGTTTCTTACCAACTGCGCCGAGAACTTTAGATGCTAACTTAGTTACTTGTTCAGTGGCCCATTTCTTAGCACGATCTAAATGTTTACGAGCGAGATCAGTATATTTTTGCATATACTTATTAACACGCTCAATATTTTTACTTACAAAATCTATTTTAGATAATTGTAAATTCATATTAATAGTTTTGGCAAAACCGCCAAGCTGAATTGTGTCGAGTTTACTAATCGCACCATTTAGCTTATCTTCTAATGCCTGAGCTTTATCTAAATAATTTTTGGTATAATTATTAGCAAAATCTATATATCCAGTTGCTTTTGTATATAAGTCATCGATACGTTTACCAGCTTGTTGTTCGGCTAATACTTGATATTTATTAGTTGCATATTTAATTTCTTCATCGAGTTGCTTATTAACATTATCAGATAAATCTTTTAATATTTGATTTGTTAATGCTGGGTTTGTATTTTTAATATGCTTATACGTTTTAATAATCGCAATTATTTTACTACGTTTATCTTGAAGTGCTGGTAGCAATTGTTCCTTACTCGTTATATGAAGAGTGTTAAATATCTTGTTCGTTATTTCTTTATTGATAAGTTTATCAAAAGCTAAGTAAGCAATATCTCGCTTGTCGACGAGCTTAAGAATATCTTGCGCATTGACATCCTTAATGATATTAGGAAGGCCGTCAAGATCTTTTACAATCTTGGCGGCCCCTTTAAAATCTTTATTTTTTATTGCTTCAGTTAGTTTACTCTTAGAATCTTCAAGTTTCTTTTTAAGAGTATCATCAATTTTGATGTTTTTATTTTTTAATAATCTATCAATTAAGTTAACAGAACCAGAATAGTCTTCAGGAACAATATACTTTTTATGAATTTCATTATATTCATCAGCAACTTTTTTACGAGTCTCCTCGTTTATTTTTCCTAAGATCTGATTATAATTCATGTTTCACCATCTAAAATAAAGAGAAAATTGTTGCCGTCGAAGACGGCTACAATTATATAAGAAGCTATATGTATATTACGACTGCTTCTTACCGTTAGCGTTAGAATCCGTAGATTTTTTTGAATCAGTTGGTACTGTATTATCGCCTTTACTACTATAATATTTTATAGCAGCATTCATCAATAATTCGTAAACTTGATTAGCTTGTACAATAGAATTTTTAGCCGTTTCGTTTCCTTTATCGACAGAAGCTTGGAATGCTTTGACAACCGTTTCTTTTTTATCGTCTAAAGCCTTTTGAAACTCTCCGAATGTTTTGTAATCAGATACTTTTAATTCGTAGATATTACTTTCCAGTAACTTTTGATCTTTAGGATCGATATTTTTTAGCGCTTCTTTTGCAGACTTTTCTGTGATTGGAGAATCACCAGCAAGCATTGCCTGTGTAAACGGAGCAAAATCTGTAACCAACTTCGTTGGGTCTTTTAATTTAAGACCTTCAGCAATTTCGACTAACGTCGTATTTTGTCCGAATAACGGCATAATTATATCACGACGAATCAATACATATCGTCCGAGATTTGGCTCCCAAGATTTAACTAGAACTGTGCCTTTAACCATAAAGTCACCGACTACAGAACCAGGTTTATCTTGGAGCTCTCTAAAATCAGCTAATTCAAAAATACGATTATTTAATTTGTGACCATTAAATAATATTTCGTCAAAGTTTAAATCGATACGATTTGCCTTAATTCGATGCGTATTTGATACAGCATTAATCGTACCATTATCAACCGATAATTTAGAACTATTGCCAACTGCCATAGCTACCGATGTGTTTTCTTTCATAACGATACTAGAAGTACCACGTCTCATCGCCCAATCTTTAATTCGATCAGGATGCTTAGAAACTTCTTCGTATTCAGTAGCATTAACACGTAATCCTAAATATGATTTATCTTCATCGATAGGAGAAGCGTCATCATCTGTCTCAGCTATTAAATCATTGACGGCATTTGTTACTTCATCAATATTTTTATTTTGAGCCGTTTCGTTTATTTTTAATCTTTTATCTGGAACAGCTTTAGGTTTTTCTTCAGTTTTTTGTTTTGCTTTATCTTTGTCTTCAGCCATTATGTAATAGAACCTCCTTGGTCTTGAATATATTCATCTGGGAATATATCGCTTTTTAATTCGCTTTCAGCATAAATTTCAGCAGCATAACCTGCGGTCCATCTTCCTGTAACCATAGGTTTGCTATTATATGCTTCTATTATAACATATTCTCCAGGTTTTGGGAACCAAGAATCGACACTATTTGTTTGTACATGCATAGCTGATTCGGTTTGTCTATTACCCATTTGATCGGTATAGATAACGGAACAGGTATTAGTTAAGGGATCGGAAGAAATAACCGACCCCTTTAACTTTGCAAAACCTTGATTCCGTATTTCTTGACCGACGTAATTATCTTTTATTTTATTACGGATCATAATTTCGGAATATTTACATTAACCTTATATATAATATCATCAGAACTATCGTCAGACGTATATTCAATTTCACCAGCACCTTGTAATGCCGATAAAATTTTATCTAAATTAATAGCAGATTCACCATGGCCTATTAATGTAAAGCCAAAACCAGAACCTGGATATAATTTATCAGTACCGAATAAATAACAACTAGATAGTGTTATATAATCACTCGATACTTTATTAATATACGTATTAAAATCTGCCGTACCTTTATAAGATAATTCTTGTTCAGCAGTAAATATAATTTTTCTTAATGTATTAAGAGCATATGGATGAAGAATATTAGCATCGAGAATTTCATTACCGCTACCATCTTTACCTTTGATGCCAACAACTTTAATAAAACGTCCACCTTGTTCAATATTAAATTCAACTGTATTAGGTCGTTCATTATTAAACAAAGCTTTTTCATGCCGCACGACAAAAAATTTAGTTTGTTTAAAAATTTCAAATTCTGGACCAGGCACAGGTACTAATGGTCTTAACAATGTCGTATCATTAAAGATTGTCATATCGAAAGGATGCATAAACATCTTAGCATTGGCGCGTGATAATTCTTTCTCGGCTTTAATAGTTTTATCGTTTACATTTACGATTTGAGACATCGTACGAATATCACCATATTGGAATAATGACGATACATAGTTATCAGTCATCGTATAAGTAACCTGACCACCTTGATCATTAGCTTTCATCATATTATCAGTTTGTAAAGCATATTTTTCCATAGCTTCACCAGGGCCGCCGCCAAGTAATGCATTTAATAACCAACTGCCACTCATTTTAGCATATTCCCATGTATCGGCTGCGCCATTATTTGTTTTAGTAATGCGATAATTAAATAAATTATCCATAAGATCTAACATTGGTCCACGTTGGCCCCATGTCGGACTCATAAATATCGTACCAGAATTACCGCCCCAAGCTGGAATAAATGGCATACCGCGTTTTAATAGTGGCGTTACACATAATACTTTATAGTTTTCTATAAAGTTTTTAATCATGTCGCCCCAACGTCCTAATACAAAGGAGCCTAAAATAACGAGAGGATTACCTGCCATACGCAAACCTTTACTAACAAAGCCTACGATTTTCTTACCTAAGAAACTAGAAGCAAATGCTTCGACCTTAGAACCAAGACCACCAGTCTTGAGAACATCGTTAGTAATTTCTGTAATCTTATCAGGCGTAATTGTTTTAGATGTAGATAACACTTCTTTTATTTCATCTAAGACCTTAGTACCTTTTTCAGTATTATTAACTAAAGAAATTCGATTCGTAACTGCTTCGACTTTTTGAACAGATTTTCTTAACGCCATTTCTTTATTGCGAAGAATTATATCATACTCTTTATTGAATTGCTTTTCATAAAGCTTCTGTAATTCTTTGCTGGCATTTTTCTTACCTTTGTTAAGCTTAATAGTTTTCTTCGCAGTTTTTTGCTTGCCGTTTTCATCTAAAACAGCATTGCCATTTTCATCAAATACAGGGGCATCTACTTCTATGCTTTTTGCTTTTTTAGCATCGCCTTTGTTTAAGGATTCAAATAATGTATTTGTTTGGTCACGAACATATTTTTCACGTCCTTTTTGAGATGCTGCTTTGTAGTAATCATCTTTAGCTTTTTTTATATCTTCGCTCATTAACGATGCAAATTTTTCAGCCGTTTGTTTTTTAGCTAATTCAAACTCAGTATTAGTTTTAATCCAATCATTAAGATGTTGCAAAATATACTCACGAGATGTTTTATGAGCATTTCCTAATGCTGATTGTACTTTACCTGCAGTAGAAATAGAAGATATCTTTTCTCGACGAGCTAATAAATTACGTAGCTGCATCGTGATTTTTTCATTTTCTGCATGAGTTAATGTGCCAGCAACTTTTTTATTTTGAAGACTTAAAATTTGTTCGTCGATTTTATCGAGAGCCAATTGTTTGCGAACTTTATAGGATTCAAGTTTATAGAATGGATTTTTATTATGTTCCATTAATCCTTGCACTTTACTAGCATAACGTTCAGCAAACCAACCTTCAGATCGAACGACTGCTCCGACAAAGTCATCGTATAAAGCCTGAACTAATAAAGAACGCGATAAATTATATAAGCCCATTGCATATGTTGTATAACGAGTAGCTGTCGACATAAATGACATATTAACTTCTTTTGTTGTCATATCATTTAAAGGATCGACAATCGCATCGGGTGTAATTGTCGTAACGAAACCAGTCGTTACCGACATCATATGAACAACATCACGAACCTTAGCTTGACCAGTCATGCTATTTGGTTCATCGATGATAGCAATTCTATCATGTGGTTTAACAGATGGATCACCATATACGACTAAATTACCAGAATAAATTTGTTCGACCGAACGCTTTAATCGGCTAATTGTCATATTACGAGCTGTTTTTTCATGATTATGTTCACTGCCACCGAATTCTGGAGGGAACCAATTTGTAACGGCCCAAGAGGCTAAAGATTTAATGCCTTTTTCAATAAGCGTACCGATACCAAACCCAGCAGCACCGCCAGCAGCCATACCAAGGAAACCACCTTCAGAACCCAAGGCTGCACCTGGAATACTCATAACTAAACCAGTAGTTGTAGCATAATTATCGAGCGAACCAATTTCACTATCAATCGTAAATGTATTATCAGACGATGTATTAATTTGAGTACGAGCATGTAACCATGTATCGACAACGATAGAGCGTTGGTATTCAGGATAAATATCACGATCTAGATATACATCAGGTGTTGATTTTTTAACGTCTTCAAAATTATATAAGCCTTTAGCAACTATTGCTACTTTATTAATATTAGTCTGAATTTGATTAGACATAATATCATGATCAGACCAATACATATGGAATTGAGAATATGGCTTACGTTTTTCTGTTATATTATGATCCTTGCCTTGTTTAACATATTTATAAGCATAATACCAATCTGGCTTGCCTAAGAATGCTGTACTTCTAAAACCAAAATTAGTAACGGCACCAATATAAGTAGGTTCTGCACTTGCTGAGAACTGAAGAATATCCCAAACAGTACGACCTTGTGTTTTAATATCGATATATTGATGACCAGATTGTGTACCTAATCCAAACGTATTGGCTAATTGATTAATAGTCCATGTATCTTCTTGTCGTTCTTGTCCTTGTTCAGTAATGATACGATTACCATCTGATAAAGGATTCAAGCTATCTAAGATACCATTATTAATACGACTATTATAATAATGAGCGGAACCATCATTAGTTACCTCATAAATGTTTTGAACTGGTTCACCATTTGCAAATATATCTCGATAATATGCATCGCCAAAATGATAAATACCAAATGGATTTTTAGAGAATACTCTAGATAGAACATTCCAATTATTTTCTCTAAATACCTTACTAAATGAATTTTGATCTTGAGAAGTTAAGAATGAGCTAATTAATACTCGAGGAGAAACGCCGCCAAATGATTTACCATATGGACTATCTTGGAAATAATGTACGCCTCTGTTTTTAATACGATCGCCATAGTTATCTTCACGGATAGGATTTGATAATTCAATACCATCACTTTGCGCTGTTATATTAACAACATCGCCACCAATAATCTCGGTAATCATACCGTTAAACATCGGAGGTAACTTTGCCGCATCAGCTGAATAACCCATACGAATATGAATTCTAGCACCGGCTACTAATTTAATAGATGCTCGTTCTGGAATCATATCTTGTTTTTGTTGTGCGTTACGAACAAATGTTCTAGGGTTAAATATACTATCATACCAGTTATTTAATGCTGCTAAGCCATTTTGTAATTGTTGTACGTAGTTATCATTATCGCCATCTGAATCGTATTCGGCAAGAATATTTTGGAATGCGTTATTAATCTGAATTGTGGCTGTATCAGCCGCAATATTTTTAGATTTAACAACTTGTATAGAACTAATAGCATTCGTACTATAAAAACTATCGTGCATTTTCCAGAATCCAGATGTTAATCCTTCGTCGATAAACATAACTTGGAATGTTGGGAAGCCTCTAAGCATTCTGCCTCGAACATCTGTTTGAATCATATCGAGGAATGAATCACGAACACGTCTTGGCAAGTTTGCTTTAGAGTTTGCTTCAAGCTCTAATTTTTGAGAATAATCACGTTCAATTTGACTAATCGGGTTATTATTACTAATATCGACACCAAGCTCTTCGACTTTCTCAATAATACCGGCAGGCACTAATGCAAATAATAAGCGACGAAGAATCATATCACTATCTTCTAATGGCGCTGTTACACTTAATGCTGGTGTTAATACTTTATGTGTCGTAGCATTTAAAGAATTATAATTGCGAGTCGTAATTTTCTTGATGAAATCATTATCTTTAGCAAGAGCTGTTAAAGAATAGCATACAAATAATTTACCATTTACAAACTTTTCTTGATTATCTTTAACGAAGTTTTTCATCGTATTAACATTCTTTTCTTGAATGTCTTTAGATAAATCCATATCCTTCATATATTCATATGCAGACACTTCGCCATCAGCATTATTAAATAAAATATCTGTCATGTAATTTGGCATAATATTATTCTTAATTAATGTACACATCCAGAATAACATATTACGAAGGAATGCATTTTTAGCATAATAATAATCGGTCATACAACCTTTCATATATGCCATTGTTTCGCTATAATCAGAAGTTTGATAATATGGATCGATAAAGTAATAATGATCAGAATCTAAGAATGTATATTTTTTATCGGTAAATTTTTTCTTACGAGCCGCAAAGTCTACATTCATTAAATTTAATAATGGATTAGATTTAAATTCTTCTTCAGTAAAACATGGAATACCAAAGACGCCCATCTCAACAATAGAGCCGTAACGCCAGAAATCTTTATCTTTGTCAAAGTCATAACTTAATTTAGCTTGTTCATATAAATATTTTGTCGAACGTAAATTAAATTTATTTTTAGACAAAGCATCATTATTAGAAGGGCTCCCGTTAGGATCTACTCCAGCCAACATCATACTATAAGCTTGTTGATTTTTAGCAGCTTGATCTAATACTGAATCGTTAGCAGATTTTTTTGTGGCTGTAAATGCTATAAACTGTTTGCCAAGTTCTTGTTGTTTTTCAGTACTTAAATCACTATCGACACCAGACAAAACTGCAGCGGCTACGAATTTATTTAATGTACTATTAATTTTATCTTGCCAATCAGAGAATGTACTTTGTTGAACTGACTTAGTTTCGACAATTAAGTTGTAAAAATGTTGAAGTAATACTTTATCTTGATTTTCTTCTTCGATAGCAATCGTGCTTAAGAATTTTAAAGCATCGTCAGCAATGTTCATAAACGTATCGACAGAATCAACAAGAACAGATTTTAATGCATTTTCTGTTCCTTTATCTTTTCGATCCTGATAATCTTTCTTTTGTTTATCGTCCATGCCAGATGTCGGAGCAAAACCACCAACAGCTTCTAAATCTTTTTTTGTCTGATCAATTCTTTTTGCATCTTTAACAGATTTTTCAGCTTCTTTTTTACCTGTGTTATTCCAATCGACATCATCTTTTAAATGATAATACATCCAGGAATAATATGGTTCCATGAATGATACTGAAGCATTTTTACCGATTTTCCATTGACCAGTATTGACGCCATGTTTAACGAGTCTTAATCGCATATCATTTTCTTCTTTTTTAAGATCGTTAATTTTTTGAGTTGTTAAATCCCATTCTTTTTTGTCAAGCGCTAATGCTAATCCGCCATTAGATGCTATATTCATACCACCTGATCGAGAATACTCGACACCACGTCCAGTATCATCGAAAGCTGTCATTTCGACAGTTTTATCTAAAGGCTTACCTTTTTCATCTGCTTCTTTATACAACTGTAACATTTTACTATCCATAAGAACTATATCTCTTAATAGTTCAGAGAATAGTGTTTCATGATAGCAGAAATAAAAATCAGGATCGACAAATACTTGATTACCTGGGTTTTTATAGCGAATAAATTCAAAACCCATTTCACCGAGTTCTTTAATTGTTGGTAATTGTAAATCTGGATATAATTCAGCTTTAGATAAATTAGCATCGATATCGAAATATCCAAGAGCAGCTTGTGCAGCTTTTTGTGCTGTTGCTAAATTAGATGCATAATTTTCGACAGAGAATTGTTTATATACAGCAAATCGATTGCGCAACGTTCTATCTGTTTGGCGTAACGATACTTTAATTTGGAACAATCCAGGATAATTAGGAACAGTTGAAATAGCTACTTGATCGACAATAACTTCGTACACACCAATTAATTTAGTAAATTCAGATTCAATTCTGAATGGGTACGAAGGTAATGCATTTGGATATTTCTTTTTAAAATATGCAATAATCTTAGGAATCTTATCGAATGCATCGACAGTAGCTTGGTCATATGTCATAACAGAGAATGTTAATGTTGCATCTTGACCGCCCATATATTGAGGTGCTTGCCCTCGATGAGTGTCGACAGACATATTAGCATATGTATTAGAGAAGTTAGCTGTTAAGCCTTGCACTAATACATCTTTTAAATATAATCGATAATCGATAGACGTTAATCGTTCGAATTCAGAATCTTCATATTCTTCATACTGCTGTTCATTACCAGACAATGCATTATATGTATCATCATTAGTACCGAGTCGACTAAATTGAGATGCACAATATTCTAAGAATTTAGAATCCGTATCATATGGATAATAATCTAAAGATAATTTTCCGTCATTTTCTTTAACAATAAGACTTAATGAAAATTCTTCGTTTTTAAAAATACTATTATATACATCTGTATCGACAGGATGCCCATTATCTAAATTCTGAGCATTTTCTGCCATATTAGAAGAACCAGCATTTGTTAACGTCGAAGCAAATTGTTGACGTAATAATAATGAATCTTCTAATGAATTATATTGTGTCGTTGGTTTAATATGAAGAATTAAACGAGTACTCTTAGGATTATTAAAATCGACAGTTGGTTTTGCATCGCCACCTGTTAATATAAAACTACCAGCATCTTTTAGTTTATTTATAACATCGATATTTGGTTCTACGATATCATAATACGCCTGAATATTAAATTGATTTAAATATTTAGTAAGCTTATTGCCAGCGTCTGATAAGAATTCGTATTGCGAAGTTTTATTAGAAGAGAAATTTTTAATTTCATTTGCAAAGTATTTACCTTTTAATGTTGTAAATACTCTATTAGCTTCACTAAACAATGCTTTATCGGCAGGAGATGGGCGATAAGCATTTGGTGTTTTTTTATTAGTCTTAGTATATGTTTGACGAATCTTTTCTAATTTAATTAACTTAGCTTCGTCTGGCACATAAAAATCAATTCTCGGATTTAATGTATCGACTGGCATCAATGCAGATCGATTAGCGAACAATGTCCGCTTCATAAAATCCTTCGAGAATATTGGATACTGTTTATCATGCAATTCATTGCCCAATAATAATGGGCGTTGATAATACCAGCGCAATAAATCATAATTAATTGTCTTAGAAAAATAATTACGATATTTTACGACTTCGCCGCCTTCAATTTCTCTGTGTTTAGGAACTTGAGGCATAAAAGCTTGATAATCAAATTCTCTTAATAGTAACGTTACTTTTAATAGCTTAGGATAATTTGGTACTGTTGCTACCGATATAGCTTCAAAACATACAGCATCGATATCTAACGTTTCATTAATATACTTATTTTCAATAGGCATATACGGAACGAAATGAAATTCAGACAACAACGATCTAAAACCATTCATATAATATGTTATCTGTTTCTTTTTGTCCGAAGAATTTGTGTCAACCGTAACAGGTTGTCCATTGATACCACGATCTTCATTAAAATACAATTCTAATTGAAGTAATCGATCTGGCTTAGCATTTTCTATATTAGCTGAACCTTTAGCACGCATTAACGGAATATTTTGAGAGTTCGCTTGTGTAACTGTACTAATCGAAATAGGTGGTACAAATAATGTTACGTCACCTAATGTACATGTCCAATCAGCAATCGATGTTAATCCCGATGTAATGTTTTGTGTACCGAATGCTTTATTTTGTATTTCATGACGTTTATCTAATTGATTTGTTATATTCCATACAGCATCGGCCCATACTTTTCTATCGAACTCATAAGACCATGGTTTCAAATTAGGATTTGTAAAATCAGAATATTTTAAAATTGAAACATGATGATTCTTGGAAATAATATATTTATTTAAGTTAATCCAACTTTCGCCTTGTTTAACATAAATAACAGCAAGATTACGACGATAATGTTCGAGACCATACATATTAATACCAGTCTCTTTAAAAATTGTCGGATCTTGGAAACTCAATAATCGTTGATTAATAGTATTAACATAGTTAGCTAATAAAGAATCACCAGGAAAACTCATAAAGTTTTTAGGATAAGACGTAGTCTGATCTTGTTTAGATGAGCCATTAATATCGATAACAGCACGAACTTCTTTAGCTGTTTTAATCATATGTACAACTTCATTAGCTGCAGCATATGCTGTTTCTAATAAAGAATATTCTGTACCATCAGCTGATAAACCAAATACAGGAACACGTCCATTTATCTTCTTAGAATTATCGTATGGATATAATCCGCCGAATCGTTTTGTCGTTAGTTTTTCATTTACTTCAATCCAACGATTATCAAATTCTGCTACTTGAGCAATTGTACATTCGTCAGAATCTAAATTCCGAGCCCATTTGTTACCAAAGCCAACTGTACTAACATCATGTGCCTTCGTAACGAATGCATTATATTTATTAACAGCTTCGCCATATGTAGTTTTAATAACATCGGTCGCATAAATAACAGACCAGTGATATACTTCAGGTGCGTCATAAAATAAAAAACGAAAACCCATGTCATAATCGAGACTATAGTTTTCATCTTTTACATTATTAATATCATATACATCTTCAGAATTAGTTTTTTCTTGAGCGAGCCAAGCTCTCATATTTTGTTGACCTTTAGTTAAAAAGGCTAATAATTCTGGATCTTTTACATTGGCTTTTCGCAGATCAGCATATAATGTATCGCCATCGACAAAGCCAGCATGCAAATCCTCTTCCTTAATTCTGAAAGCAGAAGGAGGAAGGCTGACCATAGCCAGCCCTCTCACTTTATCGACACCAACATGTTCTAACGGCGGATCTTCACGATAGAAAACTGCCGCATCTAAATCACTTCCCATTTGTTTAGCAAGTTCTTCATATATGCGTGTATCGATAGCACCTGCTTCAAAATCAGAAATTTCTGGAAGACTCATTTGAGTATCTTTAATGATATCGTTCAAATGTTCGATCGAACCTTTTTTAGGTTCTTTAGGTTTCTTAGCATCATCCATGACTTCTTTTGTTGAAGCTGGTTTTTGTTCTTCAGTCTTTTTTTGTTCTTCCGCCATTAGATAATTCCTTTATTAAATATAATTAAAATACGCTATCAAGATAATTAGCAATATCGTTAGCATTCATATCTTCATATTGACTCGTTACTCTTGTCGTAACGGTAGCACTGCCACCGCCAGCAAAAGCAGGAGCATTATTTAAAGCTGCAATAGCAGCTTGAGGATCTTGATTTGTAGAAGTTGCTACATTAATTATATAACCGCCGTTAGCTTGTCCTTTTTGTGGTATTACTAATCGAGCTGATGTATTAGCTTGTCCCATATTTTGAGATGCTGTATTATCAACATCTGGTACCGGAGATTGTGAACCATAACCTGCAACTAATACAGAACCTGCGGCAACGGCAAGAGCACCGAGAACGGCTTTAGAACGATTTGATTTAACTTTATCGAGTTTTTTAAACGCACTATTTCTTAATTTAGAAACACGTTCTTCTAAACCTTTATTCATAACAGCTTCATTCGTTTGCATATCGGTAACTTTTTGTTCGACTTGGTTCATCGGAGCATTTTTAGTTGCTTCTTGTGCAGCTTCCATAGCTTTTTGCTGTTCTTGTACTTGTTTAATTTGAACATCACTATCACTTCTTAATGCTCTAGCGTCGAACATTCTAAGCTCGCGAACAGCTTGCCCAGATGTCCAACCTTTTTCGTCGGCAGCTTGTGCCACGTTTTCCATTGTTTTTTGGAACTGTTCACGAACTATTCCAGCGGCTTTAGCTTCAGCTGCGTCGCTTGTTAAACCCTCATTCTCTATTATATCAGAAACCATGTTCTTATACAATGTCGTGTTCTTCTTCATAGATCCAAAAGATTCGTTCCAGATTTCATCGTCGCTAGTTAATGTATCAGATACTCGACGAATAATAGATCCGGCAGTGTCCCCTTTTTGATATTGCAACGCATCTTGAATAGCAGATGGAAGCGATGTAATTTTCGATACGAATTCTTGACTAAAGTTCTTAGGAGACAAGAATGTTTCATGCATACCAGATGCAACTTCGGCAACTAATTGTTTAGCATTTGTAGTTTTAGATATACCTTTACCACCACTTAATGTTACTTCTTCGTTGATTTTTAAATCACCGACCATTCGTTCTAAACCTTTAATAGCATTATAAGGTTCACCGGCAGCAGTTGTTAATCTGTTACGAACAATATTATCAGCAATTGTACCTTGTTCAAATTCAACGTCTTTAGGCATATATGTTTTTAAACGATCAGCAGCTTCATTAGCTATATTTTTAGGCGTAACATCTAAGACGTCTCGACGATATTGCATATCGGCTGCTAACATATCGTTAGCTGTAATAGGTGTACCATTACTCATTTTGTTTTCGAGAACTTTTGTTAAATATACTTTATCACCATCATGGTCAGCTTTCGCTAACATATTAAATGCCGTATTAGTTCGTATAGCATTGTCAGCAATTGAAGGATCATAATATACTTTAGCAAACGCCATAGATTTAGCATAATTATGTGGTTGACGGTCTAACATAATTGTAACGCCTTCTTCACGAATTTGTTTTAACCGTGTGGCCTTTTCTGCTTCAGATAACGAACTATCTAATAAGCCTAATTGTTCTAATCGTTCTTGTCCGACAATAGCAACAGCAGGTGTATAATCTCTTTTTTGTAAATCTGCTACGGTCATGCCATTAATATATTTTCTTGACTGAATAAAATCAGAAGCATCGTCGACACGCATCGATTCAGAACTAATACGATAACCAGCTGTTATTGCTTTTACAGATTTAGTCAAATCACTATTAAGTTTTAATGCGTCGGAAGTTGCATCGTTAACTCGTTGTTTAGCATCAGCTAATTTATTCTGAGCCAATCTAGCTTTTTCATAATCGCCAGCATTAATATAATGAAGCATTTCTTCTGTTTGATTTACATAAGCTGTTTGCGCATCACTCAATTGTTGGTTGCCATATGTTCTACCTAAATGGAGATCATAATTAAAATGATATTTGCCATCTTCGACAGAAATATTGCCACGCAAATGTCCGACATTAATAATGTTACCTTTATCATCGAATTTAATGTCGGCAATATTAATCTTGTTATTTAATTCATTAAGAGCAGCTTTTTGGACGTTACCATCTTTAGATTTTAATATTCGATCAAATTCATCCATAGCTGTTGCTTGACTGCCAGAATTACTTACACCATTTCGTTTAGCTAATGCTAATTGTTGTTCATAAGAAGCAACTTCTTTTATATGGTCTTCAGAAGCTATAATATTCTTACTAGCATATTCTTTATTAATAATGTCTTCGAGAGATCCTGGTTCGAACGAATTACTATGAGCTAATTTTTGTTCTTCTTTTCGTTTTAGTCGAGAATATCGCGTATGAGTAAATGCATCTAAAATATCGTCACCGACAGTAATCATGCCGCCACGCTCAGCAATATGAGTATAATATTTACTATTCTTATCAAATAGCAAAGCAGCGTCTTCTACACTTTTACTATTTAACATAAGACGTTTTAACTGCTCAGCACTTACAGAATCTAATGTCGCAACTTGTGCTTGGTGAACATAGTTTTTACTAAATTGTAAATAACTTATTCTTTCTTCGTACTTATTTTTTTCGTTAAGATAATCTTTATCGATTTTTTTAATTTCGTCTTCTTTTAATGCAGACTTAATATCATTAATAACATGATCCCAGTTTTTACTTACAATTTTGCCAGTTTCATTTTCATATGTGCCAATATCTTTTAAATAGTCGGAAAATTCAACTTTACCATTTTTTAAATTATATTCAAGATTACTATCGTCGATAAATTTAAACGTACCTTTTTCTTTTAATGTCTTAGCAACTCTCGATAATACTTCGCCTCGATTAGATTCATCGAGACCTTCTATTAAGTCATTTAATACACGATTAGTTAGTCGGAATACGTCTTTACGTTTAGCTGCTTCAGTAGCACCAGTAGCTGTCGACCAATGTTCAACACCAAGATATTCGCCTAATGCCTTATCCATAAGATCACGCTCTTTGCGAATAGCTTTTACACCAGCTTCTAATGAGCCATAATGTCTTGATAATTCTCCACGAAGTTTTACGATATCAGGTTTATTATCTTTTGTTTCAAATACGTCGGCTAACTTATCATGCCATAAAATCATATTAGATAAAAATTCCCAATTTAATTGTTTTTCCATGGCTTTTCCAAAGCCAGCTTTTTTAAATATCGAAGCTAGTTTTTTATCATATTGACCAACTCTAGTATTAAGACTAGCAGCTGTTAATTTATCACTTTCGGCAAATAACTTAGTTGCTTGACTGCCGACAGGTTTATAATCCATCATGACAGTGACACCATTAGTTTTTAACGTTCTAACTAACGTTTCATAATCATAACTAGCATCGACTGTGCCAATTTTATCGAGAATATCTTGTACTTCTTCTTTAGTTAATTTACGAGTACCATGATCAGAATAAAAGTTTATTTTACCAAACATTTCTGTTCGAGATATTTTAGGTAAATCACCATATGCATTTGATTCAGCAAATACATTAAACTTTTTATTCCGACCAATACTTGTCATCTTTTGCGAATCTTTATATCGTAACGTTCCATCAACATCTCGATATATTGGCATATTTTCTTCGAGGAATTCTTTATTTAAAGATTGTTCTGTTAAATTAAATGATGTACCTCCAGGTGATGTATTACTTGTAGCAAGAGCATCCATTACGCCTGTTCTAATAAGAGCAGAACCTTCGTTTAAAGAATCGAATGTATTCAAATCAATCATTGATTTTAAATGATCAATTTCTTCTTGCGTCATTTTACGATTATACGTCTTTTCAATTTTCTTCTTCATTATATTGAAGATTTTTTCTTTTTCACCAGCAACAGTTTGACCTTCTTCGAGACGTCCATTAATTACAACATTAGTACCATTAAAAACATATTTGCCGCCAGTTTCATTATATTTATAATTCAATATATTATGATTTTCTTCATAATTATCTGGCAAATCTGCTTGTCGTAATACATCTTTAACATCTTCAGGTGTAAGCATCGTAGCATTAGCCATAGACTTATTATAAGAACGAGCTGTATCGTTACGAGCTCTAAAATTTATATTTGGTCCCGATGCATTATCTTTTATACCAGCTATTGGCATTGTATTATGAACAGCATTTTTTTGTGTTGCCACTTCTGGAATTAATTCAATACTTTGTGCAAATTCTGTACCGCTACGATCAATACGTCTTAATTTGTATTCGTCTTTACCGATACGTTGTAATTCATGAAATTTACCAGCACTATTAACATTTTGTAATGCATTTTCAATTGGTGTCATACCACTAGAGTCTTTAGCAAAGATTAAACTTTCTAAAGCTCTTCGTGATTCGATACCACGATATGCTTCGCCTTTTTCGACATTAAATACAGAACCTTTTCCGCTATAATCTTTATAAATGTATTTTTTAATAAATTCATTTTGAAGAGATTCGTTATCTTGGAAATTAATATGATTCCAATCACTAGCAATGCCAGAAGCTTTTATATGTTCATCTGTTAAATAACCAGATTGATATAAAAATTTAAAATCTTCTTTTATACCAGACGTGTCTAATTGGAATGAAGAATCTAATACGCCGCCATACCCTTGCAATAATGCCGGAGTTTTTCCTTCGATTGGTTCTTTAGAGTATGTAATATTTAAATCTTTTTTTAATCGACTTAATGTTTCGAATAGTGCTTCGACAGGTGACATTTGTCCAAGATTTTTATTATTTTCTAGTGTATACTTAACACTATTTTCTAAATGATCATATGTAGATAAGCCTTTGATACCAATTTGCACAAATTTTTCATTTGGTTTAGCGCCCTCAACAACATTTAATATCGGATTAATAGCAATATTAGTATTGCCAAAGGCAAGAACTGGAACACTATCTAATCTTTTTAGTAAAGGAATATTTCCTGTGATATCACGGAATGTATTCCCCTTGCCCATCATAAGTCTGCCATCTTTAATTAAAATATCTTGTTGATTTTGATGAGCCAAGAATTCTAATTGATTAGCAAATGATTTCATATGATCAGAAACTTGATCATATAATGCACCAGCATAATTATTACGATTAGAAAAGATATCGAAATCTTTACGAGTAATATTACCCATTAAATAGTTATATATACTATTAACAGAATCTTCTGGCGTCGAAGACAGTGCTTTTAGATTCTTTATAACGCTGGCACGTAAACGATTAACTAATTCGTCGTCATCTTTAAACAAAGAAACATCTTTGCTTGGTGTCGAACTTGTTCTAAACATCTCATGATGTTTCTTGCCGTCTCGATATGTATCGATTCGCAATTGCTGTACATTTCTAAAAATGTATTCTGCAAAATCTGTCATATCAGAACCTTGACGTTCGACTAAATTTTCGAAGCCTTGAGCTTGTCTACTCTTCGCTCCGAAAATATTTTTAACTAATACAGAATAACCTTTAACATAATCAGAGCGAGAAACAGATTCACGACCAGGTCGTGTGAGTAATCTTTTCATCGTATTCTTAATAGAACCGATAGACTTCTCAGCATTTTCTTGTCGAACATCAAATGAAAAAGCGCCACCAGATAAATGCATATCTTTAGATATACCATCTAACATCTTATCAGATATCGATGCACGGTATCCATATTCTGGATGCAATTCATCATATACTTTATGATATTCTTTGGCTAATAAATTCATAGCTACAGTTTTGTGATAATCTTTTACGCCAGGAAGAGCAGCTGCTTCTGTCTGTACCATATTAACCATAGATAATACATCTTCATTATTAATATTTTCAATAATTTTTTGAACGCCGGCAACAGAGAACATCTTACTCTTAGGATCATTAGAATCGATACCATAATGTTGTTTAGCAATACCGAACAATTGTTCGGTACGTTTCATAAAGTCGTCGGTAATAATACCGCCAGTATCTCCAGCTTTACGAGCTGAAGCTGCAGTCGCTACGTCGGTACCAAGTTCTAATGCATCGCCTAAAATATTAAGGGCCATGCCTCGTTCATTTTCTGCAAAGTTTTTAATTAACGGGCCAGTTACATATGCTTCACGATTAAAAGCTCCAGATTCAATTTTGTCCCAAGCATTAGCAGACGATTGACGTTTAGCTGATGCAGCTATAACTTTATCCATCGTATTGTCAGGTCGTCCCATCGGGATGCCTAAAGAATTGGCAGCCGATACAATTTGCTCAAAGTTATATGTCGTTTCACCATTTGCTGAGGTGTTGCTTAATACTCTAAAGCTGTCGGTTAACGTATCTTCTAATACTTTTTTAGAACCCATAATATAACGAACAGGACCACGTCCGCTTGCTTCTTCTAATGCAATATAATGAATATCATCATTACCTTTTAAGCCTAGTTCATTTGCATGCTCATAAGCAAAAGCTCCGAGAGAAGAATCATTACGATCAAGTTGACCGACAAATTTTACATTATATGCAGAATTAGTTACAATCGGAGCATTATTATAAGCAGTAAAAACACCGTTATCATTAGCACGAGCAGAAAATTGTGGAAATTCATAACCGCCATCTTCTGATTGTTGAAACATTAAAATGCCGCGATCACGATTCCACAATGAAGATGTATTGAATATTGTGGCACCAGCACTTACTTTATACTGAACTTTATTCTTTGGTGAATTATTAATCTCGATAGCTTTAGCCATAAATGCTCTAAAGCCAGCATTTTTCATTAAATTTTCGAATACGCCAGTATCCTCGATAGCACTATGCGCAGCATTAACATCAAGACCAACTGCCAAACCAAAGCTTGTTTGTTTGTTAGACCAACCAGTAAATTCGCCGATTAATCGTTCTTTAGCAATATCGCTACCAAGAATATGTTCTCGATATGCTTCTTTCATTGATTGTGGATTTAATTGATATGCCGTACGAATTTCTCGATACGGATCATAATGATTAGCCTTACTTAGTTTATTAATAGCAAGACCACGAACTTTTTTATCGATGCCGGTATCACGAGCTATTTGTTGCGATGTCATATTAACGTCAAATGCTTTACCGTTGTAAGTAACGAGAGTCGTATCTTTATGAATATGATCGACAATTTCTTTAGCTATTAAATGAGTAGCATCGCCTTCTTTAGATAATGCATTAATACCGTTTTCGATTAGCTCTTGATATTTTTTCATGTCGGCATAATCTTTATATCCTAATGGAGATAATGCTTCAGGAATACTACCGGAACCTTCACGGTAGTTTTTACCGATACGAGCTAACGTATCGGCAACTACCTTTTCACTTCGGCTTAATTCTTCATATTTAAAATCTGGTTTTAAAAATAAATTACGATAAGCCGTTTCTGCTTTTTCATCGATACCAGAGAACATATTATATGTTTCACCTTCACGGCGAGCCGTATACTGCCACATAATATCAGGTATTTGTTCATTGCCTACTTTAATAGATGGCAATGTTTCGATATCAAAAATATATGCTTTGTCGTCTAATACATATTCTTTATTAGCCATACCGTTAAGGGCAACTGGCATAGTTGTCGTAGTGTTTAAAAGTAATTCGGTATGCTTTCGTCTTTCGAGACGAACGTTGCTTAACATCGTATTTAACGAAGAAAGCGTATCAAATCCAGCCATCGTAAACGATCTTTGTTTATATGCCGAATTTATAATAAAACTATCGTAAGCCATTGTTACCTCTTAACTTATTAACTAAAAATTGAAAGTGCTTTTTCTATTTTATATCCTAATACTGCAGTGACATTAGATACAACATCGATGACACCTTCATCTTGTGTTGGATTAACTTGAATACGTTTATCTGTTAAACCAATACCACTTAATACAGTATTTAAATTTACACGAACTGATAACGGATTACTACCGTCATGAATATTATCTATATTCGGAGCATTTATAACTTCAGGATCTTCGTATGAAGAAGAATAAATACCGTAGTCGGCATATTGCATACCTTCGTTATAAATAACTTTTGCTTTAATATTATCTAAATTAGTAGACGCATCCCAACCAGCCCATAATGGATCTGGCAAATTATGACGTTCAAAGAATGATTCGTTCGATTCTGTATCTGTATCTTCTTGATACCAAACAAGCTTTAAAGCTTTTGCTAATGATGGCGATACGTTTCTAAGAATTTCTCTACGACGACGTTCGTCTGTAACTTTAGCAAATTCTACGAAATATTCTTTTTCCGTATTTGGTAAAGCACGAATAATATCAGAATATTCGCTATCTTTATTTAAAGCATATACAGTTGACTCTGCAACTTGATGGAACATAATCGCTTGTTCAGTATATTTGCCAGCTACTAATGTCGTCATATCGTCGCTTAAACGACCGAATGTTTTTTGAACCCATTGAGCTATCGGATCATCGGCAGGTTTACCAGATGTAAGAATTGCCGACATCATATCGGTTATGCTTACATCACCATTCATCTCGGCACGAAGAGTTTCTTGATGTTTATATAATTTATCGACATCGACGCCTTCTTCTGATTTGGCTTTTTCTTTAGCTGCTTCGTATAATGCCATATATTTAATATAACGTAATCTATCGAAATAATCTTCAGTATCCCAACGTTCTTTTACTGTGTCAGGAGTATATACATGAGATTCTTTACCGAATAATCGAGTAAGCGGATTATCTTCACCGACAGCTAAAGCCGTACCGGCAGCAGCAAATGCTATTGCCTGAGAAATACGTCCTAATTTAAATTTACGAGCAGCTTGAATTACATCGACTGCTACACCTGATTCTTCACTTAATAGTTTTGCTGGTTTAAGTATATTCATATGCTCAGCATAATCGAGAACAGAATCGAAATTTACATTTCCGACATCTTTCCATAAATCATATACTTTAGAAGAATCCCAGCCCATTCGTCCCCATGCATAAGCAGCATACATAGGATCTTGAAGTGAAGTTACCATCGAATAGATATTACCGATATGTCGACCTGCATTAGCAAGTTGATCACGACGAGTCGATGAATTAGCGCCAGTAAATGTAAAACGTCCAGCAATTTCCCCTGCTAAGGCAGTGCCATTACTATACGTCGCAATAGTTTTTAATATCGTTGTCGAACGCTTACTAATATTTTCTGTTAAAGCGCCAGATTCATATCCTTTATAGAATCGCCACAATGAATCAGATATTACATCTCGCATAAAATCTGTTTTAGCTTGTTCGAATGTCGGATATATAAATGAAGCTAACATACTATCCCAAGATTGAAATCCTGTACCATATAATTGATCGGAGCGATATTCTTCTAATGGGCTATTAACACGCATCAATTGTGAGTGAATAATCGGAATTGGAGCATGCGCTATGATTTCGGCAGCCGTACCAAATAATCTTCCGACTAATCCATAGTTCGCATAAGCACCTGCTGCTGAAGTATCTTCCATATCATAATCAGCTAAACCAACTTGCCGTAATGTATCTGAAATATTTTCACCATCTAAAAATACGGCAGCTTTTCTAGGAGCTTGCGGTGCATTAATATCTGGATTATGCTCTTCATCGTCAATACGTAACGTTACATGAGAACCTTCAGTTAATACTTGTTTTAACTGATTCTTAGACATATAACCATTATCTTTAAATTTAATGCCGGCAATTTGATATAAATTATCGTCGCCTGCTAACTTAAATTTACCGTTCGATAATATTTGTTCGATATGTCCATCGAGAGCTGTCGTAGTTTTGCCTAAGAATTTATAATCAAAGAAATCATGTTTCTTTCCTTGATGTTTAACCATTTCTTCGGTATCTTTTAATACTTTCTTCGCCTCGTCATTATTCATCATCTTGACGATTTGTTTCCAGTATTTATACTCAGCACTATTCGGAGCAATATCGGCTAATATTTTATAACGATCGATAGCACCATATCCATCGGAAGCAAACTGATCTGGATGTAATTGATTAATAGCTTCATAACCTTCACCAGGTAAACGAGCTTCACCCATAGGTAAGGAACTAAAAGGATCACCTGTATAGAATTTTTCTGGAAGCCATGGATGGTCTTCAGCCATTTTATTCATTAATGGATTAATACGACGTCGTCTTGAATATTCTGGCAAGAAACGACGAATAATTTCCATTTGTTCACCGCCGACACCGCCGATACCAGAATCCCAGAATCTCCGAGTAAACGAATTAATATCGCCAGCATCGGCAATAAACTTAGATTCATCTCGACCAAATACTGATGATGCTGCATAACCATAAATACCAGTTAACAAACGAGATGTCGTCATTAATTCATCGAGATAACTACGACCACCACTCGAATTCATCAAGTTATTATACATGTCGGCATTATCGAGCATCTCTTGAACAGTGCCTTTATTGCTTCGTGTACGACGTATACGTTGTTGAATATACATACCCGAAGCATTCGTATAAGGAGAACTACCTGATTGAATAGCACTATTCATTGCTGATACGGCAGCACCTGCACCAGGAGAAATTGGTTGCAAACTAGCATATGCCGATGCATCTATCGTACCATCACTATTAATATAATTAGAATAATCTCTAGCCGATGCAAACGCCGGAGCTTGTCCAGTATATTCTTGTTCTTGACCTTGTACATATTCTGTATCTGTCGGATGACCAAATGCTCTAAAATCATATACGCCCAAACGACCATTTTGGAAAATAATATAACGACTATCTTCATCGGCAGTTTGTTGAATTTTCTGATTCATTTGGTACATAATAGCTTTAACGTCTTTACCAAACCACATACGATCTTCATGATAACGACGTTGTGGTTTAATAATTTCGCCAAGCGTTGGATTTAATACTAAACTTTGTAATGTACCTTGTTCAAATAAAGGAGCTGATAATGGATATGGGCGATCCTCCATATGTTTTTCTTCTAACCAGTATGGGTTAAAAGCATATACTAATGGAGAGAAAGGATTTGTTAATGTCGGAATAGGACTATGTGCCCATTTAGACCAATAGCCACCATATACTGATTTATTATAATAATCAGATTGTGCTAATTTTAAACTATTATCTTCCCAATATGAAATACTAGAACCACGAAATTCATTTGAAGAACCCCATACCCAATAACGTCCAGATCTAATAGGATCCTTACCGTTTTGATAATAATCTAAACGTTCTTCATAAGACTGATAAGGACGATAATCACCACTAATATATTGAGCGGCAGGGTTAGCCATTTTAGCTAACTTAAATACATCTGTTAAGCCGGTAGCATCCGTGAATTTTCTAAAACCTAAATCCATATTAGCTAAGCCAATTTGGAAGTTTTTATTAATTCCGAATGTATCGTTAGCCCAATCTAATTGAGTTAACGCAATTGATGCTGGTAATACACGTTTAAATAATAAGTTATAACTTAATTGCGCAAAACTTCTCGTATCGCCTTCATGAAAACCAAGACTTAATCCGGTTTTAAAATAAGCTGATAATCGTTCGCCAAATATTGGATGAACAAAACCAAGAGCTTGGTCTATGAAGCCATTATTTAAGCCTTCATTAAGACGTTCTGGCATCTTATATAATAAGCTGCCACCAATCGATAAATCACGTCCATGATGTTTTGCTGTCGGCAAGTTTACATTATTATCAAAGATAGAACTAAACGCAAAATGATCGAGGTTTGTATTGGAAAACATACCTCGAAGACCTTGACCTATACGATTATTAATGCCATTATAGTTCATCTTATTTAGGTCTGACATAATACCTTTTAAGTCAAATCCTTTATTAATTGCTATTAAGCGAGATGAACTTTTTTTAGATTCATAACGAGCTTTATAATCTTTACCTGATCCTAAATAACGATTTAATGTTCTTTGTAATTCAGGATTGCTTACGATTTCATTCTGAATCCTCTTGGCGTCTTCAATACTTAAATCTTTACCAGTTGCATCGACATGATTTTCGCCAGTAATTTCATTTAAGTTAGTTCTAATTTTTAACTGTTCGACATTATATCGATCTCTTAAATTTAACTTAACAGTTTCTGGTACATTTAATTTATTAATAAATGCTAATGCTTTATCTCTATCAGCAGGAAGTGATGCCATTATTTCATTAATAGCTGCTTCATCAATAGACTGTGATTTATTTAATTTAGCATATAATGTTTTTTGTGTAATAGATGTAGAATCATCGATTAGTTTAGGTTTAATAGAACGGCCACGAATAGCTGCTGATTGTAACCGTTGAAATTCAGATGATTTAGTACCTTCTGTCGAGATATCCCTTAATACTCTACGTTTTTCTGACTCTGTTTTAGCGTCGATAACATCGAGCATACTTTCTATTTTATATCTTAATTCAGGATTATCTTCAGATGCCTTTAGTAATTCAGATCGAAGTTTATCGTCTAGCTTTACTTTAATATCTAATGAATCGATACTACGTTTAAAACTATGATTACGAATACCCATCATCGCTTTTTCTTCAGGATGATTTGCAATTTCGTTTATATCTTTATTTAGATATGTATGATAGTTATTACCCCAAACATCAGACGTACGTTTACGACTTGTCTCTCCAAAGATTCTTTGCTTGCCATTATCAAAATTAACTTTTCCATAATTAGAAAAGTCTTTAGATGTTTTAATGACATACGAATCTTCATGAACAAAACGCATATCACTCGTATCTAATTCATTACGAGTACCGTCAGATTTTAATTCAAACAATCGATTGCCAATTCTTTGAACGATACTATCTTTGCCGACGATGTCGCCCAATACGCCTTTAAAGTCATATTTATTTAAATATTCGACTTTTAAGTTGTCGACATTTTTAAAATCTGCAGCATGTGATAATGCGTATGGTAATGTCTCGTGCCATAAATCTTTAGCTCCACCTATTATTTTATTAATATTAGGCGTATTTAATTTTTGACCTTCAACATAATAACCATCTTTTGTAGCGCTTAATTGTCTAATCGTATCAAGAGTTTGCGTAACGATATCGTCATTTTGTGCATATAAACGATCGGATACAGTCCTCCCGTCAAGAGGAGCCATCTGACCTTTTTCATGAACAATAAAATCGAATTCTGGATTTAGTTCATCTTTATCTAATACGTCACCAATCGTATGATACGTAATATCATTCTTTTGTTTTTTTAATGCCTCTTGAGCACTTCTATTAATTTCTTGAATAAAATCTTGACGTGCTTCACGAGCTCTTATAATATTTTCATCTAATGATTTAAAATCACTAAACGTGTCGAATGTCTGATTAGAAATATTTTGTAAGGCTTGAATAGACTGATCGACTGTCTCATTAAATTTAGCATCTTTTTCTTCTAAGAAATCATGCCAATGATTTTCAACGTCGGCAATAAAACTTTCTTGTAATTTACCAGAATTTTTATCGATGACTGTCGATGTAGAACGACTACTAACAAACTCCATAAGAGATTGCACTTGTCCGTCTTGAATACCTTGTGTTTTTAATGCGTCGCCAATATCTCCAAATATTTTAGCTTGATATTGTCGACCTAGTTCACGCTCTTCCCAATCGGCAGCATCGTAAGCTGCATCGGCAAGATTACGAAATAAACCTACGTTGCTCGTATTATTAATAGCAAATGCTTCGTCTATTTTTCTAAACTGATCGATATGAGATATGCCACGAATAGATTCGCTAATCGATAAACGATTACTACCGTCTGCGCTAATACTAGCAATACGATCAGACATCTTACCGATAATCGGATCGACTTCCGATAAAAATTTTGCACCTTGTTTTGTTCTAGATAGCAAAAAAGCGGTGCCGACAATAGTGCCGGCGACCGCTGCTGCATCAACTAGATTAGATATACCTTCGAAGGCAGAATCATTATCACTGCCATTTTTTAAGTAATCTACCATATGTTGTCCTTTTAATTATTATTTCTTAATTCTGCAAGTTCTGCTAACGTCATATCGTTAGGATTTTTAGAACCCATAGCCATATCTTTAAAAGATTTTTCATCGCCAGCATTTTCAAATGCTTCTGGGAACATACTTGCAAGTTGTTCTTCAGATACTTGATTGCGTCGACGTTGAGGACGTTTTAATGTCGTTTTCTTTTTAGGAACAGGTTTATTATTTTCAGCCGGAGTATTGATTTCTCGTAAACGATCAAACTCTGCTTTTTCTTCGTTATAGAATCGAGGATCTTCTGGTTTTAAAGTAATATCACTGCCTTGTGTTAATATCTTTTCGATATCGAGCGGTGGCTTACCTTGAATCGTACGAAGAATCCATTCACTTCTAATAAGGAAGTCTGTTGTGCGTAACATATTCCAATTATCGATATCTTCGATATCATATTCTGGAAATGCTTCGTGAATAATACAAGAAATTTGACGATCGACGTTTTGCATTTTTTTAGCAGCTGCTGCAAATAACATCTTGCGTCCTTTTTCGCTCATAAAAGAAGCTTCCAAAATCTTATCAGCAATATCAGAAACAACACCTGCTGGCATTTTTTCTATATTAATATTTTCAGGATATACGATACAAGTTTTACATATAATATCTTCACGTTCCATATCCATCATATTAGGATCCTCGAACAAATCATAATATTGAGCCCTAGTTAACGGAATATAAATAATAGGAAACTCATAAGAAGAATAAGTAAAGATATGTTTATAGTAATTTTTTAACTGATCATATATAACATCAAAACGTTCTTCCATTATAATTCCACCATCGGAGATGCAGTAAAACCAGAAATTTGTAAAATTCTATCAGATACTAATGGTACAAAACCAACATAATTATCGATTAAATAATTAATACGATCAGCAGATGGGAACGGAATAAAATATTTAACTAAATTATAATTACGAGCATCTTCGATAGCACGTCGTTGTTCATATTCATCTTCTAAAGAATTAATATATGCTTGTTGATCCGGTGTTAAGTTCATCATCAATGGTACTTCTTCACGTTGTACTTTACGAATGATAATCATTTGTTCACCATCAAAAGCAAATCGACGACATTGACCAGGATATGCTTCACGAATTTCGTTAGCTTTATCGATTGTTAAATATTCAACATCAGCTGGATCGTATTCATATTCAAGATTAGAATCTTGACTCACAGAATTTGTAGATTCTTCCGAAATTTCGTTTTTTTTTACCGTTTCTTTTATATCGGCTTCAGTCGTTTCTTTAACAGTTACTTCTGGAGTATCTTGTGTCGTGATTGTTTCATGCATTTGAATTTTTTCACGTTGTTGTTGGAATTTATGTTTCTTTTTATTTTGCATATTAACCGCCTATTTATTAATTACTTTTCGGTCTCTCGATATAAATGTATATTGTTCTAGTATAGGATGACCAGATGAATCATGTATTGTTTGTACTGACATAATATGACAATCTAATAAGATAACATGAAGAGGTTGACCAATGATATCATCGTCCTGTCCATATAGAATATCGATTTCAAATCCTTTACGCCAAATAGCATTATGCTCTGGATTCGTCGTAACGACATTTCCTGCATAATGCGGAGCTATGACTTTATTATAATCGTCTTCAGTTGTCTTATCAGTAACATTAGTTGTCATATTCTGATAACTATCTATAATAGTTTCAATATATAACGGAGCCGTAAAATTAATAGTAAACGTTCCTTGTACTAGTCGATTACCTATTGCTAATTCATCGTAAATGTAAGAATTATATCCGAATAAAGGCATATCGTGTTGCTGTAATCCATACGATATATTTTGTATATCGGTTACAAGTTTATCACCGAACCAAACGTTTGCATCGATCTGAGAAAAATAACGTTTATATACTGGATTCTTTTTAATATATCCAGACGACGTTCTTGTTATATCTTGTTCGACAACTTTATTCGTATAAGATAATTGACTAGAAAGGTGATTATCATATCGTTTACGTCTCATATTATTATAACAAACCTTTCATTAAATGTCTAATTTATTAGATACAGATATATTCCATGTATTAATACGATAATCAAAACCAATTCGATTAATCGTAATTAATCCACAATGCATTGCCGTATCTTTTTCGAATATAGAAATTACTGTATAATCTGCATCGTCATATGTTATATAATCAGCATTATCATTAACTAATTTATAATCATACTTATAATTTTCGCCACGTTTAAACTTAACGGCTTGCATAATATATTCTTTGTTAGCATCGTTAGGCATTATAATTCTATGAGCAGGTTCATCATTATAAGCTAATAAATTTTGATTAGAATATGTTTGATTACTAAATCTATATACATTAATATAATGAATTAAATCGAAGAAGTCTTCGTTAAAGTTAGATTGTACGAATCGATCGATAACTCTATCAAGATAATTAGACAATGTTACTTCATTATTGCCAATACAATCAGTAAATAAATAATAATATTTATTAACGTCTTCTTCTTCAAATTCTTCGTATAAGAAATTTAATAATTGTTTTTGAGATATTTTTAACGTTGCCTCTATATAATCATGTTCAATATCTTCATTAATATTAAACAATGTTACTGGCGAGATAATTCTTTTATTAGAGTCTGTTAAAAAAGAATAATAACAGCCGTCATAGATAGAATTACCTTGTATTGGTAAATCGACAATTAAATTATCGACTTTCTTCTTAAATAAAATTTGATCAGATGCTAAGCCTTCGACATCAGTGATACAGAAATATACACCGTCTAAATCAGAATATTTATTAGCGCCTTCGATATGTGCCGTGATATATTCTTCGTCGACACCAATTCTTGGTTGTTGTAAATAATGAGCATCGACATTCTTATCCATTAGTAAACTAATAGCAAGTTGTGTTTCCTCGTCGAATTTATGATAAGCCAATGGTAAATATCTAAGTCCATTTAATCGACTATTAATAGACTCTACTATTTTATACAATCTATCCCATACTTGCTTAGTCGTATCAATTGTAGGATTTAATGTATAATAACTATTAATTAATTGATTGTCGACAATGATATCTAATCGATATAAATAATCTCGATCTAAGAAAGATAAATCGACGTCTTCTTTATCAAAGAATACGGTATCTTGATATTCATAAAACTTGCCGGTAAATTTATATAACTTAATAGATCCTGATAAAAATGCATTAGCCAATTCAGGATTCATTAATGCTCGCTGTGAATCATAAATATATAAGCTACTATTATTATCGATATTGTTATTAAAATTATTATTATTATTTAATTTAATAGCGCCCATTAACAAATAAAAGAAATTCAATTTTTGCTTCTTATCATTTGTAGCTAAATAGGCATAGTACAAAGATTCGACTAAATTTAAACCTCTTTCATTCGAAATGTTTTCGGCATAATCAACAATTGTTTGAATGTCTTTAACTTGAATAGATATATCGTTAAGATATTCAATTTGATCGGTCATCGTTTCTGAAAAAATCTCGATGTATTTTTCTTCAGATTTTCCATCAGGACCAGATGTCCATAAACGATACATATTATTTTCTAAATCATCGATAATAATATTAGCATCGTCTAATGCAAAATCTCTTACTTTAGATCCGTCATCAACATGTAACGTAGTATGACCATTAAAATAATCGTTACAATACAAAGAGACGAAATCTTCAAATTGCCACAAAAATGTAATACTAGATGTGTTCAATATTATCGTCGCCTCCTTTATTGTCTATATGTGTATCTATAATAACCACGTTACCATTTTCATCTAATTTATAATGAGTTGCTTCTTCTTCCTTAACAGTTTTATTACGATTTTTTCTAAAGTTAGAGTAATCAGGAATATCATCTTTTTTCTCATGACGATCATTTTCTTTCTTTCTAAAGTCATCATATGAAGGAAGGTTAGAATTATCTTTTTTAGGATCTAATCTATATTTAGAATAGTCCGGAATTTCAGATTCGTTTTTAACTTTACCATTAACTCTAAACTTAGAATAATCAGGAACGTCACGTCTTGATGTGTATAATGATGTTCTAAAATTATCGTATTCTTTATTAACTTTTAAACGTTTACGTTCTAAGAAACGAACTTTCTTTTGTGTCTTAGATAATAATGCTTGAGAAGGATAATATTGTTCGGCTTCAGTTCTAAGATTATAATAATCTTTTTTAAGCTGAGCCATCTTTTCAGATTCTTTTTCGCCCATAAACTGATCGGCTAACTTTTTATATTTTCTATTAAGAGCATCCATATATGTCTTAAAAGAATAATATCCTTCTTTAGATAATGTTAATACAGGGATGCCATATTGTACTTTAATATTTTGCGTTTTAATCTTAGCATTATTAGTTGTTAACCATGGATTAGAATCAATTATACTTTTTTCATTAAGAGTATAATAGTTCTGAGACTCTGTCATATAATCGATATCGGTCGCATAATAATGATATGTATTTTCTGTTAAGATATCGTTAATCGACATAATCTGACCTTCATCGATTATCGTACAATTATACACACTAATAGTAGACTGACGTCCATATTCATTAGCGAACGATAATGTAACGTCAAAGTTAGGTAATTCATCCATTAAAAAATGTTTATTTTGATAATTGCCTTTTTTATATACATCGTCTATAATCTCATAGATAACATGTTTATCTAATACGGCAAATACCATAGAGCCGGCAATTGTTCTTGGGCCATCGACATACGTGATAGCATTAACATCGCCCAATGTCCTTACCGGAGCTTTTTCTTGATGTATACTATAGGAGAATGTTTGTAGGCTCCCAAATACTTTCGAAATTGTTTCTTGACCTGGAATCGTAATATTAATAGAAGCTACAATATCACACCCGCTATAAGAAGTATACGTTCTCGTATACTTTGAGGTTTGAACCACGTCTTTATTACCTAAAGACAAATCATTTGGCATATTTCACCTTTAAATTATATAATTTCATATATTGTTGAACTCTATTATTGATCAACGTAATAATGTTCGTTTTAAGTTCAATATTACGCTCACTAATAATATTATAGCATATTTCTTCCATATCTTTCTTAACATTACTAGAATGTTCACCAGATAATAAAGAACTATTAATGTAATCTTGTAAACCACGATTTAGATACAGAAATATTTGATTAGTATTTTCTTGAGATTTTTTCACGCCTATTGTCTCCTAAGAAAAAAATAAAAGGCGAGGAAAAAATTTCCTCGCCGAATTTATTAGTACTTGTTATCAAGCAAGTATTTGTTTTCTACTGGTTGCAAGTAATCGACAGAGCGAGCAATGTAAGTACAAGCTTTATCAGTAGTAGTAGAATCTACAGAGAAGCTAGAAGCTTCGTTCAAAATTTCACAGCCATAGATAACCATAACTGCAGATTGACCATATTCGTTCGCAAAGGACAATGTAATGTCGAATGGAGGAATTTCGTCAGAATATTTTGGAGTAGATTGAATAGCTACATTTTGTGTAACTTTGAATGGGTTAGTGGAAGCTACTTGGCTATTGCTGTTGTTAGCGCCCAAGGAATTAACAACCATGTTAGTTAATTTTGTGTCCCATTCAGTAATTGTGTACGGTTGATAGTTAATCTGAATTTTTTATAAAATAAAATTTCTATTGACGATAAACGTCTCAAGACAATCTCCGCAATTCCTGCGGTTCAACAATAATTAATTTTTCATTCCTTCTTTAAGAATATTTTTAGCTGCATTTATATCTCTATCATGAGTGGTATTACAATCTGGACAAGTCCAAAATCGATCATCAAGCGAAAGATCTTCTTTTTTATAACCACAAACTGAACATTTTTTACTCGATGGAAAATATCTATCAACAATATGAATTCTTTTATTATAGAATTTTGCTTTATATTCAAGCTGTCTTCGTAATTCATACCATGAACAATCCATTATATCAAAAGACAAAAGTTTATTTTTAACCATATCTTTTATCTTTAAATCTTCAATGCAAATATCATCATATTCTTCTATTAATTTCATAGAAAGTTTATGAATATAATCTTTTCTTGCATTTGTTAGTTTTTCATATTGTTTAGCTATTTTAATTCTTAATTTTTCTTTATTATTGCTACCATCTTTTTTTCTATCAAATTCTTTTTGCATTTTCTTTATTTTAGATATTGTCTTTTTTAGAAAATGATTATTTGGAATTTTTTGTCCATCAGATGTAACAATATAATCTTTTATTCCTAAATCTATACCAACACTTTTGCCAGTTTTTTCAATATTTTTTACTTTGCAATTTCTACAAAGAACAGACGCATAATATTTACCAGAAGGTTTTTGTATAATTGCAACATTCACAATTTCGCCATCTGGAACAATATTGTTCCTAAACTTAACTTCTCTTAACTTAGGAAGAATAATTATATTATCAGAAACAAATCTAATTTTATTACCAGATCGATTTGTTCTATATGTCTTATAATTACTTCTAGATTTAAACTTTGGGTAATTCGCAATTCCTTTTTGAAATCTTTTATAAGCCATATCTAAATCTTTTAATACATTTTGTAATGCATATTTATCTGGAATTTGCAAAAATTCTTTTTCTTTTTTTAATGAAGTTAATATTTTACTACAATCATTAGCAGTTAAAGAAATATTTTCTTCATTATATTTTTTTATTCTATAATCTAAAAAATAATTATAAACGAATCTTGCGCATCCAAATGTTCTTTGTATTAATTTTTCTTGTTCTTTTGTTGGATATATTTGTAATAAAAATCTTTTTTCCATATATAATATCCTTTCTTGTTTATAAGAATATTATAATGGTGATATTAATTATTGTCAAATATTTTATACACAAATTTGCTAAATTTGTTTTTCTTATACTTTCATATAAGCATAGACTATATCATTTCCCACTGTATGGGATGGACCACTTCGGAAAGCATTTTATCCTACTCTCTTCACGAGATAGTCGTTGAACGTTTCGCAATATTGCGACTTCGCTGCTGATTGTCCATTATTATAATACTTAGGTTTTAACCATATATCATCTTAAAATTTATTTCTGTTTTCACAACCATTAAGGTATTTTAAGCTTTAGGATTTCCCAGCAATTCGATCCAATCGGTGCAAATACAAACTATCATATATTTGCAGACATACAAATTACTTTATATGCCGACTAGGCTACCGCCAAATCACCGCCGATACGTTGGAAATAAGCTGCTTTAGCTGCACGAACAGCAAGAGCATCTACAAGGGCATCACGGTCGAACAATGTGAATACAATAGTACCAGCAATACCGCGTTTCATTTTTTCTTATCAATAACTTTCGTAATTGTTGAGACTATATCTTCATCCCTAGATCGATTAAATTTTCTTGTTAACGATAAACATCCATCATAATATATTATTCTTAATAATTCTCTAGCAGTTTTAAAATTATATGTTATCACATAAACATTTTCTTTTCCTTTTTTATTTACTGCATTGGTATTATGTGGATATAATAATTTAGTTTTTTCATTTAATTCTATTAAGAATTCCTTATTTCCTAATATTCTTAATCTTGCTCCAATATAAATTTTGTCTTTTTGATATCCTTTTGTTGTATCGATATTTCCATCTCCATCAATTACACCACGGATAAAATCTTTAAGATATTTTTCTGGAACATTTGGAAACCTGATTTCTTCATATTTTTTATTGGTTATCATAGAAAAATATTTTTTTAATTTTTTTGACAAATCCTTATTTGTTATTTCAAATTTTAAAGAATTTGTTTGTGTCTTTTCATAAATTGGTTTTTCTGGACAAATTAATTTTTGAAATTTTTCTAATATTTCTCTATCTTTAACATTTATTCCAATGCTAATTTTATCATCTGAAATATAACCATCTGACGCTAAAAAACCATAGAAATAATATTTTTCAGGTGAATCATTTTTAAAAAAATCTAAATTATATTTATACTTCATATGTGATCATCTCCTTTTCTATTATTATATTACATAGAAAAATTATTTGCAATGCCACATATGACACGAAAAAGGGAGCTCTGCACTTCCATCAGCTGTTATGATGTACTCCTTACGGATAGTCGTTGAGGCGCTTACGCTGCCTGCTGATTGCCCAATCCTTTAGATTGTCACACTTTGGTACTAAAGGCTCTAAGGGGTTTCCAGCATATCACAGAGTTTAATTATACATTGCATTACTGCAAAGGAGAAGCAAACGCGGAATTTTTACCTCTCGAGATAGAACGAGGCTCTGCACTCCCGAAGGTGTACACTGGAGCCTTTTCACGATTAATAGAAACTGTAATACCTTGAATTTCAGCTACTACTTCGGAACCGAATGTAGCTACGATATCACAGCCGGAAAAAGTAGTATAACTACGAGTGTATTCAGACGCTGTAGTTACACCAGAGTTATTAGAGTAAGCCATGTGTTAAATAATGGGGCGGAGGTTATCCGCCCCCTCCTTCTTTAATTAAAAACTACTAGGTACCAGGTTGACGAATTTGAATGTAGTTATTGATTTGACGAATTTCGTTAAATGGCATAATAGTGTAATTGATATCAATATAAGTATATTGAAGAGCAGTTACGTCATTAGCAATTTCGAATAAGTAGTCATATAACAATACACCTTTAAGTTTATTCAACTCAGATGTCAAACCTGTTTGGATAGAGTTACGAACGGAGATTGTATTTTGTTTACCGATAAATGGTTCACAAACACGGCGAATAGCACGTTCAACAGCGTCGATGATACGAACACTATTAAGACGAGACAATGCATCAGTTGGATCTGCCATTGTACAGCCATCTGTAATTACATAACCACGAGTAAATGTATTCTTAACTGTAACAATACCTTTAGAAGTTAAGTTAGATAATTGAGAAGCTGTTAATTCAAACAATGGAGAAATGCCGATTTTTTGGTTCGTAGGAGATTGTTCTACAGGCAATGCGGAAACCATACCAGCATAAGCTGCAGCACCGTTACCTACATATGCGTAAGTAGAATTATAAACTGGTACATTGTTTTGGAAGAATGTACAAGAAATAGAACGGCCGATATCGACAGGAGCACCGTCGTCATCGATTACAGAACGACCGTTACCACGTTTCAATTCTAGGTTAAGATTTAAACTATTCAAATCTTGGAATTTTTGTTCGACGCCAGACAATGTGTAGTCAGAGATACGTTCAACACCGATCAAACCATGAGTATGAGCAGTTTTTAATTCTGTATACAAGCAATGTTGTGCCAATTGACGAGCGAAGTTATCAGGAGTACGATAAGGAATACGCATAGTATAATCGTAATCGATAGTACGGTCTTTAGCCAAAGTAGCTAACGCAACTTTGCCGCCAACCAATACAGGTTCTAACACTTCTTCGATAAGAGCATCTTTTTCAACGATACCATTATCAGTCAATTCCACAGTAAAGTTATCAGTGAAGTTAACGTTATCTTTTAAGTCAGAAATAAATTCTGCTACAGTACGATAGTTGAAGTCTGTTACGGAAATGATAACACGGTTGTCTACGCAATCGAAGTTTTCAATATAAGTAACGACTTTATCGTCACGAGAATCTTTATCTGTTAAGATGTCATATTCACCGATAGGAGTTACAGCGCCAGCATCATATTTGCCAACACATAATACGTCATTAACAGAAAGTAATACGTATTTAGCATTAGCAGCAGTTGCAGTAGCAGCAGCAGCAGTCGTTGCATAGTATGCAGCAGTCGTTGCATCAGCATCTGTCAACAAACCATTCATAGCTGTATCATATTGAAGATCAGCAAGAGATGCGATTTCTTTAAATGTTACAGTATTACCAGTTGCTGGTTCTGCTTCGATAATTTTATCTTTCGTAACGAAGTGTTTGAATTTTTGATGTGGAGAAACAGCATTTTGAAGCTTACCATCGAACGTAATAGATTTCACTTCTTTAGTGTCTTCAAAGTAGAATGTTTGACCAGCTTCATAAGTTTTATGATCTAAATCCAAAGCAGCTTCATTAGCTACAGAAGGGATAACTGTAAATACTTCGTTTTGATAAATGTTTTCGTCAGTAATTTCTGCAGCATTATCTACTTTAGCAAAGCTAAATTTATAAGAACGTGGAGAATGTTTAGTATCTTTAACATTAACTACAGGAGTTATTTTAAACATTTCGGTATCGACTACAGGAGCACCACCTGCTACAGTATTAACCATAACAGCATCGATAGGGAATGCTTTTAAGAAATCTTTTGGTTTAGGAAGGCGACCGCCAATTACAGTATCGGCACAAATTTGAGCGCCCAATACACGATAAGGCATATCAGCGTTTTGCAATACAGAGTATGCACCTTCACCAATAGATACTACGTATTGTTTATCTTTAACGTCAGATTCTTTTACACGAGGAGTCAAATATTGACCAGTAGAATTTGTACGAGGATAAGCTGTTGCTGTAATAGCAAAGCCAGAACCTAACTTCATGTATTTTTGGAAGTTAGTCATATTAGTATCTTCATAATCGTTATCATCTTCTTCGAATGCTAATGCAGATGCACCAGGAGTACGAAGATAATCATTATGAGTATACATTTTCAAGCCTACAGTAGTGAAGGCTTCGTTCAAATCTTTATCACTTACAGAGTAAATAGGATATTCAGCATTAACGTCTGTATTAATACGAAGAGTATGGAAATATTTACCAGTAAAGGAACCGAAAGGTTTTGGAGATTTTTTAGATTTGATTACATGAGTACGAACTTCTGTACGGCAAGGTACTAAGGAGCGTTTACGACCTAAGAAGTATGTACCAGGGAAAATAGAACCAAGAGCTAATTCGTAAGAATCTTTACGAAGTGTAACATCTTGACCTTTTTTATTTACGATAGACAAAGTAACAACATTGTTACGAGGAAAGTTATTGATATGACGAATTACTTCGGAGATAGGAGTATCGGCAGTAAAGCCAGCACCCATAAGGCCCAAAGGAATTTCAACTTTAATCATTTCTTCTTCGTTATCAATCATAGCATTGTAACGTTCGTAAGTTGTCGCTTTAGATACAGGTTTATAGATAGTAAGAACTTCTTGACCTGGAGTATTATCGAAAGTAAAGTATACTTGTTTAGCTTTGTTAGATGGGAAGCGAGATTTTACACGGAAACGAAGAGTATCGTCAGAACGCAATTTAAAATCTTTTTGAGCTTCAGAACCACCGATACGGAAACCATACAAAGTACGGCAACCGGAATTATATGCATCAGCCAATGTAGCTGTTAAGTCTACTTCACGTTTAGTTTCGCGATTATAAGTATCGCCATAAGTATATGTTGCATAAGATGGATCATAAATAGGCACAGGAACACCGTTAGGACCATCGAATGCAGTACCGATACAAAGCACTGCGTCAGTTGTACCGAATTGGCTGTCGTCATAAAGTTTTTTCTTTACAGAATTGACTTCGACAAACACACCAGGAAGATCGCGGAGGATTTCCTCTTTGAAAGAGTACGCCATTATTCAACCTCTTAGATTAATAATTATTTATCAAGATTTAATAGACGTTCGATAAGTTTGCGAGTAACAACAAATATCTTGTCTATTCTTAAAATGTAGCGAACACTTCTAACTGAATATTTTTCTCGATATTGAACGTTAGATTCGTCTGTTAAGCGTTGATCATATAAAAGTTCATTTACACCACGACTTTTAACATAACCCGTATAGTCATACATAAGTTCTTCAAAATCTTTTAAGACTTTATTAGCCGTTGCATAACTGCTAGCGAAGATATCAAATTGAAGTACATATTCGAATGCATGACAATATACTTCAACACCTTCTTCTTCAATATTTTCTTTAACAGGATATTTATTATCTGGACGATATTCAGGATGACCTGGAGCACGTCTGATAATATTCTCCATTAATCTCGGTTTAATACTATTAATAGTTTTGCCAGATATAATTTTAAAGAAAATATAGGGATTATTAATTGGTCTGTCGCGATCGTTAATCGTAGCCCCTTCGTCTGGGCTCATTTTAACTTGATCTTCATATAACGCTTTTTCGACTAATTTAACGAGCAGCTCGATAAATTCATCAAAACTAATGGACTGTTCAGCCCTTAATCGATCGACTCTGCGTCGATTATTCATTAGCCTACCGGGAGCATTGACTACTGACAGGCTATTTTTTTTTGCTTTTATCTGATCGATTATAAATCGTTCATCATGAGTAAGTTCGTCTGTCATTATAACCTCTGTTCCGCAGTATATGACTCTGTCGTGAATAAAGGATACAACGTATACCGAAGTATAATGTCGACCCCTAATCCATTTTCTCTTAATTGTTCTTCAACGCTATCGATATGATAGTCGTATAGAACAAATCCTACATTTTGTTTTAATAAGGATTCTAATCGGTCTCTTATCTTTAACAGATAAAACTTCCGATAATTTTTTCCTATATATTCATCGAAGTCCATTTCTCTGACTAGGTAATAAATAATACGCATTACCATAACAGATTTATTAGGATTTTCGCTAGATAGGTTAACTAAATTTTCAACTGTTGTACCGACTAATGAACTATTTCTGTAATAGACGACATTAGGAAGCATATCTTTATAATCTAATATAAAGTCGGTATCCTCATTTGATAAAAGTGGGTACTCGTTGATAGGCGTGGCGGCTAATTTTGCCGCTACAACTATATTACTATACTGAATATATTTTAAATTATTGCCTACTAAAATTATATTATCTAAAAATTTATTCTTATTATGCACAGAAGTAAACTTTTGTACGATAGCATCATAGTAATTATTAAACTCATCGATGTCTTCAAATAAAGAACTATGTTTATCAGTAACGATAATCATACTACGATTTTTATAACAATTACTAGATAATACATTTAAATAATAATCAGTTAAATCTTTATTATAACGATCTGTAAAACGATCGGAAAACATTATTTTTGTTGGACATATATATGCAAAGTCACAATCTATTAATTGTTTTGTTATGTTTATAAAATCTGATAACGTACGCATATTTACCAAATAAACATCTGGAGCATGATAATTTTTAGCTAATTTATAAGCCAAATACAAATCAGAATCTTTTCCATATTCTTTTTCGACATTATATAACGTATTAAATTTTTCAATTTTACATGTTTTATTTGTCGATTCAGAATTACCAATAATTAATAGACTCGTGTGTTTATCGTCGGCAGTCATATTAACCTCCGATCAATGCTTTAAAGTTTTTCATAAATGCTTCTGGATTTCTTTTATAATTAACTCCATTAGCTTGATAATAAACACAGTCCATTGTATTAGAATACCATTCTAATACATATCCTACGTTAATTATCTTATCTTTAAAGACTATAATATCTCCAGCAAAAACCGGAAATTCATTGCGAAGATATACATCATACCCTTGCATTAGAAATAATTTATTATCCGCACTATCTGTAGAATATATTGGTTGAACATGAGCACGGGCTTCTCTTATTAGAATTTTTTGACCAAAGCCTAAACAATTCTTACAAAGAGGATCGCCTTCTTTTGCTGTCACGTCTTTACAAGTGCAATCTATATTTTTATATGGTTGTACCAGCCATACTGGAACTTCCATTAATTGTATTAAACCATTAATTCGTTCATCTAAATTTTTCATTAAGTTTTCCTCAAGGATTTTAATGAACGTGACAAATCATCAAACAATGTCGTAGGATATGTATGTAATTTTTGTTTTTCTGTATAGGAGCGTTTACCTGTTCTTGGTTCAGCTCTACCCATAGTAAGATACGTAGGATCGACAATTAGTTTTTCAAAAATTTCCATTTCAGCTTTAATCATTTTGATAAGATCTGATAAGGAAGGCGCGCCACTGCCACTAGAACTAGACGAACTAGATCCACCAGATTCTGTCGAACCAAAACTAATATTACCGATATGACCCGATATCTTACCAGATGTAGAAGTCGTAACAGCATGCTTACTTACAAGACTTAACGTTGCTCTTAATTTACAGAACTGTTGTAAAAGATATGGCAAATCGGCTCTATTTTCATAACCTGGAATTTGATCCAATAGAAACTGTGCAAACCGACTTGCTTCTTTTAATGCGTATAATACTTCTGTATCACTAGCATCAAATACATCGATTAGATAATTTACATCGCCGAGCGTATAAAAATTACTAATTTGTTCTGATGCTACCGTATAGACTTTATACTTTAATACTTTTTTACCATCGACAGATTCAAGTTTTTTAATTCTGATTTCATATAGAGAATCAGGTTTAACACCGCCGACTGGTCTTAGTTCTAAACGATTACCAAATATCGTATACTCAAAAGGTTCTGCCATTAGAAATCCTTTCTGATGATTTCGATATTCTGTAAAATACCTTCATCTTTAATCTCAGCATTAAATTCAAATACGAAAGCATCGTTAGTCCCTTGTTGCGGACGTCTTGTTACTTCGAGTGCACTAATAATAACAGGAGCAATATTAGTACCGGCTGGAGTTTCATCGACTACGACACCTGGCGTTCCACTGTCATTAGCTCTAGTAATAATGGTACCGTCAGCTAATTTAATAGTTGTCGCAGAATTACCATTGCCATCTTTCATAATTCGTTCGATGGCTGCTTCAGATAATGACGTAGCTGTATTATTACTAGCCGTTACTTCAGGAGATAATCCTAATCCCGTAGCATGATTAACTTCTTCGGTCGACATTGTTCCCGGAGAAGTTGGATTCGTATCCAGATTGACTTTATTATTGTGCATGTTCCGTTTGTAATTATACGGAGCCCAAATAGATACTGGATTTATTTTATGAGGATCTTTTTCTGATTTTTCTAAACGATCAAGAACACGATTTTTTCCATCGTAAGTAAAAGTAGCTATATCAGACCATGCTCCAAATTCGCCATCTTTTTCGACACGAATACGGATATAATATTGTTTGGCATCTTTTAATTGAGGGAAACTGATACGTTGTTTATTTAATATTACAGTATCGATTTCACAAGGATCAAAATTTTTATTTTCAGAAATTTGCAATCGATATTCTAATACAGGTTTACGTCTTTTATCTCGTAAGATTTCTTGCCACTCACATATAAAAGATCCATCGATAAGCTCATGATTTGCCGGACTAATAATGCGGACATTAGAATATATGTTACTATTGAAATATACGTGGCGAATTAAACTAGATTGTAATGGAGTGCCAACAATATCTTTAATAGTTTTATTAATGTCGAGACGATATTCTTCATTAGGTTCTACATCGTCTAATACTGTAATAACAACAGTCTTCTTAGACGTACGATATTTTAATCGATAAATCTTTTGAGATTCTGCATGAACCATTGCGATTGTATCGCTATCGACTGTATCGGGATCAACATTACTAGTAAAGAAAAGTTTAATTTGCTTTTCAATAGGATTTATGGCCATGTCGACCAAAGCAAATTCTTTAAACATAATCTTCCTTCTTATTTGCTAGTTTTTTTACGACCACGAGTTTTTTTAGGTTTATCTTCAGTTGTGGCTTCATCTTCCACTTCTTCTGTAGATTCTTCTTCCACAGTTTCTTCTGCAACGTCCTTCGCCTCTGTTTCTTCAGGAACTACTTCAGCTTTAGGTGTTTCTTCAGGTTTTACTTCTTCAGTTTTAGTTTCAGGTGCTACTTGCAACCCTTCTTGCCCTTTTTCTTGCAGACCATTTGTATTCTCCTTGTTAACTTTTTCTAAGTTTTCTTTAGCTTCAGCTAATGCTGCGTCTAAATCAAATTCTAATTCTTTAGAACGAGTAGCAGTTTTTTCAGCAACGTCTTCAGGACGAATTAAACCAGATGCTACCATATCATAATTTGAAGACGGAATAAAACGTTTAGTCGCTTTAGAATAGTTAGCATTTTCTGCAGGAAGCATGCCGTTAACTAAAATCAAACGGCCTACTTTAACAGAACGACGAATATTTTTAAGATCCATATCGTCATAAATTCGACCATATGGCGCTTTACGTGTTAAACGTAGACGAGTCAATTTGTCAAAATAACCAATTTCGCCATGACCTAATTTCACGATAGCGATCGGTTCTTTTAATTTAGTCATTAAAATACCTCTTGTATATTAAAAAAAGGGGAGCCCGAAAGCTCCCCTTAATTACTCATTCAATTAACAAATCGTTAAGAATATTATTCTTGAATACGAATTGCAGTTGGACGAGGGAAGGAAGGCATAGCGGAAATGTTTTTAGCCACTGCGATACCTTTACCATTATCCATGATACCAACGCCATAGCGTTCTTTTGCTTTGATGATACGTACATCAGTTTCTGGGTTAGTCCATTTTTCAATAGACAAATCTTCACGTTGTACGATAGCACCAATGTTGTTGCGATCGATAGCGTACATATCAAATGTTTTGTTTTGTTTATCAAATTTAACACGAGGGCTCAAGATAATGTTAACTGGCATAGGCAAGTTAAACATTGCTTGAGATTCATTCAAGATGAATTTTTGAGGACCCATGTTGTTAGACAAGCCAGCGAAACCAGGAGTACCTTGAGTTGTGCCGAATGGATTAACATTCATAGCACCCATAGCACCGAAAGTTAAGCCTTGACCTACCATTGCGTTACGAGCGAATACTAACCAGCAAAGTGGATGCATGATAACGTCTGTTGGTGTCTTATCATTTGCCATCAATGCCAAGCACATAGACATGAAGTCTTCAACGGAAAGAGTACCGTTAGGAAGAGAATCTTCACCAAGACCACTTGTCATAGCGTCAGGATTTTGAGCACCTAAAGAGTTATCAAATACTACGTGACCATGTTCAGAGAACTCACGAGCACACCATTCGTCTTTGTAACGAGCCATTGCACCGCCGATACGGGACAAGTTAGCTTCCATGATATCCCAGTAGGAATCCATGATAACTTCTTCAGATAACGTAACTTTAAGACCGATTTTCTTAGGACGAATTTCGATGGAGTTGTATTGAAGAGTGTTGATTTCTACTGCTTCATCGTTGTAAGCACCAGCTTCGGAAACTTCGTGTGCTTGCAATTCACCGATAATAGGTACTACAACGGTACCACTAGTTTTGTCGGATTGAATTTTTGTGAAGAATGGAGAGATAACAGATTGAGTGTCTTCAGCTTCGATCATACGAGTTTCGATGATACGAGGAACCAAATCGACAACATCAGTTGTCATAATTGTTTCTTTAATGCTGAAAGATTTATTGCTAGGTTGTTTGTTCATACGAGCAACAACGTCTTCGAGAATATCATATTTTCTCAAAGATTCTTGCATTTTTTCAGGGGACCAACCAGCTTCTTGACCGGCTTTAGTCACTTCAGCACGTTGTTCTTTAAGAGAATTAACAAATTCTTTCATTTCGATTTTCATTATATTTTAAAGCTCCTATTATTTTTGTAACAATACTTTAACAGAACCTACACAGCCTGCCCAATCCATGAATGTAGGCACGCCAGCAAGACCTTGACGGGAATAAGATACTTTTACTTCCGCTTCTTCTTTAGGAGCAGCTTTAATAATTGCATCAGCTTGTGTACGGTCGATAACACGCAAGCGGATCAAACCATTAACTTCGTTGAAGTATACTACTTCAAATGCATTAGCAATAACAGCACCTTTTACTACTGGAGTATAAGCAGAGTTATTAATAGAAATTTGTACAGAACCTTGTTCGATGAAACGTTCTGGAATTTGATAGTTGAAATCAAGATATTCTTGAGTAGGAGCAGCTGGATGCATTACGCCAACTTTAACGTCTTTAATAGCAGTAGTAGCTACATTGCGACCATCTGTTAAACCAGGAATACCAATGTATTCATAACGAGCGCCCAAACGGGAATCGTATACGTCCAATTTATTATTGGAAGCAGTCATGTTCAAGTCGTGATCAGAATACAAGGAATTGAATTCATAGTTTTCGATACCACGGAAGTAAGCGGAATCATCAACTAAATCTTCACCACGACGATATGTACGGCCATAACCATCTTCAGCATATTGAGCCAATTGTTCTTGATCTTCGATAGCCCATTTCATCCATTTAGTAGAGCCTTCAGGAACCAAATTAGGGTTTACTTCGTGTACTTGACCGATAATTTGTTGACGTTCAAATTCGATTTCAGGAGCTTGCATAGTTGCCAAAGCAGCTTCGTCAGATAATGGGGATTTTACAATACGACCATTTTCGTCAGATTTTACAAAATCGCCAGGCAAGAATGTACCATAAGCAGAACCCCAAGGATTTTGCTCAGCTTCATCTTTGAACAAGAAATGAGGCAATTCTACCATTACGTCAGTTTTAATAGCACCAGGAGTCATACCATTCCAAGCATTTTCGTCACGAGTATATTCGTTACGCATCAAAATACCTACAGGAATGTTACCGTTACGATGATCCATAAGTTTTTTGCCGCCTTTAGTCAAAAGACCAGAAGTTTTGTCTTTGTCAAGACCAGCAGCAGTAGCGATTGCTTTGGCACCGCCATTAGCAAATGGTTTATAATGATCGGCAGTATAAGCAGCTGCATCGACTGGAGTCCATTCAACATCAGCATTCATCATAGGTTTACCAGAAGCTTTACCAGATACGATACCAGCAGCACCATAAACGTCAGTAGCTGTACGCAAACGTACAGGGCAACCACCGTTAGCAAGTGTCAATACGTTCAAGAATTTTTCTGGGTTTTCTTTAGCAGCTTTAACATCAGGGTCAACAGCTACGATACGACCTTTTGGAATTACAACTTGGTTATACATTTCTGCATAGTTGTAACGGAATGCTACAGGAAGACGGGAGTCCAACCAGTAAGCAATATTGGAAGTATCATGATTAGTAGTATTCAAACGTACTTGTGTACGAGTTACACGGCGGTCATCGTTGTTGAACTGTTTGAAGCCCATGCCTTTGAATACTTTGCCATCAGCACCGCCAGTGAAATAATTAGCACCTTTACCAGGATTGTAATTTGCCATTTAAAATTTATCTCCTATTATTTATAGAAAGCGTTAAATACGTCAGTAATAGATTTAAGTTGTTGAGCAGCTTCTTTTACTTGAACTTCAGTAGATTTATTATTCTTAGCATTAGGATCTGTAACCGTAGAGTTTGCTAAATCTAATGTTTTGATTTTATCTTCGAAAGATTCTTTAACGGAAGCAATTTCAGACTTAACTTTTTCTTCGCTTTCAGTTTTAAATGTATCGAAGCCTGCTTTAACTTCTTGAACAGATTTAAGAGCTTCTTCTAATTTTTCTTTACCTTCGATTAAGGAAGCAGTTTCTTTACGAGCTTCAGATTTATAAGCTAATAAATCGTCGGCAAGATTAGAAACTTTTGCAGTAAGAGCTTCGTTAGATTTAATAAGTTCAGCGATCTGACCTTTTAATTCTTCGATCTCTGTTTTTTCTTCACCTTTAATCTCTGGAGTTTTTTCAACTTCAGGAGTTTTAGTTTCAGGAACTTCAACTTCTGTAGCAGTTTCTTTACCTTCGGCTTCAGTTTTAACTTCAGTTTCAGGTTCTTGAACTTTTAATTTTTCTTTATCCATAGATTCGTTAGCACGAATATTCGTACCGGTTTCTCCTTGTTGCGGAATACTTAAATTAGAAGGAGTACTACTTTGTTGTTCGTACTCCCCGTCATCATATACTTTAATATTCTTTGCATATTTATCAGAAGGAACTATAACGTAAGACAATTCAATTGGGCTCATTGAAAAGAAATCCCAACAACATGTTTGTCCGTCATAACTCTCTCCTCTGACATGTTCACACGGACCCTCGTTGAGATCTTGTCCACAAATAGAACAACGAACGTCGTGTCCAGTCATACCAATGCTTACAGTCGATAATAATCCAGACTTGATATCTTTTTGAGCTTTTTCGTCGAGGATTTCAGCCGTAATAAATAAAGCTTTAGAGCCGACGAGTCGTTCGCTATCACCAAGTCTTGCATCGATCGCACGACCAATAATTTGGCCGTCTTGATCATTATGATGCATAATGATTGGAATATTATAAGGATGTGTCCACTCAGATAAGGAATCTTCTAGACCTTGATACGCGTATCGAGTACTGTTTCGAGTGACATAAGGATATGCATGAACAGCTTCGATTTCGACAATTAATTTATTATCGGAATCATCAGAATAACTCGACTGCCCAATAGGTCTGATAACAGACTCTTTTATCGTGACGTTTTCACTTGTAGGAGAAAAACCAATATATTCACGGAAGTCCATTATTTATCCTTTCATGATTGGTTTTATGCCGCACGTACAGTACGGGCTATAAGCTGGAATATCTTCGATAGAGATTCTATCAATGTTAAAATGGGTCATGCGTCCATTTTGATGTTCACTGTCGTTAAATTGAATATCGATTGCTTTTATACCATCTTGTTTGCATTGTTGTACGTATCCGTACCAATATGCTTTACGAGAGATATAATCACATAAAAAACGAAGGCGATATTCATTTTTACTTAGAATGCTATCGATGTATATTTTATCTTTATTATTTTTGACCGCAGATTGAATATCCTGCATTATCTTACTTATTTTTTTGACGAATAATCGTCAATCACATCGATGTTCGGAGTGATCTTGTCTTTATTAGTTTTGTTGTTCGCTTTAGAATGGTCGACACCTTGTTTAGCAAAATCTAAAGCATACTCATGAAGAGCTTCTCTAAATTTATCATCTTCAATAGCGTCGCCATCTGTGAGTATATTACTGAGGTCTTTGTAGAGTTTATCAACTTTACTAAAGTTTTTTGAATAATCGTCTAAATTTTGTTGAGTATTTAAAGATTCTTTAGCTTTAATACTATACTTATCTGTATTCTGATTTGTCGGATTAGCATCGTTAGAGAAGTAATCGTTAGGACCAGAGGATACTTGTTTACCGTTAAACTTACGATTATCTAATCCATCGTCATTAGAAGATTGAGCTTGTTGCATATTTAATGCAGCCGTAGCTTTTGCCGTCTTAATAGCAGCATTAGCTTGAGCATCGACAAGATCGAGTTTACCTTTTTGAGTAATTTTAAAGGCATACATATCTTCTTCAGATAATTCATTACTAAGGCCAAGTTCACGACGAGCTTCGTCCAAGTCGATAACATTCCCTTGATATTTTTGAATTGTATTAGATTCGAGCTTAATTTTAGTATCGATCGATACTTCGTTAAATGCAAACGACACATAATCGTCTTTATTCAATAAAGGATTAAAGCCACCTTCTAATAATAATTCTGTAAATAGATATTTTTCGATAAAATTAGTAATTACGTTTTGGAATGCTCTTACTTCATCATGCATTAATGCTTCAGTATTATCAGCAGAGGATTGACCGCCGCCGCGACCCATCGAAGATTTAGATGCATTTAATGCAGAGAATACTCGAAGTTCTAAATACTCTAAAAATTTTAATAGCTGATTAGCTTGCATATTTGGTGTAATCGCTTCGATCGCTGTACGTTCATTCGTAACGATAAACCCGTCGTTTGGCATTTCTTGAAATGCATCACGAGCATCGTTAATTTCTTTTTGCGTAGCATATTGACCTTCAGCCGTATTACCTACTTTTATATGCAAAACAGGGATGGCAAAGCGATATAATATCGTCATTACCAGCCCTTCAGCTTTTCGGAGCATAGTTACATCTTCTAATGCCGAATAAATTCGGGATGTACCATAGTCCGCATTATTCATTTTGTCGATATACAAATGAATTACATCGTTCGGAGAATACTCTTCCTGATTAATTACATATGCATCGATAGCCCCGGCATCGTTACGACGAATCGTTACGGATGCAGGATCAGCTAAAAACAATCCTGAAATTGCTCCACCACTGAAAATCTTTTCAGCTTTAAGACCAAATTTCTCAGTATTATTATCTCTAGTTTTTATTATATACGAATTTGAGTAAGTATACAAGTCTCTAGCGATAGAAGTTATTAACGTATAGAACGGAATCTTAGTTCTAAATTCAATAACCTTAATTCTGTCATTAACATAATTAGCTGCATCTTCGTTTTTAGATTTAATTTGATACCCAGCTTTAGTAATAAGTTGAGAAAATTTTCTAACGGCTACAGCTAAATAAGAATCTGTTAAGACAGCATTCTTTATTTGAGCTAAATCATAAGAGCGCGCACCGGGATTTTGCGCGTTGGCATTTCGATATTCGCCAAGTGTTACTGGCTTAGCTTTTAATGCCGACTGAAAATCTCCGGTCACTTTCTTATTAGTATCTAGCTTTTTTGTCGTTACTTTTTCGAAAAAATTAGTTAGACCCATTTATTTTCCTTGTACAAAATATATCAATATGAATTTATTATACCATACTAATATTACTTTGCAAAATTATTATAAATATTTTGAGCATATCCGACACGAGTACTATGAGCTACTACCGGAATATTTTCACGACCATCACTATCTTGGTATTCGAAGTTACCAGTAAAGCAACTTACTGCTTGTTCAATACTCTTACCATTCATATGTTCTGGTTTAGCACCAGTATGTGTATTCATGATCTCATATTTAATCGTTGCTAATTGCGCTTCAAGATCACTAGGTTGTTTACCAAGTTGAGAAGCAATACGTGACAATAATCCTTGACGTTCTGCATCAGTCCATTGAACTAAACCATAACCAACGCCAGGAGTCATAGAACCAGAACCATCTTCAATAATACCTAAACTAAATTGAGACTCTTGTTGAATATTACCCATAATACCGGCAATCGCATTATTATCGTAGCCCATATCTTTAAAGAAGTTCCACATCTTCTGAATCTTGTCATTACCTTTAAGATTAACAGCATCGACAGTACCATCTCCACCGCTACTAGAAGTAGATCCAGCACCGGGTTTAAGGTTACCATAATTACCAGTCGATGATAAACCATTAGCGCCAATCTTACCAGCTTCAGGAGCTAATGTATTTAAATAGAATATAGGGTCAGGTGTCGGAGTTTTTTCAAATGGATTAATACCATTATTGATTAATACACCTTTAGACATGGCATTTTCAGCTGTTAAATTAAATACTTCTTTAGATAATTCTGCAGAAGATACTAATAATTTATTATACTGATAAACGGCGTTCACATATTTTTCGTCATATTTACCACGATAACTTCTTAACATATCGTTTTCATATTGACTTAACATAGTCGGGCAATACGATAAAAAATCATGATTATAATATTCTTGACGAGTTTGTGCTGCCGCCTCGATAGCTCTCATAAAACGAATAAGTTCGTCGGCTGAATATAACTTAGCCATTAACTTTGCTTTTTCTCTTATTAATAAATCGTTACGTACGATACTATCATGAGCTACTTTACATTTTTTACCAGACGTAGTCTTAACGGCTAACGCATCGAAAGCTAATAATAAAATAGTAATGTCTTCAGCACCACATAACTGTACGGCATTAAACATCTTCGAAAGATAGTCTTGAAGATAATCTTTAAGTTTTTCAATCCAATGCTTTTTAACACGAACTAAATTACGCTTTGTCCATCGATATACTAATCGATCTAGTTCTTGTGATTTTTCTTGAGGTACATCGACAATTGGTACATCAGGAAAATCTAAATCTGAATCGTCTTTAGGTAGTGGTTCAGGATTAACTTTAGGTTCAGGTAAATCTGATTCTGGTGTTGGCACCGGAATAAATTTATTAGGATCCTCTGGTTCTGGAGGTAATGGTGTCTCAGGATCAGGAGGATCGATTCGTATAATCGTATCGGTTGTAATCGTTACGATCATAGTTTCGATAATAGGTCGAATCGGTATTGGCATGAATGGTAAAAGATCATAGACCATCTTTAAATCTGCCAACAATTCGTCCGTTTCAGATTTTTTCTCTTCAGGTTTTGGATAATATGGTATCGGATCCGGAACCGAAGTTATTTTCTTTTTAAACTGACCATCACTTTCATAGTGTCGTTGTGGTTCTATTGATGGTCTATATAATATCTTTTTATCTTCAGCCATTAAAATAATGTCCTTTTAAACATTCCGCCTAAAGGTTTTCTAGACGTACGTCTATTAAACGAATCGTTAAGCGGAACTTTTTCCCATGCTTCGTCTACTGATTCATATTGTTTCTTTTCATTAGACCATGGATTTTCAAGATCTCGTTTTTCATATAGTGGTAGAGAATTACCACTATTAAATGAATAGACGGCTTCATACGATGCTTTTTTAACTAACTTAGTAAGTTCTGGAAAATGTTCAACGAACGCTAAATAAGCTAAACCCAAAGCATCGACAAAGTGCTCGTTATCACTGTTATAAACAGGAACACCTGCCGCCGTAATTTTTTCGACACGATAATCAATTAATTGTTTATATATATGTGCGTCCCAAGGACTCAATATAAGATTACCGCGTTCAATTAATATCGATAATTGATTCACCATAAATGGTTTTAAATGTTTCTTTTCTAAAGTACCAGTGACAGGATCTTGTACATCGATTTTTTCGGAGAACATCCAACCTTTAACTTTTTTATCGAGTCCGGTTTCAGGATGTTGTTTACCGTAAATCTTTAAAGATTCCATCTGATATTCCACGTTGTTATCCTAGGAGCTTTTTATCTCCTAGTTCTTATAGTTTCCTATAAGGTCGGCATACTTTTTCATACGTATTGTGAATGTATGGTGCGGTCTCTTGGCAAGATTATATCTTTTCACTTACTATGCTCTGCCCCTGACTTAATTTAATTAAGTCTTCGGTTCGAGTTACCATATTAATTAATTAACTTAGGCTTCTCGCTTAATACCACACTGCATATATATTATATAATTCACTTATAATATATAGGGCAAATATTTACCAGATCCTCTGTCTATATAAATATAGCTAGGGTTATAAATAGCATTTAAATCAATTATCTTTTTAACAGCTTTATCGAATGTAAATTCAGACGATTCGATTTCTGTTCTATTAATAACTCTAAATTTATTAAATACTTGATCGTATTCAAGTATAAGTATAGATGTTGGGGCTTGTGATTTCATGTATATTCTATTAAGTTCGCTAAACTTAATACGCTTTTAAGCTGCTATATATTACTATATAGATTAGACTATATCTTCGACCTATTACTAGGTTGCTGGCCACTTCGGATCGCTTGATCCTACTCCTTATACAAGGATAGTCGTTGAACCTTTCTCTACTAGAGACTTGGCTGCTGATTGTCCATTTAGGATATTCCAGCAATTCAACCAGTTTATTACTTATTAATTACTTAATAAGAGGACTTTTTTTACATTGGAGAAATTTGTCAAATTTTTCTTTTTTACGCTTTAAGTAAATAGTAGCATCTTTATATAAATAATAATATAATAAAATTTTATTATCTGTATTATTTATTCTTAAACCATATAATTCATTTTTTTTGTTCCCATATAGAACATTTTTATTTATTTTATTTGATTTTAAATACTCATCAATTTGCAAACATATTGTTTTGTTACCTAAAAAATCTAAAGAGATTGAATTTTTTCTTATAGAACAAGATCCGTTTCCATCAAAGTAACCACGAATAAAATGTTTAATCAACTTATCAGGAATTAAATCTTTTTTCATTTCTTGTCTCATAGATTTTCTAGGAACAACTCCAAGATTCATTAGATCTTCACATAATTTAGATGAATTAATTTTTAATAAAGAAATTAAAATTGGATCACCATTTTTACTATATCCAAATTGTTTATCTTGAATTTTATAATCAGATTCAATATCTTTTTGAAGTTCTTCTAATATATATCTATCTTGTGCCTGTAAATTCATTTGAAATCTATATGAATTTTTATTTGTTCCAAAATAAACACATCCATCAGCAAGTATAAAACCTAAAAAATAAGCTTTTCTTTCAGTGTCTATTTTTTTAAAATAATTTTCATTATAAAAATGTTTTCTAGCTCCTTGGCTACCAGTTTCTGAAGTATCTATTCCGTGTTTTTCCAACCAAGCATATATTGTTTTTTCATTGCAATTTAATAATTTAGAAATTTTATTTCCACTTTTATACTTATTGTATAATTCAGCCATATATGCTTTGTCCATATAAGGAGCTTTTTCTTCATATTTTTTTATATTATATTTTCTCAGCCAATATGTTACTGTATCTGCGCTAATATTATTCTCTTTTGCAATTTGACTATTGGTTTTTGTTTTAACAGCTTCTTTTAAATATTGTTCATTTTTATATAGCATAATAATTCCTATTATTTAAAAATAAAATATTAATTTATTATACTATTATATTACAACAAAAATAAAGATCTGTCAAAAAACTTTCCGATCAACTCCAATGATCCTAAAATCCCAATCCACACCCATACATCTAAATACATTAGGATAATATGTAGTTCGTCCTTCTGGTAGTATATGTATTTCTTTTACATTACTATCATCCATCATAGAACGAACAGGTTTATATTTATCTCGATCGAAATAAGCATAGTTGTCGATTTGTGTCGCTTCTTCGACTTTATCTTTATCGAATACGCCGGCTTCTTCGACACCAAACTCTGCCAATACTTCGTGATCATATGCGTTTTTATCGTATGTATTTCTAAATTCTTCTTCCATCGCATCCGACCACATGGGGTTATGTTGAGTCGGGTGATAATGCTCTTGGACAGTTTTGTTACGATTGTAATCGCTACTTACAACCTTCTATGTATTGCTACATAGCTCAGACTATATCTTTATCCTATTAAAAGGATATCTTCCGCTTCGAGTCGCTTGACCCTACTCCTCACCACGAGGATAGTCGTTGAACGTTTCTTTAAAAAATTAAAGATTTCGCTGCTGATCTTCCTAACGGACGTTCCAGCAGTTCAAAAGATTTGCAATTATTAATTACTTAATAATGGAGCCTTGTTAAGTTTTTTATTTTTACGATTAATATCTTTATTCAAATGAATTAAATAATTATCATGTTTTCTAATTAAATATATTGTTGAATCTTTATATAAATAATCAAGAACTTTAATAAAAGAATCACCATATATATTATAATAATATAGAATATTTCCACTTTCTTTTAATGTTGGTTTAATTTTATATTTTTTTATATTTAATTCTTTTTCTAAAAATAATTTAATTGATAACAATATATTATAAGACATACTACAAATAGCAAGAGTTTTATCTTTTATACCACCAATATATCCATCTCCATCAATAAAACCTCGAATAAAGTGTTTTATTAATTCTTTTGAAACAGTATTTGGCAAAACTTCTTTTCCTGACTTATTTGGAACAATTCCATGATAAATTAAATCTTTACATATTTCTTTTGAAGAAATTCTTAATGAATATCCTTCTCGAATACTGTCTTTAAAATGATACAAATCAGCAGTATAATTTAATTCTTTTGCTAATTTTTCAATAATATATTTATCATCTTTTTTTAATCTAAATTCAAAAGAATAACAATCTTTGCTAATTCCAAAGTCAGCCATACCAAAACCAAGATAATATGCTTTTATTTCAGAATCAATATTTTTAAAATAATCAATATTTAAATTATATTTTTTATTAAAATCAGGTGTGTGTTTTAAATTAAACTTATAACACCATTCAAGCATTGTGTCTTTTTTATATCCTGTTTCTTTAGATATAGCAGATAAAGAACCATTAAATTCTTTTAATTTTTGTTCAAGCCAAGCTTTATTTCTATAAAGTTTTTTATCATTAAAAGATATATTATTTTTATTGATCCATCTAGAAATAGTATGATTATCAACATTAAAATAATCTGCAATTTCTTGAACTGTTTTTGTCTGCAACATATCTAATAATATTTCTTTATTTTGATATGGTTTCTTTGAAGTTTTTATTAATCCAAACTTCTTCATTGCTCTTCTAATCGTATTTTCTGAACAATTATAATCTTTAGCTATTTGAGCTACAGATTTTTCTTCTAATTTACTTCTCAATTCATCTTCATTAATCATAGTAACAATTCCTTTTATTAATATATGTAAAATAACTACAATTATATATTACCATATATTGGATGGAATTGCTATAAAAAACCTAATTTATTTATTTTAACCCGAGTTCCTTCTTGGTACATATATCGAAAAATTTCGATCTACGACCAGTCGGTGTAGAAGAACATGTCATACCGATCGTATCACGTTCCATACACAACGCATAAATCGTATCGAAGTCACCTTCGCCGAGATAATCCATTTCATCGAGAGAGATCCACGCTTTGTTATGAATTTAACCGTTACCGTTAAATCCTTCTAGTATTTTCATACTAGGCCAGACTATATCTTCTTTAATTAAATTAAAGATAACCATTTCCAATTAAGGGAATTTCACCCGCCTACTTAGGCCGTACTCCTATTGCTAATTTTTAACGCGGTAGCCAAGGGATAGTCGTTGAACGTATCTTATTTAAAAAAATAAGATTTCGCTGCTGATTGCCCAATCTTTTGAATTGTTACACTTCGGTATCAAAAGCTCTAAGGGGTTCCCAGCAATTAAGTTATATTCACAGAAATTAATTCTGTGGACTCGTATATATTAAATCATATTTTCTTTTTAAAGCATATTTTTCTGGAGGATAAATTAATTTAACAAAAGTATCATGTGATTTACTTCTTATTCTTATTAGATGTAAATAGTTCCCACTTTTACATAATTCTTTTCTTAAAGTATATTCAATATTATTTTCATCAAAATATTTAACAAAAGATTCTATTAATTGATAAGACATTGTACATGCAGACCAACCGGCTTTTTTAAGAGTGCCATTACCATCCCAATATCCTCTAATAAAATCAGAGATATATTCTTTTGGAATACTGTCTGGTAAACATTGCACATAAGTTTTATTTTGAACAATTTTATGCTTATGCATAACAGTTGTCACTAAATGTGTATTATATGTTCTTAATTGGCAATAATAATTAATATTGCCATTTCTTTTGCCAGAGCCTATAGCAATTTTTTCTTCTGGAAATTCAACATCCTTAGCAAATTCTTTTAAATGATCAATATCTGTAGACTTAATTTTAATCGCTAATTCATATTTTTCACGATTAGGAGTTTTATAAGTATAACCATCAGCCATAATAAAACCAAGCCAATAGGCTTTTTTAAAATTATCCACTTCATCAAAATATTTTTCATTTATAGGATTTACTGATGCAATAGATTTTTTAGGTTTTCTTAATCCAAATTCTATTGCATATCGATTTACAGAAGTTAATGATAAGTTAAGTTCTCTAGCCAAAATAGTAGGACTGTTATTATATTTTTTTAATTGTTCTGAAAGCCATTCTTTATCCATATATTTGAATGCTTTATATTGTTTTAAATCAATATTATTTTCAGAACAAAATCGATTAAATTGAACACAATTTTTTGTCTTAAAAACAATTAATGAAATTTGTTCTGAATTTTTTCCTTCAGATAAAAGATTTAATATTCGTTGAAGTTTTTCTTCCATTTTAAAGTACCTCGTATTATAAAATATTTATATTATTATAATACTATATTACATTTAAAATGTCAAATATACACTCCAACCAGAATCAGCCCGCCAGCATTTTTTTAATAATGTTTATCATTTAAATAACCTATGTTAATTCATAGCACTTCCATTACAGAACGTGAACAGACTATATGTTAATCCCACATAGTGGGACCAGGTATTTTTCCCTTTATTATAAAAGGTACTCCGACGCAATCGGATAGTCGTTAGAGGTTGTCCTATACGGACATTCCTACCGGAACAAACTCTTGTTTACGATAACTTAGGATTTAACCATATTATCATCTCGTTAATTTTTTCAGCTTTCGCAACATTCACGCTTATCATTTCTAATTACGTTGTAGTTTAACGAGCTCTTAAAGTTCTTCCCCGGTTTAACTCCTGTTTAGCATATGCTCATTACTGAACATATGGGGCTGGCAATGTTACCCCGAATTGATGCGGCACTCATACCAGATCCGGCACCAGAAGTAAATCCAACGATCTTAGAACCATTAGAGAATTCTAATAAATGAGGATTAGTAGTCGATCGTGTTACTTCTCGTTTAATAAGTGCAGAGCTATCAATTTTTTGACGGATATTATCGAATATCATTCGAATTTGTGATTGATATGGTGTTACGAACATATGAATAAAATTCTTACGTGTAAACACATTAAAGAGTGCTTCGACCACCATCGTTTCTGTTTTGCCAGTATTATGTGAAATAATATCGTTAGCAATAAAGTTACGATAGTGTGGTACCGAAACATCATATGTTTGTTGCTCACCTAAATATTCAATCGATACGATTTTATCCCAATATATATCACCATATAATATATCGGAAATTGTTTCGAATCCTAAAAGCTCGGCAAATTCACGAGCTTCGTTTTTATTTAGAGTTTTAGATTTTAAGTATTCTTCGACAGATAATTTATCGAATTTTACTTTTTTAAAATCTGATGGCGATAATTCTTTAACTGGTAAATATGATAAGAAAACTTTATTAAGTTTATCATTTACCGGTTGATATTTATAAGAATGATATAGTGCGAACATTGAAGTATGAGATTTTTTCTTTAGACGTCGATGCGTTTTACTATTAACGAATCCTAAAGAATACTTGTCGTTTTCTTGTCGGAATGTTGTTACGATACCATATCTTAACAATAAATGTGCTAACTGTTTAACAAGCTTTTTACTTTTAGAAATATAAAGCATATTAACAGGGCGCTTTTCTTTTTCATTAAAAGAATCTTGAATTAATTCTGATACAAACACAGATAAGGCTTCACGATTTAACGTAAATACTTCTTCTGGTATTTCCTTAATAGTAGATTTATCTTTATTAAGTTTACGTGCTAGAATTTTTAATTCAGTTTCTTCTATACTATTATCACCAAAATAATTTAATTTAACTGGTATAGCTATATTTTCACCGACAGATAATTTAGAAAGTTCTGCCCATCCTAACTCTGTTAAGAACGGGTGATTATCAGTGGCGTCAATAGTTCGACCAGACGATGTCATAAGCCTATATACTGGTTTAATACCATTATCATAGACTTTAGCATGTTGTGCTATTTCGACTTGGTAATTATCGTCGAGTGCAAGAACTTCAAATTCTTCTTGGGAATTATATAATTCTTGTACTGTTTTAATTTTACCAGTCGATGGCATTTGAATTTCGAGATTACCAGTCACACAACGACGACCACATCGGAATACTTTACGAAGACTTCTGTCACGAAGCATCTCGGCTTGATACCACCGTGGTGTCCATGGAGCATATTTGTCTAAATCGATATTATAAATCTGAACAAACGACTTTGCCCACATGACTGGATCTCGTTTAATAACGACTAACTTGCCTTCTTTAGATAACTTAGGATAATCTAATTTAACTAGGTCATCTAACGGCATTTCCATTAGTTCTTTTACAGAATAATCTTGTTCTAATTTCATAATTATTTATGGAATGCTTTACCTTCATTACCCATCATAGTTGTTTGTAAACTATATTGAGATTGCTGAGCGATGGCCATTCCTGCCTGTCTCATTGTTGCATACTGTTGGGAATTTACTGGATTAGTCCAAGCAAATGGTCGATATGACTGTTGTGCTTCTTGACGACCTTGAGCAGCTAAATCATTAGCAAGTCCTACTAACGCAGGACCACCATAATAAGCTCCCTGTAATAACATACCAGGAACAAAACCAAAGCCTAAATTTAATGCAGCATCAAACGCTGCTTCACCAAAAGCTTCGCCTTTAGATTTTCCTTCGTCAAGAGCACTATTATATGTCATCGTTGAAAAAATACCAGTAGCTACAGCATTACCTTTATTTTCCCAAAGCATTTTACTTGCAGTCGATCCTTTACCTTTAATCATTGATCCTGCATACTTAATTGGATTAATCATCTATTAAAGTGTCCCCGGAGTTAATGTATTATTTTTTCTCAAAGCAAAATTAATATCGCCAGATGCGCCCATATTATCAAATGCATTATTGGGTGTATTACCAATACTAGAAGATGGTACAGGATTTACTACTGGATTAAGTGTACCTAACGACGCCATATGATTTGTTGACGTTTGATCGATACCGGCTGTTATCGTATTGTCTACAGCACCAGCTACAAATAAACCACCGGCTAATGCTCCGCCTTTTACTGTAAAACCATAACGATTATATGTTTCATAAGCATTAGGATTTTTTACTCTAATTAAATCCTGACGCATATCCTTTAGTGCACCAATCGTGCTATTAAATGGACGATATTTATTAAAACCAGCAGTCTCATCAATTTGAGATGTTACTTCTTCATTAGCTTTGGCTACTTCTACTTGATTTTTTTGAACTTGATTTTGTGCTATTTGCTGAGTATTATCTGTTTGTTTAGCGACATTTGTTTCGCTAGGATTAACAGCTTTAGCTTCTTTAGCTGCTTTTTCAGTAGCATCTTTAGCTCGAGCAACTTTACGTTCTTCAGCAAAAGTACTTTTTGGCTTTTCTTTAATTTTATTAGTAACAGCTGAAGTTTCAATATCAGCTTCTTTAAGAGCCGTCTTATAATTTTCAGCTACTCTATTTAATTCTAATGTCGGGCTATTGGCTTCTGCTACCATTTTCTTAGCTTTGCCAAGAGCTCTAGTTATTCTTGATACTGGAACAGCCATTTATTAAATACCTGGAATACCGATAATATTAAAGTTGCCGTCAGAATCTCGATACAATCCGCCACCAGATGCTACACGATAAGCTGTCGAACCTAATGTTACGGCAGCAATACCTGTACGAACATGATCGTATTTAGCTTCGTCAAAAAATGAATCTAATTCTTTTTGCAGTGCACCAGCTTTTTCATGATCAGCAAATTCTTCTACAAAATTTCTTTCTCCGAATTTGTCAACAAAAGCTTTACGACTTGTTTCATTCATTGCAGCAAAACGTAATGAATTACCAACACCCATGCCGCTTTGATGACCAGCAGCACCTAGTCCTAGAGTGTATAATGGATTAGCTGCTTGTTGAATAGATCCTTGAGGATTAGTAATAAAATTTTCAATTGTTTTAAAAATAGATGAGCCTTTAACAGCGCCATTAGGTAATAACTCGTTAGCTGCTCCACCTTTTAATGCTTTACTAGCTGCATTTCCAGTAGCTTCAATAATTTTTTCAGCTGCACCCATTATTCATTTAACCTCGACTCTTTCTCCGCTTCGATCTGGTCTTGTGTAATAAAGAAGTCAGGATCGTTAAGCGACGCAAGGAGCGATGCATCATGATCAACATCGTCGATATTATTACGAATTTTATCTTTGCGTGTCGCAGCTAATAAACTAAATACTTCGTCACGTTTCTTAGAAAGTGTCGTATATAATTCGATACCTTTAGAAACCATAGGTTGAGTAATTTCTTGACCTGTCTCTGTCACATTAGTAACGACATCGATAACTGGTTCGTAATCACGATTGTTGATATATTGCATTGCTCTAGAAATAAGTAGGTCGAGCGTAATTAATTCGTGAACTAATACATTATCAGTATATGACGCAGATTCAAGATTAAATTCTTGTTGATACTGTGCAAATTTGGAAGCTATTAACGTAGTTTCACAAATACACGGTTCGCCTACCTTAACAACACCTGCTTTATGTAACGGATCGTTTTTATAAATACAATTTTCGCCTTTACATATAATTGGCATACGTGCATAGATAGCATGATCTGTAGCTAACATATGCATGGCTTTATTGTAAATCATTTTTCCTTCTTCGGTATAACCCCAAGAATTATAACGATCGACATATTGATCTAGCAGTTTTGTGAGTTCGGCTTCTTTTTTTGATAATTCTTTTTCAGACATATAAGCCTCCTTCAACCTTATATATTACAAAGGTTTACGAGCTCTATTAAGCCGTTCAAGAATTTCCTCTTCCGTGATTTCGTCGTCTTTATGTTCTTCTTCGACTTGTGGCAACGGTTTAGATTTATCTGGTTCAGGGAATCCTTTTGCCTTAACATCTAAATATGCTGCTAATTTATCTGATAAAAACACATCGACATTGCGTTCAGGATCTTTAGATGTTTCATAGAAGTAAATCAAGCCAGTCGTATCGATAGCTTCGAAAGCAGCCTTCATGAATTCATAAATATCTTCTTCAGTTTGATTATCTAAAGACATATCGGCTTCGTCCCAATGAGGAATGCCATCTTCTTCATAGTAAGAAGTAATAACGACTTCATGTGTATCCTTAATGTCGTCGTCATCGTTGGCAATTTCATCTCTATCATTTAACGTTAATACTTCGTCGTCATCAAAGATATTATTCGCACCAAATGTCGGGATATTATATAAATTATATTGACCATAAGCATCTTTGACAGATTCTAAATACGGGCCCATTTCGCTATCAAGAATAAATTCTTCATCGAAAAATGGTTCACTTAATTTAAAACGATGAAGTCGGTCCATAAAATATAAGATAATATTTAACTTATACATATTAAGATCTTTATAATCTTCGACACATCGTTTACAAACTTTTTTTAATTTCGTAATCATTATTCACCTTAACAGAAAAGACAGTATTCATTCATACTGTCTTAACATAATATATTATTTACCTGTACTACCGATACCGCCAGTTCTTTCACCGTCGGCATCATCATCGTCTGTAATTAAAAATTTATGAAATACGCCTTGGGCAACGCATTCGCCTTTTCTAATATGAACGACATCATCATTATGAGATAATAAACCTAAAGAAATTTCACCTTCATTAGATTCGTTGTTATAGAAGTCACTATCGATGACACCGATACTATTAATCATACGTACGCCGCGCTTAAATGCAGCTGAAGATCGAATATGAAGATATAATACTTCGTCTTCTTCCATTTGCACTTTAATACCAGTTGGCAATACGTATAATTTATTAGGGTATAAATCGACGTCTTCGATAGCAAAAAAATCATACCCTGCAGATTTTTTAGTCTTACGTTTAGGAAGTTTTACTTCGATATTTTTACAATGTGATACTACTTCAAATTTTCTCATACTATTCACCCATCAATTCATTTAAATCTTTATTAAGTTCGCCGACAACATTTGCTAGTTTTAAACATGCAAATTCTTTAGAAATAATTCCATGTTTAGCTAGTAATGCATATGCTTTGTAATGATCATACGTTAAGTCAGAACAAAATTGATCGACAATTTCCTGTTCAGACTTATTAAGATCAAGTACTGAATACACAATACTATCGCCAGGGTCTTCACAAAAATTAATAATTTCGTTTGGGAGATAAATCACATATTTTTTCATTTACTAATCCTCGAGAAAGAAATACAAAAATATAACTATATGTATTAATTATAACAGAAAAATAGAAAGAAAAAAAGAGGTGAGTGGCCCCCGATAGGGGGACAGCTCACCTCCAATAAGCAGCTTAAAGATTTTAAGCCTGCTTTTTGCAATCCTTGGCTAATACTATTTTCTCTTGTTTATTGTTAATATCTTGAACTTTAATCCTTTCGGTATCGACATGTTCTACAAATACAACAGCCCTTTTAGAAAAAATTAGGATTTCGCCAGGAATAATACGTGATTCCATTTTATTTCCTGTATTTGAAATATACTAACAACGTTATATAAAATAACGTTACTATAATAAAACAATATAGAATTGTATAGATGGTTTCAAAATGAAAGAATAATCGATTGATTAATTCTGTTAAAAAGACAGCGATTGATAACGCTGTTAAATATGTATTCATATTAGCAATCTGCAATATAATTTTTTAATTCTTCTTCGGTATTTAATTCGATTTGTTCATTAATACCATCGAATACTAATACCATATCTTGATAAATATCAAAGTACCAAGTTTTATTATCCTTACTAGCAATAACTCTAGTACAGTGTCCTTTATCAGATGTAATAATATCTTCAAAGTTTTTCGTAATAATTTCTAATGCATTGTCCATAGTGAATATCCTTTCGTTATTAAAACTAGTGTCCGTGGGCTCACCGCTATTTCTTCGGTACAACTCATTATACCGGACACTAGTATTATAATATTACCGTGATTTTTTGGCAATAGATACATGAGGGAATCGATTCTTAGCCTTTTCCTCTTCAAGTTGACGTTTAAGCTTTTGAATTTCCCAATCTTTTTTTGGAGTTAATGTATAATCGTGATACATATCGTTAACATGATTACACGCTTTTTTAAATGCTGCTTTAAGTCCCATAATACAATACCTCACATTAATTCAGAATAAAAATCTGCACATATATGATTATCTACATGTTTAATTTTATAAATGTTTTGATTAGATGATCCTCTGAATTTTAAAGACGGATCTTTTAACTCTTCGACAAATTTACCATCGACCAATACGTCGACTAATTCTAATAATTTAACCTTATTAGGATCTTCGATAATTTGATCGAGTGTATATCCAGAATAACACCAAATATCTTTATTGTTAAACCATTCTTGTCCTTTTATATATGTCTTAATAAAATTAACAAGACCATCGACATTTTCAAAAGGTTCTCCGCCAAGAATAGTTAGACCAGATACTTGTGGATGCTTTAAATAATCAACGAGTCTATGTGCTGCCACATCATCAAATAGTTGACCAGCTTCATGACTCCAATATTCTGGATTAAAACAATTATGACAATGGTGAGAGCATCCAGTTACGAATAACGTAGCACGAATGCCGACACCATTAGCAATATCGTATTCACGAATTTGACCGTAGTTCATTATTTATCAACTACTTTCAATAAACCATTTTCACTTTTAATAGAAATATGAGGAATTTCATAAATCTTAGCTGTATGATGCTCAATAATACAACCGCGATATTGATTCCAATCATTTAAGAATACTGCTAAATCTGCTTTTGCTAAGTCTTTAATAGAATCGCCAAGTGCTACTAATGGTTCTTTATCTTTATTACGAGGAGAATAACTTTCGATAATTTCAATATTCGTAGAGTCAAGATATTTAGTTAAAAATTCTTGAACTTCACGAATACTACTTAGAATTTCTTCATGTGTTTTACCACGCATCGGTTGAGATAAAAATACTTTCATAATAGCACCTACTTAATAATATGTTGAACTTCGACAAAGATCATATCTTCGCTAATAATATTGTTATCGATATATTCTTGACGCTTTTCTTCAGCTTTATCTAATGATTCATATACACCAATTAATGGAGAATCAAAATCATCAGAATAAGCTAATAAAGCATAAATGGTTTCGATCATGTTTACCTTCTTATAAAGATTATCGATTGAAATTTCTAAATCATTCATAATATCTAAATAATCATCATCTGGTGCATAACCAGATACTTCTTTTTCTAAACGATTTAATTCTAACGCTATCGATATTTTTTGATTGTATAAAGGATCATTTTTATCGATCATAGTTATTCTTCCTCGTTAAAATCATTAATGTAACAAGTTCGAATAGCTACGTCTTCAGGAGCATATCCTTCTTCGATACGTTCTTCGATATCTTCTCGAGCATTAGCTTCATTATAATATAGTGCTTCGATTTGACCATCGACCATAACGATATATACTTTTTCTGGCATTCAGATCATTCCTTTCTCTTGCAATGTATTATAAATTAATTTATGAATTTCATCGATTGATTTAACTGTATCTTCATTAGAACAATCGATCTGAACCATATTCATTTTATTAATTAATTTATATTGCGCTTCGTCAATTTGTCGCAAATAATCCATGTCTTTTTCATGGATATCACCAGTACTACCACCAGTTTTGCCTAAACGATTTAATAACATATCTTTTCTGACATATAATGGTAATGTTAAAAATAATACGATATCTGGTGCCGGTAAATCTAATAAATCATATTCAGTTGTTTCTAACCAACGTAAAAATGCTAATTGTTGATCATTATTTTCATAACGAACCATTTGATATAACATATTAGACGTTACATATCGATCACAAACTACAATCATTTCAGGATCTTCAAAAATAGATTTCCATTCTTGAATCGTTGCATATCGATCTAATGCAAAGAATAATGAAGCGACTTGAGGTTTAACAGATTCTCGATCACCAAAATCACCGTTAAGATATTTTTTAACAAATATAGACGTATCTTTGTTGTAATCAGGAAATGTTAAATATTTAACTTTTTTACCTTCAGCTTGTAATCGTTCAACAAGTTTTAATGTCTGTGTATTTTTACCACAACCATCGCCACCATCAAGAACAATAAGTTTTGCTCGTTTATTATTAAAGCTCATTAATGATTCCTTTCACGTTCTAATAAATACTTTATTCTATCTAACATCTCTAGTTCAGATCTACGAATTCTATCTTCCATATCTAATAGAATCCATCGACGCTGCTCATCAAGAATTACATTTAAATCTTTTTGAGGAGTTTTAACAACATCTATTAAATCTTCAGTTTTATTTAACAATTGTTGTAAAATTGAAATCTTAGATTTTTCTTCTTGATTAGACATGTTAGCAACTTTAATTATGTCTTTAATAATATGATTCATTTCAGATACAGTTTTATTTAATTCTTCTCTTGTATCCAATAGTTCCTCCATATAGTAAAAGGCTGATGATTAAACATCAGCCTTAAACAAGAAATTAAATGAATCTTTGACAAGATTATTAATTGATAAATCATAGTCAGCCGATTCTTTATCTAATACAACTTCGCCGCCAAGCTTTTCGATTAATTCATTAAGATATAATCGATTTTTAGCCATCGATCTAATTGCGCTAAGCATAACTTCTTTTTGAGCGCTATATGCAGGTACTCGATCAAATCCAGATGAACTATCGACAAAAATAAATTCACGAGAATTTTCTTGTGAATCAATAATGCCAAAGCATTTTTCATTATCGTCATTCATAGATAATCCAGTGAATTTAAATGCTAAATTTTCAGCATTTATAATACCGTTACGATCATAGATTTTTTTATCAGGATCGGCGCCGATAAATAGTTCGAACAAGCCTGGATTTCCAGAATAATTATTAACACTAATCATACCGAAGTCATTTTTTAAAGTATCTTTAATATAAAAAGCTTCGGTAGCACCTTTAGGGGTTGGTGCATCAGTTAAGTCACCAGTATAAAGAATATTTTCTTTAGAATCAAAACGACTATTCCAACCAATATGGATATTCTTAGATGTATAATGTAAATCTAAGTCGACACGTCCATCTTCAGAATTTGTCCAATGAATACCGATAATAGAATTCTTATCCATTTTATATCGAGTATATATCGGAATATTATCGATAAAATTCTTTTGACTTGTCGGTACCGCATACATAATTCCTTCTGGAATATAGAAACGTTTACCTTTAATATTCTTACCGATATCTTTTTTAATAGAATTAAAGATTAAATTCTTAACTTTAAACGATGCTTTTGACGTATGTTCTTTAGTCGTAGAATATGTATGACCATTACGAATAATATACATCTTATCATTAGACTTAGCGTTATAAATAGCATTCAATAAAGAAAACTTTTTAAATATCGTAACTTTTTCAAGTTCTTTCTTAACGTCTTCGATATCGATATTTTTATCGTTAATACGATCTAATACTTGAAGTTTATGAGGACAATTCAACTTGTTGGATAATTTTCTAGCTCTATTAATAATAGTAGCAGCATCTTTACCAGCATGTTTTAAAATAATCCATAACTTACGATATCTATTAAATTGTCGAGCAATAGGTTCGACGCCATTTTCTTCGACATATTGCCTTAATATTCTATTAATAGTAGTTGTATAAGAATATACTAATGTATATAAATGTTTGCGTTCTCTAGCACTATTAATAATCATTGGACTAGATGTCATTCTATATACACAATAACGTAATAATTGTTCAGCTTTCTTAGGTACTAAATTTAATTCTTTACAAACATACATTAAGAATTCTTTATTTTTAATAGTATTAATATCGAACTTATCTTTATAAGCTTTAAAGATATTAATTAAACTTTCTTGTGTAGCTGAATTTAACGCAATACCAGAAGAAAGCAAATCTGTAGCGCGCTTAATTAATTCTTCTTCAGTAATAATAGAGATCACTGTTGTATTAAAGATAAAAGGTTCACATTCATATGTTTCACTTTTAACTGGAACGTATACTAAAGAACTGTTAATAGGCTTGCTAGACGTTTCTTCTGTTTGCGTATATACAGAAAGATAATGATCTAACTGGTCGACTAATAATCGTTCGACATTTGCTCGATCAACATCTTTAAATGATTCGAACAATGTCGCTCTATTATAATGAACTACATTATTACCAAATTCTCTAGTACAGAAGCTTTTTAATCTTTCATCAAGATATTGTCTGGCTTCCGGCATAATATACACGCCTTCTAATAACAAATCTAAATAGTTACACTTAGCTTTTGTTTCGATAGGCAATACAGATTTAAATAAATATAGAACGGATTTCTGTAGTTCTAGAATATCATCCATGATCATTATCCTTTCTTAAAATAATAAAAGGCTACGTACAAAATATACGTAGCCTTAATAAGCAATATCTAGACGAGAAGTAACAAAAAAATAATCAGTCTTTTTAAAAGGAACTTCCTTATGTCTAGATTTTATATTATAAGGCGAAAAGTAAAGTTATTCTTCATCCAATATTATAAAAGGAACTTTTTTATGCCTTACAATTATTATATTATATTATTAAATTAAAATCAATAGGCGAATAGTAAAGATACTTTCCAAAAATCAAAGGAACTATTTTATGCCTATTAATTATTAAATATGAAGAACTCTGGACTGAATTTCTTTAGTACGACCTTCATTCCAGAAGTTATCTCCGAGGTAGCCACCCGCAATACCGCTAGTTTCCTAGTACTTTAACTCTACATATGTAGACGGCCTGGACTATACCATACAATAAATTGCCAACCATGGTAGTCTCTGAGGGTTCACCTATACGGTGCTTCCCTGCGGATTACCCAATCTTTAATCTTTTTACTATACCAAGGTAATTATTCTTGCCACTATTTTCTTTTGTCAATAGCTTAGTAATTAAAGCTCTAAGGGACTTCCCGCATATAGGTTGTTTATAGAACGCATGTATGTCTACGTTCTTCGAATAACTTTTAATGTATTATGATCTTGGTTTCCGCATTTAGGACAAATCCAATCACCATGACCATCAGGCAAAATTTCGCCATCAAAGCCACATTTCATACAATGGTCAAGTTTAGTATTAAATTCCCAATACATAGCATGGTCATAAATATATTGAATAATAGTTTCTAATGCTTCAATGTTATTCGTCATATTAGGAATTTCGCCATAACCAATAAATCCACCAGTAGCATTTTCTTGGAAAGGCGCTTCAAAATCTATCTTATCAAATATGTTAATATTTTCTCTCACATCAACGTGATGCGAGTTAGTATAATAGCCTTTATCAGTAACATCTTTAATTTCACCGAATTGTTCTTTATCTAATTTAGCAAATCTATAGCACAAACTTTCGGCAGGAGTGCTATACAAAGAATAACCATAATTTTCTTGATTATTCCACTCTTCACATTTATCTGCCATATATCGAGTAATTTTTAATGCTAAATTTTGATGTTTAGTATTAGATTCGCCTGTTAATAATTTAATAGTTTCATATAAACCAATATAGCCTAAACTTAATGTAGAATAGCCACCAACCATTAAATCATCTAATATATCATCAGCATTTTTTCTAGCATAAGCACCATACATCCATAATGTTGGAGCAACAGAAGCTTTTACACCGAGTAGTCTTTCCGTTTTGAACTTAAGAGCTTTATGACATAATTCCAAACGCTCATCTAATAATTTCCAAAACTTGTTAATATCTCCATCTGCAACAATAGCACATTGAGGGAGATTTAATGTTACAACACCTTTATTAAAGCGTCCATCTATAATAGGATTATTTTCTTTATCATACCAAACTGATAGGAAACTTCTACACAACTTAATTAATTAAGCTGGACTATCTCTTCATTTATTTAAATAATAAATGCGATGCGCATCGAGTAGCACGTCTCTACTCTACTTGGCTACATTCATCACCAATAGTCTCTACACTGTCGTAATAATACGCTTAGCACGGTATTGCCATTAAGGATTCACCGTTAGCCCCATAAGGGACACCTGTTTTATGATACAGTTCACATCGTTTTACATGGGCCGTTATGTGTTAACCCATTGGGCCAAATACTTGGCTATCTTTTACTTGTCGCATAATTTTAGCCGATACATAATCAGGCATCATTCTTTTAGCTGTACATTCTGCAGCTAGTTTAGTTAAATAATAATATTTACTACCTGGTTTAGCATTATGTTCATCTAATGCATAAACTAGTTTAGGGAATGTTGGACTAATCGTAACACCGTCCGGACCTTTCATTCCTTCAATTCTTTGACGAAGAATTTCTTCTGTGATCATAGCACATTCTTCCTCGTACTCTGAACCTGGTAAAAAGTGCATAAATAAAGTCAGAAAAGGGCTTTGGCCATTGCAAGTCATCAATGTGTTTATCTGATATTGCAACGTCTGAATTCCGTCTTTTAATTCTTTCTTGACCATTAAATCAACTAACGTTTCTTTATTTTTTTCATTTTGAAATATTTTCTCATATTTTTGTTTAGACTTTCTTAAATATGGAGCTAATATTTCTTCAATATGATTTGCTGTTTGGCCACCATATTGAGAACTTGCTACGACGGCGAACAGCTGGCTGAGTACTGTACATGCTACTTGAAAAGATTTTGGAGGTTCGATTTTTTTCTTATTGATAACAGTACCATTAGAAAGCATATCTTTAAAATCTGGAAGACCACAATTATTCATTGGTTGTAATTGATAGTCGATATCATGTAAATGCAGCACTCCTTTATCGTGCGCTTCCATAATATCAATCGGGATCAATTTTCTTCTAGCAATATCTTTAGAAATTTCACCAGCCATTAAATCACGTTGAGTCGGAATAATATAAGCATCCTTATTAGAATTCTCATTGATAGTTTCTTTATTACTACCAGCAATTAATTCTAAAATATCTTTATCAGAAGTATTAGTAATTCTTCTATATTCTCGTACAGCACGATAACCTTCATAAGAACGAGCTACGTCTTTTTGTTTATGTTTAACCAAAAGATCGAATACCATTTTTTCGATACGTTTAATATCGATTTCTTGAAGCATAAGAGCTTCTTGCGTTATTTCTTCTGCAATAGCATTAGCTATTTTTTCATTATCTTTAAGTAAAGAATGTTGTGCCTTATTTATAGCAACAATAATCTTAGATTTATCAAAATCAACCTTGCGACCGTCTCTTTTAATTACAATCATTTAAAAATCCTTTTAATACAATAATACTGTTAATAAAATATATATAAATATTATTTGATCAAAAGTTCTGTACCTTCTATGACTACTATTAATTCTTGAGAATTGCTAATAATAGAATAAGCGTCGGCTTCGATATCTTTTATATCTTCGATGATCCAACCTTTATCGTATACGTCGAAACGCACGATATCTTTAATCGAAGGATTTTGTTTTGGTTCTTTACCAGTATACCAATATGCATTATCCGATACTTCGATAATCTTAGTATATGGAGCATATAAATGCTTTAATGTATATTGTTTTAATACTTGTTTACCTTCATAATTAAATTGTACGATTCGTTCTTGTTTATTCCCATCAAGAATAATTTCGTCAGTTCCGGTAGAGAATGTTCCGATTAATCGAGTTGCCATCGGCACCTGGATATCATTGTTTCCACCAAATAATACTTTTTCCATAGTTAATAATTTTCCTTTCGTTGCGCAACTAAAAAGAAGATGTAGTATTATATTACTGTAGCACATACTACATATAGTATATTATAATATACAGAATAATCATAATATATTTATAGTATAATCTAGGATTTTCATAAAGTCTAATATTTATAAGTAAAAATATATATCTCAAATAATTAGATTTTTCAAAAAATCCTATAAACACTAGTTTACTTAGTTATGCAAATATTATATAATAAAGGAAGAATTTGTTTCATTTTATTTTCAGGAGGATATACATGGCTGAAGAAACAAAACAATCTGTTACGATTAACTATTCAGCATTAGATGGCGAAGATCTAATTAGTTGGTTATATCGTATGTATGAAGAACGACAAAATAATACTAAATTAACATATAAACGTATTTCTACTATGGCAGAAATGTTTTTCGACATTACTTTAGATACAGCTACGATAGGGAGTTACTTTAATGATTTTAGAAAATCAGTAACTCCAGTAATGACACAAGAACGTATAACAGAAACAGCACGAGACTTGTTATTAAATGCTCATGCTAAAAATGTTAATAGTAAACATCGTCAAGAATTAAATCGTACGTTAAAAGAAGTATCTAATCAATTTCTATTAAAAGAATTAATAGCAGAATCAATTAATAAACTTGAACCACTTAAATATGAATTTAAAAAACTAGCTACTGGCGAAAGTGAAGCTGTCCTTCTTATTAGTGACTGGCACAAGGGCCAAGTTAGTGATAACTACTTTAATAAATTTAACGACGAAATATTCCATCAACGTGTCGAACATCTAATGAATAAGACACGAGAATATTGTAAATTAAATAACATTAAAACAATTCATATTATGACACTAGGCGATATGATTAATGGCGGTATTCATGTACAAACACGAATCGAATCTCAAGAAAATCTTATCGAACAAACGATCGGCGTCAGCGAAGCACTTAGTCATTTATTTAATAATCTAAGTCAAGAATTCAACCTAGAATTATATTTCTGTCGTGGCAATCATGATCGTGTCACTCCTTCTAAAGAAGAAGCAATGAATGGCGAATCGTTCAACGATATTATTCCTTGGTTCTTAAAAGAACGTCTTAAAGGAAATGAACGCATTCATTTTAATAAAAATATTGTTGACGACGAAATTATCGTAGCTAAAGTTTGTGAACAAATAATTATCGGTGTTCATGGACATAAAGATAATTATAACCGAGCTATCGATAATTTGGCACTATTTACAAAACAAATACCTAATTATATTGTTATGGGTCATTTCCATCATTCTAGAGAAGCTGATCTCAAAGGTGTCGAAATGATTGTAAATCCTTCACTTTGTGGTAGTGATCGATATGCTGTCGATGGACGCAAGTTCTCGAAAGCAGGTCAAAAACTATTAATGTTAAACAAAGATGAAGGTCGTTATGCTACATACTTTATTAGTTTTAAATAAGAAAAGCCCCTCAATCGAGGGGCTTATTTTTTATTATACTCATATAAAAATACAATAATAGCTATTAGTAATACTAAGTTAAATAGATTCATTTGTCTACTTCCAAAAATTCTTTAGAGAATCGTAAATAATAAACTTCATTCAAATGCTTTTTACGATATCGTTTTTTAATAGTTCTAATGATCATCTTTATTCTTTTGTTCATAGATAAATTTTATCGGTATCTTTATATTATCAAATAATTCAATTCCAAATACATGCAATAAATTATATACTGATATATATGTAATAATAACTGTAACAATCAAAACAAATAAAACCATACATATTGCTAGTGGTATCATTAAAATATAAAATAAAAAATCTAAAAACGATATGATTTTAGATCCGACACCTGTCACTAGTAATAAAGTAAAATATATATATAATATGGTTTTATTTTTCGACATAACAAATACCTCAGTGTTTAATAATCTTATATACAGAAACTACTAGAAGTAGAGCTAATAAAGAATTAAGAATTGAATAGATAATATATTGATCCATTACGACTCCTTTCTAACTAAACGTTTTCACCATAAATTTCAAATACAATATCGTCGAATTCAGACAGATATTGTTTAATTAAAGTTAATACTTGTTTCCATTCAAGCTTACCATTGCCACACCCTAATTTAGGAATAGCAATTGTTACGTTTTGAATATTATGATTCTTTAAGAATATTGTGAACGATTTTAATCCTTCTTCAATATACTCATATTTAGAAGGATCGCGCCAATGTGCTTTCGTCGGAAACTGAACGATATTAATTTTTTCTTTAACTAAATATGTAATTAATACTGATCCAGGTTTAAGTCGTTTATCACGACACGCTTCTTCATAATCTTTTAAACAGTCTGGATATTTTTGTTTAATTTGAAGAGCTAAACCTTTGCCCATTATGCCGACAGTGTTAACAGCATTAAAAATATATTCAGCTTTTGATTTTAATATATTACCAGTTTTATATACAAACATAATTATTTCTTTAACTTTGCTTTAAATAATGTACCAATTGATAATTCATAGTATATAATATTATTTTCATTGTCAATTTCTTGACTAATATTAATATTAATTAGGCAAAACAATATCGCAGCTATTAACATTGAAATAACTGGAAATGTTTGTAATGTAAAATCATTAACCGTAAAATACGTAGTTCGATATACAGTATCGTCTACGATAAAATACATAAATAGATTAACGATTATTAAATTAATCATATATATGATAATCGAAAACAATATGTATATATGAATAATCTTTTTTAATAATATATTATTTATATCCTTATCCATTATACACCTTCGTTATAATCATAATAATAATCCCGAGAATAAAACATACAATTGCAATCGTAAACATTAAGACTTCAAATATAAATGATTTATCCTCTTTAAAATCATGTAAAATATCTTTAATTGTTTTAATACTATCAACAACTGCAGGAATTAATCCAATAATTACAAGTACTGCTCCGATAATAAATAATATTTTATATAGTTCCATAATTACCACCTTGTTCTATATCGACGTTTAAAAATTGTATTAGATTTATACTTACGAATATGATTATCATACGTATCAAGGTTAAATCTAATATGAATTTTAGGTTTAAAAAATTGAACCATTTTAATAGCTTTTTCATAATTAACATGTCGAAACTTATATTCATATTGAGGTTTATATCCATTAGCTGTCGTAAAGACAATACGTTTAGATCGTTCAGGATATTTAAACATAATATCTGATAATGATTTAATATTGTTAACATACATAGATTTATATCTCATTTTAATCGGGATCTCCCCGAATGATCTTGGAATAACATGTTCGATTGCATAATCAGAACAAAATTTTCTTATTGTATAAGCATTTGCACGTCTTAATTTTCTAATCATTTTAATATCCTTTCATACAAAAATATCCTTGTCATAAAGACAAGGATTATATAATTCTATTACTCAAAACTGATATACTACTCAAAGGAGTAAGGGAAAATGAAGAAACCACTAAAAAAAAGCAGTATATCAGTTTTCAGTAATAGAATAATACATAAGCACAGTATTTAATTGAACTTTATATGATTAAATCATATAATTCTAAGAGAGCTTTTAAAAGTTTTCTCTATTAAGAAGTTTGGCTAAAAAAGCCCTTATTCTTTTAAGCCGGTCCAAATCGGCTTCTAAGGCCTAAGACTTAAATAGTCTACAGCTTTACTTTTATAATGTATAATGTATAAGCTCGTTCTGATTGAATCTTATATATGAATCGGATTTTAAACTCAAGTTTTTCCTTTCCATATTAAAAAAAATAGAACTAATACTGTACTTAGTATTATTTATGGTACTCCCGCCTGGATTCGAACCAGGGTAAAATGCCCGGTTATGAGCCGGGTGCTTAGCCTCTAAGCTACAGGAGTAAGTAAAAAAATCCTAACACAGAATACAGATAATCAGAAAAAATTCTATGTTAGGATACTGGCGGTTTCAACGGGATTTGAACCCGTAATCTTCACCTTGACAGGGTGACGAGATGACCAATTACTCCATGGAACCATACTGGTGCACAGGGTTGGATTTGAACCAACATAGACAATGTCGGCAGATTTACAGTCTGCTGCCTTTAACCACTCGGCCACCTGTACATATATATGGAGGAGAAGGTGAGATTCGAACTCACGGTACGTTTCCGTACGACAGTTTTCAAGACTGTAGCCTTAATCCACTCGGCCACTTCTCCATGGTCGCAGAGAATGGAGTCAAACCATTTCAGACATGGACCCAATTCCATGCTGTTTTACTCTGCAATATTGGGTGCGGGGGCAAGAGTCGAACTTGCACTAGACGAGCTTATGAGACTCGTGTCTCTGCCATTTGGACTACCCCGCCATAGGGGATGGTCAATGTTACGCGTTCCGTTCATTTATATAGAGTGAGTGTGTGTGTTTTAATAGAAGAGATTTTTTATAATACTTTATTTTTAAGAAAGGAGAGAAAAATATACAGTATTTAGATCTTTATTATTGTGTGTTCTATGAGCCAGCGACAAACAAAAGATAAGGGATATTACAGGGAGGTATTATTATGTCGCTTTAAGCTAGTTAATCATTTTTTATTACAGAAAGGAGCAAAATATGATGTGTTTTTGCGTAACATTGACCATGTTAAAAATTGTGCCTCGTAGTGTAGATCATGCGAGGCACGTTTTTTATATACTTACCTTACACATATTATTATATTATAAAATAATTATATATGCAAGTACTAATAAGTTTTATTTGTAAAATCAGAATATCTTAATTCTACGCCTTTTCCAAGTTTTATACGAGTCGTACAGTAATCTTGGAAAATACCAGGATATAAATCGCCAATCGACCCATAGGATCCTCCACGATTTAGTTCAGACCATACTTCGATATGAAGATGTTCATCATAAGCATTGTCCGTTTCTACACCATCTTTAGTGCCATGACCACCGATAATTCCGATAGGTTGACCACGTTTAATGGTATCGCCTGGTTTAACAAATAATTGAGACATATGCATATATATAATCGTTTTATTCGTACCGTTAGCAGCATTAACCATTACGGCATTTAATCCCCAACCAGTATCAGCTACAGTACCATCACATATTGAAAGAATTTCAGGCTTAGGAGAATCTGGTTGGAATACGACGTCCATACCTTGATGCGTATATCCGTCACGTTGTTCTCCTGGGAAACCTGTTAATTTCATTTCAGGAATATATTCGGCTTTCCAGAAGAACCCCCATTGGTCATTATCAAATTCTGATTCATAGAAACTTTTAGAGATTTCTTTAAATACGATACAAAGTTCAATAAGTTTATTTAGCTTATCAGATGGAGATACCGGATCTTTACGATTCTTAGAATCGTTAACAGAATATGGTTCCCAGAATTGAGTAAATGTCCAAGCGCCTTGATTCTTAATATCAAGATTGAAATACTGCTTAGATTCACCGCCACCATTTTGGCTGCCAGAATTTGATACAAGCTTATATACATAATCTAAACGGGTCTTAAGATCCTCATGTTCTTTCTTCTTTTCGGAAGGATCTTTAGTCGGCTTATCGCCAATAATATTAGCTTTTTCTGAAAAATAAGCAAGAGCAACTAATAATGGATTATCTATTAAAGAATTATCTTTAAGCTCTTTAGTTAAACTTTTAAGACTGTTAATAATACTATTAGAATCCGATATATTAGTAACACACATAATCGCAGCGATAACTGGACCCGTAAAATCTTTATGGAGTTGCGCGCCTTCGATATCTTTTTTCATCTTCATATACGTATCTTTAGACTTAGCAATATTCTTAGCTTGATCTTCATATCCTTTAATAGATTGTTTAGCTTTATCGACAACGGCTTTAAATTGTTTTAATGATGTGTCTTCTAATTCGATAGCAGTTTTATAGAAGAGATTATTAGTCGTACCAGTTAATGCAGAACCGACAGCATTACCATTACCATACATGCCAGCAGAATTCATTAAATCAGAACCGTCGTCAATAATAGATTGACGCCAGTTAATAATAGGTACTTGTTCTTCAACCGGAACTAACTTCCAATCCATTTTAAAACCTTCTGGCCATACTGAATTTAATTCTTGCTCAGATTGATCGCCAGACTTAGTTAACGAAGCACCTTCATTAATACTTGCTAATTTCAATGGTTCTTGATAACGTTTAATATCGATAAGATCACAGTAGTGTTTCATATTAGAATATGATAACTGGTTATCGTCTAAGATAACTGATAAATTAGCACCGACCTGATTAAGGATTTCATACGTTTGACCAATAATCGGCTCTAATCGAGTCGACGTCATATACTGATCGATTTGTGTTTGCATACCGTCAGTAACTCGATCATCTGTTAATTGACGAACAGATTTATATTTTTCAAACGTAGAATTACCACCATAATACATATCGTTAATCGGCACAATAGAACCCAATCTAAATAAATACCGTGTTACAGTTGATAAATGATTTTCGACTTGAACCATACGTTTTTCAACGTTACCACCCATAGCGAGTAATGCTTTAGCTGTTTGTTCTTCGAATTCAGTTGCTTTAATTGTTTCACGAACAATTCGTGGTTGATGATATTCTAAGTCTCGAATTCTAAGATCGACTGGAAATGCATCTTTATTATTAGGCACCATTCCAGGAGTCGGTACCTTAACAGCATTATCGTGTTTTGTCGGATCAAATTGAATCTGACGTTGAGCAATTGATTGCATCCGACTCATTTGATATTTAGCTGCTTCACTACCATATGCTGCAATAGAACTTAATGGCAAACCAACATCGAAACAACCTTTTTCATTATCACGTGTTTCATATGCATATAACGGAATACCTTGCGTCTTTTCTTCGACATGTTCTTCTTTTGTATCTTCAGTCTTTGTCGATTCTGTCTTAGTCTTAGAGTCGTCTTTAGCTTCGTTAGGCTTGCTATCAGTCGTAACAGTAACTAGTCCACCGTCACCGACTGCAGTTTTCTGAACTTTCTTATTCTGAGCTTCTTTCTGAGCGACTTCTTCTTTAGGTTTTTCTTCTGCAGTTTTAGTCGTCTCAATTTTTGCACCAGATTCGTTATTATTCTTATCAGCTTGAGATGTATTTTTAACTTCAGTCGCATCTTTAACAGACGTATCTTCTTGGGTATTAGCTTTTAAATTAGAACCTAATGCCCATTCTGGTACTTGATTATATACAGAAATAATATCAGGATATACTGGCGCACAATACGTTTTACCCTTCGCAAGTTTTTGCATATTGTAAATCGTATATGTCTTAGGCGTTTTTCTTTTACCAGCTACTGTGCTTTGTACACCGGTATCAGAAGCTGCTGTCTTAGACATTACACCGCCCTTAGCATCGGCAGCACTACCTGCCGGTGGATTAGTCGGATTAAATGTCTCGCCAGTATATTCTGTTAAAGCTTGAAGATAATTATTATATACTTCTGTAGGATTTTCATTACCTTCAGCTACAACATACTGATTATTCCATAAAATATCCATAAATTCTTTAGCTGTTTTAACTTGATGAATTTCTGGATAATGACTATAAAATACTTTATATACATAATCGGCTTCTTCTTCGAGAGAACTAAATTTAGCCCAACGAGGTTCATCTGGATCATGAGCTTGACCTTCAATAGCACCTAAGCCACCATAGTTCATATCTTGTATAGCTAATGCTGAAGTACCATTACCTGATTCATGAACCATTTGCCCGACGAAACATTGTTTAAATGTATCGGTCGTATTATATTTCTTTTGATAATAGTCTGCTATATGAAGTATATTAGCATTGACGTCTTTTGCCATAATTACATCCTCTTAGTTTTAAAGCAAGAGCTAACAGAATCAGCTAATAAATTAGCAGTAAACATAACGTCGATCGGAATTACTTTATCTTCAGACTCACAATGTTTATATGTTTCTTGATAGTCATAAGATTGCTTAGCCAACATCTTGAGAAAGCGAGTATTATATCCTTTATATTGATTTAGAGACGCTTCTAAAAACTTAAGCGAATCTTTATCGATAAGATCTTCTAAATCATCGTCGATATAAGCGCCTAAATCATATATTTCTTCTTCGGTCGCATATTGATCGACAACAACTTTAGGACCTTTAACGTCGGCAATAAACTGTCCGTCGAATAATAAATTACATTCATAATCTTTAGCATAAAATGGTCGACCCATCGTATCGACAATATCATTGTATACGCTTAAATAATCAGAATAAATTAAATATAATAAATATCGTAATTTCTGTGGTGTACATGTCATATCATTACGAAGAATATAACATGCTACAGAATCGATCGTATTCTTAACAATATACTTCATGTGTATCAAATCCTTCCAAAAGAAAAGACCTCTTATTCAGAGGCCTTAACATCAAAATACTCACAAGCAGCTTTAAACTCTTCGGTATCTCGAGCTAATAATAATAAATTAATTAAGTGTTCGCAGGCATCTTCTAGTTTCATTAGCGTAGCTCCTATTAAATATATAATTTATATTAATAGTATACATGAAATATCCTATAAATGCAAGAAAAGCACAACTACGGAGGAAATAGTTGTGCTTATTCTCGCTTTAAGACAAAGAGAGCAATACCAGCTGTCTGCTAACTTTTAACAACTGGCATAATTATTATATCGAACATTTTATCGATTGTCAACTGCTACGAGTTCACCGTCGACAACTTTCCATTTTTTACCAGGAATAGCTTCTTTGCCGACGATGTCTTCTCGTGTCATACAATCAAGAGAATCATTAAACTTATCGACAATCTCTTCACGAATATCTTTATAATATTCATTCATATATGTATTGTCATGATCTGGATACGGATCGACAAATTCTGATTCGACTTGTTCTTTGCGAATCTTTTGATATTCTTTCATCGATAACACACAGCCAGTATTAATGTGTTCGATATAAAATTCTGGATAATGGATTCGATCGCCACTAATTGAACTAACGACTAAGTCTTGTGGCCAAATGACTCGTCGTATTCTATATGCATCACGCATGATATATATTCCTTTACTTTAAATATGTATTTACTGTAAAGATATATTACGTCAATATGTCGGATCAATATCTATTAATGGTATAGATACTCATACGACATATCGACAATAGATATGTATTAACTGCTGTAACAATAAGTTTAATCTAACATGTATTGTGATCAGTTGTTGCTGGCATCCTCTTTAAGAGGTTCCTATTCATTAGAAGCATATCATAAACAAAAGCTTATAATACGTCTTGTTCTTGACAATAGGCTATCCCCGAGTGCCACTCGGTTTCAGTTGTTGATAGATTGTATGTCGTTAAATATAAGAATCACAAAAAGATGTTATAGCAGCTAATTTTGATGAATTGTATTATAGTGTTAGTGTTAGTGTTAATTAAATACATAAAACAAAAATATATCTATTGTCAATGCTGTCGTTACCGAAATATTTACACTATGTCATTTAAATATTTTATTCCCATAAGCCGTATCAATGCTGTTAACGGGCGCATAATGATATAGTGTATTGTTCCTTAATAGATCTTATCAGGATTAAAGCTCTTTACGATATCTCGTAAACGCCATCGTTAGTATTATGTGCGTAAATCAGTAACGTCATCTGAGTCGTAAAAGGTTTTTGAACATTAAAAAAATATTTATACTAAATATGTGTTAAAAATCGTTTAGTGTGAATATTTATGTATAATGACGTTACTATGTAAATTATCTTAAATAATTATACCAACTTTAGCAATTAACTATATATACATTCTCAATCGTAACAACTGTAGCCGATCTCAATAAGCTACTTGCCATGTGGCCAGATTCTTGCTACTTGAACCTGTCAAAGAGCTAGGGAAGCCATTATATACGTTTTCTTCTGAAAAAATAATATTATGACTTAGAGATCTTCAACCAACTTAGTCAAAAGATATCAACTATGAAGCATTGGTAACGGCCGGCATATTGTCATTATTAACAGCCTGGCCTACTACATAGAACATATGTTTTATACATCGTTGGCTTTATTATATAAACATTGCGAGAACTCTTTCTGAATCAACGTCACTTAAGACAAAGTTTTGAAAGAATTAAAAATTTGATTCGTTGTCATCTTATTAGCTTTTATAGGGTGATTTTCAACAAGCTTAAGTTTAAAGCTGCAAAAGAATAAACATCAAATTTTTAATTATATATACATTGTCAATTTTTACGAGAACGTTTTACTTACTTCTTGATAGACTTCTCCCGTCGTTTACGACGGCAGAGTCTTCTACCCCGAAGTAAGTATATTTTTTGTAATAAAAAATAGCATACATTTCTGTATGCTTAACTTCTCGTACATTCAAATAAAGCTTTCAGACTGTATTAACCTTACGGCTAACCTTGGTCTTCTATACGGTATTAGTGATTATCTATCACCCTCACATTCAATCCTTTCGGATTAAACCGTACTCTCCTGGAAAATATGCTAACTTATAATGACCTGACTCTAAGATTTCGATGAACTTAAAGTCTAGAAACCACCGCGTCGTACTTTTAACCATAGGATACCCTGTTCCTTATACTGTCTTTTGGACAGACTTATCCCTTAGGCAGAGGTCTTCGTACGCTTCTTAACCCCTGACGTTATTACAACTCCATCTATTGTAATAAGCTAAAACGATTAAATACAGAACGTTTATATTAGCTATATACAGCTACTCTAATGTAGCCTAGATGTTTGAATGCGTGAATTGTAATACCGGGCCGATTCTACTGAATGAGCTGGCCAAACTTCTTGTTTTCTACTCCAGATGCATTGCATGAGTAACAAGAAATCCACCTTGGTCCGGCTAAAGCAAGTAATCAACTTGTTGATAGTTAGCAAACTCACTAAAGCTAAAGATATGTCTTAACGACTTCCCTTGAGTTCAGGCGAACCCCGCAAATCCGTGCGGTTCTATTTAGTTGTCTATCTGTTACTATTATAGTACTAAATTATTTTTTATCCGTCAAGTTAAAAGTTAGAAATTTCTAATTTAATTTTCTCATTCGGATCTTTCATCACATTATACATAGTAACTTTATCTTGAAGATTAATATATACATGTTTAAAATCAATCTTCTTTTTGTTCATAGGCTTTTTAACAAAACTTACTTTATGAACTTCAAATGTCGTATTATCGACAAGTTTTTCGATTTTTTGAGCGTACTTATTTAGTCCGAGTACAGTATCGTCGTTTACATATTCTTCATTCGTGATCATCTTGTTAAAGATCTCATCAGAAGAATCTGATTTATCAGCATTAGTCATAGCTTCGAGACCTTCGTCTTCGAAGTCGCCTTCCAATATCTTAACAGCTTTCAATCGTTCAGCCATTACGCTAATAATATTTTCTTGAACAGTACCTTTATAATATAAATAATACAAACTTACGTTATTCTTTTGATTCAATCGATAACTTCTTCGAGAAGCTTGACGCATCGTAAAGAAGTTAGAATTCAACTGATAGAATACGATAGTCGTAAAGTCTAACAAATCTAAACCTGTTTCGATTAGTTTAGGATTAACGATAACTACGCGAACGCCATTATCTTTTTGTTTTTTAAACCAATCGATACGTTTAGCTGGTGCTACAGAATCTGTTAAGATATTAGCTTTAATACCATTACTAATTAATGTTTGAAGAATTTCATTATTAATTGGACTATGCTTGTCATAATATGTATAAACTAAGATGCATTCATTATCATGATGATTAACTATTTTTAATAGTTCGTCTAGTTTATTATTATTACCATCACAACTTCTAAAATTAAAATGATTGTCTGGAATAATACAAGGGTGATCTAACCAGCCGGCAATTTTATTAATCTTCTGAGCTTTAACAAGATTAGGCGTATCAGATGCCTTCATCTCGCTCAATAGTTTATCATAAGCATCTTTAATATTAGAATCTAAATCACAGCTAATAACAGATTCGTTAATTTCTGGTAATTCATTAGACATATCTGACATCGTCATAAAGATACAGCAAGATGACATAACTTGTGTAAAGATTTCTGGATTAATACCAGGAATATCTTTAACTTTATATTCATTAAATCCTGTACTGTCTTGTCGAATATTACCATCTTGATCTATATATGTATATCCAATACTATTAATTTTACTTGGACGTTGATTAAGTGTTTCGGTTACACGAGATCCTTCAAGTCTCATACGATTAACATCGACAGAATAAGGACTGGCTACTTTTTCCTTGTTGCCATAATAATTCTTAAAATTAGTCTTAGACGCAGCAAGATTATTACGGTTAAAATAAAATCCTTTTAAATCTTTTAGCTTAGCTGGGAAAAAGTTTCTTAACATAAAGAATAGGTTTGTAACCATACCATTAAATACAGTACCGGTTAAACCTAATACTTTTTTCGCACAGCTAGCAATACGTTGAGCGCCTTCGCCTTGCATCGAATCACTTAAGAATAAGTGCATCTCATCGATAATAAAGAAATCGACATTATGACGGCCTTTACGTTGTAAATACCAATCTAGGCTTACAAAATTAGAATTAACTTTTTTTTCGCCAACAGATTGATTAATTATTCGATCAAGAATTGGACCATTATTATAATATAATGAAACATGTCTAAAGGTTGTAAACGCTTTACTTAATAGTTTATCTAATTCTTTATTACTATCATAACAAGTTTTAATAATTTTAGGAGCTGCACCAAATCTATATATTGTTTTTATATCTGGATGCTCTTCATTCTTTTCTTTATATGTCGAAATATATTGATGATATGGAAGATATTGTTTATCTCGCGTAACTCGATCACGATTAGGCGCATATATCTTATCTGCAAACAATAAATTCTTTTTCCTTAAATTATACATATGATATAAGAATGTATCATCCCAATCTAATTGATAACCATATGAGTGTTTTAATAACTTAGGATTTACTAGAATGAAATTAGTACAGTTACGTTTAGAAATTTCTGGTTCAATTTTATTAATATAGTCTTGAACACTATCGCATTCATACACCATAGCATTTTGAGCTAATACACTGATGTCCATAGACCATTTTTTATTAAGATGTGGCGGACATAATACGAATATGTTTTTATTCTTATTAGGTTTCCATAGATTACTAATAGAAATAGCCATCGAAGTTTTACCAGAACCTGGTTGAGAAATTAAAAAACCCGCTCTTTCTTTTTTGAAATAGCGAGTAAAGGCATTGATAATATTCTTTTGATTGTCAAATAATTTAAAACTGCGTTTGTAATTTAAATAGTCACCAAAATCTTTAACTTCTTGATCTAAGCCATGATTAGGATCAAATACGATTTCAGAATTTTCATTAATTAATTCAGCAAGATCTTTAACATTATCTAAAATATAATCAGATAATTTAGTTTCTTGTTGTTCGTAATTAATGTTAGACATCGAAATAATACTACTAATCTGATCATTAACAAAATGAGCATATTTATCTGCACTAGGTAAAGTGATGTTAGTAATTCCTAATTTTTCAGATGAATTAATATTAAAAACTTTTCTAACTTCAGAATCAGAAGTTCTTAAATAATGATTAAAGAATTCTTTGATAAATTCTTTGTGAATAAACGTATTGAGATATCGTCGAGATTTATATTCGACTAAGTATTCAAAGATAAAGTTCTTAATTTCATCGTCATATTTTCTTAATAGATCTTTCTGATCCATGTTGTTATATTCTGGAATTGTCATACCGATTTCGGAACGATTTAAAAATAACATATAACAAGAACGATCTTTAAAAATATATTGACGATTACTTTCTTCTAATGATTCGACCCATGCATCTCGACTATTGTTAAAGAAATATGGCTCAATACCACTATACATATTATTATTTAATATGTTATAAACTTTACGGAATTGATCTTGACCAGCATATTGAAAACAATGTTCGACGACATTAGCTTGTTTAACTGTTACGTTATTGATTTCGATAAGTACATATGTCTTAAAATCAGAATGAATCCTAGAAGATGCTGAAAACGTATCTTGATACTGTTGAAAAAGCAATGTTACAATCATTGGATTTTCAACAAGTAAATCTTCCATTTTAAATTGAGTATCCATTAATACAACTTGCCCTTTCCTGTATTATTAAAATATTGAATTTCTGGAACGATGCGATCGCGAATAATAATATTTTTATCGCCATCGAATTTAATTTTAGAACCACGAACGATATCACCAAAGATATATGTATCTTTAATTTTGCCGCCTAATTGTTTTTCCAATAAATATAAAGGAATAAATTTCTTTTGTACAGGCAACAAAGATTTAAATAATTTCTTATTAGATTTTTCTCTTATATTTGTCGGTACATTAAGAATAATTTCTTTCCTTTTATTATCAGATTCTACATCTGATACATAACTAAATTTAGGAACTTCTCCTGCTTTTACTGCATATATATTGCATAATCCAGGTCGATTATTGATAAGTTCTCCATTTTGTATAACCATTTCATTACTAACAAACCAAAATGTTCTAGATTTATTAGTATTGTCATCAATAAATATAGGATTAATAATATCGCCATTTGACAATACACTAGGTGAAAAATCTGCTTGATTTAAATTATTTCCTAAATAGAAATTATTATTACAGACAGATGAATAATCAAAAGATGGAATACCTAATAATATATTTAACAAACAATTATAAATAATTTTTGGATTTTTCATTTCACAATTTGTTTTAATAAATATTTTATTAGGAATTAAACTATCGAAATCACTTAATATTTTAATAAATACATCTTGATGATTATTAACAAGATCTTTTTTTAAAGAATATAATGATTTTAGAAATAATGAAAATATTAATATATAAAATGTAGCTGGTGCTTCAGTTTTAATTTTATTAAATTCAGAATTTTTTTGTAATTTTATAAGCGTTTCAAAATCTTGACGCCGATAACTATATATCTTACTAAGAAGCCAATACGTCCCGTCATTATAAAAACTTCTTGTAACACCATGATCTAAGATATTATTTATTTCTTTTATGATAGCTTGTTTAGTTTCTTGATCATAATCAATATCATAATAATCTCGTATTTCAAATAACATTAATGCTTTAAATAAAGCATTAAGAATATAATATTCTTCGTTAAAATCTTCTTCGGTATGATAGATTTTAATTTTGAATTCACTAATAATATGATTAATGAATGTATTGAATTCAATAATATTACCAAATTCCATATATTTTTTCATACTCCTTATCTTGATCGATATAATTAACTCGGTTTTTAATACCTTTATTTTCTAAATACATATTAAAAATATCGACAGATGATAATTCTAATACTTCGTTAAACACGCCTAAGCGAATTAATTGTTGCGCAATATTTTTATTCATATTATATATGAAATTTAATATTTTCTTTTTATCAACAATTTTTAATTCATTGTACGTAGTTTCACCAAATCCTTTAATCTTATCAAAACCACATATAATTTCTTCATTTTCAATTTCGGTTTTAAATTTAGATTCTAACGTTAACTTTTTATATTTAAATATATTTTGAACTTCGACTACTGTATCTTCTTTAAATTCATCAGGATAATAATATTTTAAATATGCATTGATATAGCTTACATGAGCATATGCAATGCCATGAGATTTATTATATAGATACTTATTCATATCGTATAATTGATATAGCCATTTGCAATTATACTTTTTAGACATATCAATGACTAATTGTTTATGAATTTTATTTTTATCCTTCATTAAAACATAAGCATCTTCTAACTTAAAAAATATACTGATAATATTTAATAATTGTTCTTGATACGTAATAATACCATAAGTGTCTTTAACAAAACTATAGTACGGACTTTTTCTGAACCATTTACCATCTCTTCGTTCAGTATATGTTTCGACACCTTCAGGCGATCGTACAAGAGCTAATAAATTACATAGCTCTTTAATATTATTAGGTTTAAAGTCTTTAATATATTTCTTAACTTCACCACCTAATAAGAACAAATCATCTGGATTATTCCACATATATTCCCATACTTTTTGATCGTCGAAATTAATATTAATATTATATTTTTGAACAATATTTTGATATAAGCCTAAATTTCGCAAACTTAAAATATCGAACTTAGGCAAATTATTATATTGATCTTTATTAATGCAACGAATGCCATCTATCATAATATAATCATAATTATTATGTAGATCAATTACGATACCAGACGGATGCAATTGTTTGCTGCCATTCTTATTAACAGTATATAGTCGATAAGCATATTTTTTGTATTTATTTAATATGTATTCAAATACTTCGTCACGTCGTACTGTATCGACATCCAAATCGATATCGGCATTATGACCAGCACTAAATCGTTCGAAACTTAATTCAAATTTAATAGGATCAACTTTATTAATATCTAATAGATATAACACTAAGCTGCCGACGCTGCTTCCTCTACCATATCCAGTAGCGATATTTTCTCTACGACAGAATTGAACATAGTCGTATACGATATAGATATATTCGCACATATCTTGTTTAACTAATATATTTAATTCTTTATTTAAACGATCGACATATGCACTTGGCAATTGTAGTTCGTTTAATTTATTCCAACATTTTTCTTTTATAAAATTTTCACATTTTTCTTTGCTCAAGTACATACACCTCCAGTAATAAAAAAAGCAGCCTATACAGACTGCTTATATACCACATACAAACTGGCAATTGCTTGTATCTAGTAATTACATTAATTCTTCTTTTTCTGAGAATACATAAACGTGATATTCTAACTTACTAAGCATCTCGAATAATTGTTGTCGAGTTTTAATATTCTTAGTTTCGATAGATACATCACCATTCTCACAAAGTTCGATCGTTATTTTTTTAGATTCCATCATGACCTCAGAATAGTAGTAATGCCGCCGTAATAATACGACGGCATATGAACAATGTAAAAAGGATACTTCCTACATTATTATTGTACTTGATATAAAATTAAGTGTCAACTACCAACATTCAGGACAACATATTTGTTTAGTTTCGGCATCGATATATGCACATTCGTCACAAATAATTTTACCACAGAAAGCACATTTCATTTTATATTGTAGTTCAACTTGATTACCACAAGATTGACATGTAAACGTAGCTTTTGTCGACAGTGAATTTAATTTTATTTTTCTAAAGGACCAATTCTTAATGAATCTAATATTTTTTTTATTCATATTTAAGTCCTAATGTATTTAACAACTTAGCATCCAGAATAGCTTTTGCATTTTTATCTTCTTTGACAGACTCTCTAGCTAAAGCGATACTATCTTTATATTTATTAATAATACTACTTTTAAATTTATCTAGATCGTTATACATATCTTTTAATAGATAATAATCATAAGAAGATGTATGACTTTTGATGAAATAATTTAAATTATATTGTTCTCGTTCAGCAATATTAGCTAAATCTAATTTATTATCTAACATAACAATACGAGGAAATATATCGTATTTAGCTAACGATGTTAGTGTTCGATCAACGCCTTTTAATCCGGCCTTATCTCCGTCATATACTAATACCGGTGTTAAACCAACATCGCTAATCATTTTAGCATGTGTATCATCAAAGTCAGTACCACATGTACATACGACATTTTTTAAACCATACTTAGTTGCTAAGATAACATCGAAGACACCTTCGGTGATATATACTTCGTCGAAGGTATAATCTATTTTATCACAACCATATAAACACCATTTCTTTTTATAGTATTCATTATCAGCTGATACCCAATATTTTAATGGATTATTATCATCGATAGCACGTTTACTAAAACCAATAGTATTGCCATACAGATCTTTTATCGGAAATGTTACACGACCTTTTGTATCGTAACCGATATTCCAATCATAGATATCTTCTTTATCTAATCCACGAGAAACTAAATATCGTTTAGCATTATTATCTTCTCGTAAGTTTTGAAAATACTGATCGGCTTCTTCAGAACAGTTGTCTATATATTGTTGTTCGTTGCCTTCTGGTTTTAATCCAGTAATTCTACAAGCTTCTTGTATTGCCATCTCGAAACTTGCTTTTTTCTTCTTTGTATTCATCATCCATTGAATGAATGCTAATGAATCGCTACCATAGAATCCTTTAGCTGGATTTTTACGTCCAGAATGACAACCGAAACAGCACCAAGTATACTTACCATTTTTATGCCATATTCGAAAGCTAGGACTGCTGTCGTCATGATCTGGATGAGGACATTTTCCGATGTAAATATTTCCTTGCCGAGTTAGTTTAGTATGTTTACTGGCTAATTCGACAAGGTTTATTTTATCGGATAATTCTCTTAAAAACTTTCCTGAATATTTCATACCAACCTATTTATTTAACATAGAATGCATCATCACGTTCTTCATAGTTTACGCTATTAAGTTCTTTATCGTTAAGATATGCTTTACCATCTTTGAAGGTAATATCTTTCTTAACGGCAGACCAGTTAAATTTTACGGTTGTTTTAAAATATTCGTCGTCTTTAATGCCTTTGACTTCTTTTTCAAGAAGTTCATCATCATGTTCAATAAGCTTATCTTGTTTTCTAAATCCAGCAGTACCTTCAATAAACTTAACAGATTTCTTACCAGATTCTTCTAATTGTTTAAGAACATATGGTTCTAACATAGTTTTATATCGATCGATTTGATAATCTAAACTATTCAACTGTTGTTCTTTAAACATATTAGCTTTATCTTTAGCTTGATTAATATATCGAGTTGTTTCGACTTCGACATCTTCTTTTTGAAGCTGAAGCTTTTTAATTTGTTCAATAACATAATTAGCTTCTTCATGATTCGTAACTAACGTTAAACTTTCATGTTCTTCTTCTAATAACTGATCGAGCGTACTTTTTGTTTGTTCTTCGAATGCAAGTTTCATTTTAATAAACCTACTTTCTCGATACGTTTAACAAGAATGTCATAATATTCTTGCATTACGACAAGTTGTCGAGCCAACAAATTAAAATCCTCGACATCTTTATTCTTGTCTAAGAATTTTGCTAATCGATCAATACGGAAGCCTAAGACTTCTTTTTCGTCGATTAGCCGAATTTGCCAATTTTCTTTCATTATTGTACGTCCTTCCTGATAATATTCGTATGATATTTTTCTTTTTTGTCGACTACTTTTAAAGCAATTTCATCATAGCTACCAATAGCTATTAATTGATATACGAATACACTATCATGTTTGCTACTAGCACGTTCAATACGACCATGACGTTGTGTTTGAATTAAATAGCTATCGGCAATATCCATTTCGATTAAATATTTAGCTGAATGCATATTTATGCCTTCTGAACCAGCATTTGATGCGATTATTATGTTATAATCATTCGTTTCATTGAATAATTTTACTTGCTCAAATCGCTTTTCGGAATCCATCATACCATTAATATGGCAAATTTTAATACCTTTAAAACGATTTTCTAAATGCATATCCAATATATTTTGTAATGAACGATATTTGCTAAATACGACGACTTTTTCGCCTTCGCTAAGAATACTTTCGACCAAGTCTAAGAATAATTCAATTTTTTGACTCTTTTCATTCGTCACGTATTCCTTGCCAGCATTACTATCACCAAATCTTAATAATTCATCGGTAATAGCTAATTCTTGAGCAAAGGTTTGCTTCATAAGAATAAGATTATCTATTTTATTAAAATCTTCATTCTTACGAGCTTCGTCGATATTAGTAAATCGATCCATCATTGCTTCTTGCTGTGCTTTTAAATCAGCAATTTCTTCGAGTAATTGATCACTAGCTTTTTGAGTTTTAAGTCCAAGGTTACAATACTTTTGGCTAACAATTAACTTAGGTAAATGACTACTTACTTCTTCTTTAGTTCTAACAATTAAGTTAGGACTGATAAGGTCGGTTAATTCTTTTTCATTACGGCTACCAATAATAAATCCAAGACTATTCTTCTTAACATATCGTTTGTCAAACTTGTTAATATTTGTGAACAAATCCTTCTTAATGAATCGAAAGATTCCGAATATGTCTCTAGGATTTTTTTGAATTGGTGTTGCCGTAGCTCCGAAAGTATACTTTACGTTATTAAATTTATATAAGCTTTTGCTACGCTTAGCTTGATAATTTTTAACGTATTGTACTTCGTCGGCGAAAATGTATTCGATCTTCATTGCTAATAAACGTTCACGAACTTTTTCGTCGTTAAGCGTTTCATAATTGCAGATCAGAAGATCACCATTAAATTGTTCGTCGAATTTCTTTTTAGCTTTGGCCGAAGTTTCTAGAATACTCGGCACAAGATCGCTAAACTTTTTAACTTCATGAAACCATTGAACTTTTAAACTACTCTTAACTACGATTAATCCAGGGCCTTTTATCTTATTACGAGACAATAGCTCTAAGTATAAATCGATAGCTATTAAAGTTTTACCAGCGCCACAACTAGCTACAATTAAACTGCCGTTATCAATATCAAGTAATTCTTTAACGGCAGTTTTTTGATAATTATATAGATCGTATTTGCATTTGCCGATTCCTTCTAAATTAAAATCGGCACAATATAATAATAGCTTATGAAAATTATTTACTTTCCATAATCCATCTTCAAACTTACTAGTTTTTGTTAAGCCATATAGTAATCGACTGTAATCTTCTGCAGAGATATTATTAGGAATTCTTACAAGATTGTTTTTTGATATTTCCAATTTCTGTCAATACCTCTTCGGAAGTAATAATACAGACTTTGTCTTTAGCATGATTGCAGATTGATTTAATAATAGCATCGTATACGATGTTACTTACTTCATGATAAGGAACTTTCATACTCTCTGGAAAGAATAAATATCGTTGGCTATTAATCGTAACATAATAGCCTCGAACTTTTTTACCGAATAACGGAGATGTATGTTTTCCTCGTTCAATCGTAATATTAAAATCATCGCAGCCAATACAAGACATGTCTGATTTAAATAGAACTTTCATTGAGAATCCTCCATAATATAATAATAATTTAACATATTTATTATACTATATTATAGCTTAATTTTCAATGAACTTAAATTAATCGTGCCATTTTCAAAGTCGATGTATAAGCCTTTAACGCCAGATTTATTTTTGTACTGGTACGGCTTCCAAGGCTTTTTCGACTTGTTCCAAGGCTTCGATGTTTTCTTGTACTTCTTTTCCATTATTACATAACCTAATGATACGTTTCATACCGGCGATATAACTTAAACTATCGTCAATCTGTTTAGATAAAATATAGAAATTTTTCTTATTAATAAGACGAAGTTCTTCTTTACAATATAGACTAACTTCGTCTTTAAGCATATGATAGTCCATTACAAAAATTCCTCAAGCTTATAAATTTCTTTACGCCACCCAATAGCATTCATTAATTCCATTTTGCAGCCATTGCTTTTAAAATAATCACCACACATAATGATGCCATCACATTTTCTTAACAGATCTATACATAGACTTAATCCTTGATCATAATTAAGTTGGCCATCTAATGTACCGTAATTATGAATAGGACTAATAAAGACGTAATCTTTACCATATTTTAATACTAAGTCTGTTAGTATTTTATCGACAGCTTTTTTATTATCATCAGCATTACCATTAGTTAAAAATGGATGACTGATGTATAATATTTTCTTTTCGACAGCAACAATCGTTGCTTTTTCATCATTATTCATATTATTTTTTCTTTAATAAATTAATGGGATATCTACTATACGTATTTTTCCAGTTACGAATATTCTTATTAATTTCTGAGAATTGTGCATCGGTATCATAATATGATCCGATATCGAAATGCAATTGTGTAATATCTTTTAAGTCAATGTCCCATGAACTAGAACTCATATGAGATCTAAACTCATACAAATATTCAGAATCTAAATCATAAAAGATACTCTTATATGCATGAATAAAATCATTGATAAATGAAGTTGGCAAATCAATATCAAATTGATCTTCTAATTCTTGAAGAATATATTCACAATCATAGAATAGATCTCGATCGCTAAGCTCAATCCCATTAATAGTTCCTTTAAATTCTTGAATTATTTTAGATTTCATTATTATTGTTTTTTATCTTCAACAGAATAAAAGTATTCATTAGAATAAATTTTAACATCTACAGATTCTTGATGAACATTTACTTCATATAAATAATCATCATTATTATTGCTATAATTAAGAATAAAAATACGATTATTAAAATCTTTTTCATTGTAAGCAATTTCTTCTAAACAGTCTTCATTAAAATTTTTAAGATCTTTTTTAATAGCTTCTATTGCTAATTTTTTATAATGATCATGTATAAACATAATAATTCTCTTTATTTAAATTAATAGCCTCCCAATTAAGGGAGGCTATTATTAATTATTTCTTTTGATTTTTTAAAGCTTCGTTTTCTTGAACTAATTGATTAACGATAGCTTTTAAATCATCAATATCTTTTGCCATAGAAGCTGGACTACGATATTGAATATCTTTAGTACCTACTTTATAGCTTAAACCAGCATTAATAGCTGTATCTTTATCATTAATAGATGCACCTACAGTAAACATAGTATTTCCATTTGGACGATATGCTACACCTAATGCTACAGCAGTATTGCCACGATAATGACCAACACCAGCCATAATATCTACTTTATGGTCTGGGTTATAATCTAATGGATGTAATGCCGCTAAAGCAGATACAGATGCAATGCCTTTACGGGCTTCTTTTTGATTAGCATTAATTCTATTGTCTAAAGCATTTAAGTTATTGTTAATTTCAATAACATTATTATTACTTACGCTAGCTAATTCTTTAATAGCGTCAGCATTCATTTTAATGCCGTTAGTATTATTTTCTACTTCAGATACAACGGCATGTAATTGACTACCATTAATTGCATCTGTAGATGTATTAGAAACACGACCAGCCGCTATATTTGTAATAGTTTTTTCTTTATTAATATCACCAATAGACACAGTGCCTACAGGAGTAGTACCAGCAACTGTATAAACATTATTATTAATTGCAATAGAAGTTGTATTTACAATGGTATCAGTTTTTGCATTGCTACCAAGAGCTACTGAATTGTCTATAGTTGCTTCTGCGCTATTGCCAATTGCCACTGAATTTTCAGCTGTAACTTTGGATTTTTTACCAATAGTATATGTATTATCATTTTCTACTTCTGCATCTTCGCCAAATACAAAAGAATTTTTGCCGGTAAGTTTTGTTCTTTCGCCACCAGCAAAAGAATTTTCGCTTCGGAAATTAATAGCATTATTATAACCGAATACTAATGTATTGCTAGAATGACTAGCATTATAAATGCCAGCAGCGATAGAATTATTCGCATTCGTGATTGTATTATGGTCGCCAGCCACTACAGAATTTGCAGAATTATTATTATTACTAATACCAAATGTTGCACTGTTATGAGCATCAAGTTGAACAGTATTATTTTCACCACCAGCAATAATGCCACTTAAATGACCATGTGCTTGTGTAACATTTGTATCATGACCATAAATAATACTATTTTTAACTGACTCAGCTACTGGATATTGACCAGTATAATAATCATGAGTAGTTACATCTGCTGCAATAGCTTTACTACCAATACAAGAAACAACAGCAAACATTAAAATAAATTTGTTTTTATTCATAATATTAATTCCTTATAATTATTTCTTTTCTAGCATAGCACGAATTTCATTTAATTCTTCTTGCATGCGAATATTATTATTTTCTAACTGACGGATTTGTTCTTCTAATTCATGACGAGTTACTTGTTTTTGACCGCCAGTTTTAAAACTTACACCTAAATTGTATGCTGTTTTACCATCTAATGTAATACCACCATGAATCATAGTGTTTTCATTAGGTTGGTATGCGGCGCCTACGGCAACTGCATTAGCATTACGGTAATGGCCTACGCTCGCTGCGAAGGACCATTTATCTTTAGGATTGTAATCTAAGAATTTAAGACCAGCAAGAGCAGATGCTTTAGCTACGCCTTTATTAACTTGTAAATCTGTATAATGATTAGCACGTTCTAAAGCATTACGACCAACATCGTTAATTTTATTATCTAAATCATTGATACGATTTTCATTTGTATCAATACGTTTAGAATTATCATTAACTTTATTTCCTACTTCTTTAAGTTGACTTACATTAACAGCATCAGTATTAGCTGTACCAGCTTTAACGCCATGAATTTGTTGATTGCCAGCATCAATGTTTGTAGTAGTGAAACGAATAGTAGCGTTATCATCAGAAGCTTGCATACCATTCATAGTATATTGAGCAGTTTCTAAAGTGTTAGTATTTTCAATTTTAATACCATTAGAATCATAATTAGTATTTACTTCACCATTGAATACATGCATACCATCTTTATTTGCAATAGAATGTTTAGAATCAGTATTGGCACCCAAGTTAATAGAATTCATATCTGTAAGGTCTTTTTTAACAGATACAGTATATTCTTTACCATCAGCTGCATTTGTACCAGTTGTAACAACTACATTGTCACCAGCAACAACGCTTGTATGTTTTTTAGCTTCTGTCATAGCATCAGTCGCTGCTTGATGATTCTTTTCGATAGCTTTAACAGCTGCATTTAATTGACTACCATTGATTGCATCTGTGGAAGTATCGCTAATACGACCAGCAGCTACATTTGTGATAGTGCGATAAGCAGTTTTATCAACTATAGGAATCATATTACCATTATCATCGAAGATAGGCATTCCGTATCTATCTGTTTCATAATCAGATATAATTTTACCGCCAATACTTACTGTACCATCAGCTGTACTGCCTGCAAAATTATATGTTTTACCAGCAATATTTGCAGAGCTAGTAGAAACTACTTCATCTGCTCTTGCCATTGTTCCAAGTGCTACACTATTTTCAACTTCAGAATATGTATTGGAACCGATAGCGGTCACATTTTTTTTAGTGATTGTCTCAGAGGAAGAACCAACAACGATAGAATTTGTTGCACTATCATCAATAAAAACATTTCTACCAATACCAACAGCACCTTCAGCGTATACTCTGGAATAAGACCCCACAGAAACAGATTCTTTACCATCTGCATTCCCAGAGCCTACAACGACAGCTCTGTCTGCTCTAGCATGACCTCCGCCTACGGCTGTTGCACCATCTCCAGATGCAATAGACCAGCTACCAATACTAACAGCACCTCTTCCTTCAGAATAAGCATTAGTGCCAATAGAAATTCCAGAAACGCCTTTAGAATTTGCTTTATATCCAAGAGCGATGGATTGTCTACCAGATGCAGTTGTTTTTTGAGTAGCTAGAATATCACCAGGTTCTTTCACATTACCGCCAATTGCAATGGCATCTCGTGCAGTGGCTTCTGTATTAAAACCAATAGCTAAAGCCCCTTCTTCAGTTGCTTTAACTGTTTTACCAATAGCAACAGTTGCTGTATTTTCAGCATAAGCACCATTACCGAAGGCTAAAGCATCAGTACCATTTGCTCTTGCTTGAGAACCAATGGCAAATGTATTATCTTGTAATGCTTGTGCAGAAGAACCGATTGCAACAGAATTTCTACCGGTAGCTTTTGAGTATTCGCCGCCAACCAAACTATTAATACCTTCTGCTTTGTTTTCAATACCATAAACTAATGCATTGTTAGCACTTACAGTATTGTTATAACCAGCTACAAATGCAGATCTGCCAGTTGCAGTAATTGTATTAGTATAACCATAAGCTTCGGCGCCATAATGTGCTGCTGTAGAATCTACAGTATTATCTAAACCAGCTGCCATAGTTGTACTTGCTAAAGACGCCAATACTAAACCTGTCAATAAAATTTTGTTATTCATATCAGAATACTCCTTTTATATAATAGTTAAAATGTTAAACTATAAAACTCTCGGCTATCTTGATCTAATGTTTCGATACTGTCAACATATTTATCGATAATCTTGATTATAGTGTTCCAAAAATCTTTAATATCGGTTGCTTCGCCGCTTAATAAAATCGAAGCGACATCATCATAGCCATTAAAATATTTACTATATTCAGAAGCTTTAAGTCGTTCTTCGAATTCTTTAGCGTATCTGATTTTAGTAAACATTAATACAAAATCATACATGTTATTACTCCATTAAAAAAGCGGTACCTTTCGATACCGCTAATTATTTAATTATGCATTCAATGCATCTTTAACTGTTTTAGATACTTTAAATTTAAAAGTATGAGATGCTGCAATATGAATTTTTTCGCCAGTTGCAGGGTTATGGCCTTCGCGAGCGGCACGTTCACCTTTTTCAAAGGAGCCGAAACCAGCAATTGCGACTTTTTCGCCTTTTTTAACTTCTTCGACGATAGTAGCAAATACTTCGTTTACAATAACTTCTGCAGCTGTTTTAGTAGATACCAATTCTTTTTCTACAAGTTTAGTAGCAAGTTCTTTTTTGTTCATTGTTAATTACCTCTTAAAACAAAATTATTTATTAAGTCTATAGTTAATATACACTATTAACATTCATTAGTCAACAGTTAAACTGTTTTTTCTAATAAAGAATTATAGTAGACTTGTTTTATATTTATTTCTTCTTGACATCGATCAATCTTTTGTCGATACTTTTCAATCTTAGAATTTAATAATTGAATTTCTTTATTAACTTTAGTAAGTTTACGTTGCATACGTTTTGCTTCTTTGTTATTTTTAGCAATATTTTTAATTGACTGATCGACTGCTTGACGTGTTACATTGAGTTTTTTAGCAATTGCATGAAGCGTCCAACCTTCAAGATATAGTTTGGCGCGCTCTTTTTGTTTTTTTTCAAGAGCTTCGATATCGATATCTTTTAACAGATCTTTACGTCGTTCTAATTTGCGATCATTAGTTTTGCTATATTCTGTATGTTCCATACGACAATCTAAACAATATTCATGTAAAGCATCGTATTTCATTTTCTTACCACAATGTTTACAGAATTTCTTTTTAATATATCGTACTTCTAAATTATCTAAATTATTATTAGCTGGATTACCATCTTTAAAAGACACGAAAAACTTTTCTTTTGAATCTCCAATCAAAAATGCTCGAGCTTTTAAATGAGCTACAGAATATCTAGCTAAACTTTGTGGAGTCGTTACGACATATCCTCTAATCTTGTCGTATGTACCTTTAACGATACGAAAACCATAATGATCGGTCGGATTTACAATTTTATCTGGATATACGTAAAAGTTTTCAACTTTTTTACATTTACCTGCTTCTAAATCTGTTTTAACTTCTGGATATGAAATCGTTTCATAGCCTTTCATATATTCACCTACTTTAAAATTTTCATTCCGTTTGGCATCGATTCATCGATTGATTCGATCATATTCTCGATATAATCTCGATCACAGAATTCAATATTTTTGCTCGGAGCATATTTACGATCAACGATCTTCCAGCCTTTACAGATGTATGTACCGTTATCTCCTTCAAGATCAAGTTTATCTAATGTGTCGATACCGACACTTAATCCGTCACGATCAGACAAATAATTACAAATAACTTGAACTAATCGAGCATATCCATAATCATCATAATCAGGTTCTCTAAATCCAGATCGTTTACAATATTCTAAAAATGCTGTTACACTATCAAGGCCACCATTCCAGTGAACATAAATACCTAATGATTTATCATCGTGAATACTAGGATCTTCTTTCCATGTAATAACTGCTCTATTGCCCATATACACCTCCTACAATAAAAACATAGTTGTTTTAACCATTGCAAATATTAATAAATATATTGCAACTAATATTAAAAAGATAGCTGAAATTATTGATAAAACTAAAAAAGTTTTATTTAAATACTTAAAAATAATTCCGTCTTTATCTAACGTTAATGTATAAAATAATGAGAACAAAGAAGCAAATAAAAGAATAATCAAGCATCCAGTAAAAATTCCGGTAACTTTATCCATTATTAAATTCATTTAATCTCCTATAACAACGACGCCATGCTAATTTATGAGATCGTTCTTGACTAATACAATGAGCTAATTCATGGATAAACGTATCCTCGATATCGCCAACATTAAAATTAATTTTAATTAATGCCGATTTATTATCAAATATAGCTTCACCATATATATTCTTTTTATTAGTTTCACATATAAGAATATCTAAATTACAGCTATTACTATATTTATATATAAACGTATCGAGGATTTTAATCCATTTCTTTCTCAGCTTAATGTCGTAATAGACTTCCATTATTTAACTTCCCAATGCTGACAATCATATTTAGTTTCATCACAAGAGGTTAAATATTCTTCTTTTGTACAGAGTCTAGCGTCATAAAATTTTAATTCTTCGAAGAAGAAATTCATATACATAGTATTAATTTTTTCTAAAGAGCCATCTGGAATATCTTTATTACTAATACCAAAATTGATTTCACAATATGACCAATCTTGACCCTTTTTTTGAACGACAGCATAATACATATGTATTGTTCTAGTGCCGTCATCATTAATAGTAATTTCTACGTTTTCCATATTAACCACCTATTAATGGATTAATAGAATCCCAAGTATAATTATTATGTTCAACAGCTTCATATTTAATAGTATTGCCGTTACGATCGACCTCAAAATCTCGTTCGAAGCACATACCAGATTCAAACATATGACCTTTAATATCGATATGATATAATTTGGCCACTTCTAATACTTCTTCGATACTTAAATCCCATGCGCTTTTTACATTAGCACAAAAGATTCTATCACTATTGCCATCATCTTCATAAATAGAATAAGACCACATTTCACTAATGTAAGCTCGTTTAAATGTTTTAAACCAAGTATTACTAACACTAATGCCTTGAATGTCGCCATATTCATCAGTCGTAACATTATTACTAATAATGGATACTGGTGGATCTTGTGTGAAATCCATATCGATTTCGATTAATTCTTCTTCTAAGAATTTTTTTATATCGTTATATTTACTACGAAATTTAACGATGCCTTCTAACCAATTAGGCATGATTATTCCTTTCCATATATGCCTTTCTAGCTTCGATAATCGTATTAAAGTTTTTATCTTTAATAAAATTAACAAAGTCTATATCATCTTGTAAATCAATTTCTGGTAATTCTTTACCACTCTTAATACAATCTAAATAATAACGACGGCGTTTCCAAATTAAATAATAAGGAAATTTTTGTTTATACATTTTGCCAGTCGCATCGGTAATAACATATCCTTCTGTTTTTGGTTCTGCCATAAAAATACTTTTAATATAATGTTCTAACTGTTCACGACAATTAGCTTTAATATTTAAGGTACAAGCCATAAGACTATCTTTTTCAGGTTTATAATTATCGATAAATTCTTTACAAAGCTTATCGGAAAATTCAATATCGATATTAACACCGTTAAGATGTAACTGATTCGGGATAAAATCTAATAAGAATAAATGTTTTTTGCCTTTATAATCAATCATATGTGTATTGTCACCAGGATGACATACTTCAAATACAGCACTTGCATTATATTTTTTACATAGATTAATAATCAAATCTCGGTTATGTTCTAAGCATCGATCCCATACATCTCTGATCATCGGAGCAAAATTGCCTTGTGTCGTCGACTTACTTGCAAAGATAATTTTTTGATGTTCTTCGTCCCATGAAATAATGCCTAAGAAACCATTTTCTTTTCGAGAAATATGAACAGGATACACTAAATTATTAAATTCTTCTTGTTCATCGCCACGTTCGCCAAAATTAAAGAATTTATTATAACTCCTCGCCTTAACAGCTCCTGTAGTTTGATCGACAAACAAACCTCGAGCTTTTACTATTAAATCATTCCATATAGCATGATAGAATGTACCTTTATTAAAGTTTAGGCTCATTAAATTATCAGGTAATTTTTTAGCAATAATATGACGACTATTAGCAATAGCATTTACTTCTTCATCTAATGTTGCAATATAAGTACCTTTAAAATATTTAGATAATTCATTTTCAATTTTCAAATAATTTTTGTTATATACTTCGTTTTTAATTTGATACACTTCATGACCATCTTTATTAATAACGAGATATTTCAAAAACCCGCCGAATTCAACTTGGCCTTCTAGAGCAATCGAATGTTTTGTCGTTAATGCTCGACGATGTCCGAATATTTGAATTGGATATCCGTCAAAATTAGCACGAGATTCATAAGCTTGTGTTATTTCAAAATCGTAACCGCCATGACCATTAATATATTGCCATGCAGCCATATTTTGTCTTGGCAAACAACCTAATCCGGCATGCGTTACGATATATTCTTTATTTAAAAATTTAAAGAAATAAGCTGGTAACATTTTACGATATAAAATTCTTAATTGCTTCTTAAGATCTTTTTCACTCGTATATTTTGTTTGCCATTGTTTTAATGTTGTTTCTTTAAAGCGGATCATGCCATTATCATCACGATCTTCATCTCGATTGAAAGCCCAGTCGGCCCAATGAGCTTCATGATTGCCTTCCAGTAAGATAACATTTTTTTGTTCGGCAACGTCAAATAAAGTATCTAATACTTCTAAATTTTCGATACCACGATCAAAATAATCGCCAACAAAAACATACAAATTCTTTTCGTCTTTGATATCGTGTTCTTTAATTAATTCTTGTAATGCTGTATTACAACCATGAATATCGCCAACGATAATAACTTGATCATATGTTTTTGCCGTATCTTTTACTAAGTTACTAAAATCATCACGAAATCTTAATTTTTCTAATTTAGTAAAATCTTTTGGTAAATTAATTGTTTCCCAATTATGATACATATTACGAATTATATTTTCTGGAACTCTATTTAATTCATCACGATATTTATTTCGTTCGACATACACTTCGACATCTTCACGTTCTGGCTCCCAATAAAATAATCGATATTTATATTGTTTAGCTAAATCGCGATATCGATTAATTTGTTTAGTATGCCATTTACCAGAACTACAATGGGTCGCATCGATAATTGTTGGCGATCCATTTTCCATACGGTGAACAAGCATTTCATCCAACATTTTAAATACTAATGCATTGTCTTGTTGACTAATACGATATTCACTATCTTCGTTTACTTCTGGAGCACGCAACATTAATCGAATATCGTCTGGACTTAATACATAATCTTTAAGACCAGATTCTTCAATAGCTGTACTTTTGCCGCAACCTGGACAGCCACGCATAATAATTAAGTCTCTCATTTTTTATTCCTTTATTGCAATAAAAAAAGACGGCCTCAATGAGACCGTCTATTCATATCCTATTAATTTATTAATAGTTTTCTTAAGTTTTGTCGGAAGTTTATCTAGTATTGCTTGGCTATAGACATAAGCTTTATATGCCCAAAAGCAATCGCTCCATGTACGATATGAAGTTTTAGTAGCCATACTTAATTTTGTTAGTAATGTAAGATCGACATCCTCTGCGCCGATTCTTATTAATTTTAATTTTCTATAAGGTACATCTAATATCGTAGCCCATTCTTTTGTTGTCATACCAGTTTCTTTAATATACTGGTTTAATAATTCATTAGGGCTTATTAGTTTCTGACACATCATCGTTGATATGCCGTCCACATTACTGTACCGCCATCGATATGACTTGGATTCATATCTTTAGTATGAACAATACCTTCGACACGTTTATATTGAACGCCATAGTTCATATAGCCTTTACCGTCTAGATAAGTAGCTCCGACTTTTAATTTAAATTTTTTCTCGTGATTAATCTTATATACGTCGACACTTTTTTCTTCTTCGATAATTTTAGTTTCGTCAGCTTTACCACGAATCGCTTCTTGTGTCTTTTGACTAATAATATTAGATTCTCCGCCACGAGCAACGTATTGAACTTCTTTAAATACAGTTTGAGGTTCTTGACCATATACATATTGAGTTCTAACTACTTCTTGAACGACCGGAGCGCTTCTTTCATTTATTAGCCCTCTCCGCATATTATCAAAAGTAAGTTTGTCATTATAAGACATATTCTTTTGATCTTCAAGGCTATAGCTAGTTACATGATGTTTGCGATCAAAATCCTCATATTTTTTTTGATCGACAAAATACTGAAATAAATTAGTTACTATCATAATAATAATTGCTAATATAACCCAGCATATTATCTTATGCTTAGTATAAAATTCTTTCAGTGTTTTAAATAATAATTTAACAAATTGCATAGAGAATATCCTTTTATTTAAATCTTAACCGTACTATTATATTACGCTTAAAATTAAAATAAATTATCAATATTCTCAACTTTAACTTTTTTAGATTCCATTAAACTTTCTTTTTTAAATTCTGTCGGGATCTCTTCGATAAAACGACTGCCTTTTAACACTTTAGTTTGACCAAATTGTTTATATAAATTAAAGTAAGAAATACTTAAAATGCTTTTAGCACGTGTCATAGCTACATACCATAGACGACGTTCTTCTTGAATTTGTGCAATATCGTTTAAAGAATTTTGATGAGGGAATAACCCTTCGTTACCGCCAACGATAAATACCATATCGAATTCAAGACCTTTAGATGCATGAATAGTCATAAGGTTAACAGCATCACGTTCTTCTTCTTCGATAGATTCTTCATCGAAACCTAATGTCGATTCTAATAGATTGCTCACACAATCATATTCTTCTGCAATACGAATTAATTCATCGACATTTTTTTGACGAGTCCAAGCTTCGTTTTGAGTTTTATCTTCGTCATTTTTTTCTTTATCTTCTTCAGATCTATACGATTCGATTAAATAATTTTTATAATCAAATTCATTTAAATAATATTCGATAATCAAAGCAGGTTCAACATTTTCTTGAGCAAATTTTACAACTTTATCAAATTTCTTTAAGAATGTTTCGGCGCCTTTTTTAGCTTTGCCTTTTAATAACATTACATTTTTCTTAACTTTTTCGATAACGCTAGATTCACCACATTCTAACATTAATTTATTAAAGGATGCGTCGCCAATACCACATTTAGGAATATTAATGATACGTTTTAACGCTTCTTCGTCTTTATTATTTAATAGTAATCTTAATACAGCTAGAATATCTTTAATTTCTTTACGATTACAAAATGGTAAACCACTTACTAATGTATAAGGAATTGCACATTTTAAAAATGTTTTTTCAAAAATTTCAAACTGACGTTTAGTTCTAGCTAAAATACAAATATCTTTATAGTTAAGACCACCTTTAACTGCGGCATGAATACTTCTTACGACATATTCAGATTCAGCAGTTTGATCATTAACTTGTTTAACGTAAATTTTAGTACCAGCATCTTGTTTACTAAATGCTTCTTTCTTAATAATAGCTGGATTGTTGTCGACAACGGCATTACTTGCATTAACGATGTTGCTTGTCGAACGATAATTTTGTTCTAATACATATTGATCGAAACTACCTTCGACAATTTGTTTACAGATGAAATCGATTTCAGCACCACGGAATGCATAAATACTTTGATTATTATCCATAACCATGCATAAGTTTTCATTACCTTCAGCGATCTTATTAATGAAATACCAGTTAGAAACTGCGCTATCTTGGGCTTCATCGACTATAACATATTTATATTTATTCCATACGTATTGTTGCACTTCTGTATAGTTATTCAAAATACGAGCAGCTAACATAGTTAAATCATTAAAATCCATCATATTTTCGGATTCTAATTTGCGTTGATACTTTTCATATACATCAGCAGCCAATGTAAAATTAGCTTGGATTTCTTTATCTTGCTTAGCTTCAGTATATGTTAAACCTTGTGTTTTCCATTGACCGATCATAGTGACCGCAACGTCTTTTAATTTAATATTGGAACCACAAATATCTTTAATAATTTTTTCGCTCTCGTCAGCATCACATACTGTGAAGTTATTTTCATATCCAATAAGATAGGAAAATTTTCTTAATAACATAGAGCTAAAAGAGTGATATGTGCAAACTGTTACTGGTTTAGCAATTGCACCGATTTTAGCGATCATACGTTCTTTCATTTCGAGTGCTGCTTTACGAGTAAACGTAAACATTAAAATATTTGCAGGATCGATACCTTGTTCGATCATATAAGCAGTACGAGTAACAATCGTTGAAGTCTTACCAGATCCTGCGCCAGCATTAACGATAAATTTTCCTTCGATACGTTTTGCTACAGGTAATTGTTGTTCATTTAAACCTTCTAATAACTTAGACATAAAGCCTCCTATATTTATAATATAAAACATATAGCAGGCTATATGCCTAAACTATTAAAATATATAAAAGCCAGCAGAATTAACTGCCGGCTTATTTTCCTTATTTATTATTGGCCAATGTTATTAATAAATTCAGGAACACTATCATAGTATTCTGGTTTATTAGTATCTTCTTCGACTTTACCGTTAGATACCATTACTTGTTGAACAATTTGTTCACAAGATTGACCTTGAAAACCTTGAGTTTCATATGTAACTTGACCGTCTTTTGTAATACGAATTTTAATTTCTTGCATTTTTAAATCTTCCTTTTCTGATTAACTAAAAAAATAAATAAAAGGGGCCGAAAAACGACCCCTTATTATTTATATTATCGAGTATAAGTAAGTTCGATATAATCTTGAGTTTGTTCGATTTGACCCATGAAATTCATAGCGTCCAATTGATAAGCAAAGTTATATGCTTGATACAACATACCCAATTGTTCAGACAAAGTTTTCAAAGACATGTTAGTGCCCCAGAAATCACCACGGATTTCAAGTTTACCGTCTTCTTTGAATACAAGACCGACTTGAGTTTTACCATCGATACGAACAGTGCAATCAACGTCTCGTTGATCTTTTGGTACTGTTACACCATAGTAATTGTCGGCAAGGCGTTTATCGTCGAAGTCGACAGTAAAGCCTTTTTCAAAACGATCGTCTTGCATCATTTGCATGAATACATTTTGATCCACATCAGATAAAGTTTCAATTTGTTGACGTACGTATTTAGACATTGTAATTGTCCTCCTGTTTTAAAATAAAATATGTACATATATGTGTAAAAATAACTATAATACTATAGTTATATATTACCTAGATATTTTCTTTGACGAACTTATATTCTTTAGGAAAAGTTCGTTTAATATAGCCTTTTTTCGCCTTTTGACGAAGTTCAACTGCTTTATTATCATTATAGAACGTATTTCCTTTTGAGTCAACAATAACTCGTGTAATAGTCGATAATGTATCGGCTAGTACTTCACTTACAGGAAATACGTCTTCTGTTAATGCTTCGAAAGCTTGAAGAGATTGAAGGCAGACATTGATATCTCGAATGAGAATTTGCGCCTCCTCCTTCAATTTTTTATCAGCTTTTTCATTTAATTGTTTTGCTAATGCTTTAGCTTTTTCAGAATTAGATTCTTTTTTAGCATTTGCATTAGCATTAAACTTAATAATTGCCATCTATTAATCTAATTCCTTATTTAAACATACTTACGGCTTCGTCTTCTTCGTCGTCTTGAAACACAGAATAATCTTCGTCTTCATTATCATCGATAAGATCAGTTTCTGGTTTAGATGCATACACGGCAAAGCGACGAGCATGTTCTTCGAGCATACGAATTGCATCGGTAGAACTACGTGTTACTGGTACGATAGTACTTAATGCTTCTTCGATTAATTTCTTAGTCAACGTTTCTGTTTGATTTAAGAACAATACACGTTGTAAATTAATTACAGTTTGTTCGATTTCAGCACCAGTAAACTTATCGATACCAGACATTAAATGTTTCATCATAGCTGGTGTTACTTTGATATCATATTTTGCTAAATAGATATCTAAGATTTCACGAGCTTCTTTTTTGCTAGGTACTGGGAAATACCATTGACTATCAATACGTCCAGCACGTAATAATTCTGGAGGTAATTTCGTGATATCATTGCTGGTAAAGATAGTAAGTGTATTTTCATTCTCATGTAAGAATGTTAACAAACGACTCATAACACGAGAAAGAGTGCCTCCGTCCGTACTATTTGAGGAGGCGTAACCTCCGAAGAGTTTTTCCGCTTCGTCCAAAAGCAAGACACAGTATTTAAGCTGCTTTACTTGGTTAAGTGCTTGTTCCATATTGGCTTCAGAAGCACCGACAAAGCCTTGCATAATCTTACTCAAATTAATATTAACTAACGGAACATTTAATGTGTTTGCGATAATACTAGCCGATACAGTTTTAGAACAACCAGGAACACCGAAGGCAATAAAACCTTTAGGAGACTTGATATGCTTTTCGCGTGCTTCTTTTGTGTAGAACATCGGTAATGTTTTTACATAATCTTTAAATTCTTTATAACCACCCATGTCGTCAACAGACATAGTTGGATGACTAACTTCTAACATACTCGTATCGAAGTTTTCAGATTTAAATTTATGAATATCAGCCTCATTAATAGTTTTACCTTTAGCTACATATTCAATAGTTTGTAACATTTGAATATAAGTAAGACCTAATAAAGCTTCGGCACATTTATCGACATCTTCACATTCGTATTTATTTAAGTAACGTTTAATTTCTTTTAATGTAAGTGCATCGAGATCTACTTCGTAGCATAAGTTCTTAATTTTTTCATTAGGATTTACTGTTGATACGACATAAATTGCAGAACCGTCAGCTTTAAAATTAATCATATTGCTAAATAAATACAAATACGTTTCATTAGTAAATAACAAATTCGGTTCAATAAATAATGCAGGCAAGCCTTTTAATTCGTTTTCTTTTAAAGCTTCTAATGCCATTAATGCATTACGAATTTGTTGTTTATTTTTAAGTGTATCGATTATTTTAATGTCTTCGTTATAATCGAAAGAACGTTCTTTTTTGTTTTTCAAAGAATTAAGATTAAATTCTCCCAAAAATCTTTCAGGAGACAAAACTAATACTTTTTTAGATTCTGTTTCTGCGAAACAATCTTCTAAATCGGAAGAACCTAAACTACGGTTATCTTCGTCGATAAGATTAAATACATAAGACATCGCACGTTCACGTTCAAAAGATTTAATCCATACGACAGGGCGATAGCCATTACCCTTACCCATGTTAATTAATTTAAGATTATCCATTTTCATTTCCTTTTATTTATTAAATATTAAGCACCTAAACTAATTTTTCTATCTTCTTCGAGATATTCATTCATTTGAGAAACAAAGATATCGATAGTCTTAATGGCGCCAGTAAAACCACTATTAAGTTTAGCGGCAATAGTTCGATTACTAATTTTGCATACTTCGTTGTAGAATACTTCGAGAGTGTCGACAAAGCCATTAAGAAAATCTAATACAAATTTTTCGGCAACCAATGTGTTAACATAATCTTTATATTGTTTTAGATCTGTTAATGCACATTTGCCTTTAATGCATTTACTTAACATCGGGACAACGTCGTCGTCCCAATCTAAATGTTCGCTGATCGTTTCTTTTTTATCAGCATTTGTAATTGTAAAATTTAATACAGCATCATCTTCATCGATAGTAAGATCGTATTTGATAGAAAAGTCTTTTTTATCTTGATCTAAAATTAATGATGTGCTAATTAACGTTTCTTTAATATTAATTACGTCGGACAAATTCAGCCCCTCCATCTTTACGAATCTTCATATCGATAACATCTTTTGTGATGCGATATGATTTAAGAACTTTATGATCTTTAGTATACTTACTAAAGTCATGAATTAATTGATTAGAACTACCGACAAAACTATATAACGGAACTGTTTCTGTATCGTCATAGATACGTTGGTGTTCGTCGTATACACCGTCGACTAACATATCGATCTGATAAAATAATTCGATATATTTATCAACGTCGTTAAACTTCCAAATATCTTCTAACGATTTCCAAGTAATTACGATGATATGATAACCGTTGGCTTTTAGTTCTTTACATAATTCAACTAAGCCATCGATCTGATCAGTAGGTTCACCACCGACAATCGTAACACTTTTAACAGATCCCATGTCGTTTAACTTACGAACTATTAATTTGTGATCGATCATACTACCTGTATCACTTTGCCATAGATCATAGTTAAAACAACCTTTACATGGAGTACCATCCATAGCACGTTGACAACCAGCGAAGTATAATTCACTTCGCAAATTATCGTGCATCGATGGGCCAGCCGTTCTAATATTAATTCGATAATCGTACAAATTAATTAACATTTTCTCTCCTATACTAATAAAAAAAGACCAAGCCCTTAACGGACTTGATCTTTCGTTACGACATGTTTACAGTTATGACAACGATAAACATCCGCATCTTTTAATGCAGTATATTCATTTTGTCGTGGGAACATTTTGAACTCAAATAACTCGACCTTTTCGAATCGTCGATTCCCGCATCGAGGACATTTAAAATATACTTTATCCTCTGGATCTGAAATAATCATTATTCGCCACTTTCTGCTACTCAAATTATAGACACATATCTATAATGAGACTTGTAAAACTTCACAGTTTTTACTTACTGCTTCAACGTATATGCTTTTGCAATTTAATAAAATTAAATATGCTACTCACAAGTTCTTGTATACTCCACAGTCGTAAATTCCCGAATAAGCCTTCGGTACATACTTATACATTATATTTATTATATAATTGTATAAGTTTTAGCATCTCTTAAATTAAGACTTGCATTAATATCTCTGTCTTCAGTGTAACCACATTCAGAACAAATATAAATTCTATCAGATAGTTTTAAATCTTTTTTAATATGACCACAATTATGACAAAGTTTAGATGACGGATAAAATCTATCTACAATTCTTAATTCAATGTTATATTCTTTACATTTACTAATTAATTTAGTTTTAAATTCAAAGAATTTTTGTTGTGCTACAGCTTTAGAAAGATGTTTATTTTTCATCATATCAGATATATTTAAATCTTCAATAACAATAAAAGATGGCTTAGTTTTCACTATACTATTTATTGTTTTATTTAAATAATCTATTCTAATGTTAGTTAATCTTTGATAAAGCTTTTGTACTTTTAACTTTTGTTTTACAAAATTATTTTGAGCAGGTTCCCCTTTCTCTATTAAAATAATTTTACGAGATAATTTTCTTTGTTCTCGTCTTAATTTCTTTTCTACTTTTCTGATATTATTTGTTTTATTTATATTTTGAAAAATAGAATTATCTGAACAAATAACAAATTCTTTTAATCCTAAGTCTATACCAATGCCAGGATTATTATTGATTTGAGTATTTTGTTCTGGCATATCAATTAAAACAGATATGTAATATCTTCCAGCTTTATATGAAATAGTTCTGCTTCGAACAATAAAACCATCTTTAGATATAGGAATATATCCTTTTTCTTTTAAACGAACCCAACCTAAAGTTGGAACTTTAATTCTATGACGTTCGCATAGACAATCAGTCTTATTATCTTTAACAAAATACATTTTAATATTAGAATTATTTTTCTTTTTAAATTTAGGGAAATTACTTTTATGTTTAAAAAAGTTTAAAAAAGCAGTATTACCATTTTCTATTGATTTTTTAACAGACTTAGATGATACTTCTTTAATCCATTTTTTATCTGGATTGTTTGGAATATATTCATTATTAAGCCAAACACTAAAACTTTTTCCAGACATAAATTCTTTATTGTTTTCATAAAGTTCTTTATTATAAGCAATATAAAAATTATAAACATATCGGCAAGCTCCTATAGTTTTATTTATTTTTATAATTTGTTTTTTTGTAGGATTAATTTCAGTTTTAAAACTTTTTAACAACAGTATTGTTTCCTTATATAAATATTTCTATTAATAATTCTATTTATTCAAAGTGTTCTCTTTCGATGTATAATACTAGCATATTTAAGAATTTACGATCGTTTAAAGCTTCTTTCGGACTAATATTATTTTTTTCTGCAAACTTAGTTACAGTTTCACTAAAACGTTTGCCATCCTGAGCTTTATAAGCTTTAAGTTTTTTCTTATTAATAAATTCTTTAATATTGTCGAAATTATCATCTTTAAATACAGCTATATTTAGATTAGCAGCACAGCCTTTTAAAGCACTACTTACAGCAGATTTATACCCGCTAGAATAATCCATACGGTTATTTTTATCAGATTTACGAACACAATTACTGCCAATATCTTCTTTAATAATTTGTAAAGGAGATCCGTCTTCGTTTAATGTATTAATAGTTAAACGACCGTGGGCATAGAAATATGTGTCTTCTAATTTACTATCAGATTTTTCTTGATTATAAGCTAGATATGTTTCTGACCAAGTACGTACTACTTCAAAAGACCAGTTGCCATTAAACAACTCATTAAGAATCATAGTAACATCATCGATACTTAAATATGATGCGCCTTGATTTACATACTTATTAGACTTAAAAAAGTCTTGAGTAATATTTCTTGTTTGAAAAATTTCTTTAAGTGTTAGCATAGAGAAAGCTCCTTTTAAAATACTTACATTGTTTATACAACTATTATATCTTAAAAGAAGCTATTTGTCTACTTATTTAATACTTTAATTGCAGCAGATGCTGTCACTAATAAATCTTTTTTAAAGCGAACTTGATCAATAATCCCTTGCAAGAAATTCAAACGACTACGTGTTTCAGCAATCAAATGGAACAGATTAACAGTAGTCTTGTCGATTTTATATTTTTCAGCTGCAGCAACACCATTGGCTTTACGTTCTGTTTCGTTAGAACCTTTAGCATTTGTTGCTTTAATTACAGCTAAAATACCGTCTTCTTTATTCGTAAGATTTTCAAGGCCAGTTTTAGTTTCCATGTATTTATCATAGATAGAACTATACATACTATCTAAATCTGCTGCTACATGTAAAATAACGTTAGGCGGAATATTCTCTTTAATTTGAATGCCAGACATTTTAATCAAAGTATCATTTTTAAAGCGTTCCCATTCATCGTCAGCTACAGGATTGACAATAAAATCACTGATACGATTAAATGTTTCACCTGTCGTTTTAATTTTCTTAATTGGTTCTATAGCAGGCGCTTCTTTATCTTCGTTGTCTTCGACAACTTCATCTTCATTTTCCTTAATAGATTCTTCATTAGTTTCTTCTGTTACTGCTTCTTCTACAGTAACAGTATCTTCATCTGTAATAAGATCTGGTTTAGATTCTTCTTTAAGTTCAGTATCTAGACCAGGTACTTCTTCGTTTTCAATTTCGTCAAATAGATCAAAATCTTTATCTAATGGCATTAATTTTCCTCCATAATTGTTTTATATAGTGCACTACACGTTTCGATATCTTTAATTAGAACAGATTCGGCTTCTTTCTTCATCTCTCCTTCCAATTTTTTAATGTAATTTACACTATACATTGGAAAAAACAAATGACCCATACTGGTAAAAGCCGTACCTCTATCTTTTAAGATAGTACTATCTTCTTTAAACATATGTAAAGAAATATTTCCGAACAGGATAATTAGCTTAGGATTAATGCAATCAATTAATTCATATAAATATTGTCGTGCAATCTTTTGCTCTTCAAGATTTGGCGCACGATATTTAATTTTATCTCCGATCGTAACGAATGGAGTATATGGTAAACAATCGATAACAGTATTACCTTTAATCGGAATATTCTTATTTAATACCTTGAACACTGAAGCATATACATGATCCTTATTAAATACCGACGTACTTTCTGGATACGGATCTTTAATAATTAAAATATCGCTACGCTTTTCAGGTTCAGAATTGATAGGAAGCAGTAAGTCTTGCTTTACGTATTCTGGCACTGGATACTGTTTGTAATTTTCTAAATATTCATTCCAGATGCGTTCGGCATGTTTACTACGAGCTTCATTCAGTAGGCTCATTTAATTTTTCCTCCAATAATGCCTTCTCGGCTCTCAACAAATTATTTTCAGCTATTACTTTATCTCGTTCAAGATTAGCTAATCGTATCAAATGATCAGCATTATTAGCCTTTCTCCGGTCCTCAATCATAGTTTTTATCATTGACATAATGATTTCTTGATCGACGACGACAAATACATTATCTTCACTTTCATGAAAACAAAACTTTAAGTAGTAGAATTCTCGATCTTGAGATTCTCGCTTTAATTTGTCAAGCCATTCTTTATGGATCGTAAATGTTTTCTTTCCGCGAGCTTTTTCAGCTACTTGAGTTTTTAATTCTTCGCTAACGCTAATAATTCCTTTAATTTCCTGGTCGCCTTTTATCTTACCAGCTCCACTATTAGGAGTCATACGATTAACGACATCGTTAACTAAAGCTTCGTTAGCATTATGATTCTTTAACTCAAATTTTGAGCCCATCCGTTTATCCGGACGGGCTTTAAATTTAGTTTGTTTTAATTTTTTTTTACTTATTTCAGAGTCATGTTTGATACATTCTGTACATTTATTTCCCGTAATAGTAAGACATGTATACCACTGATCTCCGAATAAACAATTAGCCATTAGTAGCCTCTTCAGCTTCTTCGGCTAATTTTTCTTGTTCTTTAATTTCGACGACTTCTTCTTCGCTAAGCGTTTCGAAACTACCATGAACTAAAGATTTAAGTTTCTCGAGTTTATCAGGATTAGCTTTCATGTCTTCTCTAAAGGCATTACGACCATTCCACTTATCGATAATTTCTCCAGTTTCTGGATCAAGCTGTTGCATCCAAGCACCAGCTTTATGAATAACACCCATATCGATTAATTCATCAAGGGTACTAAGGATTTGTTCGATACCTTCACCAAAGATTGCATAATACGTAAATTTACGATATGGAAACTCTCTTGGAATGCAGTGATTTTTAGTAATCTTACAATTGATTTTGATACCATCTTCTTTTCCAATAGGATCAGTATCTAATACGCTTGCCTTACGCATTTCGACAGTTAACATACTTGCTGTGCGAATAGCACGACCGCCAGCTAAAATCAAATTATCGCCATACATACTAAAACCACCGATATTAGTCGTTAAATGTTGAACTAATACCATTGCTGTTTTATATTGTTTAATTAGTGGTACAAATTTACCCATCATACGACTATTCATACGCGCAGCAGCACCGACATTAACTTGTTCCATTGATTTATTCATTTCAGATTCTGGAATTAATGCTTTTAATGTATTAATACAGAATAAATCAATAACACCGGTTTGTAATAATGCTTCAGCTTGATCTAAGCATTGTTCAGCCGAATGATTTCGATCGAATTGAATAAAGAAAAATCGTTCTGGATCAATACCAAACTGATTAACCATATAATCTAAATTTAATGATGCTTCGCTTTCAAGCCATAAGGCAAAATGACCTTCTGGATTTTCACGATGCATCTTACCGATTGTTTCAAGAACTAATGATGTCTTCCCGGAATCTTCAACGCCTGCGAGTATACAAATATTACCTTTAGGAATACCACCACCAGTTGCAGAATTAAAATTAATTGACGGCGTCGGAATAAATTCAATATGAATTTGTTCTTGAACTTCAGGATCTGTCAATTTCCCGACAACGATACCATCATTTTTCTTACGAAGATTAGCCATTACTAATTCGATACGTTTTCTACGTTCTACATCAGTTACTTTAGTTTTATCTTCGACAACGACTTCTGCTTTTTTTCTTGCCATTTAACCCTCCTATTGTCTATTCGAAATAGTATTAAGTACTTTAATTGCCGTAGCTACATCTTGATCGGCTTTACCATTTTTAGCAAGCAAATTATTATAGTCTACTAAGTATTCTAATACTAACATAATTATAGGTTTAATAGCAACATCTTTTTGTACGTCTTCGGCATTCATTAAATTATTAATTACTTTTAAAAAAGTGCTAATAATTGCTTGATTCTTTTCGGTATTCGTTCCCTGTAATGTCTGAGAGAACATACCGACATACGAAGCTAAAGACGTTTCTAAATGAGTTGTGTCCATTAATATGTTACACCTTTAACGAGCTCATAGTTCGTAAATACTTTTCCTTTAAATTTAGGATATTTTTTAAACATTCCGTTATATTTTTTAACGTAATCTTTAAAATCATATTCACTAAGTAAATATATATAATTATCGATACCGATAATTGAATTATTTAATTTATTTAAAGGAACGATTAATTTAATTGGGATATCTTTGGAGATAGGTTTCGGCAAATTACCTTTTCTTCGATGTGGGGCATCGTCGATGACCTTAATTTCTCCACGATCGCTAATAATAAGTAGGCTATTAAGTTCTTGTTCATAGAAACGATTAAGAACAAGTTTAATTTCTTCGCCGTCGCTTAATTTAACAAGATTCTTTTTACCGGCACTTTCACGTGTCGTACGTAAGTTCATTGGCTTAAATTCGATATCGACTAAAAGAATTTTATTATGTGTCGTGACAACGTAGAATAAATTTGAGTATAATGGTTCGATTGCCACAATTTCATCGTCATTATTAGATAAAGTGATGATTTTTTGTTTTCGCCCAATATCGAACATCTCGCCATTAACTACTTTATAGTATCCTTGCTTAGTAACGATTAGATATCGCATATGCATATTATAATTAAGATAATTGTTTAATCGTGTGTAAAAATAATATACACGATTTTCTATTTTAAGATATGTATCGGGTTCTTTTGTCACGCGATATAACGAATCTTTTTCGAATCGTACGATTGGTTTATGAAGATTGATCATGGTAACACCTGAATATCTCTTACGAGCACTTCGTAAGTCGTCTTTGTGCATTGTTCTTTGTGATCGTAATATTCTCGATTAACAAATTTACCGATAACTTTAATATTAGTTCGTAATTTCATATCTCGAAATAGATTAGCATTTAAATTGTGACCGACACAAGGAATAAAGTCATGTACTGTATCATTATTACGTTTAACAGCAATGATCACGCTACAGATATTATGACTTTTCTTATTAATGATTTTACTTTTTTTACAAATAAAACCAGTTAATACGACTTCGTTATAATTACTAACTTGTCGATTACCTTGTGTAATAAAAGCAAATACACTTAGTTTGCTTTTGTCATTATCTTGTTTAAGATTTTTTGTTCGTAATTCACCGTACAAATTTACGTGTGAATCTTCTTTTAAATTATAGACCTGTTTAACATTATCTTTAAATTGAACAGGTACTTTAATATGTTTCTTTTCAATATTCATACTAACGTTAGCAGAATATATATCTTGACCAGAACGTTCTGTGTGAGATTTTTTAATGTCACACAGAGTTCCGGCTATATTAATGAAATTATTCACAAGGTTTAGCCCTTTCGTAAATATTTCTTAAATCGTAAGGTTAAATTAGATTTTTCATCGATATCAGTACGCGAAACAGATAGACTCCATTTTGTCATATTAATCGGTGGAAATCTAACATCACCTACTTTAAAATCATCGACTTCTGTTATATATAAACAATCGGCATACGGCATAAATTGTTTATATATTTCACCGCCACCAATAATATAATAGTCTACATTTGGATCGATGGCCTCTAGAACGTCATCGATACTATTAAATGAACGAGCTTTATTAAAGCTCTGATCTCTGGTAATAACCCAATGTTCACGGTTAGGTAACATACCAGGCAAACTTTCAAATGTTTTACGACCCATTATAATTATATGATTAACGGTTTTGCGCTTAAAAAATGCTAAATCCTTCGGAATATGATATAGCGTTTTATTATCTTTACCGATATAGTCAAAGTTGTTTTTACAAACAATCATATTAATCATACGGCAACCTCAAATTCGATTTTGCCACTATGTTTATAATCTTTAACTTCAAAACAGTCAGCATCGAACTCATAAAAACTGTCGAAGCCTTCTTTTAACGTTACTTTTGGTAATGTATATGTTTTATTAGCTAATTGTTGAACAGCACCTTTTAAATGATTTTCATATACATGACAGTCGTTAATCATAACGGTAAACTTACCAGGTTTTAATCCACTAGTTTTAGCTAATACCAATACTAACATTGCATATTGTGCTATATTATAGGGGCTCCCAATGCACCAGTCGCTCGATCTGAGATTGAGTAGACAATGTAATTTACCATCGGTAACATTCCATTCTGTTAAAAATGCACAAGGTTGCAATGCCATATCGTTAAGATCTTCGACATTCCACAAACTAACGACCATACGTCGACTATCACGATTATAATGTAAATCGTAAATTAATTTATCGACTTGATCCATGTAGATTTCGCCATTTTTACCGACGCGATAATCACTAATTTTGCCATCTTTTTTAAGCTTAAAAGCATTATTAGCATCGACGTCGAAATACTTATATTGTTTTGCTAACTGATACCCATACGCTTTGCCGATAGTACCGTCAGTACGTTTCCATTCATTCCAAATTTTAACGCCGTATTTTTTATTTAATACATTAACGTCGTTAGATTTATCTTGCCAAATCCATAACATTTCTTTTGTCGCTGTTTTAAGACCGACAAATTTACTGGTTAATAATGGAAATTCTTTTGATAAATCAAAAGACATACGCTGATGCGGAATACTATACGCAGCAGTATCTGTACGGTTTTCTTTGCGAGTACCATTAGCAATAATATTAGTTAAAATACTTAAATATTGTGCGTCGATGTTATTATTATAAGTATTCTTAAAATAATTACGTAGACCGCAAATCATATTTTTAAACATATAAAAATTCCTTTTAAAAACATTATAAAATATAGACATATATACAAACTTACGAATATTTTAACCAATAAATCTTGTTAAATCTCCATAATAACTTTGTTTTTAAAGCATTTACTCCTGTGCAACGTTTTGTTGGAGATTGAAAGCTCAATTTATTTTTATCTGGATATAATGCCGTTACATATCCCATATGTATTTCACCATTTCGATATGTGTAAGTTACTAAATCTCGATGGCGAAAGCCACAAACTTGCTCAGTTCGAGCTTTACTTTTACGGCGCATTGGCTTTATAATCCATTCTTCTATATCTATATTTTCTGGTTCTAAATCCGTTATACATATTGCATCGTTAGAATGAGTTTTAACTATATTCCAATCATCGCGTTTATTTGCTGTATCTGCACCCGTTGTTAAAAACAATCTTCCATGTTGCGTTAATTGTTCTCTAAGCCAGGTTTTTCCCTGCATAACTCTTTGTGCATCGGCTAATCCATTAATGTTACCAGTAGATCCTATCAGAGAATAATATCGATCGGCAAACTGTTCTTCTTGTCTGAACGTTTTAGTATGACATTCTGGACAAAGGGTTGCTAAATTGCTGATAGTATCTGCACCGCCTTTTGATTGAGGTGTTATATGATGTACTTCAAAACGAGTATTTTTCTTGCCACATTCAATGCATTGGCAACTATCTCGATAAATAGCTGCAAGCCTTAAATTATTGTCTAATCTATTTGGTTTTTGATACTGCCATTTATAAGGTTTAAATCCATCAGTTAAAGCACGAATATTTATTTTAACATCTTCTAACCAGTAATTATTAATGCGTATCCATTTACATAATCTATTGATTACGCGAATTATTGCTTGTTTCCGTTGTTTTATTGATGGCGGTAATCGTCCACTTCTTTTAGAAGAAGCACGATTATTAAATCTTTGCTGACGGTAGCGTTTATGATAACGATGATATCTCCGATAATTTCTTCTTACATCTATAAGGTGCTTTACATCTTTTCTTTGTTCTATAACGCCTTTAAATAAAACTTTGTTTCTTGTCTGACATTTTTGAACAAGAGCCAATCCTACGTGGTTTGTGCCATCGTCTATTCCGCAGCGTATTTCATCTTGATTCGGATTTTTTACGATTTTGTTTAATTTAATGATCATAGGAAATTTAGAAATCAAGCATGCTTTTTCTTGTCGAATAAGTCGCCATGTATTTTGTTCGATTGTAGGATCTAATTGTTTTTCATCTGCATCTAGTACGAACGAATATTTTTTAAGCATCTCTGCCACCTTCCTTTATAAAGGAGAATTTTTCTTCTTGCCCATGTCATCAGGAAGTTCATATATTATTCCTGTTATCTCTGCAGGACATTAGCAGAGTTTCTTGGTTTAATATTCTCAGAGCAGCCGACTGAAGATTACATCTGCTGGTGAGTTTTTAACTTTTTCCAATAACTTGGTTCATTTCGCAAATAACTTTCGTTAGACACAATCACCAGGGCTAGAAACGGTCTTACAAGTAACGGTATATAAGATATAAATGTCCACTTATATATCGTTTTGTCAATATTATTAACTACTTATAAGCTCGTTCTAATAAACGTGATCTTCATCATCGATTAAATCATAGTAACGATACAAAATACCTCGAGCCGTTTCGCCAATCGTCTCGGCTAATGATACGTCTTGATTAAAATCAACTTGTGCTTTAAATCCTCTAGGTTTAATTAACAATTTACTACTAGCGATATAAGAATCGACACGACCACGTAAACCAGAAGTACCGACTCTAAATACAAATTGAAATATTTTGTCGTCGAATTCGACTTGAATAGGTTCACCAAATTTACCTTTAGCAAGTTTCTCTCCGACATATTCTGAAATTTGATTTAGATTACTTCTAAGTTCATTATCTAATTTAAAAAATTTCTCCCAGTCTTGTATCTGGGAATCGATATGCTCTAATTGGTCCATGAGCCACCTCACAAATATAATAAAAATAGTGGGCATACACTGTGTATACCCACTATAATTATAACATACGATGGCTAATTTAACAATTATTAGATATCGAGAACGTCGTCGTCATCTTCAGTCGCACTATTAGCTGGTGCATCGCTGAAATTATCGAAATTAGATTCGCTATTACCACCAGAACGATGATCCTCAAAATAGAATTCGTCGACAATAATATCGTTAGTATATACGGTATTACCATTCTTGTCTTCGTACGTTCTATTTTGCAAATGACAAGCAATCAAGAATTCTTCGCCACGTTTTACGTGTTTGCCAATAACGTCAGCATTAGGACCATAAGCTACTACATTAAAGATATCTTCTGGATAGTATTGTTCGTCTTTTGGTTTCCAATTACGACGTACAGACATTTGGAAATTAGCAAAAGAACGTTCATTTTCGCCATCGCCGAAACGAACGTCGAATCTAAACTTTTCACTTGTAGGAATACGACCTTGTAAAATCAATTTGTTCATGGACATGTTAATTGTCTCCTTTTCTTAAATAAAATTATTTACATATATATCTTAAGCATATATTATGCTTTAAGAACTGTTAAAATGGCTTCGATATTATACCGATTCAATTGAGAGATATCGTGTAATACTCCGCCGGAAATTTCTTTCATTTTTTCGACAATTTGATCTTCATTATAACGTGCTAATTCTTCACGTAATGTTAAGTAATGAGCTAAATTATCGACATAGAAAGGCGTAATTTCTTTAAACGACATACCTTTATCGGCGTCGTCTAAAATTTCATCGAAATATTTACGTAATACTGCTTTATTGCCTTCGGCTTCTTTTACGAAAGCATTAATTTTCTTACGTTGAGGCGTAAGTTTAGCTTTTGCTTCAGGATTAGATTCGAATGTTTCTTCACGTTTAAATTCAGATACATAACAATCTAATTGAGCTTCGTTAAACTCTAAAGATTTTGTTGCTTTTTCAGCTGCAGAAGCTTCTTCGACAACGACTTCAGGTTTAACTTCTGCTTTACTGGGTACGAAAGCTGGTTCTTCATCGTGAACTTTATCTTCACTACCTTTAGCTAATTTTTCTGGAGGCAATACATTACCTTCGAAATCTGTTACCGGTACATCTTCTTCTTTAGCTTTAGCTTTAGGACGACCACGTTTAGTTTTAGGTTTTTCTTCTTTAACTTCTTCCTTAGCCGTTACGATTTCAGATGCAGTAGTTTCATTAGCTTCTTCTTTAGCTAAGAATTCTTGAGCATCTTTTTCAGCAGCTTTAAATTTTTGTTGAAGTTTTTCGATAGTACCAGCAATATACATTTCATGAAGCAATCTAATTTCATCGACTGTTAATTTATCAGCATTATTAGCTAATTTATCGATAGCTATAATTAAAGCTGCTTCAGTAAGAGATACTAAATCGTACATCTTTATTATTCTTCCTCCTTCTTTAGGTAATATTCGAATTTCTTTTCGACATCTTCCTTAGTAATTTTAATTTTCTTAGTCTTTGGAGTGATTTCGAAAATCTTATCGTCGACTAATGCTTCACATACACTACGTAGCGCACGGGCACCAGTCTTACGTTCATAAGCTAATTTAGCAATCGTATGAATTGTATCATTATCAAATTCTAATTCGACACCATACATACTTACTAGCTCTTTTAACTGTTTAAATATAGCATGTTTAGGTTGCGTTAAAATATTTTCTAAATCTTCGATACTTAGTTCTTTTAATGGACAAATAACTGGTAATCGACCTAATAATTCTGGAATAATACCGAAATTACTTAAATCTTCTGGTAAGATATTATCGATTAAACCATTATATGTAATTTCATCCTGAATTTCGTTTTCGGACTTTACATTTGTAAAGCCGAAACCGTTATCGACAGATTTATTTAGACGTTCAGCAATTTTCTTTTCGATACCGGTAAATGCACCGCCACAAATAAACAATATATTTGTCGTATCGATTTCGACTGTTGAACCTTGACCTAACATACCGCCTGTCTTAATAGCTACTTTGCCACCTTCGACAAGTTTTAATAATTCGTACTGCACATCACGACCACCGATATCACTACCTTGAGCACCTGCATTTTCAGGATCACGAGCAGCAATCTTATCGATTTCGTCGATATAGACAATACCTTGTTCAGCCTTAGAAATATCTTCACCAGCTTCACGATACAGTCTGCCAATAATACTATTTACGTCTTCACCAACAACAATTTGTTACCCTATAGGCTTTTTATCCTATAGCTCTTACAGTCACCTGCAAGTTCAGCGTACATTTTCTCAGTAAAAATAGTATACAAACTGAGGCGATCACTCTTGGGAATATTTTATTCTTATATTATAAGGTTCAATTCCTACGCGTTACGGTGTCAAAAATCTTTTAAATTTTTTGATTACCTCGGTATTTTCCACATGGGCTCTTCACCGATTTTGATCACATTAATTACTCTGACTTATTTGTACTTTTATCAGAGAGGGCTTATTGTGTCAACCCCGATTTGGTGAGACTACTTGCATCGACAATTACACATGGACGTTTTAATTTTTTAGAAATTTGTTTAATTAAAAACGTTTTGCCAACACCACTCGAGCCAATCATAAGGACGCATCCTTTTTCTACATCGACTCCAGTTTTTTCTTTTTTCATAGCATTATATTCTAACAGTTTAGTATGATTAGTTACAGCTACACTTAGAATCTTTTTAGCGTAATCTTGATTAATTACACTTTCATCTAAATATTCTTTAATTTGTGAAGGCAATAATTTAGATTTTTTAACCTTTGGTTTTGGCTTATCTTCGAGACCAAAATCTTCTTCTAAATTAACACCGAAATTTAAATCTGGATTATCTTCGACTAACTGAATACTCATGTTTTCAACGCAATCTTGACAGATGAAAATATTTTCGTCTACGGAAGAACTAAAGGTTACTCGATTATTTTCATTATCGTTGATATCTTTGCCACAGAATGAACATTTCATTATTCGTCATCACCTCCGATAATCTCATCGACTAAACCCATATCCAATGCTTCTTTAGCATCGAGATAGTTATCGCGTTCACAAGCTTCGTGAATTTGCTTATAAGAAGATTTGCCGTTAGATTTTTCGGCATACATCTTTTCTAGTTTTTCACGAAGAGACGTAATTCGCTTATAAGTGATTTCAATTTCAGTTTGTTGACCTTGTGCGCCACCCAATGGCTGATGAATCATTACACATGTATTAGGCAATACACTACGTTTATCGCCCATACTTAATAAAAAACTAGCCATACTAGCACACATACCATAACCAATCGTATGAACTGGTGCTTTAACTAATTTCATCGTATCATAAATAGCTAATCCAGAAGTAATCACACCACCAGGGCTATTAATATATAATGTAATTGGTTTACGGCTATCTTTGCTATTAAGATATAATAAATGGGCAACGATAGAATTTGCCAACTCATCATTAATCTCTCCTACGATAAATAATACTCGCTCTTCGAGCATTTTATCGAAAATACCGATGCGAACACCGTCATTATCTTTAATTACACTCACGGACTTCTTCCTTTACTTCCTTAAAATTACCACTCAAAATTAATTTAATTGCATTGACAATATTATCAAATTTACTTTTCTTGCTATCGATAATGATACACTTATACGTAACATATCGTGGAGCTGACTTCTTAACTTTTTTAACAGTCTTAGCTGTTTCTTTTAAGATCTTACTAGCAGCTTTTTTACGTTTATTATATTTAGCAGATTCTAAACGATGTTTCGTTGCCAATTCACGATGTTCTGGCGTAATCTTTTCACGCATCGATGCTAAACGTTTATTCTTAGTCTTATTATTAATAGCTTCTAAAAGCTTAATTTCTGCATCGGTAAAACATTCGCTATAACGAATAGCTTGATCAAACTTTTGTTTTCTTAGCGTTCCGCCACCTTCGATAATCATTTCGTTAATCTTCTGACCAGTAAAGCCAGCATTATCGATACGTTCTCGCAAAGAATCGCCATCGGCATTTAAAAGACACCAGATACGTGCCATATGTAATGAATTCATATTAGACCATTCTTTAGCCCAATGATGCTTCTTAGCCATTTCGATAGCACACATAGCTGAAAATGACGTAAACGTTTCGGTAGACCAATCCATATTGCATAGATCGCGAATACGTAAACTTAGTTTATTACGATCGTCACGTTCTTCGAATAGAATCACAGCAGCCTGTTCGATTTTATCAGAATATGCCATTACTTCCTCCATTAAAAATAGCCCCTGAAAAGGGGCTTTATATATCATATTTATTTTTGTTTATGTAACATAGCGAGAATTTCTTCTCCTTCGTCGATCATTTCTTTACTATCTGGATTATTATTAAAGTAATCCATAATTTGACGCATGATCATAGATGGATGATCTTCGCCAAAGAATGCTTGATTATATAAATCGTCGTCGTCAATCAAATAATTAAAACGACCATGCTCTTTATCATAAGCAATTCTTTTCTCAATATTATCAGCAGCATCACCACGTTGAGCCATACGTTCACGACATGTTTTTTCGACTACGTTCAAATAAAAACCATATACATTGTCGTAGTATTCTTTAAGTTCTTTTAAACCAGCTTCATCTAATACGACAATATAATTTAAGTCTTTATTAATTTCGTCAAAATAACTTTTATCAATACCATATTTATTGCCACCATAATTAGTGACACAAATGTAGTCGTCATCGTTCCATTCTTCTTTCGGAACGAAATAGTATTGACCTTCTGGATCGTTTAATCGACGATCGCGATTAGTCGAAGTTACGATACGTTTAAAACCTTTAACTTCGAATAAACCGGCTAACGTACTTTTGCCACTGCCACTTGGGCCAGAAATTACAATAATCATAGGTGCACCTCATTTAACTTGAGTAATTACATATTTGCCATCTTTAAATTCTGTATAGAATCTCCGGTCGGCATACCGTTGTAATAAATAATCAGCATACGGAACAAATTTTTCTGGACGTCGTTCATTAAAATTCGCACGAATCTGATTAATTAAAATAATAGATAATTTTCTATTATTATACACCCATTCTTGTAATTTGTAAATATTATCCCGAGGATCACCGGTTAATTGAAAAAAGTCGTCGATAATAATTAGATCAAAATCCTTAGCTAATTCTTCGATGTCTTCTAATTTATTAGATTGAACGATATAAGAGCTACCTTCTGTACGCTGCATTAAGCTATCGACAATTAAAACGAAATCTTTAGTCTCAGCAACTTTATCGGCTATATAACTCTTACCAGATCCACTATCGCCGTATATTTCGACAACAGTATTAGTCAGTGCATTATTAATTTCTTTAATAGCTTTATTTACATTCATATTTAAAACTCCTAATATAATTAACTGGTAACACTGAACTAATATCTAAGAATAAACCGACTAATAATGGTTTTAACTTATCACTAATAATAATGGTTTCATATACAGTACTTACATATATATATTGATCATCTTCATGTGGCGACGGTACAAAATCTTCGATTTCGGACCAAATAATTGGCATATCTGATTCCTCAGAATAGAATGTACCGAGATTTTGTTCATCGATCGATAAGATTAATCGTTTTTCATTTAAACTAAAATACAATTGTTCTGATCGATCAGTACTCGTGCTATAATTAATTGCCTGTGTAATAACTTCTTTTAATTCTTGCAAACTACCAATTTGTTCTGGAAAGTTTAAGTCGACAATCATCTTGTCGACATGTTTTAAAACATTTTCTTTGAGAAAAATCATGATAACTTTACTTTATCCTTTAAATACTCATCGACTAAATCCCAAGATAAGTAAAAGTCATGATGCATATTCATCGTAACGCTAAATATATCGATACACTTATTAAGAATTTCTTCTTTATATCCGACAGTATTAGCGATACTTTCGATTAATTGCATGACTTCATATTGATCTTCTTTAGTTAATCCTTTTTGCTTAATACGATAATTGATAATGCAAAGTCTTACGAATAATCCGCGAATATATTCTTCTGGATCTTCTAGGCTCATGATTTGATTAACTGTCAAATTCATGCGAAGATACCTGGATTATCTTTAATTTGTTTATCTAATTCATCGTAAATATCTTTAATTTCATCGTCTGTAAGATCGTTAGTAATCTTAAGCTCAGAAATATTCGTTTCTTCAGGATTATTATAACATGCAACAAGTAGTTTCACAAGAATTTTAAAGACAGGATAGTCGTCAAGTATTTTATGTTTAACAAACAATTTTCCTAATTCAACATTAATAGTTTGCTTCTTCATAATTTCTTCGCCAAATACAGCTCGACGACTTACTTTAATGCTATTAAAAATAGCAACAATATCTTGAATTTTATTATAATTGCGAATC